>Ga0256404_1003071_pt1 | contig 35189 bp, 19 predicted proteins | sample RumenRJG_01DNA_FD_185990 | JGI IMG/M metagenome (GOLD analysis project Ga0256404, IMG submission 185990) | Bovine rumen microbial communities from Lethbridge, Alberta, Canada - RJG_01 | ecosystem: Host-associated > Mammals > Digestive system > Stomach > Rumen | place: Canada: Alberta | collected... | reverse complement strand
TGAAGGGCAGCTAACACATTTAACTTCGGGCGTGGTGTCCCAATTGCAGATTTCGTTAGCCAATCACCTTCATCATAAATAAAGAGCAGAGACTTTAAAAGCCTCTACTCATATATTAAGAATTGCAGTTTACCTTTTTTCAGAATTGGAGTATCAACCATGTCGATTACGTTTCCATCCGTATCAAGGTAAACTGTTTTTGATTTACCATTTTCTGTTCTTGCCCTGACGAGTTTTCCGTCCCTGCACGGCATATCTGCAACAAGTATGTGGACGTGGATGTTACCGTTGCCTTCATTTTTGCTTAACTGTGAATCTGTTTGCTTTTTCTGTTTGTTCTTTTTTCTGCTTATCTTTTTTTCATCGTGAATATCGTATTGTGCAATATATCCTTTTGATGTAAACGCTTCCTGAATGAAGCTGTTGACCAATTCAATATTTTCTTCCAGAGAAGCCTCCTTGGGTAATGCTGCATAGTATGATCTTGCTACCCGCATATAGCCGGTAGCATTAACGTTATTCCATAGCATCTCGATATTTTTTTTATCGGTCCAGTCTTGCACATGTTTATATTTCAGCGGTGCCTGCTCCGGGAGAAGGACTTCCTGATAAAGTCTATCTGCTTTTGCCCGGTGAGGAGACCGCTGCTTATTATACATATCATCGTGCAATGTCTCACGGGATATATACGACGCACGCTGCATTAAATTGTTATTCAGTAATGGTTTATCATCTACATGGAATACTGGTATGGACATAGCTTATCACCTCGAATCCTATTTGGTTAAAGCCTTTTGCCACGAATGCATCGCTTTCGGAAAAAAGCTGTTTTTGTTTTTACGTTATTTTATCGGCCTGGCCGGCGCGGAAAAAGCTACGCATTTTCCGCTTAGGTTGTCCTATACCGGCTGCATCGCTGCCGGTTCTGTCTGCGTTAGCGTTTGCTCCCGCCTGTGGCGGGCGCGGGAAGGTGTCACAATTTGAGCGTTAGCGAAAAATTGGGACACCGATACGCGCAATGCACACCTTTCGGTGTGATTGATTTTTCAAAACGTAGCCTGTTCGCGTGTCTTTTTATTGTTAATAGCTGGTCGTTTTTGTTTTTCCGTTGTTGCGTTTTTTGTCTTAATATTAAATAGACAGAATTTTCTTGACATTATATTTTAGCTTTATTATAATGTTGATGACGAAACAAGTCAAACACATTTTTTATAAATTGGATTTATAGGTTATATTTCATGTTTTTTATTTGGAGTTGATTTAAAGGGGGGCTTTTAAAATGGAAGATAACAATATCGTAAATGTGGCTGACAGTGAAACAGTTGAAGAGGTTACTGATTTACATAAAGAGCCTGTTGAAACTGATGATGCAGTTGTTGTTTCGGACGCTAATCAAGTTGAAAATGAAGATAGGGCTGTTGCAGAATCGGGTTCGGATGTTCCGGATAAAGGGACGGCTTCGGTGAAAGTAGTTAAGGAACGTCTCAAAAAAGATGCTGCACAGATAGCAAAAAAGAAAAAGAATGAAGAGTTGATTAAAAAGCTTTTGGCGGAAAACAAGGAATTGGAAAAAACTGTCAAGGTGAATCGTGACCGGGCGCGTAAGAGATATGGTATGCTGATTTATGAGTCTACATATTCTATTTTGGGCCTAACTGAAAATGAAAAAGAATGTCTAACTAATGATGATTTTGCTAAACTGGAATCAGATATTAAAGATAAGTTAACCGGGTTTGTTAAATTGGATCTGGAGCTGGTTGCTACAAAATCGGAAAACGAAGAGTTGAAACATGAACTCTTTGAAGTTAAGAATGATGATACCGTTAAAAAACTGACAGTTGAAATTGAAGCGCTGAAGGCAGATAATGAAAAATTGGCAAATGAAAGAGATGAAGCTCTGAAGGTTAATCAAAACTATAATGATGTTGACCTTACCCAGTTCGACTGTTTTGTTCCGACAGTTTTTACTATAGCCAAAAAGATTGGACTGCGTGAAGAACTTGAAAAATGTAAAACTGTCGAAGAGTACCGTGCCGTGGTTGGAAAAATTTTGGGGTGGTTCACTGTTGCGGTAGAAAAGATGAATGAAGCAAATTCCGCCGAAGAAAATTAAGTGGAGGTGTTTGTCATGGAACAAAAAAAAGTAAGTAGAAACAAAATCCGTACGCCTTTCGCTATGCGAATTTTTGCCGACATTTGCGCGCTGCTGGGGTTAGCTGAAGTAGAAAAATCTTGCAAGACTGTAGAAGACTATCAGGCCCTGCAGCAAAAAATAATTGAAGAAATCAAAAGACTACAGGGACGATAATAAATAATATTGCCGATAAATCAAAACCACCCGTTGAACGGGTGGTTTTGATTGTTAGTATGACGGGCATGCCGTCAGTCTGTGGTGAAAGTCCACAAGGGGCGTAGTTGCCAACGAACCCTTATAGCAACTCCCAAGGCTTGTATCGCGAGGTACAGGCGAGAAGAAGGGATAGCAAAATCGTAGCCTGACGAACAGAAACCTGATATAAGGCGCCTATGACGGATAAGCTGGCTAACGACAGCGAAGTCCAAAAAGGCAACCGTAACTCACAGGCGTAAATCAGGCAGGTAGACGAGGAAAGACTGGGGACTTATCCCGTGAGGTCTCACAGGCGGCACGAAAGCCGTAGTAACAACGAACGGTGAGAAGTCAGCAGAGGCCATAGTAGGCGTAAGCTGAAGGGCTGAACAACGTAACCGTGTAATCAAATGTATGCCCCTTGGAATGTCTGACAGCGGGAAGAGCGAAACGTAAATGAGCGAATACCGCACCACGTAAGGCGAATCGGAGGGAACGGAAAGGAGAAAGCACACAAAGCAATGTCGGAACTGTTGGAAAAGATACTGGACAGGGACAACATGAACGCAGCCTACAAAAGAGTCTGCGCCAATAAAGGCGCAGGTGGAATAGACGGCATGACGGTTGAAGAAATTAGCGATTACATCAAAGAGAACTGGGGCAGTATCAGGGAACAAATCAGGCAGAGGAAATATAAGCCTCAGCCAGTCAGACGGGTAGAAATACCAAAGCTAAACGGCGGAGTAAGGAAACTGGGAATCCCGACCGTGATGGACAGAGTGATTCAGCAGGGCATAGTACAGGTGGTAAGCCCGATGTGCGAGCCGATGTTTTCGGAAAGGAGTTATGGCTTCCGTCCGAACAGGAGCTGTGAAATGGCAATCAGGCAGTTGCTTGTGTACCTGAATGAGGGGTATGAGTGGATAGTGGACATCGACTTGGAAAAGTTCTTTGATAATGTGCCACAGGACAGGCTGATGAGCCTTGTCCATGACATCGTCAAGGATGGAGACACGGAATCGCTTATCCGGAAATACCTGAAAGCAGGGGTCATGACGCGGCAAGGCTATGAGGAAACAAACCTTGGCACACCACAGGGAGGAAACCTGTCGCCGCTCTTATCCAATATAATGTTGGCCAAACTGGACAAAGAACTGGAAGCAAGAGGACTTCGGTTTGCAAGGTATGCAGATGACTGCGTGATTGCGGTCAAAAGCGAAGCAAGTGCGAAGCGGGTCATGCACACGGTGACAGACTGGATTCAGCGGAAGCTGGGATTAAAAGTTAATATGACGAAAACTCATATTACAAGGCCGATGAAGCTGAAATATCTCGGTTTTGGTTTCTACAAGGACAACAAGACAGGAGAGTGGAAGTGCAGGCCGCACAAAGATTCCATAGTCCGCCTTAAAAGCAAGCTGAAAGAACTGACGTGCAGAAGAATGCCTGGGAAAGTCTCGGAGAAGATAAAGAGGATTAACCAGGTAACAAGAGGGTGGATAAACTATTACGCCCTTGGTTCCATGAAAACAGTGATGGCAGAAGTTGACGCACATTTAAGGACGAGGCTTCGGATGAATATCTGGAAGCAGTGGAAAGTTCCGAAGAAACGTCAGTGGGGACTGCAGAAGCTGGGAGTTGATAAAGACAGCGCCCGTTTGACAGCCTACTATGGGAACCACTATTATAAAGTGGTAAAGGGTACATGCGTGAAGAGAGCAATATCGAAAGAAGTCCTCGCAAGGGCTGGACTAATAAGCTGTCTTGCATATTACGACGTACGTCATGCTTTGAAGTTATGTTGAACCGCCGTATGCCGAACGGCACGTACGGTGGTGTGAGAGGGAAGAGAGAATCTTCTCTACTCGATTTTCTTAAAAAAGTGTAACGAAAATAAAAAAATCTTCATAATGTAAGAAATTTGTCATATTTTTGTCACGTTTCTTATGCTATAATGATAATCGGGTTAATATACCCCTTTAATAGAGTAGTTTTTTGTTTTTGTTTTACTGTAGAACATACAGCGTGACTGCGGCCTGCAGCCGGATGCGGAAGGCAGGGCAGGAATGCGGGTTCTATCATTTGGGTTTTATAAAAAAAGCGCGTGCAGCGCAGCATAGCATACTGGCTGGCCCTTGGCGGGCGGCAAAGATGGGGGGACACCATGAATAAGGCGTATAAGATTATCTGGAGCCATGTACGGAACTGTTATGTAGTTGTTTCGGAAATCGTAAAGAACCATGGGAAGAATAATACAAGGAGTATCGTCAGCCAACTGGCGGCGGGTTCGGCGGAAGCGCAACGGTATGAAGCGGCAGGCCGTCTTCTGGCGGCGGCCGGTCGTTGGGCGCTGCCGTTTGTGACGGCGGGCGTATTGCTGGCGCCGGTAAGCGGTTGGGCGTCCGTCATTAAGGATGCGGACAACAAGTCCCTGACCTCCGGCGGGAAGGTGCATGATATCTATACCCAGCAGATATTGAAGAATGACAGGGTAAATTTCGGCTATAACCGTTTCCAGGAATTCAAAGTTACCCAGGGCGATATCGCCAATATGCATTTCCATCTGCAGGGCCATCCGGAGAATAAGACTGACAACCTGGTGAACCTGGTCAAGAGCAAAATTGACATACAGGGCACGGTAAACGCCATCAAGGACAACCGCATCGGCGGCAATTTGTATTTCATCAGCCCCGAAGGCATGACGGTAGGGCCTACGGGCGTTATCAATACGGGACGTTTTGTGGCCATGGTGCCTGCTTCTAGCAATTTCACCGGTAATGTGGGCACCAGCGGCATGTGGGGCAGCACGACCCAGATGGCCTATCAGTTCGAACACTACATTTCGAATTTTGGAAAACGCAACGATAAGGGAGAGTTTAGCACGTTGCGCACCGAATGGGCCGAACAGGAGGAATTAAAAGGCTTCAGACTGGCGACCGACGGGAAAATTGAAATTGCAGGGCAGGTGAACACCCGCAACGGCATGCTGCTGGGCGCTGCCCACATCGACATTAAAAACGGCGCCCTGCTGCGGGGAAATAAAAATATTGACTTTACCAGCCTGGTGAATGCCAGGGACGCCGGCGGCACGGTGGTGACGAACGCGACCCTTTCCGGCGTGGGCATGACGGCTGTGGCCGATGATAAAAGCGGCGATATCATCCTGCGGGCGGCCACGGAGCACGACAATACGTTCCTGTATTCGCCCACAATTGAAACGATTATAAACACGAGTCTCGACGCCAGGGTCGACGTGGACGGCGCTATAGAAACCGACGGGAGAGCGGATATTTCGGCCAGCGCGACCCATAAGTTTGACAGCAGCAAGTTTACGCTGACCAAGCCGGCGATGGAGGCGGGGAAGGATCTGCTCAGGGATCTGCTGGGCCTGCAGATAGATGCCGCCGGGGCGCGGAAAAATACCACCGCCCAGGTGAACCTGAAGGAAAATGGGAAAATTACGGCGGCAGGCGATGTAAACCTGCAGGCGGACGCCACGACGACAATCAAGCTGGAGGCGAAAATCAGGCCGGCCAAGGCGGACGGGACCACTTCGGCGATGCCCGTTGCGGCGGCGACCGTCGGTATTGTGAAGAACAAGGCCCTGGTGGATGTGAAGGGGGACATTACTTCCACGGCAGGCGACGTGGCCCTGACGGCGAACGCCACGACAAATGCTTCACTGAAAACCGTGGCGCTGGAGCCTTACACCGCCTACGTATCGCCCGGGGACAAGGGCAATGCCATCTATGTGGGGGTATCCTGGCTGGACGGCGATAACCTGGCCCAGATCAATATTGACGAGGGCAAAAATGCCATTACGGCCAAAGGGGGAGACTTTTCGGCGGAAGCCCATGCTACCAGCGACCTGACGGCCGGCAGTTATGTAGAGGGCGCGGATAAGACCTTTGCCTCTACCTCTGTCACGGTGCTGGATTTTGATACCGCTACCAATGTGAACGTCAAACGGTCCGTAGAGGCCGAGTCGGTGAAGGCTGCGGCGGAAAACGAGATTGCCGGCCTGAGCGTGGCCGCAGAAGACGCCAATGGCGAGGGAGAGGGCGCCTATATTGACTTTGTGCTGTTAAACCCGACGAAAGGCGATGAACTTGCCAAAAAACTGAAAGATAAATATCACTGGAACGGGTTTATTAACGGGGGTAAACTGGCGGGCCTGGAGAATGCCTTTGACACTGCGCAGGGCTATATTACGGCCGGCGCCGCCGTGGCGGTGGTGGACAGCGTCAACAGCGCCGCGGTCACCGTAGCCCCCGGCGTGACCCTGAAGGCCACGGGGGACGCGGTCAAAAAGGATGCCGGCGGCAAGGAGGTTCCCGGCGGGGATGTGACCCTGGAGGCAAACGCCCACATTGACAGCCTGCACCATTCCTTGCAGGGGTGGGCCAATGAGCAGGATGCGGACACCGCGTCCAAGGTGACGGTGGCTTCCTCCGTCCTGTACAGCAATATCGAAAACGACGCCAAGGTGGAGCTGAAGGGAGATACGGCGAACCACAAGGGTGCCTCCCTGATTTCCGAAAAGGGCAGCGTGAACCTGAACGCCACGGGCAAGCAGATCTACGACGCGGCAGAACCCGTCAAAAACGTGGTGGATCGCGCGAAAAAGATGTGGAAGATATTAAAGAATTTCGGCTACCAGTTCCCGGAGCTGGCCAACCTGGAATCCGATACCGTGAAGGTGGAGAAGCTGGTGGACGGAAAACTCAAAACGGAGACAGACCGGGCTTCCTTCTGGGATTTCTGTGATTCGCTGAAGAACTTCCTGAAAAACGAAGGGAAGAACGTTACCAAGCTGAGCAGTGAAGCAAAAAAGATGGTCCAGGATCTGTCCGACGTAGTGAGCCCGGGCAGCTATACCAACTACTATGTGCGCAGCTACATGGTGGATTCCCAGGACAGCGGTTCCTCCAATCTGGATGTGGCGGCGTCCGTTAATATCGCCAGGCTGCATAACAAGGGCATCGTGTCCCTGGGGGAAAAGGCGAATATTTCCGCCGGGAAAAATATCAAGATAGATACGCTGGCAGATACGGATGTAGTGACGGCCACCGGCTACGGCGGGGAATTTTTCGCCATGTCGGAAAGCAACGGCAACGCTGCGGGGGCTACCGTGGCGGTGCAGGATTTTATCGGCGACAGCCTGATCCTGTCCGGGAAAAATGTGACACTGACGGCAAATACAGCCGGAAAGGACAGCGGCAATATTGCCCTGGACGCCAAGAATGAAATGATCCAGACCGGCATCATCCTCAGCGCCGGCAAGGCGGATAAGAACCTGAGCGCCACGGGATCCCTGAGCCTGCTTACAGGGGGCGTCAACACGCTGGTGCTGCTGGACGATGAAACCACGGTCAAGGCAGCGGGAACCTTTTCCATGGGCGCCGACAGCAGCGCCACGGTGACCAACGTAGTGGGAGGGCTGGCCCTGGGCAGCGCCCGTACCAACGCTACGATAGGCGCCGGGGTGGCGGTGAACCTGCTGGACGTGAACAGCATCGCCATGATCGGCGATACGGGTTCGGGCGCCTCCACTACCATGACGGATACGGACACGGACGGGTTTAAGAAAAAGAGTATAGAAGAACAGAACAAAATCAAGGCGGAGAATGCCCTGGCTACCGCCCGGAAGGTGGCGGCGGAAGAAGCCCAGACTAAAAAGATGGGCGCGGATTTCAGCCTGACCACGGAGAAACTGACCTCTTCTCTGGGGGCAAAAACGGCGTCCGGCGCAGCCAAAGGCAATGTGACCGCACAGAATGTGTCGGTGACCGGGAACAGCAACGGGACCCTGAACGCCGTGGGCATCGAGGGCGCGGAGGCCTCGGAAAGCCACGCCGGCTTTGATTTTCTCACCAACTGGGACAAGAAGGGCAACTACCTGCGGGACCAGATGACGGACGCCGGCAAGAATGTGGTGGGCTTCCCCGTTGACAGGCTTAAAAAGATACTCAATAAGGATGTCCAGCTCAAAAAGACATGGGACTTTAGCACCTACCAGCCGGTGCAGCCCGCCAACGATAACGCGTCGGAAGCGTCCTTCAATGCTACGGCGGCGGCCAGCGTGGCCTGGAACAAGGTGGACAGCGAGACGGCCTCCGTCATCAGCGGCGTCGATGTGAACCTGCGGAAGCAGAAGGATGCAGACAAGGCGGGTTCCCTGGTTAATACGGCCACCGACGATGTGTTCAGCGGGGCCTGGGCCGGGGCGGCGGCGGTGAACTGGTTTAACGGCGCAACCGGGGCGGCTGCCAACAATAATGCGAAAAAAGGCGCCCTGGGAACGGCGCTGGCGGTGAACCACCTGAACCGGAATGCGGATGCGGTGATTCTGTCATCCCGGATCTCCCAGGCAGGCAACATTAAAAATACGGCCATCCGGAACGGTTCGGAAGTTGCTGCGGCCCTGGGCCTGGCGGTGACCAACGACAGCCATGGAACCAGCACGGATGCCAGCGTGGCCTTCGGCCTGGCCATGAACAAGGCCAATACCGGCGCCCGCGCCCTGCTGGTGGACACAACCTCCAAATATGAGGAAAAAGCAGATAATATAGCCTATACAGGCGGTACGGACCTGGAGAACAGCGCCTATGACGGCGATATCCAGGTGGCCGGCGGCGTAGATCTGGCCTGGGTCAAGACGGATCAGGCAGGAACCGGTATCGCGGCCGGTATGACGGCGGCTGTCAGCGAAATCAATAATGATATCCAGAGCGGCATCCAGGGCGGCTCCTACACGGGGCTTTCCAATGTGCTGGCAGCCGGCGAGGATGCGCTGACTCAGGTGAACGCGGCGGTGGGCCTGGGCTTTACCCGTTCGGACAAGGGCATTGCCGCAGCGGGGTCGCTGGCCTACGCAGAGCTGAAGAATACCAACCACAGCTATATTTCCGGCACGGAGACCCTGAAGGCCAGCGGCGGTGTGACGGTGACCAGCCAGGATATTTCCGGCAAAAAAGGAAATCAATATAAAGAATACCTGAAAGCGCGCAAGGTGGATGCTACGGGGCTGGGGTACCTGAGCAGCGACACCGCGAATAAGCTGGGGACGGGGACTGCGGCCGGCAGCACGATGGTAAATGTGGCGGTGGAGATTTCCGAAGGGAAGACCAACGCGGCCGGCGCGGCGCTGTCCATCAACAACGTGACCAACAAGTTCAGTTCTGATATTACCGGTAACAAGAATCTGGAAGCAGGTTCTGTCAAGGCGGCATCGGACGTGCATACCAACATCGTGTCCGTGGCGGCGGGGGTCAGCGTCAGCGAAGCGGACTGGGGCGGCGTAGGTTCCCTGTCCTTTAACGACCTGGACCAGGATAATATCGTGTCCGTCACCGGCAACCGCAACGGTACGGTTGCCAACAGCGGCATTGCCGCCGATACGGTCAGCGCAACGGCGAAAAACACCAGCCACATTGTCAATGTCACCGGCGACGTTGCCGGAGGTAAAAATGCGATAGGCTTAGGGATTGCCTACAACCGCATGGACGATACTACCGGGGTCTATGCAGCCAATAACCAGGTCCGGGCGAAAGACGCGGCCAAGGGGGTAGATATTTCCCTGGACGCAAACAACGACGCCTATGCCCTGGCTCTGTCTGTGGGCGCGGCGGCCACCTATAAGGATGGCGGTACCGTGGCGGCCCACGGTAACTTTGGCATCAATCGGGGCCATAACGATACGGTAGCCGTCATCGGGGAAGACAAAGATGGAAAGAAGGCAGGTAACAGGGATAAGATCACCAACGCCTCGTCCGTGACGGTAAAGGCTACGGATAAAACCACAAAGACTACCGTAGCCGGGGCGGCAGAGCTGGCCATCAAGGACACCACGGTGGCCTTAGGGGTAGGCGTGGCCTTGACGGAAAGCGATAAAGGCTCGGAAAAGGGCGACGGCAAAGAAACCGTCCGTGCGGAAATTAACAACGCGGATATTACCACCGTGAAGAAGAACGGGAAGGCTCCCATCATCAGCGCTGCCGTATCGGATACATCCAAAGCCACTACGGTAGCCGTCGGCGCGGGCCTGGTGAAAAGCGCGAAGTTTGCCGCCCAGGGCATGGGGGCGGACGCCAATATTTACAAAACCAATACGGCAGGCCTGAAGGATACCGCCATCGACAAGGACGGCGGCAGCAAGGCGGCTCTGGTGACGGTGAAAGCGGATACCTCTTCCACCCTGAAGACCGGGGCGGCGGCCCTGCAGCTTTCCGGGCCGGATTCCTTCCTGGCTGGCGTCGTGGCGGTAGGCGTGAACCGCATCAAAGATACCACGACAGCAGGGGTGACCTATACCGACAAGCAGACTGCTGCATCCATGAACGTTGGCAATCTGGATATCAGCGCTGCGTCCAAAGGCGAGATCCTCAGCGTGGCCATGGGCGCTTCCGTGGCGGCGAAAGGGACGGTGGCCGCCGGCGGTTCCGGCAGCCATAACTATATTGAAAATAATGCGACGGCGGAAATTAAGAAAGCGAATATCAGCAGCGCAGGCAATGTAGGGGTAGTGGCCCGGAGCGACGAAGCCATCTCCAACTATGCGGGGGTGCTGGACGTAGCCGTGGGCGGGCAGGGCCTTGCCGCCGCCATCGGCGTAACGGGATCCAATAATAAGATCAGCGGCAATACCGCCGCCCTGATCAGCGACAGCACGGTAACAGCCGCCGGCAGCGACAGTAATAAAATTAAGACGGCCAGCAAGCTGAAAGACAATACAGATAATGAAAAGTACCTGATTGACAGCGCCGTAAGCCGGAACACCTGGTCAAGCGGCTCCTTCACGGAAGGGGAAGGGGATAACAAAAAATACGGCGTCAGCCGGTTGCAGAAGGGCCGGGTGGAAGAAGAAAAGACCGGCGTGGTGGTGGACGCTTCCGCTACCCATTCCATTGCTTCGGTCATGGCTAACGGCGGCGTGGCGGCAGGTATCAGCAACGGCGGCGTCATTGGCGCTTCCGTGGCGGGTGTGATCAACCTGAACGAGATCGCCGGTTCTACCACGGCGAAAGTACTGGATTCCAAACTGAACTCCGCGTCGGCCCGCAGCGACGTGAATATCCATGCGGCGGATTACACCAACGTAGCGGAATTCAGCGGCGCAGCCACCGTGGGCATCGGGAAAGACGTAGGCATCGCGGCAGGCTTTACCGGCGCGGTCAACGAGGTGAGCCGGGTAACGGCGGCGGGTATCTCCACGTCTTCTGCCAAGTGGAACGATACCAAGAAATACTACGAAAGCGTCGATACCAGTAAAGAGAAAAATACCATTTACGCCAAGAATTTCAACGTGACTGCAGATGCCAGGCAGGCCATGTCTGCCTTTAACGTGGCCGGGGCTATTGCCGGCAGTAAGGAATTCACCCTTGAGACCGGCGATAACGTGAACATCAACCGGATGAAAAGTTCCACCCTTGCCACGGTGACCAACGCTACCGTGGATTACACCGGAGATGCGAAAGTGGAGGCCAGCCACGAGGACCGGATCTACGACCTGAACGTGGACGCGGGCCTGGCTATTTCGGCCAGCATGTACAGCGGGGCCGGTTCCCTGAATGTGGGCGTGGGCCTGGTGAAGGAACATTCCGCCGTGACCGCCAACGTGGAAAACAGCGATATCAAAGCCAACGACAAGGCCAGGGGCGGTACGGCCAAATCCGCCCTGTCTGTAGGCGCATCCAACAGCACGAAGCTGGAATCCCAGCTGGTGTCTGTGGGCCTGGCGGCAGGCATGTTCAGCGGCGGGGTGGCCAGCAGCATTGCCGTGAACAATATTGACAGCATAGTCGCCAGCCGCATTGCAGGCAGTACGCTGGAAGCGGATACCATCAAAGTGGATACGGCCAACGCCGTTAAGGTAAAGGATGCCACCGGTACCGGCGGAGCCGCCCTGATAGCCGGCGTCGGCGTCGGAGTGGATGTCAGCACCTTCAACGACAGCGTCAGCACTGTTGTGGACAAGAGTACCCTCAAGGCAAAGGATACCCTGGCAGTAAACACCAAAACCCAGCGGGAGATCGACTCTACCGTAGCCGGCGTCGGCGTCGGCATCGTAGGCCTTGCGGTGAACGTGGCGGCCGTTACGGTCAATGGCGGGATCAACGACCTGGGGTATGCCAAAGATGCAGACGGAAATCCTACGGCCTTCAGCCATACGGACGCCGTCAATAAGGCCATGGGTATTGTCAACGACAATACTAACCGGGATCTTTCCGAAAACTTCCATGGCATGACCGACGCGGAAAAGAAGCAGATGCAGGAAAAGGTGAAGGCGGACGCCGACACCAAAGACAAGAAGTATGTGGACGGCACCGGGGTGCATACCTATGTGCAGAACAGCTCCACGCTGGAAGCTGCCAGCGGAGCCCTGACCGTGAACAATACGGAGCTGAACGACGCGGAACTGAACGGTGGCAGCGGCTCCCTGGGCGGGATTGAGATAAACGTGGCGGATACGGTGTACCACCTGAACCAGCTGAACGATATTTCCGTAAAGGACTCCACCGTGAAAGGCGCCAGCGTGACCCTGTCGGCCCGGCAGGGCAATGTGACGGAAAATAAGGAAGACGCCATCCACCTGCGGACCGTGCAGGCGGGACTGGGCGCCGCGGGGATCGGCGTAGGCTACGCCGGGCTTACCACCAAAGGCAACACCGGCATTGCGGTAGACCACAGCACGCTGGCCGCCACCAACGGCGACCTGACGGTGAAATCCAGCGACGCCGCCCAGAGCAAGGTCAATATGATCGGCGTATCGGCAGCCGGAGTGGCAGTGCCTGTCAGCGTGGCCCATAACACCAACGCGGCCAATAATTTTGTAACGGTAAAAGGCGACAGCACGCTAAAGGCGGAGACCAATAAGACCCGGGAGGTAACGGGAAGCGACGGGAAGAAAACAACAGAAAAGGTTCCGGCTGCCATTACCCTGCAGACAGAGCGAACCGGCCGGGTAGCGGCCAAGACCACCGGCGTAGGCGTAGGCGGGGGCGCTGTAGTGGTGAACACGGCCAAAGCCTATGATGAAAGCACCTCTGCCGTTACGGTGGAAGCCGGCGGCACTACTGCCAAGAAAACAGATACCGACAAGAAAACCGATACCCCGGCCAACTCCTTTACTGCGGACGCCATCCGGATAGAAGCCATCAATGCGCCGGTGGTGAAGGCAGAAGCCGGCGGTACAGGAATTGCCGCCATCGGCGTTGCCGTCATGCAGAGCAACGCGGAAGCCTACTCTGCGGCTAAGGTCAATGTGGCGGACGGGAACAAGCTGCTGGGCGACACGGTACTGGCCCAGGCGGTCATCGGCAAAGAAGGGACGGACATGACCTACGCCGATACCCATTCGGTCAGCGGCGTAGTTGTAAGCGTAGCGCCCAACAAGGCCAAGGCCATCACCAAGACTACGGCCAGCGTCAATGTGGGCGCGGAAACCTACAAGACAACGGAAAAGGAAGTACAGGAGACAGATGCCAACGGTACTGCCCAGACTAAAAAGGAATCCGCGGCAGCTACCAATCTGGCCCTCATTACCCAGAACAATGCCAGCCGCCGGTCCATCATCGGCAATACGAGCATAGGCCTGCTTGCCTCCATCGGCTTCGGCGACGCGAAAGCGGAAGGCGACGATAAGAGCACGGTAGAGGCCAAAGGCGGCAGCGGCGACAAGGCTGTAAAACTCCAGAACCTGAAAATTGACGCAGGCGGCGCCAACACGTCCAAGGGCTTTGCTGACGGGGATTCCGGCGGGTTCCTGGCGATAGGCGCAGCGGCGACTATTACAATGAACACCAAAACCACGAATACCGCGTCCCTGGCCGGGGCCTGGGATGTGACCGGCAGCGCGGATATCGCTGCCAGCCAGCAGGTTACCTCCAAGGGAAGCTCCAAGACCGGCGCAGGCGGCGCAATCAGCGTAACCTGGGCCAATTCTGACAACCATGTGGAGATGGATACCAAAACGGAAATCAGGGAAGGGGCCCAGTTAAACGCAGGGAAGAGCTATGTGCTGGCGGCCAACAAGACCGTAACCGGCGCCTATGACGGGGAGAGCTGGAACAACCACATGAATGTGGGCGGCGTGATTCAGGTAGCGCCGGATGTAAAATCGGAACAGGAGATAACGGATAAAGCCAATGTGGTCATCGGTAAAAATGCCAAAGTGACCACCGTCGAGGGCCAGGTTTACGACGCATATAGCAATATTGACATGTATAACAAGGTGGAAGGCAAGGCAGGCGGCGCATTCGAGCATGAATATGTATTCAGCGATAATTTTGTCACCTCCACCAATAAGGTTACCGTGAACGAGGGGGCGTCCCTGGAACAGAAGGGCGCTTTTGATGACGGCAAAGATATCACCCTCAGCAGCAGCGACAAAATCAAGATAGACGGGGCTGCAGAAGTTTATATCGGAGGCATTGAAGGTACGATAGGGGCCAAGGTGCGTGACCGGGTCACCCGCAATAATGGCGTGGAAGTGAACGGCAAGCTGACCAGTTCCCATGATATCAACCTGTATGCCGGGTCTGACGTGGACGGGGCGGACGCGGAGCTGAATGTGAAAAGCCTGGCGGAAGCCCATAACAATACCGTTGGCGCTTTTGATACAGCCACGGAGGCGAGCCTGGACCTGAAGAACAACCAGCAGGTGAAGGTGGGCGCTTCCGGCAGCGCTACATCCGTGCGGAATATTAATCTGGGGGCGGATAATGGCAGCGAAACCTTTAAAAAAGACGTAGTAACGGTAAAATGGCTGTTCACAGGCAAAAATACCGATTCTAAAACCGCCACGAATTCCCCGGGCAAATCGAATATCAAAGAGACCAACAACAACTTTGTCAATGTGGAAGGCGCCCTGAAAGCGGGCATCCACAACAAGGTGAACGTTACCATTACCGGCAGCGCCGTGCCCGAAGCGGGCGGGATCAAACCTGTAAGCGGGCAGTCTGCGCTGGCGATCGACACTACAGGGTCCAGCGAAAACTTCAACAAGGACGACATCAGGACCGGCGATATGGATTACGCTACCCAGCTGGGTACCCAGCAGGCGGCGGTGGAAGCCCTGATCAAGGAATACAGCACCGGTACGGACGCCAAGAGCATGGCCTCCTATCTGGGCTACGTGCAGCAGCGCCAGCGCATCCTGGACGAACTGGACAAGCGGGGGCTGTTCAAGATGGAAACTAACCCCCAGACCGGGAAACAGGAAAAAGTCTATACCACCAGCGGCTTTACCATCCGCTACGTGGAAATACCGGAGATCACCGTCAGCGGCGGCAATATTACCGTGAACTCGGAAAACCTGTACGGTAAGGGCAAGCTGGAAGCCAACGGCGCTCCCCAGGTGACCATTACCAACAACTCCAACGCCTACCTGAAGCTGGACGGGATCCAGCTCCGGGAACCGGGCGGGGAGATCCGCTTCCGGGGCAACGGCACGGCTCTCACCAGCGTAGCGAAGAACGCAGATGTCAACGCCCTGAATAAGGATAAGAAAAAACAGGCGGCCTTTACGACCTTACAAAATGATACGGCAGGGGGAAAGGTCAGCACCATTACGGTTACCAATGAAAACAAGGCGGGGGCTTCTGTCCAGATGAAGGATGCCAGCGGTAAGCAGGGAACCTATGTCCCCATTACCGATGTGGCGGTAGCAGGCGACATAAACAACGATACCGGCGATATACGGATCACCAACCGCAGCGGTTCCATCACCATCGGCGGCACTTCGAAAGGCGCCAACATTACCGGCCGGACGGTGCAGCTCACTGCCAGGGACAGCATCTCCCAGGACTATGTGGACGGCATCGTGAATATCGGAGGGCGGCCCCAGGATCTGAATGCGGCGGAAGTGAATAAGGCCATGAATAACGCAAAAGACAGCACCCTGAAGGATAAGACGGCTAACAAGACGGATTCCGAAACCGGGCTGAAACAGACGGCGGCGGATCTTACCAACGCGGAGCTGGGACGTATTGCCGGGGACAGCGTCTATATCGCGGCGGCGGATATTAACGTAAACGGCCTCATCCAGAGCGGCTACAGCAAGTATGAAGCAGTGGTTGGCGACAATGCGTTAAATAATATTGACAGGATTAAAACGGCTGACCGGGCGGTGACCGTCCAGGGCCGTACCATGTACAAGGTGAACGACGGCGGCAAGCCGGTCTATGATAGCAGTATCGGCGGCTTTAAATACGTGGTGCAGGTCTATTACGACCCCCAGAACGACCGGCTGCTGGTAGAGGACATCGATACCAGAGGCGGCAAGGTCTATCTGACGGGCCGGATCTCCAGCACCGGCAACGGCAGGATCCTGGCGGCGGACGGGGGCGCGGATATTTCCGTTACCAATAATTCCGCCTATGGCCTGGACGTAGGCAAGGTGCTCAATAATGATATCGAAGGCAAGATCACCATTACGGACCTGGCTAAAGATACCTGGACGGAATACACCCGTTCCGCTACGAAAACCATTGAAAATTACAGCAAATATGCCAAGGACAGCGCTGCGGCGGAAAAAGCAACAAAGACCGCATCCGGTATCGGTTATAACAGCGGCGCTACGCCCTCCGGTTCCTATAAGGTGAAGGAAGGCCTGCGCTATAACTGGACCCTGGGCACGGAGACCGGCACTACGAAGTATTACCATAAAGTCCAGAACTCCCTGTTCTGGGGTGCGCTGGATACCAGCAGCAGCCAGTCCAAGTTGAAAGAGCTGGAAAGCAGCAGCGAGGCGAAGGAAGTGAATAAGGGCGGCGAACGCAGTCTGGGCGCCGGTACCTTTATTGATGCGATCAACGACGCAGAATACGGCAAGAAGCTGAACAGCACGGAGTTTGGCGCGGTCTACGAGAACCGGGTCACCAGCGATACCCGCACCGTGACCGGCAAGTGGAAGGAGGGGGGCGACTGGTACGCCCTTTGGTCCAACCCCAAATACCATCTGGAATGGACTACCAAGACCGGCTCCAGCCAGTCCTACACCTTCTCCCTGAAGGCGGACCGGGATATCGGCATCGGCTTCATTGGTAAGGAAGACGGCAGCATCTCCCTGGCAAACAGCAACAGGAAGGGAACCGGTATCAACCTGACAGATACGATCAAAAACAATTCGGCCAATGGGGCCCTGACCATCCATACGGCGGCGGGAAGCATCGTCCAGCAGGGAGGTACGGCCCTGATTACCGGGAAGGCAGACCTGCAGGCCCGGGAAGATATTGAAAATATCCATATTACCTCCCTGGGAACCCGGACCGCCAGCGGGGACGGCAACACCTATACCACCTCGGACAAGGTGGTACTTAGTGCGGTTTCCACCTGGGGCGGCAATATTGACGTGACCGTCCGGGGCGGTACGGCGGAGGGCCAGGCCCTGCCCGGCAATGTGGAGATCCGGAAGCTGGAAAGCCTCGCCTACGGAAATGATGGCACGGGCGACGTGGCCCTGACGGCAGACGGCGATATTACCCAGTCGGGTTCGAAAACTGCCGTAATGGGGCGGGAAATCGACCTGATCAGCGTCAACGGCGGTCTTGGCACGTCCAAACAGGCGCTGGTACTGTGGTCCCTGCCGGAAGCCTACGGCTTTGGGCCGGGCTCCGCCAATGTGGACGCCAGCGCGAAAAAGGATATCTACCTGACGGAAGCCAATGCTGACATGCGGATCGGTTCCATCGTGTCCCGTGAAGGCGACGTGACCCTGACGGCGAAGAACGGGCGGCTGCTGGACTCCCTGCCCCAGGCAGAGAACAGCAACAATATAGATGAGGACGACCTGGTAATGCACTGGATCGACGCAGGGCTCATTGCCGGTACGGAGGATTATGAAGGCGCCTATATCAAGGGCCTGAAGCAGGACGCGGCCAATTATAAAGCGCGCGTTGAGGAACAGTTTGCCCTGTTTACCAATAAGGAAGCCAGCGACGCAGTGAAGGAAATGTTCACCAAAAAGGACGGTACGGCCTATACCAGTGTTGACGCGTACCTGGCCCAGGATACCTACTATCAGGCTATCGTGGACAGATACACCCATCCAACCTTTGCCTGGACAAAAGACCAGCTGCTGTACTCCATCCGCAATGCCATCGTCAACAAGGAAAGCGGCGTCACTACGGAGACCCAGGGCAAGATTGCCAACGTGCAGGGGAAAAATGTGACCCTGAACGCCCAGGGCATCGGCATGAACAGCAACAAAACCACCACCATCCTGGCCAGCGACCTGACAGGCGGCTCCGAAAAAGCCATTGCCAACCTGAAGAAGCTGGCCAACGCGGACGCGGCGGATGTAACCATGAAGGATCAAAATGACAATACCCTGATTTTCAGCACGGACGCAGAGGGCAAACAGGTTGTAACGGCCCGGGATTCCATCGGCAATACGGTGGCGACGGACGGCGCGGTGTACAAATTTGTCATCGGCAACCTGAGCCCCCTGGGGGTCAAGGCTGAGGGAAAGGTGGATGTCACTGCCAGCGACGAAAGCGTATTTATCGCCGGCAGAAGCGATACAAAGGGCGTTTTCTCTCCCCTGAATACCGGCGTCATTAATGCGGGAGTAAAGGATGTGCGGCTGTACACCCAGAAAGGTATCTACAACGCATTGGAGGGAAAGGATGCCAGCCAGGCCAATATTAAAGCGAATAACCTGATCGCCTATGGGGGCACTGAGGATATCGGCGCTGAAGATAAGTACCTGGGAGTGGACCTGCGGGGCGACCTCCAGAGCGCCAATGCGGACGGCAGCATCTACATCAAAAATATGGGACCGAGCAGACTCTTTGTAGGCTCCCTGTATGCAGGGGATACCCTTGCTTTGGACTCCAGACCTGGCATCGAGATGTCCTGGGACAGAAATTACAGCAGCGCGTACCTGAATGCAGGGAACGAGGTGCGGCTTACCGCAGATCCAAACAGCTACAGCGGTGTGTTGGGCTCATATACTCCGCTGCGCATCCTCAATAGCGGGGCGGAGATCACACTGGTCGCTAATGAAGCCAAAATTAAGGGTGTCAACGGCCTCTTGGGGGATAAGGCTACCATGTACGTGGGCGATGTGAAAACCACCCGCAATGCAGTCCTGCAAAGCGACGGGGATCTGCAGCTTACAGGCAATCTTACGGCGGGCTCCGATGCTGTGCTGGAAACCCTGTCGGGAGGCGACATCTATGTATCCGGCAACGTGAATGCAGGGAACGCAACCATACAGGTTGATCCGGATAAGACCGGCAAAGAGAAAAACGGCTATATTGTGATTGACGGCAATGTAACGGCCCGGAACCTGGCAGCGCTGCATAACAATACGGAAGAAGGCGATATCACCATAAACGGCAGCGTTACCGGCGGCAGTGTGAAAATTACCGGTAAAGACAGCGATATTGTGGCCGACGGCAAGCTGGAGGCAACCAAACAGGATATCTCAATCACCAGCGAAGCCGGCGATATCGATATCGGCGGCGACCTTGACGCAAAACGGGATATGACGATGAAGACCTCCGGCGACGGCAGCATTACCCTTTACAGGGACGAAAAGATAAATGAGACGATGAACATCCATGCGGGCCGCCATATCAGCCTGGAAACGGAAGACGGGGAAATCCTGGTAGAAGGGAAGATCACCTCGGACAGCGGCAATATCTCGGCGGTAACCGACAATGGCGATATTACGTTAGCCGGTATGATGGATAACAGCGGGAATAACCCGGGGGATGTGAAAGCCGGCGGTGATATTACCGCTACCGTAAAGGAATGCGGTGATATCACTTACTCCGGCACTACGAAAGCCGGAGGGGATATAAAGGCGACCACGGCAGACGGTACGGTCCTGTACGACGGCAATGTGAGCGCGGGCAACGATGTCGCAGTGGAAGTGGGAACCGGACAGATCTGGTACGACGGCAATGTGAGCGCAGGCAGCAATGCGACCGCGACCATAGGAATCGGTAACATCATCTATGCAGATTCGGTCAGCGTCGGCAGGAATGTGGAAGCGAAGATCACCGAGGATGGGAACATCATCTATCTGGGACGTGTCAGTGCAGGGCGTAATGTAATCGCAGATGCTGTCAAAGGGAATATTTACTATGGCAGTGCTGTAGAGGCCGGCCGCAGTGTGATTGCCCGTACCGGATCGGGAACCGTTTCGTATATGGGTTCCGTGACGGCAGGCAAGGACCTGCCGGAACAGGTCCGCAAGGGCTACGGCAAGATCGCCTACTATGACCGGTACGGCCTGGTAGGCTACAGTAATTCCCTGGATATAGTGCCTGTCCGGAATGCGAAACCCGGTGAAATTAAGATTGGCAAGACTGCAAAGTAATATATTTGTTTAAAAGGATGGTTCATTATGTTGAAAATATCTGCGGAGTCTTCCGCAACCAGGCGTTGGCTTGTTTCTTCCGCATTAGCTGTTTCTGTGCTGTGTTCCTCAACGGTCTGGGCGGCAACCAGGGCTTCAGCGCCAGCCTTACCTGGCAGGCGCCTATAGATAAAAAACAAATCTGGAATGCTTTTACCTTTGTAGATTATGGCCGGGTCTTTGGCGATGAGCGGACGGTAGTGGATCACACCCTGGTATCCACGGGTCTGGGGGTAACCGCCAGCTATAAGAACTTTTATTCCAGCCTGACTTTGGGAATTCCGCTGAAGCGGGAGTTTAAGAGCCAGACGGAAAAGGTTGATAAGACGCGGATCCATTTTAACTGTTCGATGACGTTCTGATACGGGGGGATCATTAAGTATGAACAAGATTTATAAGGTGGTTTGGAACAAAACGAAAAACTGTTACGTGGTCGCCAGTGAGTTGGCGAAGTCTCATACAAAGGGCAGCGGTATGCGTAGCAGTCGCATGAGGGTTGCCCGCGTTTTGGGCGCGCTGCTTCTGAGCGCATACCTTGTGAGCGGCTTCGGCGCGCAGGCGGCATGGGCTGATGAGGCCGGAGTGGCAGGAAGTAATGTAACGCGTACGGGCGCCAATGCATCTGCCTGGGGGAACAATACACAGGCAGGAAGCTCCAATGCAACAGCCTGGGGATTAAAAGCAAACGCCGGCGGAGCCAATGCGACCGCCTGGGGCAACAATACTGTCGCAAACGGAATCAATGCGACCGTCTGGGGTATAGATTCAAAAGCCATCGGTGCTGCTGCAACGGCTTTTGGCGATTCTTCCGTAGCAAATGGCATTAATTCATTGGCGGCGTTAGGCGGTATTACTGCAGAAGGCGCTACCGGTTCCGTGGCGATTGGTGATGGGGCCAAGGCCAATCTGGCCCATTCCATAGCCCTGGGAAACGGCTCGGTGGCCAACCGGCTGGCAGGCGTAGGGGGCTACCGTCCGGACGGAACCGTTGCTGCCGGCGTAGCCTGGGTCGCTACGGCCAATGCCATTTCTGTAGGCGCGTCTGCTACTGACAGCGATACTGCTACCGTGACCCGTCAGATTACCGGCGTGGCGGCAGGCACATACGACACGGACGCGGTTAACGTAGCCCAGTTAAAAGCCCTGAAAGATGCTATAGGAGCTGGCGGTGGTGGTGCCACATATACGGCAGGCGACGGTATTGATATTTCCGATAAAAACACGGTCAGCGTGAAAAACGGCAGCGGCCTGGTTTTCGATAAAGACGGCAAACTGCAGGTGAACACAGGCAACGACCTGGCCCTGGATGCTGGCGGTAAGATTCAGGTGACGAAGAACGGGGCCGTGGAGGCCGGCAACACCGGTATTGTAACCGGCGGCACGGTATACAGTGCGGTAGCGAAAAAAGCCGACAAGGCCACCACGCTGGAAGGCTACGGTATTACGGATGCCTTTACCAAAAACGAGACGCAGTCTGCCATTGATACGGCGGCAGCGAAAAAAGCTGACAAGGCTACCACGCTGAAAGGCTACGGCATTACGGATGCCTATACGAAAGAAGAAACCAACAGCACTATTACTACGGCAGTAGCAGGTAAGGCAGACCGGGCTACTACGCTGGAAGGTTACGGCATTACGGACGCCTACACGCAGACCCAGACCAATGAGGCTATCAAAACAGCGGCAGAGACAAAGGCGGACAAAGCCACCACGTTGCAAGGGTATGGGATAACCGACGCCTACACAAAGACGGAAGCGAACGATACCTTTGCCACAAAAGCTGCAGTGGAAGGCAAGGCAGACAAGGCGAATACCCTGGCGGGTTATGGTATTTCTGATGCCTACACCAGGACCGCAACGGACAGTGCCATTAAAACTGCAACAGAAGGAAAAGCTGATAAAGCTGCTACGCTGGAAGGCTACGGCATTACGGATGCTTATACGCAGACTCAGACCAATGAGGCCATCAAAGCGGCGGCAGAGACAAAGGCGGACAAGGCCGCCACGCTGAAAGGGTATGGCATTACGGACGCCTATACGAAAGAGGAAACCAACAGGACTGTCACTGCGGCAGTAGCAGGTAAGGCAGACAGAGCCACGACGCTGGAAGGGTATGGCATTACAGACGCTTATACGAAGACGGAAACGGACAATACATTTGCCACAAAAGCTGCGGTGGAAACTAAAGCTGACAAAGCCACGACGCTGGAAGGGTATGGGATAACTGACGCCTATACGAAGAAGGAAGCAGACGATACATTTGCCACGAAGGCCTCTTTAAATAATAAAGCGGACAAAGCGACCACTCTGGCAGGCTACGGTATTACGGATGCTTATACAAAGACAGAAACAGACGATACATTTGCAACGAAGTCGTCTTTAAATAATAAGGCGGACAAAGCGACCACCCTGGCGGGCTACGGCATTACCAACGCCTATACCAAGACGGAAACAACTTCTGTTATCAATCAAGCCATAGCTGTTAAAGCAGATAAGGCTACAACTTTGTCGGGTTACGGAATTACCGATGCGTATACCAAGACGGAAGCGGATGCAGCCCATGCAGCCCTGTCCGAACGTATTGGTACAATCAGGGAAGACGGCATCATCATTGAAGCGGGGAAGAATATTTCAGAAAACCTGACTAAGATCGACACGGCGTTAAAGAGCGAGATGGGGAAAGTACAGGAGCTGGTGGCCGGTAAAGCGAATACCGACGCCGGCAACGTAGGTGTTAATGCAGCTACCGATAATTCTGCGGTCTGGGGTGCAGCCCTGGGAACCGGAAAAATGGCTGCCGGTGATGACAGGCTGGTGACCGGTGGAACCATGTACAGCGAACTGCGCCCTTCTGATGGGCATTTTGTAAAACAGGCTAATACCACAGCTCAGAACCTGACTGCACTGGATAAGACACTGGGAGAAGTAAAGACGAGTTCGGATAATATTATAAAAACATTACAGGTTATAGAGATGGGAACCGATCTCAATTTTGACCTAATCGTTGATATTGCTGACGAAATTGGCCAGAAAACGAAGGAAATTGAAACCATTAAAAATATGGATGGGGTAGTGGCTTCTTCCGGTTCCAGCCAAGCGGATGAATTTGTCAGAGGCTCTACCGTATATCATGAAGTGCGTCCTGAGGACGGGAATTATGTAAAAAAAGCCAATACCACTGCGGAAAACCTGACAGCCCTGGATAAGCAGGTAAAGATCAATGAGGATAGTATTGAACTGAAAGCAAATGCGGCGGACGTATATGCAAAAACGGAAGCAGATGATAAATTCGCGCAAAAAGCTACGACTCTGGCAGGTTACGGCATTAGGGACGCTTATACGAAAACAGAAGTAGATAATGCGTTGGACGATAAAGCAGATAAGGCGGCCACGTTGGCAGGTTACGGCATTAGGGACGCTTATACGAAAACAGAAGTAGATAATGCGGTCAGCGGAAAAGCGGACAAGGCCTCCACACTGAAAGGCTATGGAATTACGGATGCCTATACGAAATCTGAAACGGTAACTGCCATCAAAACGGCAGTAGAAGGTAAAGCGGACAAGGCTGATACACTGGCCGGCTATGGAATAACGGATACCTACACAAAGACGGAGGTTGACGACACCTTTGCGACGAAGGCTTCTTTAAATAATAAGGCGGACAAAGCGACTACTCTGTCCGGTTATGGAATAACGGATGCCTACACAAAGACGGAGGCTGACGACAAGTTCCTGACAGAGGCTTCAATCCGTAACAAAGCAGACAAGGCCACGACACTGGAGGGTTACGGTATAACTGATGCGTACACGAAATCTGAAACTGCAAGTGCCATCAAAACGGCGGTGGAGGGCAAAGCGGATATGGCTGATACACTGTCCGGTTATGGTATTACAGATGCCTACACAAAGGCGGAGGCTGACGACAAGTTCCTGACAGAGGCCTCGATCCGTAACAAAGCAGACAAGGCCACGACGCTGGAGGGTTACGGTATTACGGATGCTTACACGAAGACCGAAGCAGACAGTGCCATCAATTCAGCAGTAGCGGGAAAAGCAGATAAGGCCACGACGCTGGAGGGTTACGGCATTACGGATGCTTACACGAAGACTGAGGCAGACAGTGCCATCAATTCAGCAGTAGCGGGAAAAGCAGATAAGGCCACGACGCTGGAGGGTTACGGTATTACGGATGCTTATACAAAGACTGCAACGGATAACGCCATCAACAAAGCGGTAGTTAACAAAGCAGACAAAGCATCTACACTGGAAGGTTACGGTATTACCGATGCCTACACGAAATCGGAAACGGCAGGTGCCATCAATACGGCAGTAGCGGGTAAAGCAGACAAAGCATCTACGCTGGAAGGTTACGGCATTACCGATGCCTACACGAAAGAAGCTGTGGATGCCGCCGATGTCGCATTGTCCGACCGCATTGGTACAATCGGCGAAAACGGACTCATCATCAGAACGGATAAAAATATTGCCGAAAACCTGACACTGATAGATCAAGCCCTGCAGGACCAGACCGGGATTGCCAGGGATGTTCTGGATAAGAAGGCCGATGCGGACGCGTCTAACGTAGGCAGGAATGCGAAAGACGCCAATGGCTCTGCTGCGGATAATTCAGAAGCCTGGGGCAGCGCGCTGGGTACGGGTTCGGTAGAAAACGGAAACGGGAAGCTGGTCACCGGCGCTGCGGTTTACAGCGAGGTACGCCCGGCAGAAGACGGCGAATACGTGAAGAAAGACCGCACGACGGCTGCCAATCTGACGGCGCTGGATGCACAGGTGAAGAGCAATGCAGATGCAGTTGCGTTAAATGCAAAAAACATAGAGTCGAATACAGAAAATATAGCCGGCAATACCCGGGCCATTGCCACCAATGCAGACAATATTGTTACCGCGCAGGAAACTGCGGATATGGCTATGACCGGCGTAGAAATGCTGCTGGTTGGAACGGGGATAAGTATTGAAGGCATTGTTGCCGTTGATGAAAAACTTGAGGCGTTGGCTGGTCAGAATGGCGAGGTAAAGGAACAGGGAGACCATGCGGACGAATTTGTCAGGGGCGCTACCGTATACGAGTACCTGAACGGCAAACCCGGTGAAGAGGGAAGCCTGAGGTTAGGGGAGAATACTACGAAGATTGCTATAGGCAAGGGCAGCGAGATTAAAAGCGGCACGCGCTCCGTTGCCCTCGGCTTTGATAACACTGTTGACGGAGATCAGAACATTGCCATTGGGACCGGGCATACTTTAAAAGGCAATAATAATATTGCGATTGGCGATCCTATTAACATTGACGGCAGCAACAATGGTGTGTTCGGCAACGGCAGTACTATCACTGGCAGTGACACGTTTGTAATGGGCAACGGCAGCAATGTTACCGGCAACAATAATATTGTGCTGGGAAATAATGTGCAGGTAAACAATGTTGACAACGCCGTGGTGCTTGGCAATAATTCCACTGCAGAAGCAGATGCGGTTTCGGTGGGCTCCTCTGGCGGTGAGCGCCAGATCAAGCACGTGGCTGACGGTACGGATGATACCGACGCAGCCACATGGGGACAGGTAAAGGAACGGGTGGATGCAGCCAGTCAGAATGCGTACAATAATGCGGTATACCTGAACAACAGCATCAACCGGCTGGACAGCAAGGTGAACAAGGTAGGCGCCGGTGCGGCGGCTCTGGCGGCGCTGCATCCTATCGACATGGATAACAAGTTCGGCATGGGCTTGGGCTATGGTAATTACCGGGATGCCCATTCTATGGCATTGGGGCTGTTCTACCGTCCGCAGGACAACCTGATGTTCAGCATCGGCGGCGCCATGGGAAACGGTGAAAACATGATTAATGCCGGTATTTCCATTGCGCTGGACAAGGGCTTTAGCAACAGCAAGGCTATGATGGCGAGGAAGATTCAGGCCCAGGCAGAAGAACTGGAGGCGCAGCGGCAGACAAATGCTGTCCAGGAAGAGAAAATTCAGAACCTGGAAGCGGAAAATGAAGAAATTAAGGCCCGGAACGCAAGACTGGAAGCGCGTCTTGCGGCTATTGAAGCGAAACTGGGACAATAGCAAAGACGACCGATTGCATTTCTGTAATAATGTATTGAATAACAGAATAGATAAATGTAAGTTTTAACCGAATTTTGAAATAATAAAAGGGTGAGTGGATATGCGAAGAATCCAGCGATTTGATTTGAAAAGGAAACGGTTTGCGGTGATAACCCTGTGCGCTGTGTACATGGCGATGCCTGTTGTGGCGGATGTGTTTCCTGAAGGGATGGCTGCTGTATTGTCGGCTGAACCTGTGGCCTGGGCGGCTGTGCCAACGACTATCGGAGCTCTTGACTCTGGCGCCCAGCTAAACCAGGCGCGGGATTACATGGAGCGGCAGCGGGTGGCCCAGCAGATAGAAGAAGACCGGGAACGGCAGAAAACGAAGGTAGAAACGGAAACGCAAAAACCGGAGCAAAGCACGGCCCAGGTTACCTTTACACTGAACCGGGTGGATACGGATCCTTCGGAAATTTTAACGGACGCCGAGATTAAAACCGTTACAGATCCATATGTGGGAAAAACAGTATCCCTGCAGGACCTGTACGATATAACGGCGGCCATCAATAAGCTGTATGAAAAAAAAGGCTACGCAGTTTGCCGGGCGTACCTGCCGCCGCAGCGCATCCATGAGGGCACAGTGCAGATTAAACTGCTGGAAGGGAAGACCGGTAAAGTGACGGTAAGCGGTCTGCGCTTTACCCGGCAAGGCTATGTGACCAACCGTATCCATTTGGAGCCGGGTAAGGTAGCTAATACAGACGCCCTGAACGACGAACTGCAACGCTTCAACGCCACGAACGACGTGCAGTTGCGTATCTTGGTTCACGCTGGGGAACAACCGGGGACTACGGACTATGAGATTGCGGCATTTGAACCGAAGAATAACCAGCAGATCTCCCTGTACACGGATAACAACGGTTACGAAACTTCCGGTCGTTGGCGGGGAGGCGTTTTCTATACGATACGCAGTCTGACCGGCCAGCGGGATGCCCTGCGGATGAACTACGTGGGCAGCCGGGGTACCAACGTGTTTGGGGCCAATTACTCTATGCCGGTGAATAATCTTGGCACTATGTTGGACTTTGATTACGGCGCTAATACGACAAAGCTTATTAAAGGTGATCTGGCAGAAACAGCAGGGGTAAAGGGTCATGCATATGTGGTAGGCGTTACGTTGCGGCATCCTCTGCGGGTGGATGAAAAACGCCGGGACGAAATCGGCATCCAGTTCCTGCACCAGAATTCACAGTCGGATATCGGTACTAAAATTGGCAACTCTACCAAATTTGTAGATGATACGCGGAATACGTTTATCCCCTATATTTCATTTACCCATTACGGAAAAAGCAGCGTGTTGTATCATAAACATAGCCTGGCTTTCACAAATTATAACAATTTGTATAATACTGCCGATGATTATACGACCTACCGGTTGGACGCCTTATATCAGAAACGGTTTAAGGGTGGTCAGATGCTGTTAGGGCGCCTGAATGCCCAGGTAGCCAGTGAAAGCAAAAACATGTCCTCTTCTGATTACTTCTATATTGGCGGCGCCAACAGCGTGCGAGGTTATGAAGAAAGCTTTCTGAGCGGCGCCCAGGGCTTCAACGCCAGTCTGACGTGGCAGGCGCCCTTGGATAAGAAACAGATATTTAACCTGTTCACCTTTGTGGATTATGGTCGTGTTTTTGGCGGTCCGTCAACCCAGGCGGTTTTGGATCAAACGCTTATTTCAACTGGCATAGGTATTACGGCAAATTATAAGAACTTTTATTCCAACCTGACGCTGGGTATACCGCTGAAGCGGGAGTTTAAGAGCCTGAATGGAGAAAAAGTCGATAGCACACGGATTCATTTTAACTGCTCCGTAACGTTCTGATGCAGGCAGATTTGCCCTGCAATTTACTCCCGTTCTTCTGTTGAAAAGAAGAACGGGGATTATTGGGGCTTTAGCGCCAATAAACCCCCGGTTCAACCGGGGGTCGGTAAAAATAACTTTAGTATGTGGAAGAGAAAACCTCCTGTGTTAAACTTGGTGTGGCCTGACAACCACAACAAACAACACAGGAGGTTTTATCATGCAAGATGATGTAAAAAGTTTATCACATAGCAAATGGAGATGCAAGTATCATATTGTGTTTGCACCGAAGTATGCCAAAAAACAAATTCAAGATAATTAAACCAAGAAGTTCAATAACTTTTGATGAAGAATTGTTAAAAGGCTTGAGGACTACCGTTTTGAAAACCGTTGTAAAAATCGCTCACAGGCTGTAGTAGAACTGGTGCGTAAGGGTTTGGATGACTATGACAGAAGGAAAAAGAAGCAAGTAAGAAGCAGGTAAAACGTTCTAGTATTGTTTGGAGAAAAAGAAAAGCCAACCCATGGGGATGGCTTTTCTAAGATTAATCATAGAAACTGCATGAAATCAATATCTTTTGTCTCGCTATTCTTTAGGTTAGTTATCTATTCATTCAATATCGGTCTTCTTAATAATTGTTCTTAAATACATTTTTGCGAGGCAGTTTCCTAATGCTGCAGCCTTTCGACAATATGTTTCGGCTTCTTCTCGAGTAATCAGGGATGATATTGGCCGTTCTTTGAAAAACAAGAAGTAGCGTACAATTAGCATCTGTGCGTGTTCATTTCCGGCTTCCGCTGACATGCGGTACCATTTCAATGCTATTTCGTTATCAGCGCTAACTCCTATTCCAGATTCATAACAATCTCCCAATGATTTTTGGGCTTCAGTATGCCCATGTTCTGCCGCCTCACGCCACCATTTAACGGCTTTTTTTCGGTTTGCTCGTGTGCCTTCCCCATAATAATAGCAATATCCAATGTAGAACATTGCGTCAATATCGCCGCTCTCTGCAGCGGTTAAACATGCCGTAAAAACGTCTTTGGCAATTTTAGGTTTTGAATTCATGTTAAAACCCTCCTTTATTAAATTTAAGGTTTATTATATTACGCATTGTCATCGTGTTGCATAACCAATAAAGCCATTTTTGCTGTAGCAAGAACATAACGTTGCCACTTTAGATTTAGACGGGTATACATTTCAACTAGTTCTTTGATGTCTGTCGGTTGCGTTTGTTTTTTAATAAATTCAAACGGCAGATCGCAACTTAGCCACCCTGGGTCTACGTTAAGTACCTGTGCGAGCCGCTGGGTGTAAAAATGAGTAGGTACGGTTTTTCCGTTGATGTAAAGGCTCAGAGTAGCAGGACTGATTGGCTTTAATCCTTTGTCCTTGTCTTCTGTCAAGGCTGCAACTTCTTTTGCTGTGTATCTTCTATTTTTTATGATGTAGTTAAGTCGGTACGCTAAGGAATTTTTGTTGTTAGGATTACGATTTTCAAGTTCTTTTGTTACGGTTTTCATGTTTTTTTCTTTCATAATAGTAATTTTCTCCTTAAAGTTTTTTTATTTCTATAAAAACCATTGGCAACAACAAATCCCTTTCTAAATCTGAAGTTTATATTTGCCATGTTTTTTATAAGCAAGATTAGATTATTTCTATTTTCTTTTTTATTTTCTGTAGCAGCCGAAACCACACCCGCTGTAAAGGAAAAAAGCGAAAGGCGATTTTGAAGGCCGGCAGGCCGTCGCCGCTTTTTTCCTTTACAGCGGGTGTGGTAGGGTGCGCTGGAAAATAAAAAAGAAGGACAAAAGAAGATTTATATCTTCCTTGGGGTGGCTGCATAGTGTATTGACATGTATTGCAGCAGTTTTGTATAATTATACTGTAAATACGAAATACAACCTTTTCTTGATGTGCACAATACTTAATTACTAACACCATTGCACTAAACGATACGACAAGACGTATTGTTTTGTGTAGTGGTGTTTTTAATTTTTCATTATTCGAAAGTTTTTTTAATATGTGCCTTTGTTTTATTCTAAAGAAGATGCCGTAAAAATTGTTTTTCGGCAAATATGAAAGTGGAGAATCGTTCAATGTATTGCTTTTGTGATTTCTTCGGTTAAAAAGTGATAAGATTATATAATTGATATACAATTATGTTTTGCTAGTTGTTTTCTGGTGGTTAAGTTGATTGATATAATATTGTTTTCAAAACTGCACGGTTTTGGATACGGCGTTTTCCCGCGGTCTCCCTTCCCTTCCCGGAACGGTGGAATGCGGGTTTCGGAATATCCAAAACTCATGCTCAAAAGTAAGGGACGTTTCTTCTTGGGAAAAGGGGTTATACGATGATTTACGGTTATGCCAGGGTGAGCACCCGGAAACAGGTCAAGGGGTACTCGATAGAGGACCAGACAAGGACGCTCTTGGAACACGGTTGCAATGAAGTTGTTCCCGAACAGTACACGGGCAAGACGACGAACCGTCCTGAATTCGAGAAGTTGATGGATAGGCTTCATAGGGGAGACACGTTGATGGTGTGCAAGATTGACCGTCTTGCGCGTAACCTGTCGGAGGGGATAAGCACGTTGCGGGAGTTGGTCGCCCGCGGTGTCGTCGTCAACATCCTCAATCTCGGCGTCGTCGACGATTCCGTCAACGGTCGGCTTGTCGTCAATATCCTCTTGTCCATCGCCGAATGGGAACGGGAGATGATTTTGGAGCGGACTTCGGCGGGCAAGGCGATTGCAAGACAGCAACCCGGCTACAGGGAAGGCCGTCGGCCTATCGCGAAAGACAGGGTGGACTTGGCGATGGAACTGTTGGACGGTGGCAAGCACACCTATAAGCAGGTAAGGGATATGACGGGCATCAGCATAGCCTCGCTTGTCCGTTACCGCCAGAAGCGTAAGGCATTATAGTGCGGTGGACTAGCGGTGCTACGCTCTGGTTCGTTGACGAAATTGGGGAATAGTGGACTAATCAAGTACAGGCGAAAATGACCGAAAACCCGTTTTTTGGCGTTTTTGGTGGTCATCCCGCAAAAAAAGACGCTCTAAAACCGTCCGTATCGCGTTTTCATCGAGGCACGTGATGGATGTGTCGTGCCGAAAAGCGGGGCGGACGGTGATAGGGATGCAAGTCGGGTGCCTGTCGTCGGGGGCAAACGTGGACGACGGGTGCGGTGGACTAGCGACACTACGTTCCTGTTCGTGGTACAGGAACGGGGGTGTTGTGGTCAAACGGCGTGAACATAAGAGACCACATTGGGAAGCGTTAGGCTTGTGTAGGATAACTGCATAAGCCTAATTTTTGTTGTCGTTATCGCTCTTTGCTCTTCCTGCTTTGCAAATATGTGATATAATATAGTTTAATGGGAGGGGGAATGTTGTTTTGAAACTGAAATCACTTATTGTTTTTGTTTTCTGTGTTTCTTTACTGCTCTTCGGCTGTGGCGGAGGCGAAAAGAAACAGGATAAATCAATAGATGCTGAAGTTACCCTGTCCTATGCCATAGAAAAACTTTCTGATGGGAAATACAAGGTAGCGGGAAACACCAATTTAGCGGATGATTTTATATTGACGGTTGAGCTGTCGAACCAGGAAATCTATGCGACAGAGGTATTAAAGTTACCGCCTAACACAGGTGGTGATAAAATGACAGATGAACAGCTAAAGAGCGTGATGGAGAATTCTTACAAGGGTGCTGGTAAAACACCTGTCAAGAACGGAAAGTTTGAAGCGGTTTTCAGCGGGAAAAAATTAAAGCCGGGCAAATATGAATTGTCAATAATTTCGTCGGGCATGAGACACCAACCTGAAAAATTTGCGGGAATATATGGTGCAAATGGCGAGAAATTAAAGGGCAAGTTCGTTAGAAAAGGTACTTTGGGTTATAACATGGTGTGGTTCGAGGAGACGGTGGTTCTTAAATAGCGCTACCGTTGGTGAATAACGAAAACCGTAGTCCCCAAAAAAGAAAATGTCCCTTTGCCTACCGTGTGTGGCATTGGGACGTTTTTTGGTTGAACCCAAGTGTCTTGGTTGATAATGTTGGTGAACCCGTTCTTCCAATTCAACCCGTGGGATGGGGTGACAAAATCCCGCCCCACCCGAAATAATGTCATTAAGTTAAAGTAAATTCTAGTTTTGCTCAGCAAGTTTTTTATGATATAATTTAAAAAATAATTTCCAGCAATGTCAATTTTATTGAATCTGTCTTGTATTATAATTAATAAAGGGCAGTTACCATTTAATATAAAGGAGGACCCTGTTATGCCAATTAACAAAAACGAACTTACAAAAGAAATGCTTGCTAAAGCTATACAGTGTAAAACCACCGATGAATTGATTGCGTTAGCAAAAGCTGGCGGTTATGAAGTTACGGAAGAAGATGCAGAAGCGTATCTGAAAGAATTGGAAGATTATGAGTTAGATAAAGAAACTTTGCAAAAGGTCGCTGGTGGTACTTTGTTATGGGATACCTACTTTAGGGAAACTTCAAAGTAGTAAAAAATTTATTATTAATTTTTTTAATATAAGGAGGCTTTTGCTATGCCGATTAATAAAGATGAAATCACAAAAGAAATGCTGGAAAAAGCGATGCAGTGCAACACTGCGGAAGATTTGATTGCATACGCTAAAACCGAAGGCGTTGACCTTACGAAAGAGGAAGCCGAGGCTTACCTTGATGAGTTATCAGAATGTGAACTGAAAGACGGTGACCTCAAACATATTGCAGGCGGAAAGAAATCGGGTGGTGATAATGGTGAACGTGGAAAGTCCCCCTATTAACAATTTAATGTCATTAAGTTAAACTAAATTCCCGTTTTTCTTTACAATGATGAGCATGATGTAATTAAAATATTTAATATTAAGGAGGACTTTATTATGTCGATTAACAAAAATGAACTGACAAAAGAACAGATTGCCAAAGCAATGTCCTGCAAGACTGCCGATGAATTGATGGCACTGACAAAAGCGGAAGGTATCGATTTGACCAAAGAGGAAGCCGAGGCATATATGGCGGAGATGGAAGATTTCGAGCTCGATGAGGATATGCTAAAGAATGTGGCTGGCGGTTATTGCCATCGTACCACTCCATGTTCCCAAGTATTTCGATAAGATAAATGATGGTTTTTATGTTTTTTGAAGGAGGATACTACAATGCCAATTAACAAAAACGAGTTGACGAAGGAACAGATTGCGAAAGCAATGTCCTGCAAGACTGCCGATGAATTGATAGGGCTGGCAAAAGCCGTAGGCGTGGAGTTGACGAAAGAGGAAGCCGAAGCGTATATGGCGGAGATGGAAGATGTGGAACTTGATGGTGATGCGCTGAAACAGGTGGCAGGTGGCATGTGCTACAGCGCCGGCTTGGGGGCTGACCAACGTTGTAATAGGGGCGGTGGCATAACCGGTGCATGATAAAGAGGTTTTTTGAAGGATGGTGTAATAAAATGTCAATCAATAAAAACGAGTTAACGAAAGAATTGATTCAAAAAGCAATGGCTTGCGAAACCGCCGAGGAGCTGATGGCAACGGCGAAGGCCATGGGCTATGAAATGACGAAGGACGAGGCCGAGGCGTATTTGACGGAGCTGTCCGATTTTGAACTGGACAGCGAAGCATTGACTAAAGTTGCCGGTGGCGGTTGTTATACGGAATGTAATAGTGAGCATTATCATTGCAAGAAACGGCAGTAAATACCGTTTGGATGTCCGTCTTGTTATCGTTGTTGAAGTTGCGCCCTTTTCAGGGCAAGTGAATTGAGACAATATTGTAAGGAAGGATTTTATTATGCCGATAAACAAAAACGAAATCACAAAAGAAACGATTGGAAAAGCTATACAGTGCGAAACGGCCGATGAGTTGATTGCGTTAGCTGATTCTGAAGGTATTGAACTGACCAAAGAAGAGGCCGAAGCGTATTTGGCTGAAATGGAAGATTTTGAATTGGATTCGGATGTTTTACGGAATGTCGCCGGTGGCGGTATATATGAGACTGTGGATACAATAATTAAAGAGGTTCCCAATGTAGTCAAAAACATATGATGGCATAGACAAGGATTACGATAAAACAATCGTGTCATGAAAACGGTATAGGAGGAATTTATTATGCCGATTAACGAAAAGCAAATCACGAACGAAATGATTGTAAAAGCGATGCAATGCGAGTCGCCTGAAGAATTAAGGGCGTATGCAAAGAGTGAAGGATTTGATATTACCGAGGAGGAAGCGAAAGCATATTTTTCGGAACTTGAAGATTTTGAGCTGGATAGCGAAACGCTTGAAAATGTGGCCGGTGGTGGCTTTTTCAGTTATGTACGGGACGCACAACGGACAACGGCAAACATCATTACAAAAATAGCAAACTCATAAATGCCGATTCATATGGGTAAATGTCTAAATCGAAAGTCCTCTGCTCATCAATGAACCGCTCCCCGTCAAGAGGACAATGAAATAAAATAAAGTTTTGAGACGCTGACGATTTCGTGTTGTCAGCGTTTTTCTTATGCAGCAAGATATAGTTTGTGCTTCTCCATGGGTGTCAAAACGC
>Ga0256404_1003068_pt1 | contig 35197 bp, 31 predicted proteins | sample RumenRJG_01DNA_FD_185990 | JGI IMG/M metagenome (GOLD analysis project Ga0256404, IMG submission 185990) | Bovine rumen microbial communities from Lethbridge, Alberta, Canada - RJG_01 | ecosystem: Host-associated > Mammals > Digestive system > Stomach > Rumen | place: Canada: Alberta | collected... | reverse complement strand
TTTCACATAAATCTGAAGTTGATGTTCCATCAGCGACATATGACCATAGCCAATATTCACGATTACCGCAGTTTCCATCGTCATTATGGTAGTGCAAAACTACGTGTTTAAGTGTCTCAATTTCGTTAGCTTTTTTAATTGGGTTTCTAACAAAATCAGGACGATCCAAATAGGCAACCTCATTATCCTCAAAATCAGCTACAGCTGTTTCTTCTTCCTCATGCGAAAACTTAGAGAAATCAAGATTCTTACATGCAGCCAAATTCATACCTAAAATGAAAGAGCCTAGAACTAGTGCAATTAAATTATTCTTTTTCATAATAAGTTCCTACGTTTCTTTATTAATTGTAAGTTAATAAAGATATATTTTCAATATATTAAACGTCCAAATTGAATGTGTGTAAACTATTAAAAACCTTGCAGTTTTAGTAAAAAACCATGCAAAACTTGAATTTTTTTATAAAAAGAGAGTTCAAATTTTGAACTCTCAATTTTATAACTTTTTTCCAGATTAATTAAGTCCAGGGATTTTTTCTTCCTTTTCTTTAAGTTTATCTGAAATGTGTAAGCAGACGCCTAATGCTGCAAGAGAAGCGATTGATAAGACATATGCTGTTGTACCAACAACCATATGAATTTGGTTTGCTTCATCCATTTTTGCTTGGAGCTCTGCTTTTTCTTCTTCGGTTTCAGCTGAATAGATTTTTGGTCCTGTTTCAGCATAAATTCCTCTTTGATAATTAGCGATGCCATAGCATACGAATGATCCGGCTAAAAGTCCGCCAACCGCAATACCATAAGCTATCATTCTTCCTAATTTTCTTTTCATAGCGGTCTCCTTTCTAGTAAATTACTATTTTTTAAGGACGCTAAGGTCTGTCTTAGGATCGAATAAGTGTAATGCTTTTGGATCAAATGTAACGTAAATATCTTTCCCTGGAACAATACCTGCTTTTTCTTCTTCAGTAAGTTCGATTGTAGGAATTCTAACGATAATTTCAGTGCCATCTGATAATAATGAGTGGACGTGATATTCACTACCCATCATTTCGTTGACAAGAATTTGAGCTTTTAATCCACGTGTATGATCGTGAGCAAGTTTAACGTGTTCTGGTCTAATACCTAAAACAAGTTCATGAGCTTTGCCATTATTTACGACATCTCTAACGTATTCTTTATCGATTCCACCGTGATTTGAAATGTTGTATTGTTCACTTTGTGTTCTTGAGGCTACTTCATCATTTAACCATCTGAAGTATTTATCATGGAGTTCAGCTTGTTCTTTTGTAACATTAATAACTGAACCATCTTTAAATGTGACTTTGCCTTTTTCATAGCTAACTTTAATGAAGTTCATCATTGGTGAGCCAATGAAGGAAGCAACGAATAAGTTATCTGGTGTATCGAAAACTTCACTTGGTGTACCAACTTGCATAATGAAACCATCTTTCATAATGACGATTCTGTCACCTAAAGTCATAGCTTCAGTTTGGTCGTGGGTAACATAAATAAAGGTTGTATTGATCTTTTTACGTAAGAGAATGATTTCAGCTCTCATTTGGTTACGTAATTTAGCATCAAGGTTACTTAATGGTTCATCCATTAAGAGAATCTTACAATCTTTAACAATAGCTCTACCGATAGCGACTCTTTGACGTTGACCACCTGATAAAGCTTTTGGTTTACGTGTTAAGTATTGTTTAATATCAAGGGTTTCAGCTGCACTGATAACTCTTTGATAAATTTCATCTTCACTAAGTTTTGGTCTCATCAATCTTAATGGGAATGCCATGTTTTCATAAACGCTTAAGTGAGGATATAATGCGTAGTTTTGGAAGACCATTGAAATTTGACGATCTTTTGGTTGTAAATCATTAACAACAACACCATCAATTGAAACAGTTCCACCACTAATGTCTTCAAGTCCTGCAACCATACGAAGTGTTGTTGATTTACCACATCCTGATGGACCGACGAAGACTACGAATTCTTTATCTGCAATATCTAAATTGAAATCATGAACAGCGACAACGCCACCGTCATATACTTTTTTAACATCTTTTAATATAACTCTAGCCATATTTTTCTCCTATCCTTTAACAGCACCGCCTGTAACGCCTTCGACATAGTATTTTTGTAAGAACAAGAATAAGACGATAACAGGGATTGCGACGACAACACCACCTGCACAGAAGTGAGTGTAATTTGCACTAATCATATCTTGAGCAAGCCATGAATTTAAACCGACTGCTACGTTATAACCAGCTTGTTTTGCACCAGCAATAATTCTTGCGAAGATGAAGTCACCCCAAGGACCCATAAATGCAGTTAAAATTGTGTAGATAACGATTGGTTTAGCAAGTGGGAGAAGGATTTTAACGAAGATTTGTGATCTTGTTGCACCATCAACTCTTGCTGCTTCGTCAAGTGATTTAGAAATGGTATCAAAGAATCCTTTACTGACATAATATCCCATACCACTTGATGCGCAATAGACGATGATTAATCCGCCTAAGGCGTTTTCACCAATAAGGTTAATACCTTTAAGAACTTGATATAAGATAATCATTGTTAAGAATCCTGGGAACATACCAAGAATTAACATGATGTTCATTAAAGGCTTTCTTAATTTAAATCTAAATCTTGATAATGTGTAACTCATCATAAGTTGCATGATTGTTTGAACAACACAGCAAACGCAAGCAACGATGAAGGTATTAAAGTACCATAAGATAAAGTTACAATCAGCGCTAAATAGATATAAGAAGTTATCAAATCCCCATTGTTTTGGAATAATATAACCAACTTGGCTAGTTGTTTCTACTCTGAATGATTCAAAGAGAATGAAGACAAATGGTAAAATCCAAACGACAGAGATAACTACAAGAAGAATATAACTAAATGTATTTGTAATGATACGTTTAGATCTCATACCCATATGAGCTTGATCATCTCTTTGAGTTGGATCTTCTTCTGCAGCTTTGATTGTGTAAACAGCGCCTATTACGTTAAAGATATTTAAGTATAATGCGCTAAAGATTGCCATAGCAATATTAGCTTTTTTGCTTGGGTAAGGCCATTTTTTAGCAGCTCCACCAAGAATTAAACTAATTAACGAGAATAAGAATAGATAGCCACCGATGATTGTGAAGATTGTTGCCCTTCCTTGCGCTTCAGCAGTTAACATTTCTTTTGTTATTGATTCATCTAAACCTAATGTGGTCTTATATGGAGCGCCAATAAAGATAAAGACACCCATCAAAAGAACAATTGCGCTACAAATTGTCACAATGATATTAAAGATATGACCATAGGTATACATTTTTTGACTTTTAATTTTCATACCTGTACCCTCCTATGAGAAGTCTTCCTCATTCTTATTAGAAGGAATGATATTGTAGACGACAAGTGAAATGACAGCGACAACTACGAAGACCATGATACCGATAACGGAAGCCATCTTATAGTTGTTATCATTTGTTGTAAGACTGAATAACCATGTAATTAAGAGGTCAGTTTTACCTGCTGATCCATAGTATTCGTTTGTCTTTGGAGCGCCACCAGTGAGAAGGTAGATGACGTTGAAGTTATTCATATTACCTGTGAAGCTCGTTAAGAGGTATGGACCTGTAACGAAGAGCATGTAAGGTAATGTAATTTTCATAAATTGTTGTGCAGGATTTGCACCATCAATCTTACTTGATTCATATAAGTCAGCAGGAATATTCATTAAGATACCTGTGGTGATAAGCATTAAGTATGGAATACCAATCCAGATATTGATAATAATAACTGTGACTCTTGCCCAAATTGCATCGGTCCAGAATGGGATTGATACATGGAATGTATCACGTAAGAATGAGTTAATAATACCATCGTTAGCGAACATCTTTGAGACGTAAAGTAACGAGATAAATTGTGGAATTGCTATTGAGAAGACCAGAATTGTTCTCCAAACCTTCTTTAATTTGATTCCTTTTTTATTGATGAGCATAGCAACCATCAAGCCTAAGAAATAGTTACTGAATGTTGCGAAGAATGCCCAAATAAGTGTCCAAACTAAGATTTCACCAAATGTTGCACTAAATGAAGCTCCACCACTATTTGACCATGAAACAAGCTGATTGAAGTTTTCAAGTCCAACCCATGTAAATAAGTTTGCAGGTGGGAAGTGTTTATTATCGTAATTTGTAAATGCAACAAGTATCATGAAGAAGATTGGCATAATCGTGAAGATTGTAATACCAACAACAGGTAAGGCAAGCATTGTCTTATGGAAATCTTCATCAAGAAGTCTACGTAAATCATCGCCAGTTTTAGCAATACGTTTTTCTTCTGCTCTAAACTTTTCGTTTAATACTGCTTGTTTGATATTTAAATTCCAAGTGTAAATAAATGCGACGATAAAGAAAATTGTTAAAACACTATATAATAAGATTTTAAATGAGTCATCTCCAGGAACTGTTTCTTCAACAATAATTCCTCCGATTTCGACCTCTTTGACGCCTTGAGCGACTGTACCTAAAGTACCAATTTGTCCAAAGTATTTTCCACCAACTAAGATTAAATAGAGAATGAAAACTACTTCAAATAAGAAAAAGATGATGCCACGTAAAACTTGTCCATGATAAATGTTTCCAAAACCCATAACTGCATATGAGACTTTAGTTGGCCATTTCCCGCGGATAAAATTCATGACAAGATTCTTGAAATAACGCCCAATTTTAACACATAATTTTGCAACAAATTTTCCAACAAGAATACCAATTTTTGCGAAAAATTTAGGAATTGCAATAAAGAATTGTGCCAAATTGTAAACGAATTTTTCTTTCTTCGTTAGCATTAAGTAACCAGTTCCCTTGTGTTTATCAATTGAAACTTTTTCTTCTTCGCCCTTTGCTACTCCAAGTCCAACAAATCCAGCTATAAATGAAAAAATGTTCCAGCCAAATAGACTTAAACCAATAGATAATCCATGTGGTCTAATCCAGGAAGGAACACGATCAATAGCTTTCATAGCCGCAAACGAGGTTAATGACAATATTGCGGCAAGGATTACGAATATCCAACCAATACCTGCGCCTAACTTAATAAACCCTTCGAAGCCTTCAGGCAAACCAAGTGCAACGTTATTGGCGACGATACCCAAAATAAAGTAAGCAAGAGAAATAATTAATTCTAAGATAGAAAAAATAAAACCGATAAGATAAAGGGTTTTAGCTGTTTTCTTCATATTATCTCCTCTTTATTTTATTTTAAGAAGGGTAGGAGGCCCTACCCTTCTATTTTTACCTTATATTATGTAGGTAATTAATTTTTATTAATCAATTATTATTCTTTAACGATTAATTTAGCAATAGCTGCTTCGTAGTTTGTTAAGACGCCTTTAATAACTTCATCAGTGCCTTCGACATCATCCAAGTCAGATGCGATTGCTCCAGCAACGTCCCACCATTTTTGTGGGAATTGTCCTTGTGGAATAGCATATGCTGATTGTTCTGCTAATGCCTTTAATGCTGGGTTTGCTAAAACCTTTTCATTCTTTTGGACAACTTTATTTGATGGACCCCAGCTTAAGCTTTCGAATCTCTTAAGTTGTTGTGCTTCATCTGTTAAGAAGTTAGCAATATTTGAACAAATAAGTGATCTCTTTGCATCTGTTTGTGGTTTAACACCAACTAATTTATAACCACCAAATGAACCTAATTGATATGATTTGCCATCAACTGTGAATTTTGGTAATTTTGTTGCGCCTAAGTTATCGCCTAAAGCAGCTTTAACTTTTTCATAGTCCCATGTACCTGAAACAACAACTGCGCTTCCTTTTTCAAATGCTGCTTTTGCATCACTTGTATCGTTATATGCATCGTGGTTGACTAATGCATGTAAACCTTTAGCTGCGATGACACCTTTATCTGAATTATATGTATCTTTGTAGGATACGAATTCGCCTGTTTTATCTGTTGTCCATTCTGAGGTACAGCCTGTTGCGAAGAAATAAGCTGCATTGTACCAAGCACTTGTTCCGTTGAATGAAACAAGTTTGTTAGCTGCTTTAGCATCTGCTAAAACTGCTTCCATTGAATCTAATGATGATTCTTTAATTACACTCTTGTCATAATACATGAAGTAGCCATTATCTGATGTTAATGGGAAAGCGTAGAGTGAATCGCCAACTGTTGCAGCACTAACTGAACCTGCATCGTTTCTTTCTGAAACTTCTGTAGCTCTTGAACCAGCAATTTTTGATAAACCTTTTGCGTTAACAAGTCTTGCTAATTGGTCTTGAGCAAAGTTATAAATATCAGCACCTTTTTCGACGTCTTCAATCATCTTACTAGCTGCATCGCCTTCACCAACTTCTTCAACTGTGAATGTAAGGTTAATTCCGTCTTTAGCAACTGATGCTTTATATTCATTTAATAAAGCTGTTGTAAAGTTAACTGCTTCCTTTGGCTGCCAAACTGTAATTGCGTAATCTCCCTTTAAGTCAATAGCAGGTTGTTGTTCTCCGCCTTCTTTTTTGCCTTCTTCTGGTTTTGATCCGCCACATGCGCTAAGTAATCCTGCACATAATAAAGCGGATGCTAAAAGTAAACTTCTTTTTTTCATTAAAATTTCCTCCATAAAATGAGCAAAAAATATACAATACGTAATAATTCTGCTCTTTATTTACTTCTGCTAAAATTATAAATCCACCTATTTCGATATGCAACATTTTTGATATCATTTCCTTATCGAAAAATGTAAAGTTTTAAGTGACTTTCAATATTTATATTTAATATATTTATGTTAATAAAAAACATTTTCCTTATTAAATAAAGAAATAATAAATGTAAAAATTTTTAGAAAAACCCTGCAAATCTTGAATATTTTTTAAAATGCGCTGAAATACTAGCTATAACACAAAAGCCAACATTAACTATAAATGTTGGCTATCGTTAAAACAAAATTTTGAAATTATTTATTTTAAAATAACTGTGGAGTGAGCCCCTATTTTTAATTTGCCGTCTTTTAATTCAGGAATTAATTTTGCAGTATTAATAGAATCAACAATCTGACTTCCAACCGCTTTGATTTCGATGTTTTCCTCACCTACATTTGTAATGACATAAATTTCATTATTATCATCGTAAAGTTTATAAGCAACTAAAACATTTTCTTCATAATCTATATCGCTGACAATAGATTTAAAGTTTGCATTTTTAATGAATGGATATTTATTTCTTACGTTAATAACTTTTTTATAGTGATTAAGTAACGAATAATTTTCGCTTAATTTATCAAAAACGCCACTTTTAACTTGAACGGTTGTATCTAAATCCTTTCTATTTTGTTCAGGGAATTGGCATTGTCCAGTTTTATCTTTGCTGCTCCGAATCATAGGAAGTCTACGTTTAACATCCGAAAAATCATCAGGACTTGAACTTCTATCACCAACCATTGAGATTTCTTCTCCATAATACATAAATGGGGTTCCTGGAAGTAATCCATATATGCTGGCAGCAACTTTGTTATAGATTTCTCCTTTTGTAAAACTGCTAGAACATCTGTCTTGATCGTGATTTGAAAGGAAATATGAAGAATATCCATTAGGATTTAACTTCTTTTGTCCTTCTTCTCTTAATTCAATAGTCTTTGTAAATTTCTTAGGACTATTGAAATTTTTAGCTGCTTGAATAATTGAAGAATTCAATTCTCCTCCTGTAGCATTGTCAAAAGCGAAGAATGAATCGCATTTAGAATTGTAATATCTTTCTAAAATTAAATCATTTGTCCAAGCTTCTCCAACCATATAAAAATCTTTATCATATTTTTTAGTTGTTTCACTTAAGAAATTTAAGAAATCAACATTTTTATTTACGTCGTTTTGATAATAATAAAGAACTGCATCAAGTCTAAAACCTTTTACTTTATGGTCCTTTATCCAAAACTTGCACATTTTGTCAATTTCATTTCTTACAGCAGGTGAATCAAGATTAAAATCAGGCATTGATCTATCAAATCTACATTCATAATACTTGCCACTTCTATATTCTTGATATCCAGATTGTGATTTGTTTGACCAGTTAAACCAATCTTTCATTGAATCAGCACTTGTGTTGTTATCAAGAAAATCAATAAAGGAGTCTTTAAAATAATCATTTTCAGTTGAACAATGATTCAAAACCATGTCAATCATGATATCAATACCTTGATCTTCAGCTGATTTTACTAAATTATCAAAATCTGACAACGTTCCATAATCTGGATTGACATTAAAATAATCACTAACATCATAGCCATGATATGAAGGTGAAGGCATAATAGGCATGAGCCAAATCGTTTTTATGCCTAAATCCTTAAGGTAATCTAAATTTTGAGTAATTCCATTAAAATCGCCTATACCATCTTTGTCACTATCATAAAAACTTCTGACGAAAATTTCATAAGACATTGAACCAGTTGAATTATCTACCTTATCAAATACGTAGTTTTCATTTTTGTCTTCTTGTAAAACAATTTGAGTTTGCTCCTCGTTTCCGCCTTGATTATTGCCTTCTTCTTTAGGTTCACTAGGTTGATTGTTTGAACATCCTACAAGGCTCAAGAAACCAATGTTAAGCAAAAATAATAGACTTTTGCAGGGTTTTTTCATATTTTTTATTTTCCTAAATAATTAAACATACAGTCATCAACATCGCCCCAAGCATTCGCTTCGCTTGTTTCAATGTGAATACCAACGACAACTTTATCTCCATTTTTAACTTCGATATTATCAAGTTTGATGTCAGCCCAATCGGCGTAAACTGTGCATAAGCCATTTTTCTTATAAACAATTTCGTCGTTAATTTTTACATATGCATAGTGATTTTGTTTTTCAGCATTAGCTTGTGCTGTACCTTTTCCACCACCCATAATTGAAACTTGATATTTATAAAAACCAGAACTTAAACCTTTGAGTTCTTGTTCAACATCTACGTTAACTGTATTCTCTTGAGTTGTCCAGAAATGGAATGCACTCTTTCCTGTGTATGGATTTTCATTTGTAACTTCTGCTTTATAGCTATCTGGATTTAATGTTCCACCATTATTTGTAACGGTCCAATTTTTAATTCCATCTTCAAAGCTATAGTTTTCAATGAAGTTCTTTTCCATCATTTGTAAATGCAAAACAACATCATATCCAGCTGCTTTACCTTTAATATCGTATTTTGCATTTCCTTTGGCTTTTGCATCTTCAATTGAGAATTCTTCCCAAGTGACTGGAACTGGTTTTCTTTCGTTTGTGTTATAAACTACGTTAACAGTTTCAGGGAGAGTAAAATCATCAGTTGTATATTTAATTAATGTGATGTCTTCTGCTCCATCAACATATTCAGGTGCCTCATTGCCAAATCTTACTAAATTGAAAACTTTTAATGATTCAAGTGGCTTTCCATCTGAGTCAAATAAAGCTTGGTTATCGACTGCGCTTCCGCCATACCATTTGCCAGCATCTTTTGGATCATAATCTTTAGCGTAGCTTGATGCCCATCCTGATCCGTATTTTTCCCATTTAGCACTATTTGCTTCAAAGGAAGTTTTACCAACAGTAATCCATGCGCTTTCCCAATAGAAGAAACCAATACCTTCTTTACATTTATTAGCAATTGTATCAGTTAAATTTCTAAGGTGATTTGCTTGACCTGCTACAGAAATAACATAGTCAAGTTTATCAGTTCCACTTGGTGATGTATTTGACCAGAAATCACTATCATCGCTTGTGAATGCATATGATGTCTCCATAACCATAGTCTTTTTGCCATAGTCATCGCTAATTTTATTTAGTGTATCAGCTAAATTATCAAGTGTTCCATGCCAATATGGATAATATGATGTTCCAAAAATATCATAATCAACTGAATAATATTTAAGTTTTGATGCATAGTTAAGCATATTGTTTTGCTTTTCAGGATTTGTGAAGTGAACAGCAATTTTTGCTTCAGGATAAACTTCTCTTGAAGCTCTTGCTCCTGCTTTCATGAGTTCACAAATATCGCTCCAAGCTGAACATCCACACATTGAGCCATTTGTTTCATTGCCGACTGAAACCATGCCAACATAAATTTTGTTATCTTTTAATTTTTGAAGAGATTCTTTTGTATAGTTATATAAAGCTTCACTCTTTTCCTCAATTTCCATGTTTTCCCATGCTTTAGGAGCCATTTGTTTAGCTGGATCTGCCCAGAAATCACTATAATGGAAACTTACTAATAATTTCATATTGTTAGCAGTTGCTCTTTTACCAATAGCAATAGCTGTATTGATGTCGCAGTTTCCGCCACCGTATCCATGTCCGTCTTTATCATAAGGATTATTCCAAACTCTAACACGAATATAGTTGACGCCATTTTCTGAAACAACTTTGAAAACATCGCTTTCTTCGCCTTTAAAGTTGTAGAATTTTACTCCGCTAGCTTCTTCAGAAATAACGCTAGACATATCCATTCCCATGATAAAGTCATTTTCCATATTTTCAACTTTCTTAACATAAAGTGAATCGGATGCGACTTTCTCGTATGTTCTATTAATCTCAGGAATCTTTGTTTCTTCTCTTTTTTGTTCTTCCTTTGAGCCGCCACAAGCAAATAATCCCATGGAAAGTGCTGCAAGTGTTAATACGTTTAAAAATTTCTTCATATTTACTCCCTACATAATTTAAAAGATTAAAACTCCAAATGGCTCTATTGTAAGTTTAGAGTCAGCAATTTGGCTATTTGCAGTATTTAAATAAATTTCTCTAGTGATTTGAGATTCATCAATTTGGAAATCTTTTGCTGTTCCATTGGCTATATAGATGTCAAATGGTTCGTTTCCTTCACCTTCTCCACCCTTATAAGCGATATGCATAACACCATTATTATTTAATGCTTCAACGGTTAAGTTCCCTTCTATTTCATTTTCCTCAAGTTGTAAACCTTTATGAGTACGTTTGAAATTAATTAACTTTTTATAATTTTTAAATAAATCATAGTGCTCAAGTTTTTTAGCATAATTAAGTTCATTAACTGAATAATCTAAGTTATATGAATTGCCGCTAAATGTTTCTTCGTCATCAACTCCAAGATATGATTTTGAACGTAAGAATTCTTCACCAGCAAGCATAAATGATGTGCCTTGGCTTGAGAAAACTACGCTATTTGCGATTAAATGTAGCATAAGCAACCATCTTATTTGGATCAGATGTAAAGGTTCCAGTCATGCCTTTTAAGCTATCTCTAAGGTCACCAATTGAAGATTTCTTTGATGCCTCAGTTACCCATCCTTTTTCTGAAACAGGATTTAAACCGCCTTTAATTAATGAGTCTCTAAGTAAATCATTAAATGCACCAAATCCTTTATATTTGTTTGCATATCTTTGAATTGCACTTTCACTAGCTTTTAATCCACTAGCTCCACCAGTCCATGGTTCGCCATAGACTAAAGCGTTAGGATTAATTTCTTTAAGATTTTCAACAAGTAAATTCATTGTAGCTGTATCATGTAAACCCATAAGGTCAAATCTAAAGCCACCAAGTTTATATTCTTTCATCCAGAATTCAGTTGAATCTATCATGAATTTTCTAAACATTGCTTTTTCACTTGCAGTTTCATTTCCACATCCAGAACCATTGTAAGGTGTCTTTGAGGAAACGTATCTAAAATAATAATATGGCATTAATGTATCAAAATTTGAACGATCTATTCCGTTTACGTGATTATAGACAACGTCCATAATAATGCTCATGCCTGCTTCATTGTAATCTCTAACAACTGTTTTAAATTCTCTAATTCTTGCTAGTCCATCATAAGGATCTGATGAATAAGAACCTTCGAGAACGTTGTAATTTAAAGGATTATAACCCCAGTTGAAGGATGTATTAATTTCATCATTAGCTTGGTCAAAAATTGGTAAAAGTTGAACTGCATTGACGCCTAATTCTTTTATGGAATCAAATCCTGTACTAACTTTATTATCGTCGTCATCTTCACTCACATATGATGTACCAGTTTCAATTAATCCTGTGAATTTCTTTGCATTTTCGGCATGACCACCCCAAGTTTTACTTGAACTTACATCTGCAACATGAGTTTCATATACTACTGTTGCTTTTCTATCATAATTTAAGTAGTTAACATCTTCCCAACCCTCTGGATTTGTTCTAGAGAAGTCGACAACCATTCCTCTTAAACCGTTAACACCAGCACTTTTTGCGTATGGATCAACAATTTCTCTACCTTCTAAATTGTAGCCATTAAAAACAGTGTAAGTGTAATATTTTCCATGCAAATCACCATTAACAGTAATTTCAAAAACTCCTTTTTCGTTTTTGACCATTTCTCTAACTTCAGTTGGAGTATTTGTTCCGCCTTCGCCTAAGTCTTCTGGTGTACCTGTATCATAAATGTTTAAAGTAATTTTGCTTGAAATTGGTGACCAAACTCTAAAAGTTGTGCTGTCTTTAGAATAAATTGCACCAAGTTCACCATCATAACCGTATTTTTCATCAAATTCGCTATTATAAAGTTTCAAAATAGAAATTCCTGATGATAATTTACTGTCATCTTCAAAAGTAACAATTGCGGTGTAAGGTGTTGAAATATCAATATCTTCTTCAAAATCGATTTCAGCTCTTGTTACAGGTGTTTCAAAACTCTTATTAATAATTTCTGTTCCACTTGCAGAAATAACGACATTCTTGATTTTGTTATTTCCGGAAACGACTAATTTTTTATAACTACTAAATTCACAAGTTGAAATAACATTCATCTTGGTTTTATAGTCATTTTTAACATAAATTGTTTCTTCGTAATCATTGATAAAAATGTGATAACAACCATTTTCATCAGGATCAAGATTAGCTAAATCTAACTTTCTATCGTCTGCATAGGTGTCTTTAATCCAAACATTATTTCCAACAACCGAGAATAATTTCTTTGTTAAAAATCCGATGCTAGTTGAACCAAATGTTGAAATAGGATAGTAAGCAATAACACCAGTTTCATCTTGATAATTAAATGTGTATTCAGCGCCATCTTTTCCGTCAGCCCAAATCCATAAGCCCCATTCAGCATATTTATTATCTTTTCTTTTGTAGTGAATTTGGAAAGCAGGCTCATTTAAATTAGGAATGGTTGTAGGGTAATTAGTGTCCAACGCATCTTTATTTCCCTCGTTTCCTTCTTCTTTTCCACCTTGTTCGTTTTCGCCTTCGTTACCTTTGTTGTCCCCTTCATTATTTTGGGTATTTTCACCTTCGTTTGGTGTACTTGGTTCTTTACTTCCGCAACCACTTAACATCAAGCCAAAAGTGGAAATAACTAAAAGCGCACTAAAAATCTTTTTTCGCATATATATATTCCGTCCTTTGTAAGAAAATTATAATTTATAAGCAAATCAAAATCGAGCAATATGATGCACTAAATTAAAAAACACCTATAAATAGGTGTCTTCGATTATTTTAATGAAATATCCTTTTTGTTTTTCTCGACTTTTTCATTGATAATCGGGAATATAAATAGCAGCAAGCAGAAGAATGCAAGAAAGAACATTGCATTAATAAGGTCAATTTTCATAACTATTGCTGCATCGCTAAAGAACAATCCTGAATTAGGTTTAGCAAAAACTATTATGCTATATGTACCAACAAACATCGTTAACGCAAACCCAACTAAAGAAATAACGTGTGCTACAGGTGAAACAGTTTTCTCTTGATAATCATTTTTATACGCTAAAGTTCTAAAAATTACAGAGCCTTTTTTAAGTGATCTAAAACATAAATAAGTAGCAAAAACTGTAATTGCTAAATGGAATAAGGAATAAACAAAGCTTAATAAATTATCCCAAAAAAGATCTTGATCAGCTATGATTATAATAGAATAAACGACACTAGCTAAAGCAAGAATTCCGAAAAAAACCTCACCAATTGTGCATATTATTAAAAATAATTTGATTCTTTTGTCCATTAGTCTAACTTATAAGCGCTAAATCCAGGGAGCGCATTTCCTTCATAATCAAATAAGCATTGATTGCACCACTCATTTCTATATTCTTTTCCTTCTTCATGAATATATTTTTGAGATGATGGAGACGACCAGCATATTCCTTCTCCTGGAATCCAACAAGGTTCCCAATAGAAGATTGCACCAATTCCATGAACTTTTGAAAGTCTAATTAATTCTTTAACATAATCTTCTTGGCCTTCAATTGTCATAGGATATGGCAATTTTTGTGATAATTCATCCTCATTTTTTTCGTTAATCACAAGTTGAGGATCTTTGCCTTCTTCAATCAAATAATCTTTAGTTGTGAAAGCAAAACTTGTTTCCATAATAAATATTTCTTTATTGAATTCTTTTTTGCACATTTCAACATTTGCAAAAAATTCATCAAAAGTTCCATGCCAATATGGGTAATATGACATACCGATTATGTCATAATTAACTCCAAATTTTCTTAAATTTTCGAAATATTCTCTATAAGTTACTTGATCAAAACTTCTTTCTAAATGGATGATTATTTTGATATCTTTGAAAATTTCTTTTGCGCCTTTTATTCCACTTTTTAACAATCTAGTTAAGTTTTCATAACCAGTTCTAGGTGAAACGGAAATGTCAAGTTTTCCATAAGGCCAAACCATTCCATTAGTTATTTCATTTCCGATTTGAATGTAACTAATATCAATCCCTTGAGATTTAGCTTTCGCTAAAACCTCTTTTGTAAATTCATAAACACACTCTTCAATTTCTTCAAAAGATTTTCCAACCCAAGCTTTTGGACAGGTTTGTTTTGCAGGATCTGCCCAGAAATCGCTATAGTGTAAATCTAAAAGAATCTCATATCCCAAACTTCTAGCTAATTTAGCAAGTTTGAGGAAGTTATTAACGTCACAAGTTCCAGCTAAATATGGATTTCCTTCTTCATCATAAGGATTATTCCAAACACGAATTCTCATAACGCTAACGTTATTAGAGCGAAAAGCCTCTAATGGATTAATTTCTTTTCCATCTAAAAAGTATTTTGCTCCTTTTTGAAGTTCTTCAAAATGAGTCGAAGTATCGATTCCTAGAATCATTGTTTGTCCTCTTTGTAGGTTACAACAGTAAGAGGTTCATTATCCTCGTTAAAACTAACGACTCTTTGATTCATAAATTTGTATTTGTACTTAGCCATTTCATTAAGTTTAAGTACATCTTCTTCGCTTCCTTTGAAGCCACATCTTAAGCAATAGAATTCTTTCTTTTCTTCATCATAAAACATGTCCATGTCGATATCTCTCATGAAACATGTTGGGCATCTATAATTTAGTCTGCCTTTTCTAGATTGAGCCATGTTGTAAATTCTCCTTCTTTAATTGCTTTCTTAACAGCCAAGTGGTAAACAGGTGAGAAGGCAATTCCTTCTTCAACTTCAATTGAATCATTGTCACCACAAACGGAAACTTTTGTGCATACATCTGGAATAATAACTTCGCCAACTTTTGCGCCTTCATGAACAATTTTTCTACCTTTATATTCGTAGTTCATTACTTCATCATCGACTCTTAATGTAAGTTTACTCATATCACTTTGATATTCGTTATTTCCAAATGCGCCAGTAAAGTATTCATTAAAATATACAGGTTCTGCAGGTTTATTGAGCAATCTTCTTGTAATTTTAAGTGAGCCTTTGCCTTCTAAGAACGTAAAGACTGATTGAATTAAAATCTTCTCTCCGCCAAGTTCAAGCTCAACTGGATTAGTAGTAAGTTCAACGCCTTCGCTTGTCTTATTAAACTTAGCCATTGTTCTAGTTAAGCAAAGATCAACAGTCTCGCCTTTATAAGTGACTTTACATGATTTAACAGTTCCAGCTCCAGCATAGTGGGTGAAATATCCAGCTCTATAATTTGCTTGGATTAAATATGGATAGGTTGCATCGTAAACATGATCTGTTCCAATGCCAACTTCAAAAGGAACTTTAGCAACGTAAGGTCTAAGGTCAATCATTGCGCCACCTTGATTAAAGTCTAAACATGTTCTCATGAATGGATCAACATACCAGAAATATTCTTTATTTGTACCATATAAAATGTCTTTCCAAAGAGCTGATTCTGGTGTGTTATAGTTGGTATGTTTTTGTCTATAGTAGGTTGCAAATTCAGACATTGTCATGTCTTTTAATTTGCCTTCTTTTTTGAGTTTACCATAGTAAGCCATGCCATCTTCATATGATTGTCTTAAAAGTTCGTATGGAGCTTCCCAACGACCCATTTTATTTAACCAACCTGGTCCAACAAACATCATGTTGTAACTATAACCATCGTTATATTTGCCTAAATGTCTATATTGGTCGATTAAGTTATAAAGATAAGGATAATGCCATCCATTTTCAGTGTGATAATAAATCATTCCACGAATAACATTTTGTGGGTGGGTGCCAAAATTAGAGCCATTTCCATCAAAACAAGCTAAAAGGTCACGTGATAAATGAGGAATTGCAACAATTCCACTATCATCTTCTTTATCGCTTGCTGGACAGTGTGAATTTACTTTTGAAGGAATCCAAGGGTTCCATGGTCCGCCATCCATAAATGTGTACCATGAGTTATTGCATGTATGATATGCTTTTGAGCCTTCTTCCCAGCAGGTTGCAATTGCACAAACTACTGAAGGATATTTTCTTTTAATGTAGTTAATTGTGTAAGCATCTAAGAAATAACTTCCTGTTGATTGTGGATAGAAGCCAAATTTGTCATAAAACATTCCAAAAACATCGTCAACGATTTTCTCTTTGTCTTCTTTTGAGAACATCCAAATGCAAAAATCTTCTGTTTTGTATTTCTCTTTAAATTCCTTACATGGCAAGCCAAGTAAAGACAACGCAATTTCATCACCATATTTTTCGTGGTGTTCTTTTGCTATTTTAACAATGTCCTCATTAAAAAGAGCTGCGTAAGTAATATGGATCGTTGTTTTTAAACCATTTTTGTGAGCTTGCTCTTGTTGAAAAAGGAAAATGTCTAATGATTCCTCAGACACTGCTTTGCTCTTTTTGCCGCCAGATTTTTCAGCGTATTCAGGAGAAAGTTCGGGTCTGTGAATGATGTTTACAATAAATTCATCTTTCATATTTTTAAACTCCGTTTAATTTTCGAGATAATATTATTACATATTTTTCTTTATTCAAGAAAAATAGATAAACTTTTACACTTTTCATAAAGGCAAAAAGTTTCTAATAAATTTAACGACTTTTTTAGTCAGATATTTATTATAATAAATATATGCAACAAAAACTTGAAAACCAAATAATCTATCAAATCTATACTCGTAATTTCACCGAAAAAGGTGATTTTGCTTCAATTAAATCAAAATTTTCCCATTTAAAAGAACTTAATGTCGATATTCTCTATTTGATGCCAATTAATACAATTGGTTTAGAAGGAAGAAAAGGCAATTTAGGTTCTCCTTATTCAATTTCAAATTATCTAGAGATAAATCCTGAATTAGGAACTTTAAGGTCTTTTAAAAAGTTCATAAAAGGTGCTCACGAAAACGGCTTTAAAGTTATGATTGATATCGTTTTTAATCATACTTCTCGCGATTCTTGGATTTTAAAGAATCATCCAGAATGGATGTATAAAAATAGCGATGGCAACTTTGCTAATAAAGTTGGTGATTGGTCTGATGTATATGACTTAGACCTCAATAATCCTGATTTAAGAAAATATGTAATTAACGTTTTAAAACATTACATAAAAATTGGAGTCGATGGATTTAGATTTGATGTCATAAGTTTATTGCCTCTTTCTTTTATTGAAGATCTTAATAAATTAAAATCTAAATACCCTGAAATCATTCTTTTAGGTGAAGCTGTTGATATGCGTTTTAACACCTACGTAAGACGAGTAGGATTTAATTGTGTAAGTGATTCTGAATTATATGAAAGAGGATTTGACCTTACTTATCAATATACAAGTTTTCCGTATTTAAAAGACTATTTGCAGCATAGAAATCATACTGATTTATGTGCCTATAAAACCGCATTATTTTTAGAAAACCCTGCAAATCCTAAATATTTTTTAAAAATAAGAGGAATTGAAAATCATGACCAACCACGAATATTTGAGTTCACTCATGACTATCTTTTAATGAAAAATTTATATGCCTTTAACGTTTTAATGAAAGGCCCAATCTTTATGTATAATGGTGTTGAAACTAAAAGCGACCATTGCCTAAATCTCTTTGAAAAGGACACTATGAATCGGGACATTGACCATGATTGGCTTAACTTTATTAAAACTGTTAACTCAATAAAAAAGAGTGAGGAAAACATGCAATTAATTAACACTGAAGTCCAAATTGATAACTATGAAGCAATAATTTATATCAACTATTATAGCGATGGTTCAAAGCGTTATGGAATCTTTTCTCTAACTGATAAATATATCGAAGTAAGCATTAAAGAAATGAACGATGGCACATACTTTAACTTGCTTTCTAATAATTATCCCGTGAGAATTAAAAATGGCTCTCTAGTCATTAGAGAACCACTATATCTAATTGATAAAATAGATTAGATTAATAATCAAAAACCCAACCAATTAATTCGTCAATGTCATCATTGACGATTTTTTCTGCTTGTAAACTTAAAATTTCTTTTACATCTCCATTTTTGATTAAACCTTTAAGTTCTAAATCACTATATCCACTAGTTGAACCGCCATGTGTTGAAAATGGCTTAACTATTTTTCCTTTAAAATCTTGATTAACTAAAAATGAAGCAAGGATTCTAGGGAAACTGCCTTCCCAAATTGGATATCCTAAATAGATAACATCATAATTTTCAAAATTAAGATCCACTTTTTTATATTCAGGTCTTATATCCTCTTTCGCTTCTTTTTTTGCGATTCTTAAGCAATCTTCATATTTGACTGGATAAGCTTCTAAAGGCTCAATTTCATAAAGATCACATTCCGTAAATTCTTTAATTTTTTCAGCAACTTTTGCTGTATTGCCTTTAGTCAATTCTTTAATTTCGTTATTAATAATAGTTTCACCAACGTGAGAAAAATAAATAGTTAATGCTTTCATAAAAACTCCTTCATTATTTTCTCATTAAACCATGATAAACACAAAGAGAAAATAGCAATAAATGTCTTTTTTTATCGTAATAAAAATTATTAAATCTAAATATTTGAAAGTTTTAATAAATTACCAAAAATTACGTTTTAGTAATCTAGTGTTAATTTAATTATTAGGGTAAGTTTTAATCTTCAACAATATCTCCACCAGCTACACCGGTGCCTTTAAAGCCGCATTTTAAGCATTCGTATTTTGCATCTTTAAACATTGTTGGAGCAGTTCTTCTTAGTTCACCATTTCCACATCTTGGACACGTTCTACCTACCATCTCAACAGTTCCACATCCACCGTTGACAGCTTCTAATTGCTCGTCAGTAAGTTCAATGCCTTCTTCTTTAGCAAGGGCTAACATTTCTTCCATAGTTTTGCAGTCTTTAATTTTAGCAATTTGTTCATCTGTTAAACCGTCAAGTAATTCTTGTTTCATTATTGGCTCCTTTCTTTTTTATTATATTAAAAAATTAATTTATTTTATAAATAAATTTATGCATTATTTTCCCTTCTCAAAAACTACTCATCTTTCATCTATTCGATGAAACCAAAATCTTAAAAACACTAAAAAATGCTCTAAAGTAAGCAAAAACGACCTTTGGGGCTGCCATTGGTCGCGTTGTTTAAGTATGGAAATCAATTTATGAAATTATATGTCAAATAACTTATAAAATTAAAATTTTACGTGAAATTAGGCGATGTTTTAGCAAAATAAGCACAGTTTTTCAAAAAATGAAATAAGGGTACAAGAGGCAATAAAATGCTTTTATAATCGTGTTCCTATGATAAAATTTAAAAAAGGAGAAAAGTTGTTATGAAAGAAGAATTATTAAAAGGTTTAAGCGAAGAACAAATCGCTAAAGTAAAAGCGTGTAAAAATAATGAAGAATTACTAGCAATCGCCAAAGAAGAAGGCATTGAATTAACTGAAGAGCAATTATCCGCTGTTACTGGTGGATGTGGTACTCCAGAAATGACTTGTCCAAAATGTGGAGCAAAAGCCAGGGCTTATTCTGATGGTATGTTCTCCGCATGTGGTTGCCCAAACTGTGGAACCTTCTTGTTATAAATGTTTCAGAATATTAATAGGTGTCATCAATAATTCGCTATCTTGAAAAAAAACAAGGTAGTCTCCCCTACCTACTGGCTGAACATAGGGCTGCAATACTATTTACTCTATTTTAAGAAACGAAAAATATGCTGGTGATTGTTTAATTCAAAAAAACAATTACAATTCGTCCTGGTTCGCGTATTTCACATAGAAACAGCGGTGAAGAGGACATGATGCTTGTAAGAAATGGCCACCCAGCAATAATAAAAGAGTGACTCAAGGTATCCATCAAGTGCAGAGTTAAGATAACCGACTATGCTATGAACTTTGGAGTATATATAAACATCTAAGCTTTTATAAATTATTAGGCCTGAGATCAGGTCTTTTTAATAGCTAAAACTAGGAGTGAATCTCTTTGTTTTTTTATTTCAAATATTAATGTAAAATAATACCGATGGAAAGTTATTTAATCGTTGAGACGCATATGCGATCTCGTAAAAACCATTTAAAGCTTTGACTTTTTATTCAATGGTCTTTCCATCATTATCGAAATAAGCTAACTGAGAGAATATTTGACTCTCAGTTTTTCATTTTCTATTGGAATATTTGTTTTATGTATAAGCATAACTATAACAATACAAATGAAATACCCCTTAAATTTTGAAACACCTTTGAAACGCTTTTTCGTATAAAAGGAATGATTATTCAATTATTTTCCAATAACCTGTTTTGTTTGAACCTACACGCTCGATTAATCCTTTATCAATTAACTCAGTTATAATATTTCTCGTTTGTCTTTCTTTCTTATTTAATATTGTTGATGCAATTACTAAACTATCGAGTTTGCCACCATTATTATTCATATATTTAAAAAGAATTGATGCTGAATTAGATAAAGATACTTTATTATCAATAGTTGTTATTTCACTATTCGTATTTGGTCTAATAAAACTAAATGAAAAGCCAAAATCAAATTTGCGATAAGTCCACTTAATTCCTGCTTCTTCACAAGCAATATTCATTCTCTTAAAGCCTCTTCCAAGTGTTTCAATATCAAATGCTTTAAATAAAATATTTTGTATTACTCTATGCTTGCTTCTTGATGGAATAATATCATTAATATATATATTTCAGGTGTATAACCATCTACAAAAGTTCCAGGATTATATATTTCAATAGTTTTAGGACCAATTGTTGCTTGAAAATCAGAGTCACCATAATAATCTGCATGTACTAAAGAATTAATAACAATTTCTCTTATAGCTTTCACAGGAATTTCAGGTATTTCTTTTCTTTGAATATCATCAACTACCACCCATTAACTTATTTTGCAATAATTTTGCCGGATAAATTGCCGGATAAATTTCTATTCTCTTGCTTGCAAAAAAGCATCTTTGATACTAACTCTGGTGCTTGAATCTTTATGTCAATTAGCTCCTTTACTAGGATTGCATAAAGACAAGCTGAAGGAACAAGAATTGCAAACGAAAAAGGTGTTAAGTTTGGTAGACCTACAGTAATCACGCCACCTAACACCGATTGTATTTTAAATAAATATATAAAACACGAAATAACAAATACTAAAGCTGCATCACTTATAGGAGTTTCTAGAGGCACATTTTTCAGGCCTGTAAGCGAGAAAAAAGTTGACTTACACGATAGCTACACGATTACTCAACCTTTCGTGTGCTTTCGTGTTACCACAAATTTTACCAATTTAAATACACTTAGAAATCCCAAATTGTATTATAACAGTAACCCATTAACCTTGAATGGCGAAAGAATTAATACAATTTTCGTTTTCTTTGAAAAAATGGTACAAATAATCGCAAAACGGAACAAGGTTTATCATACACTAAGTCTTTCTTTCATAGAAACCAATAAGTTTTCATCTTCTATCTTTGTTATAGCAAAAACTTTTTTCCATATATCATTTAGCGATGCTCCCAAATGATAAAGGATTGTCCTATCTACAATGACGAAGCGATCATGGAAGTTATCATCAAATATAATCTCTAGATCCCCGTATTGTTCGTTGAAAGCATCGATATCTCCTTGTGTAAGCTTTGCTTTCGAAGATATAAATAGTTATACTATTACGCCTTCCGTTTTGACTTTAAGATAGTCAAGAGCCTTAATGTCAGCATATGGATCAATAAGTATGGTCTCTTCTTTCGTTTTCGTAAAGATGTCTTTTATAAAACTCCTTGCGTCAAACCACTCCCCCACCAAAAAATATTTTCTCGTTATCTATATGATTGTTGGATTCTAATTTAAAAAGACGGTTGTCGATATCATTAACTCGATGAACTAGTTCAATATAATTGTCGTTGGTAATTAAAGTCCTATCCTGATTTAACACGTATCCTTTTAGAAGGTACACTTTCAAAACCGAATTTGCCCATCTTCTAAAAATAACACCATTACGTGATTTGACGCGATATCCAACAGAAATCACGACGTCCAAATTATAATAGACTGGTGGTCTGTAGTTTGGATTGTTAGTATTTAGACTTTTATGCATTTTTTGCATAGAAGTATTTTTGTCCAATACACCTTCTTTAAAAATGCTGTTTATATGGCGTTTACTCATTCTGTATTAAGAGTTCTTAGTAAGCCTAATGACTACATAAAAATGGAAACAAACCCTAACCCTAATGATGATGCAGAATCATTTTTATGTATAAGAAGAGTGTCACATGTTGAAGCTGATGCATTTTCGAAGCCATATAACAATTGGCATTTATCAAAAGAAGATGAAAAAACGATAGATGAATTAGAGAAAAATAATTTTCTAAATAAACAAAAAAGATCCGTTTTTATGGCTTTCTAGTCATAATTTATGGGTCTTTTTTATTTGCAACTAGACGCTTCTCCTAAAAAGCTGGGTTTCCCACGAAGACTACTTGCTATCAAAGGATTGCACCATACTTGGCTAGGATACCGTTAGAATCTTTAGAATTGTATTAATAATTAATACAAATTTGGAAATCAATTTGTGAAATTATACGTCAAATAACTTCAAAAATTAAAACTATATGTGAAATTATACGTTGTTTTTGCCGGAAAAGTGCAGTTTTTTACAAAAAAATGAAATAACGAGAATTATTTCGCATTCGAGTAGATTTATTTCTTATTTCTTTTTCCAGTGTTATTCGAGCCTCTAATCTCTTCATGATAGAAATAATCAACGATGACTGGATGCCCTTTTTTGGCTCTGCCATATGGAGTCTCGTTATCCACAAATGGGCAGTCATTATCTTTAGCTAATTGAAGGGCTTCTTTTTCTAAGTTTTCAAAATAACTTCTATTCTTTTTACTATATATTTGTTCATATAGGGGATATAAATTAGGATGCTTTTCTTTAATATAATCCATTATTTTCCCTTTAAATCCGCCTCTAAGGTTAAGGTTTTCAAGCCATATCAAATCACATTGATCTTTCACTAATTCAAATATCTTCTTGAAATCAGTGATGCCAGGGAATACTGGTGAGATAAAACATACTGTTCTAATACCTGCATCATACACCTCTTTCATTGCTTTTAATTTTCTTTCTATTGATACGGAATCATCCATATCGCTTCTGAAATCTTCATCTAAGGTGTTGATAGACCAAGAAATGGTAACTTTATCAAATTTCTTCAATAAATCTAAATCTCTAACTACTAAATCTGATTTCGTGCATATCAGTAATTCTGCGTCAACACCCACTAATTGTTCTAATAATTTTCTGGTGTTTTTATATTCAGCTTCTTGTGGGAGGTACCCATCGGTCACAGTCCCAATGATAATGTGCTCGCCTTTATATTTATCTAGATTATTGATTGGTTCCCAGTTCTTGACGTCTAAAAATGTACCCCATTCTTCTGTGTGACCTGTGAATCTTTTCATAAAAGAGGCATAACAGTATTTACAGCCATGGGTACACCCTACATAGGGGTTAACACAATACCCTCCTATCGGGGCATTAGATTTGGTCATGATGTCTTTAACTTGGATTTGCTTGATGACTACATTCTTATTCATCTTTCAGGTTCTCCTTTATTTTGCTTAACAATCTATCTAACTCACTTGCCTCTTCTTCGCTCAGGCCTTTGTAGAAAATATCGGCTATTCTTTTTGTGGCTCTATTTATCTTCTTTTCAAGCGACAATGTCTTATCACTTAAATAGATAATTAAGCTCCTCTTATCTTCTTTAGATTCCTCAACAATTAAAAGGCCGTCGTTTTTCATTCTCTCCACCATTGAAGACAATGTTGTTTTAGCTAAAGAGGTTCTTTTTGATAATTCAATTAAAGAGAGTTTTTCATCCTTCCATAAAGAAAATAAGATTCTCCCCTGTTGTCCATTGAATTCGTATATCCCTTCTTCTTTTAAAATCTTGTTAAAAATCCTATCTTGAAGTTGCTTGATTTGAGAAATTAGGGTTCCTCCATAATGTTTCTTCATTTCAATGCTTCCTCCATTTCTAAAGTGAGCTCTTGGATTGCCTTTTCCTCACCCATGATTTTATAAACGAGCTCTTCTTTGAAGAAAATCTTGCAGTCGTATTTTCTAGCGACGTTTACTAAATGATCGACCCATTCTTTTTTTGCGTCTATCTTACCTTTGCACTTCCCAGTTTCTGTTCCGATGACTATCCACTTGATTCCTGATAAATCGATGTCACCTAAATCCTCGAATAACGGTTCAAACGTGATATGGTAGTTTTTACATTTAATATTTTCCTTTAACGCTTTTAGTCTCCATAAATCTGATTTTGATGTGATGGTAACCCCCATCCAAGCGTTATCAGGAACATCATCAAGTTTTATTTTATTTGGAGCTTTGGTCAAATATATCCCCACAGTTCTTGGAGATTCCCTTAATAATTCAAACGATTTATCAATCCACTCCTTTTTCCATAGGTACAAATCAGACATTCCTGTTAGAAAATATACTCCTGGCTTCCTTAATCTTTCTAATTTATGTAAATCCGCGATTGGATTAGTAAAATCATCTGTCAAATGGAATCTTTTCGCCACCGCTTTGGCATAGCAATATCTACACCCAATATTACAGCCAATAACCGCATTGACGTTTTTAATTTTATCCTTGATGCAAATAACCATTAAATCACCCTAATATATTGTACTATATAGGACTAATTATGTCTATTAACATTTTAACTTCATTAATACTAAGTATTGACTATTTTTCTATGACACATAACAAGGATTATTTCTCATTGATTATCGATTCCAAACTAAGTTATTTACATACCGGTATGCTACGCGAATCTTACAAGCACTAATAATGATGAGCATTTTTGTCTGTTCAGGAATCTTCTGGATAATCAAATCTATCAAAAAGAAGTTAAAAAACACAAAAAAACGAGATTTTAACGTATAATCTCGTAATTTGTTGAATGGCGTCCTAGGCAGGACTCGAACCCGCAACCTTTTGGTTCGTAGCCAAACACTCTATCCAGTTGAGCTACTAGGACGTGCCTTAATAATATAGTAGAAAATGAAGTTTTTTTCAATATCTAAATGAGCAAACCTGAATTAAGTCAAAAGGCCTTTGTTCTACTTTTGCTTCATTAAATAAAATATTTAATGGTAATTATAATCTTTAATAAATAGTTTCACTAACATATGTAAATAATGCAAAAATAATAACCTTAAATATATTCTTTACTATAGAAGTTTTAAGTTTTTTTTGATAAAACGATGCGCAACTCAATTCTTTTTTACGCACTTTTAAATTTTGCTATAAAAACATTACTATAGTGTATAATTAGAATAAGAGGTAAAAATTATGAAAAAATTCTATTTATCAGTTCATAAAGCATCCTCGTTGATACTCATAATTCTTATAGGTGTCTTTGCTTTATTTTATGCAATCTACGATATCGGCCTTATGAGTATGGGAGGCTTTACAAACGTTCTTATTTCCTTATTTGGCTTAACAATTATCCTGAGTTTAAGTGCTGTAGGAATTTTAGCTTTAGTATTAAAGAAAGATAAAGCAATTAAATTCATTGCTCTTGCGTTTATTGCTTATTACGTAACAAGCATCTCATTAGAACTTGCGACAGGAAGATTAAATGGATTAAGTGCAACTGGTGATCCCTTACTTATCACATACGCCATTTTTGGAATGCTAAGCAGCGTTATTTTATTTGCCGTTGCTGTCTTATATATATTAGGATTATTTATTGATCCATTAGAAAAAATAAAAATGTTCCTTCCTTTCCCAATTTTAGGATTTATTTTCTTCCAAATTATTTATTACATCTTAGGTCAAGTGGTCAATAGTCAATATGGAGCATGGAATGATTATTTCCACGACATTGCTGTAATACTTGTATTACCTCTTATTTTACTTTTTGCCTATATTGTTCTAGTTGGCGAGAATTTAGTTCTCCTTGAACAGTTTGAAAAAAGACCTCAAGAAAATAAGATTGAAACCAAAAACGAGGAAGCGCTAAAGATTGAAAGTGACCCTGAAAATTCCCAACCTAGCGAGGAAAATCACCTAGATAAGCAAGATGAAATAAATGAAGAAGCCTCGCTTCAAGAGTAGATTTAAATCTAGCCTATAATTCAAAAATAGTTGAGATTTGCAAGGTTTTTGAAAAATTTTAAAAGGTTTGGAATGATTTCCAAACCTTTTATTTTTGAATAATTTGCTCTATTAATTATTGACTCTTTTTTGGCCTCCAAACTAAGAACATCCAAATTGCAAGTCCAACAACTGCTACGCCATCAGCGCTATATAAAACAATTCTCCACCATGGGAAGCTGCCTTTAACTTCTTGAAGTGTTCCAATCTTAACGTTCATCATATCATTGCTATGATCATAATTTTGAGCATAGAGTCTAGTGTTACAAATTGTGTAGACAACATTCTTTGCAGCAAGTTTTGCGCAATAAACTTCAGTAGGATCATTTCTATCTAGTTTTGAAGCGTGAGATCCAGTATTTGGGTTAAGCCAAATATCGTTTCCACCTCTAACGCCCTGGTGCGCATTCATATTTCCACCGCCATCAGACCAGTCGGTAAGAACAATGCCTCTAAAGCCCCATTCATTCCTTAAAATATCAACGTTTTGCGCATAGTTTGCACCAGCCCATACGCCACCAACTGAGTTAAATGCGCTCATCATTGCATTTGCACCGCCAATTTTAACTGCAATTTCAAATGGTCTTAAATAGACTTCTCTATAATTTTGTTCCGTTAACCAGGTATTTAAATTTCTTGCGTTTTGGCCAGGTTCACTTAATGAGAAATGTTTAACGTAACAATATAAGCCATTAGCTTTAGCACCTGTGACAACTGAAGCTGTCATATATCCGCTTAAAACTGGATCTTCTGAATAATATTCATAGTTTCTAGCATTAAATGGTGTTCTATGTAAGTTACATCCTGGAGCATACCATCCATTGACGCTTGATGCAGTGCCTTCTGCGCCCATTGCAAGTCCAAATTGTTTGGCAATATATTTTGACCATGTTTGACCAACTAAAGTTTCGCTTGGGAAAGCAGACCATCCGCTCTTATTAATTCCGCTAACATTTCTATTAAAGCCTGCAGGACCATCGTAGTCATGAGTTAATTCCTTACCAATTGAAGCCATCGCTGGAGTTTCAAATCCACAGTTTTCAACAATATAGCAAGCATCGTCAGCACTTAATTGGTCAATTAATTGATCAAGTTCTGGGCAATCATAATTTGTGCCAATTTTTTCAACTAATTCTTCATCCCATTCAGTATTTGAATTATTAATAACTCTTAGTTGTTCTGCTGTCGCTTTTGATCCATTTTTAGCATGTTTTAGATACAAACCATTATCAGCATTTAAAGTTGGCATTTCAGTTTGATTAAACCCAGGTGCGCGGAAATTATTTGCTTTAGAAATATTTGAACTATTTAATGAAGTCGACATTTCTTTAGCGCCAGCTGCTAAGGTTTCACGTGAAAGATAATCAGTTCTATTATTAAATGCATTAGAGCCATCAAGAGCAACGCCGCTAAATGCATCTTCACCTGTTAATCTAGTGGTGACTGTTTCGCCAGTAACTGGGTCTTTATCGTAAACAATTTCGTTTTTAAGGGTATATTTTAATTCGGTTTTGCCAGCCATTGCTTTAGCTTCGTGCGAGTTTTCCATAAATTTAAGGAAATAATCGCCTGCATCTAATTCATAAGTTGTATGGCCGTTGCCATTTTTATCATATGCATCAAAAGAAGCAAAATAATATGGATCAACTTCAATAATGATATCTCTTTGAGTTTTTCCTGGTTCAATTAAAGCGGTCTTTTCAAAATTAACAAGTTGAATAGCGCTCTTTTCGACTTCTCCGCTATATGGCACAGCTGCATAGACTTGCATAACATCTTTTCCGGCAACTTTACCTGTATTTGTACAAGAGAAATTAAGTTCAATCTTGCCATCTTTTGTGAATTCTTTTCCTTCCTCTAACGAAGTTGATTCAAGTTTCCATTCAAATGATGTGTAGCTTAAGCCATATCCAAATGGGTATTGTACAACAGCATCATATCCTTTGCCATAATCATTGCTTTCGTTATCGAAAACGCCATCAGCATCGGCCGTTTCATAATATCTATATCCAAAATATAAGTCTTCAACATATTGAATATTGTCGCCTTTTCTAACATAGTTTTTAAATGAAGGAGCAGCTTTATAATCATATGCGTAAGTGTCCGTTAATCTACCACTAGGATTGACCTCACCAAGTAAAATTTCAGGAATAGCTTCAGCAGCATTTTGCCCCATTAAACAAACGTTAATTGCTGCATCAACATCAAGGTCTTCAAGGAAATTTAATTGCATTTGGTTGCTTGAGTTAATGATAACGATTGTTTTTGAGAATCTTTCCTTGCACATCTTAATGAGGTCTTCTTCCTCTTGTGATATTTCAAGGAAATGTCTGGAATTGTCTTGTTTTACATCTGCACCAGTTTTTGGCTGATTTAGAGGTATTTCACCGACGTTTTCACCTGCTACACGAGAAATTGTAACAACTGCAACATCAGAGAAATCAATGGCATTATTAATTAATTCATCAGAATAATACTTTTCAGTTTGAGGTGGCTCAATAATTTTCATTCTCCCTGAATTACCAGTGCCAAATTCAAAGTTAGTCTTGTTGTATTTTTCATACATTTCAATAACTTCTTCATTATATTCAATGCCTGCATTTTTAAGTGCACCTAAAAGTGTAACTGTCTTTTCAGGATTAATATCTGTTGATCCTGAACCAATTCCTCTAAGAAGGAATCCTGCATCTGTTGATGCCCATCCGAAAACGTTAATTCTTTTTGGAGCGTTTGCTTCAAATTTTAAAGGAAGCGCATTGTTTTCGTTTCTAAGTAATGCGATACCTTCTTCACCAATAAGTTTAACAAGTTCACTTGATTGTTTTGTGGTTTCTTTAAATTCTGCACTATCGAAATTAATTTCACCTAAAGCACCTGTTGCCTTATCTAAGATACCGCCAAGTCCTAAAACACCGACGAGGTTGACAGTAAGGAGCAAAGCAGCTACAGCACCTGCACTTATGGTGTGTACAAGTTTCTTTTTGTCCATAATAGACTCCTTTCAAAATTTATAATTAAATTCCTTAAAGAATTAATTAACTAAGTAAAGAGTTAAGACTTTTTCAGTTTTATCAAACTGATAAACGCCATAATCTCTAACTAAAACAAGCTCAGAAAGTAAATTCTCTGGCAGATAATTCACATCAAACATAAATAAATTATGTTCATTATCGTAATAAAAGAACCTCTTTCCTTTGCTGTAATAGCCAAGAACTAATTTGTATTTGCCTCCATTTTCGCTAGCAAGCATTAATGGAACACTTACGGAAAATGAATCGTTATTTTCACCTAGTTTGGTATTTCTATATGAAATAAGTTCGTTTTTTTCATCATATAAACCAACAAAATTATTTCTATTAATGATTTCAGAATTTAATACTCCAAATAGATTTAAAATAGGATTGTTTTCACCATCAACTCCAAAACTACAATTTAAAATCTTAGCTGGTTCTCTGTCTTTATAAATCTTGTAATAAATTGTTGAGCTCGATTGCTCTTTTTTAATACAATAAATGAATCCGTTTTTATCACTTAATGCTGAATGTGGTTCATATAAACAAGTCTTACTCGTTAATTCACTAGAAATTCCCGCCGAATTCCGTAGGATATGGTAAACCGTTGATTCATTTATATAGTCAATTGGAATATCAACAACAAAGGACGTTCCATCGATTTGCCTAACACTAGTCACTCTTTCATCAATTCTATTTCCGGTTGTACCCGTATAAACGCTAAATGACATTACTGATCCTTTATTGTTAAGACCCTTAATTCTTAAATGCATCTTTTCATCAATGTTTAAATACTCCCAAGTGCTAATTTTTGAAGAATCATCAGTATAATTAAGTTTTAAAAGTCCCTCATATGTTTCAAAGTTATATCTTTTTAAAGCCACCGGATCATTTACAATAATGTGTCTATTTGCACAATCGCTTTCTTTGATGACATAAGATGCTGGATATTTATAATTACCACCTTCTTTTGTACTATCAAAATAAATCATCATGTCATACCAATAACCGTCTTTTTTTAATCCCTTTAAATCGGTCTCAACAACAAAAGAGTTGTTTGCTGAATTGATGATAATTTTGGTTTCATTATTATCATTAACTGAGTCTTGATTATTCTTTAAGCAAAGCACAGGATTATAGATTTTAACATCTAATTTTTCTAAATCAAAAGCACCTTCAATTCGTAAAATAGCTCCCAAATCACCATTATTTTTTAAAGAAACGTTAGTTAAATTAATTGCATTTCGAACTTCCGATTTAATTCCCCAGTAGCCTTCAGAACATGTTAAAAAATAGACTTTATCTCCTAAAATAAGGCTTGAATTTTTTGTATCATCATCAAAAATTTCTTTAGTAATTTTTAAATAAGTTCCACCAGCAAAACCAAAAAATAATCTATGTAAATCGTTTGTTGTAAAAATTGTTTTTGAGTTGAACTTAATATTGAAATGACCATTATCAAGCGAATTTATTGTTTCTAGTGAAACACTTCTATCTGAATAAATTCCTAAATAAATATTTTTAATTTCATTTCCGTATGTACCTTCAATTTCTAAAGTCCCATCTCTATTTAAGCTCATAGAATGAATAGTTAATAAATCATCGTAAATATCATTTTTCGTAAAAACTTGTGAATAAACTTTCGTTGAAAGATATTGAATTTCATAAAAGTAATAAATCTCATCATCAGAAAAAGGAATTAAATATTCATCATTTCCTGTGGTTATTGAGGCATTAGAAACAACTTTAGAAGCTGTTTCTAAGTTCTTTTCTTTTGAAGCACTTCTATAAACGTTAAATGATCCTTCTTTTACATAATTTGAATAATTAAGATTAGAAATTAATGAATCAATTTTAACAACATCGCTGCCAGTTTGAGTTCCTGAACCAGATTTAATGATTAAATTAATTTGAGGAAGAGTTACGCTATAAATGCATTTTATATAATCAGCTTTTCCACTTGTTATAAAAATATAAAAATTTGAAAAAGCTTCATCAAAAATCAATTGGTAAATATCTTCACTTATCTTAAAATCTGTCTCTATATCTCCACTATCAAATATTGAATCTTGGGAAAAATAAAATTTGTCGCCTTCATCTAACGTCTCATTCAATTTAAAATTTAGTTTATAAGACAAATCGTTTAAAACATTTGCATTGAAGTCACTAATTTTATATTTAAGATCCATCGGAATTCTTTGACTTGGTAGGTTATCTGCATTTTCACCTTTATCGTTATTTGAACAAGCAAATGAAAAAAAGTTTGCTCCCAAAGAGACAACTCCTAAAAATTTAACAAAAATCTTTAAACTTTCTTTCATACAACTCAAATTTGATACTTAAGTATCATTCTTTTAATCTATGATTAAAAACTCTTTGCAGTATTTCACTACCATTTTGCACGATTGTAAAATGTAGTAATTAAATTGCTTTTGGAGTGTTGAAATAATTAGAAAAATGTAAAATATATGCAATGAAAAAAAGCAGCGAAAATAAAAATACTGTCTTTAAAAGAACTAAAAGGCAAATGAAAAAATCAATTTTGCTTCCTCTTGGAGGCGTTTTTGCTTTGCTTTACATTGCGTTTTGCATCAGTACATCGCTCTTCTCTGTAAATAACCACGCTATATCCTTCACCGAAAGTACAACAAGAATAATTCAAAATATTAATTCATACATTGATTTAAATTATTCATTAAATACTTCAGTTACTGAAAACTCTAAAGTTATTGACTACATGGCTGGCAAAGATATTAATAAAGAAGAAATTAAGAGCATTTTAGATTACAGACAAAAGGAATCTTCAGGAATATTTGGATTAACTTTAATTCCTAGAGACACCTCAATCCAGCCCGTAACATTTGATGATTCAGAAAGCGCAAATTTTATAGAACTAAAAGAAGATCAAGAGACAAAAATGTTTTTAATATCAAGTGCTTCAAAACATTTTGGAAGAAGAATCAATGGCCTAAATAAATCTTATAATTTGCAACCTACAAATTATGAAAAGCCTTGCATAACAATAATGAATAAGATTTATTATGAAAACGTTTTGAAGGGTGTTTTAGTTTTAGATTTTGAAAGCGACTATCTTTTAAATTTAATTTCTGTTAATAACTTTAAAAGCAAAAATAAGTCATTTACAAAGATAATAACAAACGGAAATTTAAATATTGGTAATGGTAATCAACAAAATGCAAACGATTTTGAAGCTGAAAAAATAGTCTATAAACGGAATACATTTGAATATAAAACCCTGCTAAACCAAGATATTTTTATTTACATACAATCTGATATCGATGATTTAATTTGGGCCGATTTTTACTTTTTATTAATTTACTTTGTTTCTTTTATTTTAATTCTTATAGTTTCCTACTTTATGACAAGAAGATACATTAATAACATTTTTGATCCATTAGAACATATTAATCATCAAATTAGAAAGACACTGGAATAGTTATAATAACTTTGGTACCTTTGCCAACATCAGATATAACCTGCACAGTGCCTTTTTCTCCATATTCAAGTTTAATTCTTTCAGTGACATTTTTAATACCAAAGCCTTTAATTGATTCTTCATTTTTATTTAAAACATTAGTATCAAAGCCACATCCATTATCAATAATTTCGTAAATAATTAGGTCGTTTTCTTTATAAGCTTTAATGCTAATTAGGTTTCCGCTTTCACTTTCATTGAATGCATATTTCACTGAATTCTCAATGAAAGGTTGCAAAATTAGCTTTAAACTTTGGCAATCTTCAACTTCATAATCAACATCGATTTCGTAGTTTAAATCCATATCACTACGCATTTTTTGAATATCTAAAAAATATTTTGCGATATCAATTTCGTCCTTTACTTTGATAAATTTCTCTCCCTTATGAAGAGAGAGCCTATAAAATCTAGCTAAAGCAATAACAAAATCTTCGATAACTTGAACCTTATAGATTTTTGCCATCCAAGCAATACAATCAAGTGCATTATAAAGAAAATGTGGATTAATTTGCATTTGAAGAGCATCATATTCAAGTTTTCTTTGAGTTCTACTGTCTTCTTTTTGCTTTTTCATTAAAGCAGAAATTCTTTCGACCATCTCAAAATAACTGTTCTCTAAAATATCAATCTCATTTCCTTGAGGTTTGATTTCACTTAATTTATTACTATCAATATGTTCAAGATCTAATTCACTAATTTCTTTGCTAACTTTGTTAATTGGTTTTATGATTTGCTTAATTCTTAAAAGCATCAAGGTTGAAACAAGCACAAACACTGCACCAGCTAATACTGCTGAGACCCAAATATAAATGTCTACTGCCAAAAATGCAGAATCATAATCAATTAAATTTACTAGATAATATTTTTCTTTTGTATTTGAAATTTTTTGCATTTCATTAACATTAACAAAATATCTTTTATTTAAAACTGTGCAAACATTCCCTGTTTTAGCTTCTACTCCTAAAGCATGTGAGTAAATATTATTTTCACTTCCTATATAAATAAGATTTTTATCGTCAACTACGTATGAAATGCTTCTTGATTTACTACTTTGTAAAAACGCGCTAAGCCCTTCTTCTTTAAAATAATAAATTACATAAACATCTTCTACTTTGTTGCCGTAAACGGTAGTATATTGACCATTGAAATACTTATATCGTCCAAGCAAATGGAAATCACTATCTCTATCGAGTTTAGACAATATTTCACTATCAATAAAGAAATTTTCTCCTGTTTGAGAATAATAGTTATTTTTATAAATTAATGAAAAATTGAAAGTTGTAGTTGGTATTGAATCATTTTCTTGAAGATAGGAAACAAAGTAACTTTCTTTATCATAAGCTTCTTTAAAATCGTGCAAAAAACCTGTGTTTAGAAGGTTTTTTTGATAAATCTTAACATTTTCAAAGTATTCATTGATGTATAAATCAACTTGAGAATTTGACTCTTCGCTATTAGAAACGATGCTATTTTGAATAAACAAAAAGCGGTAGCCAATAAGCGTTGCTACAACAATAATTAAAAGCCCTAACCCGGTGGATAGAGCAATTATAAATGAACGATTGAAGATGCTACCTTTTTTCATTGTTTATTCTTCATGAATTGACTTGGTGTAATTCCCTCGTTTCTTTTGAACAAGATTGTAAAATACTTTTCGTCATTAAATCCAACCATATAAGCAACTTCATTAACACGATATTTACCCGATTCAAGAAGTTTTTTTGCCTCTTCTAATCTCACGCTAAGAAGTAACTTATTAAACGTAGTGCCAAGTTCATTTTTGAACATGTGCATAATATGCGAATCACTAACATTTAATTTTTAACTCACATATCCAATGCTGATATCTTTCATATATTCACTATGAATTATATTTAAAGCTTCAATTAATGTTTTTGATCGTAGATTAATAC
>Ga0256404_1003067_pt1 | contig 35201 bp, 30 predicted proteins | sample RumenRJG_01DNA_FD_185990 | JGI IMG/M metagenome (GOLD analysis project Ga0256404, IMG submission 185990) | Bovine rumen microbial communities from Lethbridge, Alberta, Canada - RJG_01 | ecosystem: Host-associated > Mammals > Digestive system > Stomach > Rumen | place: Canada: Alberta | collected... | reverse complement strand
GCGCGTTTCTGAACGGCAAAATGGACCTCACCGAGGCGGAGGCGGTCATCGACCTCATTGACGCCGAGACCGCTGAGGCGGCGCGGAACGCCGCCGCCCAGGTGGACGGCGCGCTGCGCCGCCCGCTCGAACAGGTCTACGACGCGCTGCTGGGCCTCACCAGCCGCTTCTACGCCGTGGTAGACTATCCCGACGAGGACATCGAGGACCTCACGCTTGCCGAGACGGAGCGGACGCTCACGGAGAGCGAACAAACGCTCGCGGCGCTGCTCGGCACCTTTGCGCGCGGACGTGTGCTCAAAAGCGGCGCGGCGACCGCCATCGTCGGCGCGCCGAACGCGGGCAAAAGCTCGCTGCTCAACGCGCTCGTGGGCTACGACCGCGCCATCGTCACCGACCTTCCCGGCACGACGCGCGACACCGTGGAGGAGAAGGCGGTGGTCGGCGGCGTGCTGCTGCGGCTCATCGACACGGCGGGCATCCGCGAGACAGACGACGCCGTGGAGCGGCTCGGCGTGGAGCGCTCGCGCCGCGCGGTCGAGAGCGCCGATCTGGTGATTGTGGTAGCGGACGGCAGCCATACGCCGCTCACTGTGGAGCCAGACATTCTCGCGCTTGCCGCCCGAGCGCCGCATTGGATTCTGGCCATCAGCAAGGACGATCGAAACCCCGCCGTAAAGACCGCCGTTTGGAGACTGCCGGACGGCGCGCCTGCGCCGGAGCATCTGGTCTCCTTTAATTCCGTAATGCCCGGCGGGCTGGATGCGTTGATCGACACGATCGGAGACTGCTTTCCTGCCGGCGTTCCCGCGGGCGGTACGCTGCTCACCAACGCCCGACAGGCCGAAGCCATCCGCCGTGCGCTCGAGAGCGTCCGTGCGGCGCACGAGGCGCTCACCGCCGGGCTGACGCCCGACGTGGTGCTCACCGAGGCCGAGGGCACGCTCGACGCGCTCGGCGAGCTGACCGGCCGCACGGCGCGCGAGGACATGGTGACGCGCATTTTTGAACGCTTCTGCGTCGGAAAGTAAACGGAAAGCATTGTTTACAGAAAGTTATTGATATTATCTTAACGTTCTGCTACAATACTGCCATTCTAAGGAAGAATCGACTCTATTCCCCAAAAGGGGCCGTTTGTCTGCGGCCCGGAAAGGAACGCCATGCGTGACTATATTATCATGACCGACAGCTGCTGCGACCTGAACCAGCAGGAGGTCGACGAGCTCGGGCTTACCGTTCTGCCGCTTTCCTTTACGATCGACGGCAAAACCTATCTCAACACGCCCGACCATGCCGATATGTCCCCCGAGGAATTTTTCGCAAAGATCGCTGCGGGCGAGAACAGCACTACCGCCGCCGCCAATGTCGGTCAGTTCGACGAGGCGATGCGCAGGGCGCTCGACGCGGGCAAGGATATCCTGTGCATCTGCTTCTCCGGCGCGCTGTCCACCACCTACCAGTCCGCCTGCATCGCGGCGGAGGACCTGAAAAGCGAGTACCCCGACGCGAAGATCGTTGTCATCGACTCCCTCTCCGCCTCGCGCGGACAGGGAATGCTGCTCTACCGCACGGTGCAGGAGCGCCGGAGGAGCAGCCCCGACATCGAGACGCTGGCGGCGTATGTGAGGAGCATCCTCCAGACCCAATGCCACTGGTTCATCGTGGACGATCTCAACCACCTCAAGCGCGGCGGCCGCGTGAGCGCCACGGCGGCCTTCGTCGGCACGATGCTGGGCATCAAGCCCGTCATGCACACCGACAGCGAGGGCAGGCTCATTCCCATGAGCAAGGCGCGCGGCACGAAGGCTGCGCTCAAGGCGCTGGTCGACAAGGTGGAGGAGCTGGGCGTCGAGCCGGACAAGAACCAGCCCTTGTTCATCTGCCACGCCAACTGCCCCGACTCCGTGGCATACGTCAAGGAGCTGCTGGAGGAGCGCTTCGGCGTGACGGACGTCCGCGCAGACTTCATCGGCCCCGTGATCGGCGCGCACACCGGCTGCGGCACGCTGGGGCTGTTCTTCGTGGGGACGCAGCGATGAAGTGGCTGGAGCTGCACATCGACACCGCCCGCGCCGGTCTGGAGCCGGTCAGCGAGCTGCTGCGCGAGCAGGGCGTCGAGGGCCTTGTCATCGACGACGAGGCGGACTTTAAGGATTTTCTCGAAAACAACCACCAGTATTGGGACTATGTGGACGATGAGCTGCTGGCGGAGAAGCACGGCAAATGCCGCGTGACCTTCTACCTCGAAGAAAGCGAGAGCGGTTTTTCCACGCTGGCGCAGGTGCGCATCGCGCTCTCGGCGCTCAAGAAGCAGCATCCCGAATACGCGCCGCTGCTCCTCACGATGGAAAACGTGGAGGACGCCGACTGGGAGAACAACTGGAAGCAGTTCTATAAGCCCATGGAGATCGGCGAGCGCCTGCTGGTCATTCCCGAGTGGGAGCAGGCGAAGCCGACGGAGCGCGTGAAGCTCATCCTGAATCCCGGGCTGACCTTCGGCACGGGCAGCCATGCGACCACACGACTGTGCCTTCAGGCACTCGAAAAGCACATTCGCGGCGGCGAAAAGGTGCTCGACCTCGGCTGCGGCAGCGGCATCCTCTCCATTGCGGCGCTGCTGCTGGGCGCGCGGGACGCCTTCGCCTGCGACATCGATGATAAGTGCGTGGGCGTCGCCTACGAGAATGCCGCGCTCAACGGCATCGGGCGGGAGCACTACACCGTCCGCGCGGGCGACGTGCTCAGCGACAAAAGGCTCGCGCGCGAGTTCGGCGGAGACTATGATATCGTTGTGGCGAACATCGTGGCGGACGTCATCATCGCGCTCGCGCCGCAGGTGCGGCCGCTGCTGAAAAAGGGCGGGCGGTTCCTCTGCTCGGGCATCATCGACGACCGCGCGGTCGAGGTCGCGGACGCGCTGCGTCTTGCGGGCTGGGCGATCATGGAGGCCCGCGAGAGCGAGGGCTGGTTCTCATATTTGTGCAAATAACAGCACAGCAAAAGGGGAGCGTTCTCTGCCATAGAGAACGCTCCCCGTGTTTGGTGCCGTATCGCGTGCAATTTATTTCCTGATTTTTTGCAGCATCCTTGTGAATTCATCCGGCAGGGGACAGGAAAGCTCCACGACCTCGTGCGTGCGCGGATGGAGAAAGCGCAGGCCGACCGCGTGCAGGCATTGCCCCGTCAGGCCGGGGACCTCCTTCTTTGCGCCGTATACCGTGTCGCCGAGAATGGGATGCCCGATGTAGGCCATGTGGACGCGGATCTGGTGCGTGCGTCCCGTTTCGAGCCGGCAGCGGACGTGGGTATAGCCCGGATAGCGGGCGATGACCTCCCAATGCGTGACCGCCTCGCGCCCGCCGGCGACCACTGCCATGCGCTTGCGGTCGGTCGGGTGGCGCGCGATGGGCGCGTCCACCGTGCCGCGGTCCTCGCGGAGGCTACCCACGACGATGCACTCGTAGGTGCGCGCGAGCGTGTGGTCGGCGAGCTGTGCGGAGAGGTACTGGTGCGCCGCGTCGTTCTTCGCCGCGATGATGAGACCGCTCGTGTCGCGGTCGATGCGGTGGACGATGCCGGGGCGCAGCGCGCCGCCGATGCCCGAGAGCGTTCCCGCGCAATGGTACAGCAGCGCGTTGACGAGCGTGCCGTCCGGGTGCCCCGGCGCGGGGTGGACGACCATGCCGCTGGGCTTGTTGACCACGATCACGTCCGCGTCCTCGTACACCACATCGAGCGGAATGTCCTGCGGCACGGCCTCGACCGGCTCCGGCTCGGGCAGCGTCACGGCAATGTCCTCGCCGCCCGCGAGCTTATAGCTTTTGCTGACGGCTCTCCCGTTCACCGCGATCTCGCCGCTCTCGATGAGCCGCGTCGCCTGCGAGCGGGTCAAGCCGTCAAGGCTCGACGCAAGAAATGCGTCGAGCCTTTGATTTTTGCTTTCTTCACTTGCCCTGAGCAGGATCGGTTCCATGGTCCTTCTCCCAATTCTTCGCGTCGGTGTTCGGGTAGATCCAAATGTAGTAAACGAGTGCCGCGATGGTGCCGCAGACCACAAAGCAGTCCGCAACGTTGAAAACCGGAAACTCGATGAACGTGCAGTCGAGCATATCCACCACATAGCCGAGGCGAACGCGGTCAATAAGATTCCCCACGCCGCCGCCGATCACGGCGGTCAGCGCCCACACGCCGAGCGGGTGCCGCACGATCCGCGCGAGCAGCCACGCGAGCGCGAGCATCCCCACGCCCGTCACGCCGATGAGCAGCCAGCGCTCGCCGGAAAAGCTCGACCATGCCGCGCCGAAATTGCGCACATAGTGCAGCCGCAGCAGCCGCGGGAGAAACTCCGCGCTCTCGCCCACGGCGAAATGGGTCACGATATAGGCCTTCACCCACTGGTCCAGCGCGACGATGGCCGCGATAGCCAAAGGGCAGAGCCACAGCGAACGCTTCTTCACGGCTGCGGCACCTCGCTGTCGTCATTGGGATAGACGAGCACCCACTCCGCGTCCGCGGGGGCAAGTGCGAGCGTTTCCGCCTGCGCCTGCCTCATGCCGAGGCCCTCCGGCAGGTCGCGCAGCGCGGCGATAGGGGCATAGTAAAAGCCCGCGTCGCCGTCCTTCACGCCGCCGCTTGAGAGCACATAGTCCGTCGCGCCCGCGCCGTACAGCTCAAACATCGGCAGGCCGTAGTCGGCTGCCAGAAATTTACCCTCTCTTCCGCTCTCGCCGATGGGAGCGGTCTCGCAGTAGTATTCTGCCTCTGGGCTGCCGTTTTCCAAGTCAGCGGGTGCGTTTGAGGTCTTGAACCCGTCCGCCGCCGCGCCGCCAAGCTGGCGGTCATAATACGGGCTGGACTGCACCGTTTCACAGCGCTGCTCGGGATATTCCACCTCGGCGTCCGCATCGGGCAGCGGATCGCTGGGCGGCGCCGCCATCGAAAACATCGCCTGATCCTCCTGTGCGGCAGGCGCGGCAGGTGCAGCGTCGTTTGCTTCCTGCTTCATCGCCGTTCGCGGGATCGTTACCGCCGCCGCGAGTGCGACGATCGCCGCGCAGGCCGCCATCGGCATCCACCGCCGCCATGCGCTCCGCTTTTTTGTTTGCGGCTTTTTCGCCGCCTTTTCCGCGCGCACCGCCGCCATCACGCGCGCCGTAAAGCCCTCCGGCACGTCCTCCTCGCCGAGTGCGAGCATCTCGCCGGTTAACTGCGCGTATTCGTCCAGCCGTGCGCGGCAGTCCTCACATTCGCTGAGATGCGCGCGCACTGCCGCGCTCTCCTCCTCCGTCAGCTCTCCGTCAAAATAGGCCGAGAGCAGCGGCGCAAATTCTTCACATTTCTTCATATTGCGTTCCTCTCCCCTCCGACAGTCTGATTACATTCTGTAACCTTTGACGCTGGCTTTTCAAAAAAGTTCCCGTCTGCCGCCAAATAATTTCGCAGCAGCAGCCGCGCGCGGTTGATGCGGCTCTTCACCGTGCCGAGCTCCAGCTCCGTGACCTCGCAGATCTCCGCATAGCTGAGCTGATGCAGCTCGCGCAGCACAAGCACGCGCCGGTAATCCTCCGGCAGCGCGGCAAGCCCCTCGCGCACCAGCCGCTGCGTCTCCCGGCCCTCGACGTGCTCCTCCGGCGTGGGCGCACGGTCGCGCACCTCGAGGTGTACGTCCTCGTCGTCGAGCGATATGCCGTCCACCGTGCGCTTGTTGCGCCGCAGCAGGTCAATGCAGGCGTTGCTCGCCAGACGGTAGAGCCAGGTGGACAGCGTCGCGTCCTCGCGGAAGCCCTCCAGTCCGCGCCAGAGGGCGAGGAAGGTATCCTGCGCGGCTTCCGCCGCGTCCTCGCTGCTGCCGCACATACGCAGGCAAAGGTTGTATATTTTCTTCTCATGCAGCCGGACGAGCTGTTCAAAGGCTGCCTCATCGCCGCCGCGCGCGGCTTGGATCAGTTCACTTTCGTTCATGTCCGCTCCGTGTGTTCAGTCGCTCAGATCGCGCTTGATGCCCGCCGTGACGCGGTAAAGATCCTCAAGCGTCTCCATGTGGTTGATCTGGTCTTTATAGTAGTTGGCGTATTTCACGCCCTTGAGATACCAGCAGTAGTGCCGCCGCGCTTCGAGCAGCGCGACCTTTTCATTGCGGAACTCCGCACTGCGTTCGATCTGGCGCACCAGCGCGTCGCAGCGCTCGGCAAGCGGCGGCAGCGGCGGGATCGGCTCGCCCGCGAGCGCGGCTCTGCACTGCTGAAAGAGCCACGGATTGCCGAAGCAGCCGCGCCCGATCATCACCGCGTCCGCACCGGTGAGCTTCAACGCTTTTATCGCATTTTCCGGGGTAAAAACATCGCCGTTGGCGATAACGGGGATCTTCACCGCTTCCTTGACCGCGCGGATGGTCGACCAGTCTGCCTGCCCGCCGTACATCTGCACGCGGGTGCGCCCGTGGACGGTGATGCCCGCGACGCCGACGCTCTCGAGCAGCACGGCCAGCTCCGGCGCGTTGATGCTGCCCTTGTCCCAGCCGCGGCGCATCTTCACCGTGACCGGAACCTTTACCGCCCTGACCACCGCCTCGGCGATGCGCGCCGCCTTTTCGGGATCGCGCATCAGCGCCGAGCCGTCACCGTTGTTGACGATCTTGCCGACCGGACAGCCCATGTTGATGTCCAGAATGTCTGCGCCGCTCGCCTCAATGGCGATCTGCGCGGCCTCGGCCATGCAGACCGGGTCGCTGCCGAAGATCTGGGCCTGCATCGGGTGCTCGCCCGGAAAGGGCGCGAGCAGTGTGCGGCTCTTTTTATCCTGATAGCACAGCGCCTTCGAGCTCACGAGCTCGGTACACGTCAGCCCCGCGCCGAGGGACGCGCACAGCTCGCGGAAGGCCGCGTCGGTCACGCCCGCCATCGGCGCGAGCGCGAGCTGCGAGTTGATCTCCACTGTACCGATGCGCATGGACGTTCCCTCCTTCTCCATGTTTCATAGAAGAAAATTATACCACAGCTTTCCCAAAAGCGGAAGTCCTTATTTTTGCGCGGCAAAACGCGGCAAAAAAGGGCGGCTCCGAAGAGCCGCCCCGGTATGGCGGATGCTGTTTTGCTCAGGCTGCGTCGCGGCTCTCGCCGGAATAGCTGCTGCCGTAGTAGCCGTTGCCGAAGAAGCTATTGAAGAAATCCCAGGGATTGTAGTAATAGCCGCCGTTTCCGCCGTTATTGCCGCCCTGTTGCTGCTGGCTGTTGTCCTGCGCGGTCTCCTGCGTCTGAGGAGCGGCGTCGAAGGTCAGCTCGACGGTCTGCGTCTTACCCTCGCGGTAGATGGTGAAGGTCGCGGTGTCGCCCGCGCTGTAGCTCTTCTTCGCCGCGACGAGGTCCTCATAGCTCGTGATGGTCTTGTCGTCGATCTTGGTGATGACGTCGCCCATCCTGAGGCCCGCCTTCTCGGCGGCGCTGCCCTCCTCCACCGAGCAGACGAACACGCCCTGCGTGACATCGTAGCGGAACTGCTGCGCCATCTGTGCGTTCATGGTCTGGGGAGTGATGCCGATGTATGCCTTGTTGGTCACATAGCCGTTGGTCATAATGTCCTTGACCATGGCGAGCACATCGTCGATGGGGATGGCGAAGCCGATGCCCTCAACGGTGGTGTTGGAGTAGCTTGAATACTTCGCGGACACAATGCCGATGACCTCGCCGTAGCTGTTGAAGAGCGGGCCGCCGGAGTTGCCGGGGTTGATGGAGCAATCGACCTGGATCATGTTGAAGGGCTTGCCGTCCACATTGATCGCGCGGTTCACGCAGGAGACGATGCCCTGCGACATCGAGAAGGTCAGCTCGCCGAGCGGGTTGCCGACCGCGGCGACCGTCTCGCCGATCTGCACGCTGCCGGACTTTCCAATCACGACCGGCTGGAAATTCGTGCCCTCGACCTTGATGACGGCGATGTCGTAGTCCTCGTCGCCGCCGATGACGGCGGCATCATAGGTCGTGCCGTCGTAGGCCGTGACCTTGACGGTGCTCGCACCCTCGATGACGTGATAGTTGGTGAGGATGTAGCCGTCCTTGGTGATGAAAAAGCCGCTGCCGCTGGCGGCGGACTCTGTCGTGCGGCCGAAGACATTCGTTGTGGTGGACACGTTGATGCTCACGACGCTGTTGACGTTGGCGGCGTAGACCTCGGGCATGGTGAGCTGCTGCTTGCCGTCCACCTTGACCTGGCGGACCTCGGCGACCTGACGGTCGGAGACCTCAATCTGCGTCGAGCCGTGCGCGGAGGTAGTGGCGTGGTGCGTGATGCCCGCGCCCGCCGCGCCGCCGATGAGCGCGCAGGCGAGCGCCAGCGCGGCGATCTTCAGCCCCAGCCGATTCTTCTTCGGCTTCTTTTCCTCCCAGGGGTCTGCCTTTGCCGCGGTGTTCGGCACCTCGGTGTAGTCCACGTCGCGGACATTCTCCACCTTGTCGCCCTTGCGGTAGCTGTAATGGTACAGGTTGTTTTCGTCTTCGTAATACATAGATAAGCCTCCTTGCCGTGAAGCGTTTATTTTTCTTTTGATGCTACCGATGATACCCCCTGTTTATGTCCATTTCGTGAAGCCGGAACGAATTTTTTTGAACTTTTTTTGAATAGGCCATAAAGAAATCCTGAAGAATGGCCGAATTGGAAAAAATAGCTTGCGCGGGACATTCGGATATACTACAATAAAGCCGATTTCCCGATGCGAAAGGAGCGCTGCCATGCTGAAGATCGAAGGGCTGAAGCTCGCCCCGGGCGAGAGCGAGGCGTTATTATACGAACGCGCCGCGGCGGCGCTGCGTGTCAAAGCACCCCTCCATACGCTGCACATTCTCCGCCGCAGCATCGACGCGCGCGACGGCGTGACGTTTATTTATACCGTTTCCGCCGCGCTCGAGAACGAGGAAAGAGTGCTGCGCCGCGCGAGAAACAAAAACGTCAGCGTCTACGCGCCCGCCTTTTACGAGCTGCCGCCGATGATCGCCCCTCCCGCCGTGCGCCCCGTGGTGATCGGCGCGGGCCCGGCGGGACTGTTCGCGGCGCTGGTGCTCGCCCGCTGCGGCGCGCGGCCCATCCTGCTCGAGCGCGGCGAATGCGTCGAGCAGCGCAAGCGCGACGTCGAGCGCTTCTGGGCAACGGGCGAGCTGAACGAGCGCTCGAACGTCCAGTTCGGCGAGGGCGGCGCGGGCACGTTTTCCGACGGCAAGCTCAACACCGGCACGAAGGACGTCCGCCACCGCTATATTTTAGAGGAGTTCGCCGCGTTCGGCGCGAGCGAGGACATCCTCATCGACGCCAAGCCGCACATCGGCACCGACCGACTCCACAGTGTTATGCAGAATCTGCGGCAGGAGCTGCTTTCCCTCGGCGCGGAGGTGCGCTTCAACCATCAGGTCACCGGACTGGAGCGGAGGGACGGACGGCTCGCCGCGCTGCGGGTTATGTCTCCCGACGGAACGTATACGCTCCCCGCCGAGCACGCGGTGCTCGCGGTCGGCCACAGCGCGCGCGACACCTTCGCCATGCTGCGTGATGCGGGCATCCCGATGGAGCCGAAGCCCTTTGCCGTGGGCGTGCGCATCGAGCACCGCCAGAGCGATATGGACGCGCAGCAGTATAAGCAGTACGCGGGCCACCCCTCGCTGCCGCCGACCTCGTATAAGCTCTCAGCCCACACGGCGGCGGGGCGCGGCGTGTTCTCGTTCTGCGTCTGCCCCGGCGGACAGGTCGTCGCCGCGGCAAGCGAAGCGGGCCGCGTGGTCACGAATGGCATGAGCGAGCTGGCGCGCGACGGTGAAAACATCAACGGCGGGCTGCTCGTCTCCGTTACGCCGGAGGACTTCGGCGGCACGGACGTGCTCGCGGGCGTCGCCTTTCAGCGACGGCTGGAGGAGGCCGCCTACGCCCTCGGCGGCGGAGGCTATGCCGCTCCCGCACAGACGGTCGGCGATTTCCTCGCGCACCGTCCGTCGATCGGGCCGGGGAGGGTCACACCGACCTACCGCCCCGCCGTGCGCTGGTGCGACCTGCACGATTGCTTGCCGCCGTTCGTCTGCGCGGCGCTGGAGGAGGCGCTGCCGCTGCTGGAGAAAAAGCTGCATGGCTTTGCCGCGCCCGACGCGGTGCTCACCGCGGTCGAGACGCGCTCCAGCTCCCCCGTGCGCATCGTGCGCGACAACACCTATCAAACCGCTCTGCGCGGGCTCTATCCCTGCGGCGAGGGCGCCGGCTACGCCGGCGGCATTCTCTCCGCCGCGGCGGACGGAATGCGCTGCGCGGAACAAATTATAAAGGAGATCACTCAGCATGGCTAAAAAGATCGGCGTCATCATCGACTTTCTCAACGACAAATACGAGCGTCAGCTCAACGCGGCGGCAGCCAAATATGGCTATGAGATCGAGTATTTCCCCTCGTCCGCCGAAGCGGTCGGCAGGGTGGACGACTGTGAGATCCTCTACGGGCACTGCTCGCAGAAGGTCATCCGCAGCGCGAAAAGCCTCAAGTGGTATTGCTGCTGCTGGGCGGGTGTGGACCGCTTCTGCGACGAGAGCCTGTACCAGAATCCCGACTGTCGGCTCACCAACTCCTCCGGCGCCTACGGCACCACCATCTCCGAGCATCTCATCATGGTCTGCCTGATGCTGCTGCGCCGCCAGATGGAGTATACCGAGATCATCCGCGCGGGCGGCTGGGAAACGCTCCCCGGCGGTATCCGCTCGCTGCATGGCGCGCGCATCACTGTGCTCGGCACGGGCGACATCGGCACGGAGTTTGCCCGCCGCGCGCAGGCATTCCATCCCGCGTGCATCACCGGCGTGCGCCGCACGGTCAGATCCTCCGACCCGGCGTTCACCTCCATCCATGCCATCGCGGAGCTGGACAGCGTCTTGCCCGAAACGGATCTTCTCGTGATGGCGCTGCCCTCCACGGCGGAGACCGTGGGCATCCTCTCGCGCGAGCGCATCGCGCTGCTGCCTGACAGCGCCTTCGTCGTGAACGTCGGCCGCGGCACCGCCATCGACCAGGAGGCGCTCTGCGACGCGCTCAACGCCGGGCAGCTCGCCGGTGCGGCGCTCGACGTGGTCGTGCCTGAGCCGCTGCCCGCCGACCACCCGCTGCGCCGCGCGAAAAATCTGCTGCTCACGCCGCACGTCGCGGGCAACATGACGCTCGGCTACACCTGCGACAAGAGCGTGCAGATGTTCTGCGACGATCTGGAAAACTATGCCGCGGGCCGTCCGCTTGCGCATCTGGTCGACCGGAAGAGAGGCTATTAAAAATGGGCTTCCCCCTCAAGACGGTCCTGCTGCGGCTGGTGCAGGGCTTTATCATCGGCGCAGGCGGCATTCTGCCGGGCATCTCCGGCGGCGTGCTGTCGGTCATCTTCGGCATCTACCGGCCGGTGATGGAGGTGCTCGCCCACCCGCTCAACGGGCTGCGCCGCCATCTTTCCCTCCTGCTGCCGGTCGGCGCCGGCGCGATCCTCGGCTTCCTGTGCGGCGGCGGGCTGATCCTTGTGCTGTTCGACCGCTCGGAAAAGCTCGCGACCTGCCTGTTCATCGGCCTGATCCTCGGCACGCTCCCGAGCCTGTGGGCCGAGGCGGGCGCGCAGGGGCGCGGACGCGGCGCGTACCTTTCCTGCGCGGCCAGCTTTTTTGCCCTCTCCGCCGTTTTGCTCTACGCGCAGTACGGCGCGTTCTACACGATGCGCCCGGGCTTCCTCGGCTTTCTCTTCTGCGGCCTGCTCTGGGGCCTGAGCCTGATCGTGCCGGGCATGACGTCCTCCTCCATTCTGATGGCGGTCGGGCTGTTCACGCCGATGGCGGAGGGCTTCGCAAGGCTCGACATGGCGGTGATCCTGCCGTGGCTGCTCGGCATGGCGCTCATCGTGCTGACGCTCGCGCGCGCGTGGTGAATTGGTGCTTCCGGGCGCATTACCCGCTTTTCTACCACGCCGTGTTCGGCATCGTGCTGGCCTCGACGGTCGTTATCATCCCGCTGCATTACGACGGCGCGCGCGACGCGCTTTTGTGCCTGCTTGCCGCCGCGCTCGGCGCGCTCGCAGCCTATCTCAGCGCGAAGCTACAGCCGAAGGAGGATGCATAAGAACATAAAAAGTCGGCAGGAACCGTATGGCTCCTGCCGACTTCCTTGTTATCCTCTCTTCCTCCTTCGGTACAGCCGCGCGAAGCGGCGCAGCAGCTCGTCATAGAGAAAGAGCAGCACCGCGCCGAGCGCAAAGGTCGCCGCGATGAGCCACGGGGCGGTTGCCGCCAGCTCCGCCGTTACCGCGTCGAGCCGGAACACAAAGACGAGCAGCGCGTACATCGCGCCGACGGCGAGGACGTACAGCCCGAGCTTCGTGAGAAAGCGCAGCGCGCGGCTGCCGATCGCGTCGAGACTCGGCTGCACGAGCGGGTAATAGCCCAGAAAGCAGAAGAGCAGCGCGGATTCCTTGTCCGGCCCCAACAGCAGTCCCAAAATGGCGGCGGCGAAAAAGCAGCACCATTGATAGCTCGCGCGACATTCCTCGCGCACGGGCAGCAGGCAGGCGGATGCGAGCAGGGGACAGGCGTAGAGCGCCAGCGGCAGCACGCCGCCGAGGAACAGGAACAGCACCGCCAGCGCACCGAGCACGCTCGCAAGCGTCAGCTCCCTCGTCTGTTGTCTCATAGGACTCCTCCTTACGGAAAAGCGCCGCCTGCGGGCGGCGCTTTCGGTTTATTCGTGGTCGGGCGTTTCCGCGCCGTCACCGGCGGGAGCGTCCTGCGCAGGGGTCTCCTCCGCGGGTGTTTCCGCGTTCTTGCCGTTCTCCGCGTCGGATGCGGCGGGCTCGTCCGGCGCTTCGCCGTCCAGCGGCGGCATTTCGATCTTCTCGCTCGTCATGGAGATGTGACGCGCGGGCGCTTCGATGGTGCTCGGCACGGAGGGACGGAAGTCGCTGTCGCTCCTGCGCGTGGAGGCGTAGGCATCCTCCACCGTCGCGGGATCGCGGCCCTCGAGGATGGCGACCATCTCGCCGCCGGTGATCGTCTCCTTCTCCAAAAGATAGGCGACGACCTTGTGCATATCGTCGATATTCTCCTCGATGACCTTCACCGCGTCAGCGTAGCACTTCTCCAGAATTTCCTTGACGGCCTTATCCATCACGGCGGCGGTCTCCTGCGCGCAGTCGAGACCGTAGCCGCCGTCGAGATACTGGCTGCGCACGGAGCCGAGCGCCATCATGCCGAACTCGTCGCTCATGCCGTACATGGCGACCATGTTGCGCGCGATGTTCGTGGCCTCCTGAATGTCCTGAGAGGCGCCGTTGGTCATCGTGTGCATGATGACCTCCTCGGCGGCACGGCCGCCCATGGAGACGGCGATCTTCGCCATCAGCTCGTCGCGGGTGCGCAGATTCGTCTTGTCCTCCTCGGGCATGAGGAGCGTGTAGCCGAGGCTCCCCTCGGTATGGGGCACAATGGTGATTTTCTGCACGGGCTCGGCGTTCTTCTGCCTGTAGGCGACCATCGCGTGGCCGACCTCGTGGTAGGCGACGAGCTTCTTTTCAAACTCGGTGAGCACGCTGTTCTTCTTCTCGCTGCCCGCGATGACGAACTCGAACGCGGCGAGCATATCCTCCTGCGTGACGAGCTTGCGGCCCTTGCGCACGGCGCGTAGCGCCGCCTCGTTGACGATGTTGGCAAGGTCCGCGCCGACGCAGCCGGCGGTCGCGAGCGCGACCTTCTTGAGGTCGACATCCTCGCCGAGCTTGATGTTGCGGGTGTGGACCTCGAGCGTGGCGATGCGGCCCGCGAGGTTCGGGCGGTCGATGGTGATGCGGCGGTCGAAGCGGCCCGGGCGCAGCAGCGCCTGATCGAGTACCTCGGGGCGGTTGGTGGCGGCGAGAACGATGATGCCCTTGCCGGGGTCGAAGCCGTCCATCTCGGCAAGCAGCTGGTTGAGCGTCTGCTCACGCTCGTCGTTGCCGCCGAAGCGCGTGTCGCGCGTCTTGCCGATGGCGTCGATCTCGTCGATGAAGATGATGCAGGGCGCTACTTTCGAGGCCTCGGCAAAGAGGTCGCGCACGCGGCTCGCGCCGACGCCTACGAACATCTCCACAAAGCCGGAGCCGGAGATGGAGAAGAAAGGCACGTTCGCTTCACCCGCGACCGCCTTGGCGAGCAGCGTTTTGCCCGTGCCCGGAGGGCCGACGAGCAGCGCACCGCGCGGCAGCTTCGCGCCGATGTCGGTATACTTCTGAGGATTGTGCAGGAAGTCGATGATCTCGACGAGGGATTCCTTCGCCTCGTCCTGACCGGCGACGTCGGCAAAGGTGACGCCGGTGGATTTTTCCATGTAGACCTTCGCGTTGGACTTGCCGACGCTGCCGAGGCCGCCGAAGCCGCCGCCCCCGGTCTTTTTGCTGATGAAGCGCATCATCAGGATGAACGCGCCGACCATCAGCGCCGTGGGCAGGACGTAGTTGAGCATGATGATCTCGAGATACGAGGTCTCCGCCTTGTAGGGCTTGCCGAACTCCACGCCGTTTTCATCCAGGAACGACCGCAGCTCGGGGTCGTTGATCTGCGTGGTGAAGAGCTGGAAGTCCCCTGAGTAGGTCTTGCCGTCCGCGTCGGTGTAGGCGAAGCCGTCCACAGGCGTGATGTTGAGCGTGCGGTCCGCGATCTCGACCTCCTTGACCTTGCCGTCGCGGACAAGGTCGAGAAATTCGTCGTAGCGGATCTCGCAGGTGCTCTCCGCCAGCTTCCTCGTGTCCATCGCCGAGAGGAGATAGTTGAAGCCGATGGTCAGCACCAGCGCCCAGATGAGCAGCGACAGCACGCCCTTGCGGCGGTCGTTGTTCTTGTTGCTTTTGTTTTTGTCGTTCTGATCCATGTATCTGCGTTCCTTTCCGCCTGCGGCCCTGCGCGGGCACAGGCGACAGCTTGCCAAGTTAATTATTATGGTATTTTAGCATACCCCTCCTCGTTTCACAAGCGCCGCGGTATGAATTTTCGGTGAATTTTTGTCCGCTTCCCTCTTTATCTTATCCGCGTGTTGTGTTATAGTGTATTATGTATACGAATTTTGACCGGGAGGATCGGTTTATGTCGAAGGAATACGAAGAAAAGCGCGGGCCACGCGGCGCGGACGAGCACGTTGGAAAGCGCTTCCCGCGTGAGCGGAAATCGGAGGAAAGGGTCCCCGTGCGCGAGCGCGACGCCGAGGCGGACGGCCTCATCGAGGGACGCAACGCCGTGACCGAGGCGCTGCGCGCCGGCACGCCCATTGATAAGATCTTCATCGCCCGCGGCGAGACGGACAAAACGCTCGGGCACATCGCCTCCACCGCCCGCGCGGCGGGCGTGGTGGTGGTCGAGGCCGACCGCCGCAAGCTCGACTACATGAGCGCGACGAAGGCGCACCAGGGCGTCATCGCCCTCGCCGCCGTGCGCGAGTACGCGAGCGTGGAGGACATCCTCTCCGCCGCTCGTGAACGTGGGGAGGCCCCTCTGCTCGTGGTGTGCGACGAGATCAGCGACCCGCACAACCTCGGCGCCATCATCCGCACGGCGGAGTGCGCGGGCGCGCACGGCGTCATCATCCCCAAGCGCCGCAGCGCGGGCTTGACGAGCATCGTCGGCAAGACGAGCGCGGGCGCGGTGAGTTATCTGCCCGTCGCGCGCGTGCCGAACATTCCGGCGCTTTTGAAGGAACTGCAGCAGCAGGGCGTGTGGATCTTCGGCACCGCCGCCGAGGGGACCACGAGCCTGTACGAGGCCGACCTCAAGGGTCCTGCCGCCATCGTCATCGGCAGCGAGGGCGACGGCATGGGCCGGCTTGTGCGCGAGGGCTGCGACTTCCTCGTCAGCATCCCGATGAAGGGCCGCATCTCCTCGCTCAACGCTTCCGCCGCCGCCGCCATTCTGCTCTACGAGGCCGTGCGTCAGCGCCTTGGCTGACGCGCGCCGCCATTCACGAGGTCTTCCATGGATCACAAAAAGGATCAAGAATTTGAACAAACGCTCGCCGAGTCCGAGCTTTTGCTGCGCGGCGCGGCCCGCAGCGCGTCGGACGACGCGGACCTGACGCTCGAGAGCATTCTGGCGGAGTTCGGCTCCCGGGAGGACGGCGCCGAAGCCGCCGCAGAGCCGGAGGACGTCGGGCTGCCCGAGCCGCGGCCCGCCGTGCGGATCGGAAAAACCGCCGCGCCCGCCGCGGAGCCGCCGGAGCCGCAGCCGTCCGCGCCGCCGGACGAGGCGTCATCCGCCACGCCCGCGCAGGACACCGTGAGCCTGCAGGAGGTGCTCGAGAGCACCGTGCAGTCCGTGCTCGACGAGGGGGAAGCGGGGGAGCCGGTCGAGCTTCTGCCGCCGAAGCGCCGCGGGCTTTTCTCGCGCAGAAGGCTGCGCGACACCGAGCAGCTTTATTCCGACGAGTCCGGGGAGGAGCCGCCGCAGGAGGAGCCCGACGAGCCCGAGGACTTCTTTACCGAGGATTTCGGTGAGCGGGACGACACCCCCGAGCCGGACGCGGGCGAGCTGGCCGCCGGCTACCGCGACGACGCGCGCATGGGTCTGCGCAGCGCACGGGCTGCGCTGCTCGTCACCGCACTCTCGTGGCTCGCGCTGCTGCTCGACCATTTCGGCGTCATGCCTGCGCTGTTCGCCGAGGAAAGGCTGCTCAGCTGCCTGCCGTTCTTCATTGCCGAGCTTCTTGTCTGCGTCCTCGGACGCGACGTGTTCGTTTATGCCTTCGAGCAGCTCCGCGCGAGGACGGTCACCTATGAGCTGCTCTCCTCGCTCGCCTGCGCCGTCACGCTGGCGGACACGGCGCTCGACTTTTTCCTGCCCGCGCGCGCCGCGCTCGCGGTCCCGTTCCACGCCGTCGCCATGCTCGGCATGAGCTGCGCCCTGCTCGGGCGCGCGCTGCTCTTCGGCGCGATGTACGATACCTTCCGCGTCGCCGCGGTCGGCGAGCCGGACTATCTCGTCACCGTCACCGCGGGCGGAGCCGCCAAGCGCCGCGGCAGCGCGCAGGGCTTTTCGCGCTGCGCGCAGCGTGAGGACGCCGCCTCGCACTGGCAGAGCGTGCTGCTGCCCGTGCTGCTTGCCGCCTCGCTCGTATTTGCCGTGCTCTCCACGCTGCGGCGCGGGGAGCGGCTGCTGTTCCTCTGGAACTGGGGCGTGCTGCTCACGGCAATCAATATGCTTGCCTTTCCGCTGTGCTATTCTCTGCCGCTGCGTCGGCTGACGAAGCGCTTCGTCAAGTCCGGCAGCGCGCTGGCGGGCTATGTCGGCGCGGACCGCCTGCGCCGCAGCAACTGCGTCATCCTCACCGACACCGACCTGTTCCCGCCGGGAACGGTCAGCCTGAACGGGCTGAAGATCTACGGCGAGGAGAGCGGCAAGGTCATCTCCTACGCCGCCACGATGGCCCATGCCTCGCAAAGCGGCCTGAGCCGCCTGTTCGACACGCTTTTGGAGGGCGAGGGCGGAAGACTCGAGCCGCTCGACGATCTGAGCTTTTATGAGGAGGGCGGCGTCTCCGGCCTTATCCACGGCGAAACGGTGCTCTTCGGCACCGCCGCCTTCTGCCGCAAGATGCACGTCACGATGCCCGGCGGCCTGAGCCTCAAGACCGGCGCGTTCCTCGCCGTGGACGGCACGCTCATCGCCGTTTTCGCCGTCAAGTACACGGCGGCAGAGAATGTGGACTGGGCGCTCCACGCGCTCAAGCGCAGCCGCATCACGCCGGTGCTCGCCGTGCGCGACGGCAGCATCACGCCCGCGCTTTTGAAGCGCAAGTTCGGCACCGACGCCCGCGCGGTCTATCCCACCGTCTCCACGCGCCTTGCGCTCTCGGAGAAGGACGGCGAGCATCCCTATGCGCTGCTCTACCGCGAGGGGCTGATGCCCTACGCCGAGATCGCCGTCGGCAGCAAGCGTCTGGTCCACGCCGTGCGCGTGGCCGCCGTGCTCTCGCTCGGGAGCAGCGCCGTGTCCGCGCTGCTGGCGTTTTACCTCACCTTTGTCGGCGCGTACAGCGCGCTCACACCGGTCTCGATGCTGCTCTATCTGCTCCTCTGGGCGCTTGCGGCGCTCATCGAAGGCTTCTGGGCGGACCGTTATTGAGCATTTTTAGCAAAAATGGCTATCAAACTTCTAAAATTACAATAGTTGTATTGACGGAAAGAATATTATATAATTGAGCTGTTGAAGTGACTTCCCGCAAGGGAATTACGATCTGGAAGGAGACATGAACCCCTATGAGTGCAAAAGACATTCGCAACATCGTGCTGCTCGGCCATGGCGGAAGCGGCAAGACCACCCTCGCTGAGAGTATGCTGTTCATGACCGGCGGCACCGACCGTTTCGGCAAGGTCACCGACGGCAACACCACCTGCGACTACGACGCGGAAGAGATCAAGAGAAACATCTCCATCTCCCTCGCCGTCGCCCCCGTGAAGTACAAGAACGTGAAGATTAACGTGCTCGACACCCCGGGCAACTTTGACTTCGCCGGCGAAGTCCTCTCCGGCATCCGCGCGGCCGAGTGCGCCGTGCTGGTCTGCGGCGCGAAGGACGGCCTGAGCGTCGGCGCGGAGCGCGCCTGGAAGATGCTCGGCAATAAGCCCCGCATGATCTTCATCAACCGCACCGACGAGGAGAACAGTGACTACAACGCCTGCTTCGACGCCCTCAAGGGCAAGTTCGGCACCGCCGTCGCGCCCATCGTCGCCCCCATCATCGACGGCAGCAAGAAGGTCACCGGCATCGTCGACCTGCTGCACAACAAGGCCTATGAGGTCAAGGGCGGCAAGGCTGCCGAGTGCGCCATTCCCGCCGACATCGCCGACGAGGTCGAAGCCCTGCGTGCCGAGCTGATGGAAGCCGCCGCCGGCGCCGACGAGGAGCTGATGGAAAAGTTCTTCGAGACCATGGAGCTCTCCGCCGAGGAGATCGCCAAGGGCCTCAAGCTCGGCGTGCGCGACGGCAGCGTCGCTCCCGTGCTCTGCGGCAGCGCCATCTCCGGTCTCGGCGTCGATATGCTGATGCAGACCGTGCTTGATCTCGTTCCCGTCGCCACCGATATGCCCGCCGAGGCCGCGCAGGACGACGACGGCAACGCCGTCGAGGTCGCCCACGATGAAAACGGTGCCACCGCCGCCATCGTCTTCAAGACCGTTTCCGACCAGTACGGCAAGTTCTCTCTGGTCAAGGTCGTCCGCGGCAAGATCACCGGCGATATGTCCCTCTACGACACCACCACCGGCAACACCGAAAAGCTCGGCCGTCTCTACACCCTCAAGGGCAAGAAGAACGAGGAGATCAAGGAGATTTGCTGCGGCGACATCGGCGCCATCGCCAAGATGGACCGCGTCAAGACCGGCGATACCCTCTGCGACCCGAAGAGCATCGTCAAGCTGGCGGGTATGCCCTACGCCGAGCCCTGCTACTCCCGCGCCATCGCGCCCAAGACCCGCGGTCAGGAGGAAAAGCTTGGCACCGGCCTCAACCGTCTGAACGAGGAAGACCCGACCTTTACCGTCGTCAACAACGCCGAGACCCATCAGATGGTCGTCTCCGGCGCGGGCGACATTCAAATCGACGTGCTCGTGAGCAAGCTCAAGACCCGCTTCGGCGTGGACGCCGAGCTCGACACCCCGCGCGTTCCCTACCGTGAAAAGATCCGCAAGACCGTGCAGAAGCAGGGCCGTCATAAGAAGCAGACCGGCGGCAGCGGCCAGTTCGGTGACGTTTGGGTCCGCTTTGAGCCCAACGAGGAGAGCGAGGAGATGGTCTTCGCCGAGGAAGTGTTCGGCGGCAGCGTGCCCAAGAACTTCTTCCCCGCCGTGGAAAAGGGCCTGCGCGAAGCCGTGCTCCACGGCCCGCTCGCCGGCTATCCGGTCGTCAACCTCAAGTGCGTGCTCTACGATGGCTCCTATCACCCGGTCGACTCCTCCGAAATCGCGTTCAAGACCGCCGCGAACCTTGCCTACAAGGCCGCGATGCCCGAGGCGTCCCCCGTTCTGCTCGAGCCCGTCTGCGAGCTGAAGGTCACCGTGCCCGATCAGTACATGGGCGATATCCTCGGCGACCTCAACAAGCGCCGCGGCCGCGTCATGGGCATGACCCCGACCGGCGACGGTGAGCAGATCATCGAGGCCGAGTGCCCCGAGGCCGAGCTCATGAGCTACGCCATCGACCTGCGCTCCATGACCCAGTCCCGTGGCTCCTTCACCATGCACTTCGTGCGCTATGAGCAGTGCTCTGCCGACGCGCAGGAGAAGGCCGTCGCCGCGGCCAAGGCCATGCAGGAAGCGGAATAACCTCTACCCGATAAAAAAGAAAAGCTGTCCGACGGACAGCTTTTCTTTTTCGACAGACTGGGGGCTATTCTTGCGGCAAGAATAGCCCCCTTTGAAAATCGGTCAATAGATCTTATCCAGATACTCCACCACGTCGGCCACCGCACCGTCGCTGCAATGCGAGACGATGTGCGCGCCGAACTCGTGTACGGCGGGAATGGCGTTCGCGGGCGCGAAGGGCACGGCGGAGACCTCCAGCATCGGAATATCGTTTTTGTGGTCGCCGATGCAGTAGATGTCCTTGCGCGCCACGCCGAGGAGCGACGCGAGCCGCAGGATCATGCCGCCCTTGGTCGCGCCGGCGGCGGTCAGCTCGAGCAGATGCTCGTTGGAGTAGATGAGCTCGTACTCGCGCCCCCAGGGGCGCGAGAGGATGAAGGTCCGCACGGCATCGAGCACCGGAAAGTCCTCTTCAAAAAGGATCTTGATGATGGGCAGATCAATGTCAGTGAAGCGCTCCACCACCTGCACGGGCGAGCGGGTCAGATGCTCGTGGTTGCGGATGTAGCGGTTGGGATTCATCGCGTGGATGCGGCAGTCGTCATGGTAGACCTCGAAGGCGAGCGTCGGGAACCGCGCGAGCACCTCAGCCATGTGGTCGTAGATCGCCTCGCCGAGAAACGCGGTGTAGAGGTATTCATTGGCGCGGAAGTCGTAGATCGCCGCGCCGTTGGCGATGACGCACGGCGCGCTCATCGGCACGTCCTTGGCGTAGTCCATGAACGCGGGCAGCGCGCGGCCGGTGGAGATGGCGAACAAGCCGCCGTTTTGGATAAAGTAGTCCAGCGCCTCGCGGTTGCGCGGACACATGGGCGGGATGTCGGTGCCGTTGTCGAGCGCGGACTGGGTGTAGACGAGCGTGTTGTCAAAGTCGCTGGCGAGCAGCACATGGTCGAATTTCTGCATGGGGAGGCCCTTTCCTGTCGGTTTCTTTTTCTCACTCCCCAGTATACCACGGCTGCGGGAAAAAGCAACGCCTTTCGCGCAGCACACGATTTGCCCGCCCATGGAGGAAAAGCGGCTTGCATCGCTGCAAGCCGCTTTTCTTATGGTTCATAGTTCAACAGGACGACGCTGCCATCGTCCCGTATGGAAAGCTCCAGAACGCTCTGCGCGCGGCGGAAGACGGGGCCGTGTCCCCAGCCGCTATAATCCTTCGCGGTCCGGACGGGGTACTGGAGGCGGCTCTCCTGATGCGTGTAGTTGCTCCGCGAGGCGAGGTAGGTCGCCTCACCGTCTGTCTCCTCGGTGCTATAGGCGACATAGCCGCGCCGATTTTTCCCGCGCGAGGGCAGGGAGAATTCGGCGGAAATATCCTCCAGGTGATAGGTCCTTCCGAACCAGTTGGTCACCGTGTAGCGCTCGACGGTAAGGGAGGCACAGGGCGCGGCGTAGGCATTCCCCTCCGCGTCGTCGTAGAGCACGCGGCCCATCGGCGCACCGCCGCCGGGACGCCAGCTGTCGTCCTGATAGTAGGCGGGCCAGAGACGGACGAGCTCCGTGCCGCGGAATTTCACCTCCTCCGTCCAGCGGAAGTGGTGGAGGACGCGCCAACACTCCGCTTCGCCGGGCAGCCGCACGGCGACGTCGGTGAAGTGCAGCTCCCTGACATCGTAGACGGTCGAGATGTGTGTCGAGCTGCCGAAGTCCTCGCGCACCTCGTGGCCGCCGTTCATCGGCTTATCCGCCTCGTGCACTACGACGAGCGTCGCGCCGCGGCAGGCGAGCAGGTCGTCCTCGCTGAGGTCGTTCAGCGCGTCCTCGGGATAGCCAAGGGCAAGCAGCTGCGCGCGAATTTCAACAGCCTCAGCGCTGAGACTGTCGCTCTTTGGCTGCCAGTCCATGCGATAGCTGCCGAAGAAGAGATAGCCGCAGGCGACGCCGAGGGCGAGCAGCGATACCAGAGACTTGACCAGAGCTCCGTCCGAAAGGCGCACCGGCGCGGGCGTGAGCGCGTAGCCGCTCTCCTCCATCTCGCGGGAGAGACGGTAGAGGCTGCGCAGAATGAGAATATAGCAGCCGAGCATCGCAAGACCGAGCAGCAGACCGCTGTACTGGACATAGGCCAGCGTGAGGACCGCCGCATACCAAATGAGCAGCGCCGCGGCGGAGCCGGCGCGGACCTCAGTCCCCGCCTTTTGCCGCACGGCGCGCAGCGCGCGCCAGAAGCAGAAGAAGAGCAGCATCTGCACCGCGACCGTGCCATAGGTCAGCGCCGTCCCCACGGAGGAGGCGTATACGGCGTTGGAATAGATTGTCGCGTTGAGGACGATGCAGGGCAGGAACAGCGCCGCGCGCAGCACGGCGAGCAGCCAGCACGCGCGGAACCAACCGTTCTCCCGCCGCAGCGGACGGAAGCCAAGCAGCTGCAGGATCACGCCGATGGTCGGCAGCAGATAGTTCAGGCAGAAAAAGTTGAGCGTGATGGAGCACAGAGCGCTGCCGCCGAGAATATTTCCGATCGCGCGGCGCCACGGCGTGACGTCCCGTGCGACGTCGTCGGGCGGAAGCTCGGGCGCGGCGGACTCGAGCAGAGCGTCAAATTCGCGGTCGTTCATGCGTCGTCACCTCCCAGCGCCTTGCGCAATGCCTTTTTGATGCGGTAGAGCCGCCCCTCCACAGCGCGCTCCGTCGTTCCCAGCTCCGCGGCGATCTGCGCGGTGGACTGGCGGTAGTAATACTTGCGGTAAAAGAGCAGCCGGTCCCGCTGCGGCAGCGCGGTCAGCGCGCGCTCGAGCGCCTGTCGGCGCTCCTGCTGCAAGAGCCGCTCCTCGGGCGTCGGCTCGGCGGAGGGCAGGTCGCCCGAAAGCTCCTCGCTGCCGCCGGACTTTTTCCGCGCGCGGTTGAGCGCGGTGTTGCGCGTGAGCGCCGTGAGCCATGCCGTCCACGAGCCGCGCGCGGGATCGTAGGTTCCGAATTTCTCCCACACGCGCAGCGCGGCGTCGGAAAGGCACTCCTCGCGGTCCTGCGCGTCCGGCACGATGGGCGCGATGATGTAGCGCATCAGCGGCGCGTAGTGGCGCAGCAGCGCCTCCGCGCCGCGCTCGTCTCCGGCGCGGAGAAGCGCCAGGACCTCCTGCTCGTGCATCTGCCCACCTCCCTGTGAAAGCCGTTTGCTCTATCATACACGCTCCGCGCGAAAAACCCACGAAAAAACGGGAACCGCAGGGAAAAGCGGCTCCCGTTTCTTGACTTTATTCCGCGCTCGGCGCTGCGCCCGGTGCTCCGCCGCCGCTTCCGCCGCGGCCGCCCCGGCGTCCGCGTCCCCCGCGATGATGCCGGCGGCGCGCACTCTTTTCGCCCTCGCCGCCCTCGGCGGGCTTCCTTTCGGCAGAGGGGACAGGAGACTTCTTCTCACCTTCCCGGCGCTCGGTCGGTCTGCGGCGCTCGCCGCCCTTGTCGGCGGGCCTTTCCGCGTTCCTTTCGGGACGCTTTTCCTTGCCGCCGCCCTCGGCGGCCTCCGGCTTTGCTTCGGTGCGGCCCTCTCCACCGCGTCCGCGGCCGCCCCGGCGTCCGCGTCCCCCGCGGCGACGGCGCTCACGCTTCTCACCGCTCTCCTCGGCGGCAGGCGTTTCCGGCACAGCGGGAGCATCGGGCTCGGAGAGCTCCAGCGCGCGGAACACGGGCGAAGGAACGGCATCCAGCTCGCTCTCCGCGTCCTGCTTTACGAAGCGGGCGGGGCGCTCGGCGGGGATCTCGATGCCCTCGCGCGAGCCCTTGCCGTTGCGCAGCACACGGATCTCGCAGCCGTGATAGCTCTTCTGCCCCTCGGACGAGTCGTCCAGCCGGACGCTGACCGTCTCGCGCACGAGGTTCACGGCGCTGACGTTGCCGGGGCCGTCGGGCGTGAGGACGAAGGAATCGTTCTTGGGCATCCGCTTCACGGCGTCCTCATAGGCCGCCTGCTCGTACTTCAGGCAGCACATGAGGCGGCCGCACGCGCCGGAAATTTTCGTAGGATTCAGGCTGAGATTCTGTGTCTTGGCCATCTTGATGGACACGGGCACAAAATCGTCCAGAAACTGCGCGCAGCAGAACGGACGGCCGCAGATGCCGAGGCCGCCGAGCATTTTGGCCTCGTCGCGCACGCCGATCTGACGCAGCTCGATGCGGGCGCGGAACACGCCCGCGAGGTCGCGCACGAGCTCGCGGAAGTCCACGCGCCCCTCGGAGGTGAAGAAGAACACGATCTTGCTGCCGTCAAAGCTGCACTCCACGCGCACGAGCTTCATGTCCAGCCCGCGCTCGGCGATCTTCCGCTGGCAGATGCCGAAGGCATCCTTCTCGCGCTGACGGTTGTACTCCATCGTGCGGCGGTCGTTTTCCGTCGCGATGCGCACGAGAGTGCGCAGAGGACGGACGACCGCGCCGTCGTCCACCTCGTGGTTGCCGGTCAGGCACTGGGCGTATTCGGTGCCCTGCGCCGTCTCGACGATGACGAACTGACCCGCCTTCACGGCGATGCCGTGCGGGTCGAAATAATACTCCTTGCAGCCGCCGCGAAAGCGGACGCCAATCACTTCAGTCAAAGGATCTCCTCCAATTCAACGGCGAGGCCGCCGAGCAGCGGGCCGACGCCGACATTGTATTCACAATGGTTTCGATAAGTCTCCAGCAGCTCTATTGTGCCGAGGATTTGTGCTTTTGTCAAGCGGGAGCCGAGCACGGCGCGCAGCGCCTGCTCGTCGCGCGGCTCGGCGGTGGGCGCGCCGCAGAGCGTGCAGAGCGCGTCGGCGAGGATCACGCGCGCGCCCTCAAAGAGCGCGGCAAGCTCCTCACGGGTCGCCTTAGCGGTTTCCAGCTTCAGCAGAAAGGCGGCGCGCGCGGCGGCGCGGCCCTCGGCGATCAGGCGGAGCAGCTCGCGCGTGCGCTCGTCGTCCTCGCCGACGGTCCCCGCCGGCGGGAGCTTGACCTCCACGCAGCGCGAGCGGATGGTGGGCAGCAGAACGCTTGCGTTCTCCGCGCAGAAAAGAAAGGCGGCGTAGGGCGGCCCCTCCTCCACGGTTTTGAGCAGCACATTCTGATCCTTTTCGTTCAGCCGCGTGCAGTCGGGGAAGATGTAGACCTTACACGCGCCCTCGTTCGGGCGGATGAAGGCGTCCGTCCGCACGCCGCGGATGACGTCCACGCTCAGCTCGGCGTGCTCGTCGTCGCGCACGGTGAGGACGTCGGGATGGATGTCCGCGAGCACCTTGCGGCAGTGCGCGCAGGTCAGGCAGGGCTTGTCCGTACCGGTACACTCCAGCGCGGCAGCGGCGTAATGCGCCGCGGCGTTCCGGTCGCCCGCTCCCGAGAGGATGAGCGCGTGGCTCAGCGCGCCGCGGCTCGCGGCGGCGCGGAGACGCGCGGCGGTATTCGTTTTTGCAAAGGCCGACAGCTCCATGCGCTCCTCCGGACAATATAACTACAACATACAGTATAACGCAAAAAAACACGGAGTGCAAGAAAAGTTACGGGGAAATGCACAGCTCAAAGAGAAAATCTATAAAACATTTTGAATTTTTTCGGTGGAATTTCTTGCAAGTTTGGAAAAACCTGTCTATAATATAAAAGCTTATGAACGATTGGGATCAAAAACCATAGATACTTTGTAAATTGGAGGAACATTATGAGCAAAAAGTATTGTTACCTGTTTACCGAGGGCAACGCCAATATGCGCGAGCTGCTCGGCGGTAAGGGCGCGAACCTGGCCGAGATGACCAACATCGGCCTGCCGGTCCCGCAGGGCTTCACCATCACCACCGAGGCCTGCACCCAGTATTATGAGGACGGCCGCCAGATCAACGACGAGATATTCGCCGAGATCATGGAGTATGTGGAAAAGATGGAGAAGATCACCGGCAAGAAGTTCGGCGACCTCCACAATCCTCTGCTCGTTTCCGTCCGCTCCGGCGCGCGCGCGTCCATGCCCGGCATGATGGATACCATCCTGAACCTCGGCCTCAATGAGGACGTCGTGAACGTCATCGCCGAGAAGTCCAACAATCCCCGCTGGGCGTGGGACTGCTACCGCCGCTTCATCCAGATGTATTCCGACGTCGTTATGGAGGTCGGCAAGAAGTATTTCGAGCAGCTCATCGACCAGATGAAGGAAAAGAAGGGCGTCACCCTCGACGTCGAGCTGACCGCCGACGATCTCAAGGAGCTCGCGGGCCAGTTCAAGGCCGAGTACAAGGCCAAGATCGGCGAGGACTTCCCCACCGACCCGAAGGAGCAGCTCATGGGCGCGATCAAGGCGGTCTTCCGCAGCTGGGACAACCCCCGCGCGAACGTCTATCGCCGCGACAATGATATCCCCTACTCCTGGGGCACCGCCGTCAACGTCCAGTCCATGGCGTTCGGCAACATGGGCGACGACTGCGGCACCGGCGTTGCCTTCACCCGCAACCCCGCCACCGGCGAGAAGAAGCTCATGGGCGAGTTCCTGACCAACGCCCAGGGCGAGGACGTCGTCGCCGGCGTCCGTACCCCGATGCCCATTGCCGAGATGGCCGAGAAGTTCCCCGAGGCTTTCAAGCAGTTCGAGGACGTCTGCAAGATCCTCGAGGACCATTACCGCGATATGCAGGATATGGAGTTCACCGTCGAGCACGGCAAGCTCTATATGCTCCAGACCCGTAACGGCAAGCGCACCCCCGCCGCCGCTCTCAAGATTGCCTGCGACCTCGTGGACGAGGGCATGATCGACGAGAAGAAGGCCGTCGCCATGATCGAGCCCCGCTCTCTCGACACGCTGCTCCATCCCCAGTTCGATACCGAGGTGCTCAAGAAGACCCCCGTTATCGGCAAGGCGCTGCCCGCCTCTCCCGGCGCGGCCTGCGGCAAGATCGTCTTCTCCGCCGAGGACGCCAAGGCGTGGAAGGAGCGCGGCGAGAAGGTCGTGCTCGTCCGTCTCGAGACCTCTCCCGAGGACATTGAGGGCATGAAAGCCTCTCAGGGCATCCTGACCGTCCGCGGCGGCATGACCTCCCACGCGGCCGTCGTGGCGCGCGGCATGGGCAAGTGCTGTGTCTCCGGCTGCGGCGACATCAAGATGGATGAGGAGAACAAGCAGTTCGAGCTCGCCGGCAAGGTCTACCACGAGGGCGACTGGCTCTCCATCGACGGCTCCACCGGCAACATCTACGACGGCGCAGTCCCCACGGTCGACGCCTCCATCGGCGGCGAGTTCGGCCGCGTCATGGGCTGGGCGGACAAGTATCGCCGTCTGGGCGTCCGCACCAACGCCGATAACCCGCACGATACCGCGCAGGCGGTCAAGTTCGGCGCCGAGGGCATCGGCCTCTGCCGCACCGAGCATATGTTCTTCGAGGCTGACCGTATCCCCGCCATCCGCGAGATGATCTGCGCCGACACGCTCGAGCAGCGTGAGAAGGCGCTCGCCAAGCTCGAGCCGATGCAGCAGGGCGACTTCGAGGCCATGTATATCGCGCTCGAGGGCCGTCCGATGACCGTTCGCTTCCTCGATCCCCCGCTGCACGAGTTCGTCCCCACCGAGGAGGCCGACATCGAGCTGCTCGCCAAGGATATGGGCAAGAGCGTTGCCGAGATCAAGAACATCATCGCCTCCCTGCATGAGTTCAACCCGATGATGGGTCACCGCGGCTGCCGTCTGGCCGTCACCTTCCCGGAGATCGCCGCGATGCAGACTCGCGCGGTCATCAAGGCTGCGCTCAATGTCAACGCCAAGCATCCCGATTGGCACATCGTGCCCGAGATCATGATCCCGCTCGTCGGCGAGGTCAAGGAGCTCAAGTACGTCAAGGACGTCGTCGTCAAGACCGCGGACGAGATCATCTCCTCCGTCAAGTCCGACATGAAGTATAAGGTCGGTACCATGATCGAGATTCCGCGCGCCGCTCTGACCGCGGACGAGATCGCCAAGGAAGCGGACTTCTTCTCCTTCGGCACCAACGACCTGACCCAGATGACCTTCGGCTTCAGCCGCGACGACGCCGGCAAGTTCCTCGGCGCGTACTACGACAAGAAGATCTACGAGAACGACCCGTTCGCCAAGCTCGATCAGGTCGGCGTGGGCAAGCTCGTGAAGATGGCCGCTACCATGGGCCGCGAGTCCAATCCCGACATCCACCTCGGCATCTGCGGCGAGCACGGCGGCGATCCCGCTTCCGTTGAGTTCTGCCACAAGGTCGGTCTGGACTATGTTTCCTGCTCCCCGTTCCGTGTGCCCATCGCCCGTCTCGCCGCCGCGCAGGCTGCGATCAAGGAAATGTAATTCTCTGCCTCGACGCTTACAAAACGCATAACAGAAAGCCTCCGGTCATTGACCGGAGGCTTGTGTTTTACGGGAGCGTATGGTAGGATAGCCGTGAAGCAGGAAACAAACCGGAGACCGCAAACGGAGGAAACATGAAAAGAAAAGGAACGATCATTCTTACGATGCTTCTTGTATTTGCCATAGAGGTTTGCCTGATCTACACACTCAAGGGCAAAATGGACACGCTTTTGCAGTTTACGAAAATCTTTTCGGTGTTCCTGCTCGTCCTGCTTGCGGGTCAGCTGAGAGATGCGGGAAAGAGAGAGTAAGCGTTTCAATCTGCTGAAGAGTGACAGAAGCCACAGATAATAAGAAAAAGAGGAGCGCCAAGCGGCGCTCCTCTTTGCTGTGCAGTTTTATTTCGCTCACGCCAGAGCGGCGGTGATAATGGCCATCGAATAGCAGCGCAAGGCTGCGCCTTGTCTGCTGTATGCTCGATTTGATTCACGGCGCTGCCGCGCCGCCCCGCCGTTGGCGGGGCCCCGGTCGATCCGATGGCTCGGGGGCTTACGCGAGAGCAGCAGTAATAATGGCCATCGAATAGACCTCCTGCGCGTTGCAGCCGCGGGAGAGGTCGTTGATGGGGGCGTTCAGGCCGAGCAGGATGGGGCCGTAGGCGTCGAAGTTGCCGAGACGCTGGGCGATCTTGTAGCCGATGTTGCCCGCGTTGATGTCGGGGAAGATGAAAGTGTTGGCGTGGCCGCCGACGCCGTCGGAGATATGCTTGGTCTTGGCGACGACGGGGGAGACCGCCGCGTCGAACTGGAACTCGCCGCCGATGGGGGTGTTGGGCATTTCGGCCTTGGCCTTCTCGCAGGCGTTGCGCATCTTGTCGACGTCCTCGCCCTTGCCGGAGCCGAGCGTGGAGTAGCTCAGGAAAGCGACCTTGGGATCGACGCCGAAGATCTTCGCGCACTCGACGGTCTCGCGGCAGATCTCGACCAGCTCGTCCTCGGTGGGCTTGATGTTGATGGCGCAGTCCGCCATGGCCAGCACCTCGTTCTCACCGGACGCGGCGGGACGGACCATGATGAAGCAGGAGGAGACGATGTTGCTGCCGGGCTTGGTCTTGATGAGCTGCAGCGCGGGACGCACGGTGTCCGCGGTGGAGTAGGTCGCGCCGCCGAGCAGGCAGTCGGCCATACCCATCTTGACGAGCATGGTGCCGAAGTAGTTGCCCTTCTTCAGCGCGTCGCGGCACTGCTCGGGCGTCATCTTGCCCTTGCGCAGCTCGACCATCTGCTCGACCATCGCGTCCATCTCGGGATAGTTCGCGGGATCGGCGATCTCGGCGCCGCGGATGTTGAAGCCGGCGTCCTCGGCGGCCACGGCGATCTCCTCGGGATTGCCGACGAGCACGGGCTTGAGGAAGTTACCGGACAGCAGACGGGCGCTCGCCTCGAGGATGCGGGGGTCGGTGCCTTCGGTAAAGACGATGGTTTTGGGGCTCTTTTTCAGGGTTGCGATCAGTTGACCAAACATATAGAGATTCCTCCGAATTTCTATGCCGCAGGGGGGCGGCAGGAATTAACGGGAACAGTATACACCTCTTTTTTTCGCGTCTCAACACCAAATCATAAAAAATTTACAATTTTTCCATGATTTTTTGAAATGACGAAAAACAGCCGAAAATCCGCAGATGTTGTGCCGAAGGTGTACAAAAACGCGCAGATGTGGGGCGGTGCCCCGCCGCCGCACGCCGCAGGCGGCGATTCCTTGCGGAAAGCGGGGGTTGACGCGGCGGGAAAAAGAGGGTATCATAGCATTTGTTACAAATTGTAACCTTTTTTAACGTCTTATGAGCTTGCGGAGTGAACATGGAACAGCGCAAAGGGAAGAGACAACTGAATCAGGGCGTGCGCGTCAAGCGCACGGAGGAGAAAGAGAAGCGCGCCGACCGGAGCGCGGAGCGCACCCGGGAGGCGACTGCCGTCAGAGCGAAGCGGACGACGGAGAGCAGAGCGGCCCGCGGCGCGGAGATGTCGCTGGGGCAGAAGCTCAAAGCGATCCACGGCAAGGTCCGCAAGGCGGTGCACGAATCCCGCGAGCGGAATTTCCCGGAGTCCAACGGCGTAGCGGGGCAGCTGCTGCTTTTGCTGTGCGGCCTTGCGGCCTACTGGGGCGCGTTGGGACGCGAGAAGCTGCGCCTTGCGCGGCGCAGCCATATCCGCCGCACCGGCGGAACGTCCCGCGCCGCAAAATGGCGCAGAAAGAAGTATTACCCGCTTGCCTTCGGCGGTGCGGCGCTGGTGATCGCGGCGACAGCTGTTTTTGTCTCGCGCTATACCTTCGGCACCACCGTCATTTACGAGGGACAGGCGCTCGACACCGTGGCGAGCGAGCTTGAGGCGAAGCGCGTCACGGCGAGCATCGCGGACATCACCTCGGAGACGCTGGGCAAAACGTTTACGTTCTCCGACAGCTCCATTCAGTACACGAGCGGTCTGGTCGAGCGCAGCGCGGTCGTGGACCGCGCCGAGCTGGAGGAGGAGCTGACCGACGAGATGGGGCTTGTCACACAGGGCTACTCCCTCTACATCAACGACGAGCTGATCGGCTCGACGCAGTATGAGGGCGCGCTGGAGGGCCTGCTCGACCAGCTCAAGGAGAGCTATATCTCCGAGGATACGCTGACCGTTGACTTTGTCGAGGACGTCCGCATCGCCAAGGGCTACGTCCCGACCGAAAGCATCATGAACCTCGGCCAGATCGCCGAGATCCTCAACTCCACGAAGGAGGGCGAGGTGACCTACACGGTCGTCAAGGGCGACACCTGGAGCGGCATTGCCAACAGCCATGGCATGACGACCAAGGAGCTGCTGGCCATCAATCCCGACTTCAACATCAACCGCCTGCAGATCGGCGATGAGCTGACGCTCTCCAACGCCGTGCCATATCTGACCGTTATGGTCACCGAGCGGCAGAACTATGTCGAGGATATCCAGTACGACATCACTTACACCGATGATGCGACCATGTACAAGGGCGACTACAAGGTCCTCTCGAAGGGTGTCTACGGCACGGCGGACGTCGTGGCGGACGTCACCTATGTCAACGGCGAGGAGACCGAGCGCACCGTCATCTCCAGCGTCACGCTCACCGAGCCGGTCACCGAGCAGCGCGCACAGGGCACCAAGGCGCGCCCGAGCTGGTATCCCACCGGCAGCTTCCGCTGGCCGACGAGCGGCCGCATCACCTCCTACTTCGGCTACCGCAACACCGGCATCCGCGGCGCGTCCACCAACCATAGGGGCATTGATATTTCGGTGTCCTACGGTACGCCCATCTACGCGGCGGACGGCGGCGTGGTCAGCTTCTCGGGCTACAAGGGTGCGATGGGCTATGTGGTCATTATTGACCATCAGAACGGCTTTAAGACCTATTATGAGCACAATTCCTCGCTCCTGGTCTCCGCCGGACAGACGGTGTACAAGGGCCAGCAGGTCGCCAAGGCCGGCCGCAGCGGCGTTGCCAGCGGCGTCCACTGCCACTTCGGCATCCAGTACAACGGCACCTATTATAACCCGCTGAACTATCTATCCTGACCCGAATTTGAAGGGGCGTCCGGTCGGACGCCTCTTTTTTTCGGCAAAACGGCAGTTTTTTCATAAAAAATGAGCCGCCGTGGCAATAAAAGGCTTGCAATCGGCATAAAGCTATGGTAATATGCTTATGTTATTTCAGTCGGTCAGGCAGAGTGGACTTTCGGTCCGCTCTTTCTTTTGCAATTTTTGCCTTGAACAAACACTTTTGCACACGAAAGTGAGGGAGCTATGAAAAAGGTAACGGAGATCGTCGCGGAGCTCGCCCGCCCCGTTGTGGAGGAGCACGGCTGCACCCTGTGGGACGTGGAGTATGTCCGCGAGGCAGGGCAGTGGTACCTGCGCCTTTTGATCGACAAGCAGGGCGGCGTGGACATTCTGGACTGCGAGGCCATCTCGCGCGTTGTGAGCGACCTGCTCGACGAGGCGGACCCCATCGAGGGGAGCTATGTCTTTGAGGTCGGCTCCGCGGGAGCCGAGCGCCCGCTCAAGCGTCCCGCGGACTTTGAACAGTTCATGGGCGCGGACGTGCTGCTCAAGACCTACAAGCTGCGCGACGGCCGCAAGGAGTTTTCCGGCGTGCTCACGGGCTATGACGACGGCGCGGTGAGCCTGACCGTCGGCAGCGAAACGCTGCGCTTTGAAAAGCCGGAGATCGCGCTCGTGCGTCTCCGCTGCGACTTCTGACAACCACCACTTTATCATAAATAATAAGGAGCTTATTTCCATGAAATGCGATGAAATCTTTGCCGCCCTTGCAATGCTCGAAAAGGAGCGCGGCATTTCCCAGACCTTTATGATGGATAAGATCGTGCAGGCGCTCACCACCGCCTACAAGCGCGACCACGAGGGCGTGGAGAACGTGATCGTGGACGTGGACGAGGCAAAGCGCGATCTGAAGATGTATGTGCAGAAGGAGGTTGTCGAAGAGGTCGAGAACCCCGGCACGCAGATGTCCCTCGAGGACGCGAAGAAGCTCTCCGCCAAGTACGAGGTGGGCAGCATCGTCAATCTTCCGGTCGATAACGTCGAGTTCGGCCGCATCGCCGCCGGCAACGGCAAGCAGGTCATCATCCAGGGCCTGCGCGAGGCCGAGAGCGGCATGGTCTACGAGGAGTACAACTCCAAGCAGCATGAGATCCTCACCGGCGTCGTCACCCGCATCGACCCGCGCAACGGCAGCGTCGCCCTGCGCATCGGCACGGGCGCGGAGGCGACCGACGCCATCTTGACCGCCGGCGAGCAGGTCAAGGGCGAAACGCTCGCCGAGGGCCAGCGCATCAAGGTCTATCTGGTGGACGTGCGCCGCCAGTCCCGCGGCCCGCAGGTCGTCATCTCCCGCACGCATCCGGGCTTGGTCAAGCGCCTCTTTGAGCTGGAGGTCCCCGAAATTTATGACGGCACGGTGGAGATCCGCTCCATCGCGCGTGAGGCGGGCAGCCGCACGAAGATGGCGGTGTGGAGCAACGACGCCAACGTCGATCCCATCGGCGCCTGCGTCGGTCCCCGCGGCCAGCGCGTGAACAACATCGTGGAGGAGCTGCGCGGCGAGAAGATCGACATCATCAAGTACAGCGACGACCCCGCGGAGTACATCGCCGCGGCGCTCGCGCCCGCCGATGTGGTCGAGGTTCGCATGGCAGAGGACGGCAGCAAGGCCTGCCGCGTCATCGTGCCGGACGACCAGCTCTCTCTTGCCATCGGCAAGGAGGGCCAGAACGCCCGCCTCGCGGCGCGTCTGGTCGGCTATAAGATCGACATCAAGCCTAAGTCCTACAAGGACGAGGAGTAATTCGGAGGGGAGGCAGTCCCGTGCAGAAAGTGAAAAAGCTCCCGCAGCGCCAATGTGTGGGCTGCCGCGAGAGGAAGGAGAAGCGTGAGCTGATCCGCGTGGTCCGCTCGCCCGAGGGCGGGATCTCGCTGGACTTCAAGGGCAAAAAGCCGGGGCGCGGCGCGTACCTCTGCCCCGACCTCGAGTGCCTGAAGCGGGCGAGAAAGTCCCGCGCGCTGGAGCGGGCGCTGGAGACCGCCATCACGCCGGAGCTTTACGACGAGCTGGAAAGGGAGATGGTGAGCGGTGGATAAGCTTTTGAATCTCATCGGCCTTGCCCAAAAGGCGGGCCGGCTGGCCGTCGGCGAGGAGCCGACCGGCGCGGCGGCGCGGGCGCGCGACGCGCGGCTCATTCTGGTCGCCGCCGACGCCGCGGAAAACAGCGTGCGCCGCGTGCGGCACTTTGCCGACGCGGGACAGTGCCTCTGGTGCCGCATCGGAGCGGATAAGGACGCGCTTGGCCGCGCGGTCGGCCGTTCGAGCTGCGCGATGCTGGCGGTCACGGACATCGGCTTTGCCGAGGCCATCGCCAGGAAGCTCGCCGAGGGCGACGAGCGCTTTGCCGAAACGGCGGAGAAGCTCGCGGTCAAGGCCCGGCGCGCCGCCGAGCGGCGCAGGGAGGCCGAGGCGCACGAAAGGAACGTCCGCACCGGCAAGAAGCGTCCGGCGAAAAAAGCGGCGGAGGCAGGCGAAGCGGAGCCGAAGCGGACGGAAAAGCGTCCCGCGCTGCGGACTGCCGCGGGAGCGGGCGGAAAGCGCCCGACCGGCGCGCAGAGCCGCGGCGATGCGAAGAAGCCGAGCCGCGAGGAGCGTAAGCGCAGCGCCGTCAAGGCGGCGGCAAGAGCGCGCTACGCGGATTCCCGTCCGGTCAAGCGCGGCAAGGGCAGCGCGAAAAAAGAGAAGCAGTAATTCGGTCCCATCACATTTGGAGGTGTTATATTGGCTATTACGGAGAACAAGAACAAGGTAAGCAGTCTGGCAAAGGACTTCGGTATGCAGTCGAAGGATATTATTGCCATCTTGAAGGACTACACGGAGGCCCCCAAGGGTCACTCCCAAGTGCTGAGCGACCGTGAGCTGTCGATCGTATTCGACTATCTGACGCTGCACCATCAGGTGAAGATCGAGACGATCTTTGCCGAGACCTACACGGAAAAGAAGGAGGAGCCGAAGGCGGCTCCCGCTCCGGC
>Ga0256404_1003066_pt1 | contig 35205 bp, 34 predicted proteins | sample RumenRJG_01DNA_FD_185990 | JGI IMG/M metagenome (GOLD analysis project Ga0256404, IMG submission 185990) | Bovine rumen microbial communities from Lethbridge, Alberta, Canada - RJG_01 | ecosystem: Host-associated > Mammals > Digestive system > Stomach > Rumen | place: Canada: Alberta | collected... | reverse complement strand
CTACACTTTCTTCTGGTTCAACTCCATCTATGATTATTATCTCTATACGGGCGACAAGGATTTCGTGCGTCAGATTTATCCTCGGATGGTTTCTCTGATGGAGTATGTGCAGGGACGACTCAATTCGCGAGGAATGGTGGAAGGACGACATGGTGACTGGGTGTTTGTCGATTGGTCGCCACGCAATATGTCGAAGGATGGCGAGTTGGCTTTTGAACAGCTGGTGTATCTGCGCTCACTCCAGACAATGCAGCAGTGTGCGGAGTTGGTGGAAAATACAGGTGATGCAGAGCATTACGAGAAACAGGCGAAGCAACTTTCTGAACTGATTATTCCTACGTTCTGGAATGCAGAAAAGGGTGCGATGATGCATCACACGAAGGACAGACAGTTGCAAGATGAGGTCACCCGCTATGCCAATATATTTGCTGTGCTATACGATATGCTCGATGAGTCGCAACGTCAGAGTGTGCTAAAGAATGTCTTGCAAAACGACTCGGTTATGGAAATAACCACTCCCTACATGCGCTTCTACGAACTGGAGGCCCTCTGTGCCTTGGGCCAGCAGAAGCTGGTGATGGACGAGATGCGCAGCTACTGGGGAGGTATGTTGGCACAAGGTGCTACCACGTTTTGGGAAACATACGACCCAAAGGAGGGCTATCCCGAGCGGCTGGCCATGTACGGCAACCGCTACGGCAAGTCGCTCTGCCATGCCTGGGGAGCATCGCCTGTCTATCTGTTAGGCAAATACTATCTCGGCGTACGTCCTACAAAGCCTGGCTATGCCGAATGGGAATGCCGTCCCTGTCTGGGCGACCTGAAATGGATGAAAGGCGACGTGCCTACTCCTCATGGGAATATACATATAGAGATGACCCGTAAACAAATTACTATCGAATCCAAAGGCTGCGGCACGGGCACACTCATCATTGGTGATCGCCGTATAACGGTGAACTCCAACAAACCTATGCGAGTACGGTTTTAAGATTTGTACAAAAATAAATCGGATATGAAAAATAGATTTGCTTCTTTTTGCTTTTTTATGGCTATGATGTTGTCCGCCTGGCAAACAATGTTTGCAAATGATGAGCGCGATAATCTGTGGCAGTCATTTCTTACTCCGCCCGACAGTATTAGGGTGGGCTGTTATTACTATTGGATAAACGAAAGGGTAGATCCGAAGGGGGTGAAGGCTGACCTTGAGTGGATGAAGGATAATGGCATTACTCTTGCATTCCTGGCTACTGACATACGTAATAGAGTGAATGGCGATGCGACTGCTGATTCTGAAATATACGGCAAGAATAAGTTTCAGAGCAAGTTGTGGTGGAAGAATCTGAGAACGGCTCTGAAAACAGCTGCTAAACTCGGAATAGAGATGGGTATTTTCAACTGTCCGGGTTGGAGCCAGTCGGGTGGTCCGTGGATAAAACCGGAGGAGGCTATGCGCAATTGGACACCTAACGGAATTGAGGTGTGCAAGACCAAACAGGGTACTGACGTGGTGTGCAGTCCTTGTTCGCCAGAGGCAGAAGGACTGGAAGTGGATAAACTTTCGAAGGTTCATGTGAAGAAACATTTCGAGGCTTTTGTCGGAGAAATCCTGCGTAGGATTCCTGCAAAGGATCGCGGTACTCTGACTACGGTTGTCGTGGACAGTTGGGAACGCGGAAAACAGAATTATACAGATTCAATATTTGTGCTGTTTGAACGTCGATTCGGTTATCCGCTTGATTACGAAAACGAGGCATGCAAGAAGGATCTGGAGCGGCTGATTTCTGATTTGGTTGCAAGTGAATATATGGGAGGGCTGACGGAGAAGGCTCACGAGTATGGTCTGCGTACTTGGTGCGAACCTTATGCTCACAGTCCGTTCCCCACTAATGGCATTATCTATGGCAGTGCTGCCGATGAGGTGGGTGCTGAGTTTTGGGTGGATGACAAGAAGTTCAGAAAGAAGGAAATAGATGCAGCTGTAGGTGCAGCCCGTCGCAGTGGTAAGAATCGTGTGTGGGCTGAGAGTTTTACGGACGGATGGCCTGAGTTGGCTAAGGATGACTGGAGTTACGAAAAACTGAAACCCATCGCTGACAAGTATTTCCATGCAGGGGTGAATGCGAGCATTCTGCACGTTGTAATTTCACAACCGGGTGACGACAAGGAACCTGCTGTGCGCCCTTGGTTTGGAACTTATTTCGACCGCAGGAGTGCGCATGCAGCCGACTTAAAGCCGTTGGTGACATACTTGCGCCGTTGCTGCTTTATGTTGCAAATAGGCAAACCATTCAACGGTGCCACAGACTGTCGAATCCTGAACGATGGCACCAAGATTCGTTTCACCGAAGAATCACTCTTTGAAGTTACATTCCCAGATGGTCGACAAGAATACTGGAATCCTGCTCAACCACAACCATCAGCCACAGCTATGCCTGAGCAATTGCAGTTTTCAAAGGCTATCGTGAGCGGTGTGAGTTGGTATGACCAGCATGGCGAGACTGTTTCGGCTCATGGTGCCAACATCATCCGAGACGGCGGGAAGTATTATTTGTTTGGTGAATACAAAACTGACTCGGCCAATGTATTTAAAGGTTTCAGCTGCTATTCGTCAGATAATCTGGCAGACTGGCATTTTGAGGGTATCGTCTTTGATCAACAACCCGATGGCCGCATGGGACCCGATCGTGTGGGCGAACGTCCGAAAGTACTCCGTTGCCCTGCAACAGGCGAATATGTAATGCTCATGCATACTGATAATCTGCAGTACAAAGACCCCTGTGCCTGTTATGCTACGAGCCAAGCTATTACTGGCCCTTATGAATTCCAGGGACCGTTGCTCTACAAAGGAGAGCCTGTCAGGAAATGGGATATTGGCTCGTTTGCTGATGATGACGGGCATGCGTATCTCTTGGTGCATCATGGCATCATCTACCGTCTTGCCTCTGACTTTCATTCGCTTGACTCATGTTTGATGAACGGTCTGAAAGGTGCTGGCGAGAGTCCCGCCATGCTGAAGAAAGATGGAACATACTACTGGCTTTCGAGTCACACCACATCGTGGGAACGCAACGACAATATGTACTGGACTTCCAACTCTCTTTCCGGACCATGGGAGTATCGCGGTGAATTCTGTCCCAAGGGCTCGCTTACATGGAATAGTCAATGTTCGTTCGTCCTGCCTCTGGAGAACGGTTCCTTTATGTATATGGGTGACCGCTGGTCCTTCCCTCGTCAGCGTAGTGCTGCTACTTATGTTTGGCAACCTCTTACTATTGCTGACGGTAAATTGACTATTCCGCATTATTATGAAGCTTGGGATCCGTTGACAATGCAACAGGAAATTGTAAATAGCAAAAAGCTACATGAGAAAAAATGGCAGTCGCAGGTCATTGGTGACAGTCTATCTATTCCTTACACGGGGCGTCGTATAGCACTCTATGGAACTACTGACAATATGAGTGGCTATGCCGATATCACTATCCGCGACCAAAGAGGACACAAGGTGTTTGGTGGCATCGTCGATTTTTACAGCCTTGTTCCTGCCACAGGTATCCGTTTCCTGTCTCCCATGTTGGCTAAAGGCAAATATACGCTGGAACTTCGTATTGCATCAATGAAGCCCAACTGGACTGACAAGCGTCGCAATCAGTATGGCAGTACAGGTCACAAGGTAGAGATTACCCATGTGATGATAGAGTGATTAATGGAAGAGATAAATCGGAATTTATTGGAACTTATGATTATTGATTTTAACAAGATAGAAGAACTAGCATTCCCTGGTATGAACGGGGGAACAGGGCTGATGACCGTGCGGATGTACAACGATGAAAAATACCGTATCATTCCCGCAACAATCCATTCGGGCGGGAGCATCGGAATGCACAGGCAGACATTCGGTGCTGATGACTTCCGCTCGAAGGTGCCACGCTTTGAGCAGGAGAATATCGCCAAGAACATGGTGCTGGTGGACTTCGTGAACGAGATTGCTCAGCGCAAGCAGTGTACGCCTGCACAGGTCGCCCTCTCGTGGGTTATGGCGCAAAAGCCGTGGATAGTAGCCATTCCCGGCAGCACGTCGTGGGGACATCTGACGGAGAACTTTGCTGCTGCCGACACTACCTATACCGACGAGGAGATGCGCGAAATTAACCGTCGCCTCTCAGAGATCACCCTCTCAGGCCATCGATATAACGCAGATAGCCAGAAGAACATTGACAGTGGATATTAATACAATCAGATAAGACAGATGGTCATGAAAAAAGCATTGGTTAGTATGCTTTGGATGACTCTGCTGGCCTGTTCTGGTCATGCGGAGGAACCCCAGAAAGAATCAGAGACAATGACAAACTTCTATACACGCCAGACCCGTATCAATGATGTGATGAACGATGCTGTCTTTGGCGACTACGGCCGACTGATATTCCCTGTGAATACTGGCTACTGGAGCGGCACTACGCTGGAACAACTCGCCTTGACGTGGTATAACTACATCGACCCCGACAAGACGGTGGAGGTGTGCAACTATCTCCGTGCCCATGCCGACAACTGTTTCATCGACATCTATACAGAGGCCGAGAAACAGGCTAATCCTGAGTTGCGCAACACGGGGCTGTTCTTCTTCAGAGGCAACAGCAATGCGCCTTTTGCCATCTGCAATGCGGGCGGTGGCTTCTCCTACGTGGGAGCCATGCACGACTCATTCCCCCATGCCCTCGAACTCTCGAAGTTGGGCTACAATGCCTTTGCGCTCATCTATCGTCCCGGCGATGCCTACGAGGACTTGGCCCGTGCCATCGCCTACATCTGCGACCACGCCGACGAGTTGGGTGTCAGCCGCACAGGCTACTCGCTCTGGGGTGGTTCCGCTGGCGCACGGATGGCAGCGACACTGGGCAATAGTGCCAATCTACGCTCATTGACAGGTCGTACTGACCTAACCCAAGCCTCGGCGGTTGTCATGCAATACACGGGCTACACCACCGTTTCACCGTACGACGGCCCCACCTACGCCTGCTGCGGCACCAGCGACGGCATTGCCTCGTGGCGCACCATGCAGAGCCGTCTTGAAAGTCTCTCAACCCTCGGCATCCCCACTGAGTTCCATTCGTACAACGGTCTGCCCCACGGCTTCGGCCTCGGCACTGGCACCGTAGCCGAAGGCTGGATCAACGATGCCATCCGCTTCTGGCAGCATCAAACCTCAGGCACCAGTGGCGTCCGCTCCATATCTTCAAACACCAACCGGTCCAAGGGAATCTATGCCCTCGATGGCACTCGCCGCGACACCCTTCAGCGGGGCATCAACATCGTAAATGGGCACAAGATTCTGATGAGATAAAAACAGCATGACGATTCATGGCGAAGCGGGCAGCGATGTCCGCTTTTTGCGTGCCATACCGTGCAAAACGAGTTTGACGGCCTAATATATATTAAAAGGTGAAAGCATTTTGGCGATTATTTCAAAACTTTTTGTACCTTTGCGACCAAGAAACAACAAACAACGAAGCAAATGGGTTCGATATTCATCATTCAGGGCATCCTGATTTACATCTACGCCTTCGACCATAACCCGCCGCACATCCACGTGCGCAGCGGCACGGACAACTTCTCCATCACCATCCGCGACCGCATCATCGAGGGCAAGGCACGCTCGAAGACAGTGGCCATCATCAACGAATTCATCGACGAACACGAGACAGAGCTGATGGAGCTTTGGGGGCGTGCCCAGCGAGGCGAGAAAATAAACAAAATAAAATAGGAGGACAAGACTATGCTATTGACAGTTACAGATGTAGAGTACTTGGGCGACTACACGTTGCTCTGCACGTTCAGCACCGGCGAGACGCTGAAGGTTGACCTCACGCCGCTGCTCTCTTATCCCGCCTTCGAGGAACTGCGCGACCCGAAAGAGTTTATCCAGTTCGGCCTCGACCAGACCATCTTCTGGAAAAATGGCGCCGACATAGCTCCCGAAAGGCTGTACGAGCTTGGCAAGGCGGCGTAGAGAATAAAGGTACAGACGGAAAAGAGATTCGGGAGGCCGCGCTGGCGATTCAGCGGCGGCCTCCCGAAGTTTTATATCGAGTCGTATTTCCGACTATTATAGAATCTCTTTCTTCAGCGCAGCAACGACCTCCTTCTTGAAGTCGCCAATCATCTTGAAAAAGGGACTGCCGAATCTGCTTTCGATACAGATGGGATGGCTGAAGCGCACGGTCTCGGCTTCCCAGCTGTGCAGGCAGAAGTCCTCTTCGTTAAGACATTCCATGTGTTCGCCAGTTATAACGTAATAGCCTTCTATCTCGCTTCCGTGGACAAAGAGCATTAAGTCATCTTTCCGCACGTTCTTATAGAAGCTCCAGACGGCCAGAATCCTCATGTCCTGAACATCGTCATCCAGCAATTCCTTCCGCTCGGCCTTGTATGCCTGAATGAATGTCTTGTAATTGTAATGCTCTATGTTCATGATGGCCTCTAACGAAAAGGGTGTTTCCTGCGCCACAGGGTCGTATGAGTACAAGACTTTGGCCTTGCCCTCAGTCATTGTCTTGTTGGGGCAGTATTTGCGGTTGAGAATCCAAACATGCCTCTTGTCAGGATTCGAAAGGATATCTAAAAGTCGCTCCATAATGTTTCTTGTGCATTTATTGACTTACCTCACTAAGACCTTTTTTCCGCCGATAAGATTGATACCCTTGGCAGGTGCCGTCATCCTTCTACCGTTAAGGTCATAGACAGGGGTGTTTGTGTTCTTATCTAAAGTGACATCCTGAATGCCTGACGGGTCAATATACTCAACAATATTCTTGAAATGCCTCCAAGGTTCAGCTGCCTTGTATGCATCAATCGATGTGGGGGGCACATGAAGTGTAGCATATTCAATGTAGGAGTCTTGAAAAACATTATTGTATGTACTTGGTACATTCTCTGTCAGACAATATACGTCCGTCAACTCCTTGCAAGAGGCAAATGCCTTACTTACAATGCTACTCACTCCACTACCTATAGTTAAGTTGGTCAGGCTGCTACAACCAGAGAAAGCATTTTCTCCTATGAAGTTCACGTTGTTGGGGATAGTAACTGAGACAAGACTGGTGCAATTCTGGAAAGTATAGGCTTCTATGCTTGTTATGCTGCCAGGTATGATTAGAGAAGTCAGAGCGCTACAATCTGAGAACGCATAATTCTCAATGAGGGTCACACCATTGGGAATGTTCAACGATGTCAAGCTATTACAGCCTTGGAAAGCTTTCCGTCCGATGTTTGTCACACTGCCTGTAAGGGATATAGATAACAAACCGCTACAGTCCTCGAAAGCAGACCTTCCTATTTTCGTCACACTGCCAGGGATTGTTAGTGATGTCAGTCCGCTGCAACCAATGAAAGCATCTTCACCTATACTTGTAATGCTGTTGGGGATAACCAAGTCTTTTATCTCTTCGTCTCCAAGATAAAGATGATGTGCATAGGTAAGAGGATTCGCATTAGCACCAAGTGATATTTTACACCATGCTTCTATATCAGAGATATGCACTGATGTCAGGCCATAACAGCCAGAGAATGCACCTCGTCCAATATTTTTAACGCTATTTCCGATTGTTACGGAGGCCAGTTCGCTGCAACCAGCGAATGAAGATTCTCCTACGCTCTTTACACCACTTCCTATGGATGCTGAGACAAGACCGTAACAATTCTGAAATGCATTGTTCTCTATTGTTGTCACATTGTTAGGTATAGTCACGGATAATAGGCTGCTACAGCCCTGGAAAGCACTCTTACCAATAGCCAACAATCCGTTCCCGATGGTAATGGAGGTCAGACTGCTACAGTCTTGAAACGTGGCTCCTTCGATGATTGTTACACCATCTGGAATGTTTACAGAGTTTAGACTTTTGCACCCCTGGAATGCGGCGCCTCCAATGCTTGTAACACTGATAGGAATGCTCACGGAAGTAAGACCACTGCAATTATAGAAAGCGGTCGAACCGATGCTCGTAACGTTATTTCCGATGTTTACCGTTGCCAATCCGCTACAACCAGAGAAAGAACTGCTCTCTATAGTCGTCACACTACCAGGGATGGTTAGGGATGTCAGACCTTTACAACTAGAGAAAGCGTATTTTCTGACGGTTGTAACACTGTTAGGAATCACCAAGTCCTTTATCTCCTCATCATTCAGATAAAGGTGATGCGCTTCTGATAGAGGGTTTGATATATCTGCAAATTCTATATTGCACCATGCAGCAATATCTGATATATGAACAGAAGTTATTCCAGAGTATTCAAACGCAATTTCGCCTATGCTTGTGAATAAAAGGGTTATTTTTGGTGCTATTAAAAAATATATTCGTACCTTTGCAACCAGAAATCAAACAAAACAGCAAAGTTATGAAGAAAGCAATCATTTTTACAAGGGTTTCCACTAGCGCACAGCACCTAGAGGAACAGGAACAGGTAGCTACACAGATGGCAGTAAATGACGGTTACACAATGGATAACCTCTATTTTGTCAGCTACAAAGAGTCTGGAATTAAGAAGACTGAGGAAGAGAGAGCGGGTATAGCAGAAATGAAGTCTCTGATTGAAAGCGACCCTGAGATTAACGCAGTCTATGTCTTTGAAATCAGCCGTATTGCACGAACAAAAAAGGTGTTGTTTAGTATCTCTGACTATCTGCTTAAACGTGGTATTCAGCTCAGTGTCAAAGAGCCTAATATTAAGTTGCTCAATCCTGATGGCACTATTAACGAAGGTGCAGAACTTGTGTTTACTCTCTTTGGTCAGTTGGCAGAATCGGAAATGAGAGTCAAGAAGGAACGTTTTAAGAACGGAAAGGCACTGGCAAAGTCTAAGGGTCAGTTTGTCGGTGGTCGTTTGCGTTATGGCTACAGACTGGATAAGCGTAAGGTCTTTCTGATTAACGAGCATGAGGCCGAGGTTGTGCAGGAAATCTTTGACATGATGGTTAGCGGTGAACATTCCCTTAACTCTATTGCAAAGGAAATGGTAGAGCGTGGTGAGTTTGCTAATATCCAACTGGCATTTAAGAAGGTGCAGAACATACTACACGGGGAGGCTTATTGTGGTGGCGAAGTCGAAAGCGCAAAGGGTTATAATTATGTCTACCCTGCAATCATAGACGCTGACACTTACAGGCAGGCACAGGAAATGCTTAGTAGGAATCAGTTGAAGCCGAAAAGAGTATACAAGCATGTTTTCCTAGGTCGTGGAATCATTAAGGACTGTGAGGGTTATACACTGTGCGGAAAGAAGAGACAGGGTAGCAACTATTACGCACATTCCACACATTCAGGGTCAGGTCTTACTATTGCCTCAACTCCTATGGATAATGCACTCTGGATTATTGCCAAAAGCCAGTATAAGAACAAAGTGGAAGTCGGAAAGATGGTAGACCAAGACAATACTCAGAAAGCAATAGAAGAGCTAAAGCAGAAAATCACTGTTGCAGAAGCCAGAGTGAATGAGATACAGGATAGCATAGACCGTATTGAGGAAAGAATCATTAAGGGTCGTATCAGTGCAGAGAAAGGTGACAGGTTGGAAGACGAACTGGTTAAGCAAAGGAATCTGGAAGAAAAGAATATAGTCAAGTTCAATGACCAACTCAGACAACTAGAAGCACCTGTAGAAGCGTCTGGAAAATGGTCTGAGAACATAGACACCATAACAGACAGGGAACTTCAACACAGTATTATCCGAGAAGTCATAGAGGACATTCTACTAGTGAAGGAGTCAAAGAATAACTATCGGATGGAAGTTCACTATAAGCCTTTCTGGATTGGTAGCGAGGGATTAACTCAAACCTTCCACATTTCTACACGGCTTAAAAACCAGACACTAGAAGACGAAGACGGTACACTTAGAATTGAACTCTAAGGACTACAGAAAAGGGTTAGGACAAGTTTCTAGCCCTTTTTTCATTTTCAAAAATCCGAAAAAGAGCATTTTTGTGAATTTTAGCCCTTTTTCGGCCATTTTACCCCAAAAACACCCCATTTCCTCCCACTAAATTTGTGGTTTCCTGACGCACTGCCTTATTAGTGATAAAAAGCTAAAAAGTGTTGTCCGTAATTTGTTTTAATACGGGTTGGCTATTGCAATACATAGCCAGCCCTTTTCAGGATAACACGACCTAACACGATTATGAACACAACCAATAATAATACCATGAACGCGAATAATAGTAACGTTATGGAAGTCTGGAAAAAGTCTATAAACGAGAATTACAGCGTCTCAAATCTGGGTAATGTCAGAAACGACCGAACAAACCGTATCTTAAAACCTTTCTACAATAATAGTGGTTATGCAATAGTTGAATTAAGTTGCAAACCATACCTAGTGAGTAGGCTTGTCGGAATGGCCTTTATACCTAATCCCAACGGCAAGCCCTACATTAACCATATTGACGAAAACCCAAAGAACAACACGGTCTTTAATCTGGAATGGGTAACACCGAAAGAAAACATCAATTGGGGAACTTGTATAGAAAGAAGAGCCGCAAAGCGTAAGAAGCCAGTAGAGGCCATTGACGCACAGGGTAACGTGACGGTCTTTGAATCTATAAAGGATGCACACACTTCTACAGGTATTGCACCCTATTTGATTATGAAATCCCGTAAAGGTGAAGACCTGATAGCCAAAGGACACAAGTTTAACTTTAGGGAGATTGTGAAATGATTCTATACGGCTATCTTAAAGCAGGGGGAATAAACAAAGTGATGATATACGGTACTAGGTATTCTTTTGAGTTTACACCAAGAAATGACGGTACTAAATGGGTAAGAGAGAGAATCACACACAAGAAAAACGAAGTCTTAGACCCGTTGCATGAGCCAGAGCGTTTCAACTGGACTTTAACCACAACTCAGGAAGACGAATGGCAACTATTCTTAAAGCAACGAAAAGAAAGAATTGCAAAGGGTATTGTACTAGACTCCAAAGCAACTCCAAGTGACTTTTTGCCTATACTAAACAACATACCTTCTTATTTCCCTGATAGCCTGAGAGAAAAAGTATTATCGGAGTTAAAGAAGTTATGATAGAGAAGAGAGAAACACGAAAACTGATTGAAGTAACATTTATAGAAACAGGAAAAACTTATGTGGCTGATAGTTATAGCACTAATAATCGGGTCACTACTGTATAAGGTATGTGAGCCTAGCCTAGTTACGACACTAGCAAAAATATTGTATTGGATATTGGTAAGTAGTGTTTGTGGTTCTTTACTGGTCTACATATTACTTACAGCATAAAAAATCAGCAAAGGTAGGTGTAGTTTGGAAAATTATGCTTACCTTTGCCGAAAAATCAAGACTATTATGAAGAAATTTGGCCTATTGTTTCTTATTGCTTTTGCAGTCCTAGTGATTGTAGGAAGGTGTGGAAGTGCTTACCAAAAGAAGCAGATTGAACTACCCTCTGACTGGGAATATAGTTCTTTCATCTTAAAGCATGATAAGGTAGACGAAATAAAAGACGGGTCTATCAGGATTGAAACACACATAGACTTAGAAACAAAACCATACAAAGTTCTGCCAGATGGAACTAAGCAATACAAACAACGTGTCTGGTATGAATGGAGGTGTAGGATTGTTGGAATGTATGACTATCAGGAAGGTCTTAGTGACGTTATCCTAGAAGTTAAGCCAGATTCCAAGAAAGCCACACTAGTAGGAATAGAATAACACTGATAAACTGGTTAAGAAGTAAGGCCAGAGGGAAAAACAATCCTTCTGGCTTTTTCTATGCCATAAACCAAACTGAATATGTTATACTATAAAGTAAACGAAACCTTCTACAATAACAGGAAAGAACTTAGAGACGTGATAGGGATTAACCCCTACAAACGAGAGTGTAAGAAGGGTAACGTTATCTTTCTTAACAAAGACTAACCACTAATGATTACTATAACGATTATGGTAAGCAACGCAAACTATACTTATAATGTGTCCCTTAGTCTAGATGCTTACAGGGACAAGAAAATCAGTGGTGCTATGATAGGCACTACTAGAAATGAAGATAACCGTGAAATCCGCAAGGAATACGGCTATAAAGCAAACAAAGGAATTGGATTTAAGGAAACAACTGTAACTTCTGAGGGTCTTCTAGAAAGTCTGTCAGAGGGTCATGTGTTTTGTCACCTGTTCAATCCTGCAATAACCCGTACAGATGGAACTTTCGGGTCTTCACAGAAAAACAACTCCAACTTCAAAGGGTCTTATGTTATCGGTGTTGACATAGACCATACAAACTACAACAGTGCAGAAGACTTTGTTTCTGTCCTAACATGCAAACCTACTTTCTGGTACACGTCTTATAGTAACCAACAGGAAGGAAAAGGGGCTAGATTCAGGATGATATATGTCTTTAACGAACTGATTCAAAACCCTTACTTCTTTCGTTATTGTGCGTGGAATCTTAATCAGTCTATCATAGCAGATACGAAAGAGGAAATTGATGATGATTGTAACCTCAGATGCAGCCAGTATTTCAACGGTACAAACATTTCCAACCCTGACATTATCTATAGTAGCGGGATAACCAATAACGTCTATTCCCTGTCAGACTTCAATGTTAGTGAGTCTGGTTGGTTGGAGTTTCTTGATAATGGGTGCTACTACAAGACCAACACCCATAAGGCAGAAATTCTAGACCTTTACAACAAGTCCGTAGATATTCTAGATGATGCAGTAGTAGAAGCCGAAAAGGAATCTGAGATAACCATTAGCAAGAGTCTGGTTAGCGACATGGAACGACTGGACTATGATGAGTTTATGAAGTACAACAGACACCGTTTTCATTACTTCTATCGCAAGGAAAAAGAAGAGTGGATTGACGGCTATTATCAGCACATAGACGATGATTATTTCTGCCTGCCTTATACGGTGCAGGGATATGAGAGAAAAGACGGTCAGCACAGAAGAAAAACCCTTTATGTAAGAATGTGCCTTAGACGCTTAATGTGCCCTGACGTAGACCCTGACACAATCCTTTTCAATGCCTATGAGGATGTTCACAGGTTCTATGATAACTCTGACGGTGTACTTACTATCGAATGTCTTGCAGAAAACGTGAAATATACCTTTTCCCGTAGTATAGAAGACATAGAGGCAGAACTGACAGACACAATAGACTACCTGAGAAGCAAAGCCCCTAAAAGCGGAATTATTCTAAAGCGTGGTATCTCTAGTAACATAGCTGAAAGAAACACATACCTAAAGTCGGTTAGATGGAATCTTATTGCAGATTACTATGACCCGAAACTAAGCATTAACGAAAATCAGGAAATCATAGCTGAGAATCTATTTCCAGTCAGCATTAGGACACTTTATAGGTTCTGCCATGAAAAGGGAATAGACCTTACTTCCAACAAAGACGAATCAATCAAGTCTTACCTCAATCCAGACGTTTCTATTCGTAAGAACTTAGAGAATATCAAGAAAGCAGGGATAAAGGTCAGTAAGGACAGGATTTCAAAGTTACTGGCAGAGATAAAAGAAGAAAGTAATAATGATATAGTTAATGATAATGTAATAATTAGTAATATCAATAACTCTTTCAACAATAACAATAATACCATTACTAATACTACTACATACTATTATGAATGTCAAAATAAAGGACAGTCTGAATCAGTGAGTAGTATAAGCTTTGGATTGAAGGCTATGCTAGGTAATACCATCTTTGCCAAATGAAGAAAAGGTAGGTCTAGAAGGTCTGAAACTCTTATATAATGAAATAAGAAAACTTGAAGTGTTTTGGGACTTCACGGAAATTCTTATAAGCCATAAAAAACTATTATTACAGTAGCGTGGTCTGTGAAGATAATGCTATGCTCTTAAATGTGTAAGGGTTGGTGAAATCTATTCTCTCTACCTTCGACAAACAAAACCAACCTTTACACTATCTTTATAACTTATGCCAACGATTAAACGAGCTAGCAAGAAAAAGTCTAGCAAACAATATGCAAGCGAAAAACGTAAGGAAAGACAAAAGATATACCAAAATCCGCTATGGAAGAAACTGAGGGAATCAAAGTTAATTTGCAGTCCGTTATGTGAAGACTGCCTGAGAGAAGGTATAGTAACACCTGCAACAGAGATACACCATGAAGTTTCTTTTATGTCAACGGATAATGAGCTAGAAAGACAGTCATTAGCTTTCGACTATGATAATCTAGTCTCCTTATGTCAGTACCACCATAAACTAAGACATGGTACAGTGAAACGAAAATAGAAATTGTGTTCATAATAGTAATAAATTCAGGCTAGTCTTTGTTTTCGTTATCGGAACGGGACTAGCCTTTTCTTTAATACTATGATTGAATTTCGGTTTTACGACAAACTGGAAGACTACATGAAGGAACGTGACAGTCTACCAATGAAAGCCCTTTGTTATGTGAAGGAAGGTCGGAGAATGTTTTATCAGTCTGCCTATGACGGGGGCTAGGTCGAAACATTTTTAGTCAGCGTTAAACCACCCGCCTAGTCTTCTTCACGCAAAAGGTGATAATCCAAATTATTTTGAACTAGACAAATGAAGTGGTTAAGAGAAAACCTAGTATTCAGGTTTGACTATCTTATGTGCGACCTGACTTATAGAATGTGGGATTTCTGGGCTGACAGGTGTAGGGGACATTACACATTAGAGGAAAGGATAACAAGAAACAAAAAGGAAGAAAGATGATACAGAAAAAGGAAATCAAGAAACTATATCCAGACACTAGGAAGGAAGTCAGGGATTACATGTATAACGTTCTGTTGTATCTGGAGAATGAACACGGTGAAGTTAAACCTGAGTGGAAAGCGGTTCTGTCAATGCTAGCCGAGAATCTGGAAACCTACCAAAAGTGCAAGGAACGGATAAAGGCAGATGGTGTTATGATCAAAGACAGATACGGCAACTTCAACAAACACCCTCTTTTCCCTATTGTCAACAGCCTGCAAGTCCAGATTCTCAAATGTGTAGGCGAGCTAGGTTTAAGTCCAAAGGCAGCACAGAAAATGAAGGGTAATGAGTCAGAAGACAATACAGAAGACTTCCTAGACTCATTGCTAGCATAAACAACTATAGACATGATGGAAGGATATAAACAATATGACGAGAAGTTTTCTGATTATTCCCTATCCGTTCTGTCAGGTGAGAAAGTCGCATGTGAATATATCAGACTGGCAGCTAAACGATACTTGTCTTTCTTTGACGAGCCAGACATGGAGTTTAGACCAGAGAAGGTTGAGCGGGTAGTTACGTTTATCAGCAAGCTAAAGCACTTCACAGGGGCACACGCGGGAAAGCCGTTTGTCCTTAGTGACTGGCAGTTTTGGATAGTCTGCAATATATTCGGGTTCTACTGGAAGGAAAGTGGTTTAAGGGTAACAAAGAACGTGTATCTGGAAGTAGCACGAAAGCAAGGAAAATCAGCCTTTGCAGCCGCTCTTTGTCTCTATGCAATGATAGGTGACAATGAGCCTAATGCAGAAATAGAACTGGTGGCAAATTCAAGGAAACAGGCTGGTATCTCATTTGATATGTGCCACAACTTTTGTTCAAGCATAGACCCTAAAGGGAAATACTTCAAACGCTATCGGGATAAAATCAAATTCGATAAAACGAAATCTCTTCTGCAAGTTCTGTCAAGTGATGCAGGCGGGAATGACGGTTACAACGCTCATACCTTCTTATGTGACGAAGTACACGAATACAAAGACTCTAAGCTATACGATGTCCTAAAATCCAGTCAGGGCATGAGAAGCCAACCATTAGCGATAATCATAACGTCGGCGGGTTTTAACCTCTATGGATTCTGCTACAATGTACGGAAGACCAACATAGAAATTCTGTTTGGTAAGAAGGAAGACAAGACTCAGTTTTCGGCAATCTACACACTGGACGAGGGTGATGATTGGAAGGATGAAAAAGTATGGATAAAGTCTAACCCAAACCTAGGAATAACGGTAAGAGAACAGTATCTTAGGGAACAGGTACAACAGGCCACTAACAATGTCTCTCTGGAAGTCGGCATTAAGACAAAGAACTTCAACGTCTGGTGTCAATCTAGCTCAGTATGGATAAACAATAACTACCTGTTACGCTATTCTAGGAAACTAGACCATACAGACTACAACGGTAATTTCTGCTATATGGGAATAGACCTGTCAGCCGTTTCAGACCTTACAGCCGTTTCCGCAATGATTCCACTAGTAGACGGTGACAAGTTCTATTTCAAGACATGGTACTTTCTGCCAGAATCCGCTTTGATGGAAAACTCTAACGCGGAGGTTTACAAGGACTGGAAACGAAAAGGATTACTGGAAATAACCTCTGGAAATGTAGTGGACTATGATTATATAGTAAACAAGATAATGGAAATAAACAATGAGTTAGTAGTGCAGAAAATAGCCTATGACTCATGGAACGCTACACAGTTTGCTATCAATGCCACTTCATTAGGTCTGCCACTAGAGCCGTTCAGTCAGGCACTAGGTTCTTTCAACAGACCTACTAAAGAATTTGAAAGACTATTGAAATCAGGGAAAATAGTAATTGACGATAACGAAATTACTAGATGGTGTTTCGGTAATGTAGTTCTAAAGACTGACTATAACGAGAACTGCAAACCGATAAAAACCGAAGCACAACAGAAAATAGATGGTGTTATCTCAATGTTGGAAGCACTAGGGATATTCTTACTAGAGCCTCATTACAGTAATACCATTATGGCAATTTAGGAAAAACACAGGAAATGAAGATTTTTGGTTTTAACATTGGAACTGAGAAACGGTCAAACACCACTGAGGAAATATTACAGTATTCTCCTTTTAGTGAGGCTTTGCTGTTTGGTTCTAACTTGACAAGAACTAACTCAATGTCTCTCAGTGCAGTCTATCGGGCAACAGAACTTATTTCGGATAGTATTGCAGTTCTGCCTATCAGGGTTAATGTACGGGACGAAAAGGGACATAAGGAAGAATTACAAGACCATCCGCTAAACATGGTCTTTCAGGACAAGACGGGTAGCTTTATTTCTAAGTACACCCTTATGAAGCTACTCATTCAGTCAGTTGTTTTGAAGGGTAACGGCTTTGCATACATTGAACGTGGGAAAGATGGCTCAGTAAAGGGTATTCGTTTCATTGAGTCTAGTGATGTTACTATCAATTACGACAAGAACAGGAACACACTGACTTATACCTGTAACACTATTAGCAGAAGTAAGATTGAGCCTATTAACATGATTCACCTGATTAAAAACTCTTATGACGGTGTTAATGGTGTAAGTGTCCTATCCTATGCAACGCGAACACTAGGTATAGCAAACAGCACAGAGAATCAATGTAAGGACTTCTTTGACAGTGGCTGCAATCTGTCTGGTATGTTGACAGTACAGGGTCAGTTATCGGAAAAGCAGAAACAGGATATTAGAACTTCATGGTCACAGGCTTACAGTGGTGGCGGTAAGGGTCTGGCAGTCTTACAGGGAAATATGACGTTTGCACCGATTCAGGTTAGTGCAAGTGATTCACAGATGTTAGAGTCAAGGCTTTATAATGTTCAGGATATAGCCCGTTTCTTTGGGATTAGCCCTGTAATGCTAGGAGATTTGTCACATTCCAGTTATTCGACTCTGGAAGCAACACAACTTGACTTCTATGCTCATACGCTACAACCTTATATTGTGATGGTTGAAAACGAATTTAACCGTAAACTGTTGAAACCGTCTGAGGCTAATCTGGTTATAGACCTAGATGATTCCTATGTACTAAAGTCGGATAAGACAACACAGGCCGCTTATTACACACAACTTCTTAGTAATGGTGTCCTGTCTGTCAATGAGGTAAGAAAAGAACTAGGATATTCTGAGATTGAAGGGGGTGATTCACATACAATCCCCTACACGGATATTTCACAAAACACTTTAGAAAATGAGAAGGATTCAGAGGGGCAATGATGCAGCATTTGTCATTAACTTAGTAGACCATGATGAACAACCGATTTACCTTAATGACACATTACATATTGATAACGTTATTCTGAAATTTTACACAGACTCTACAGATGTGGAAGACTGGATAACGCTAGACAGAAGTTTAGATGCAACGGTATTCGGTGAGAAAAACAGGATTGTTGTTCAAGATACCATGTTTTCACAACTTGCAGACGGTGTTTTACTGTTAGACATGAGTATTGACTTTATTGAAATGGATGGCAGTATTTGGAATTTCAGGAAGACCGTGACAACAGATTACTACATAAAGAACTAGAGACATGGAAGCAATAGTTTGTGAAAGAAAGTGTCAAGTCAACAATGTAGCCCGTGAACAGGAATATCATGTATCTGTAGACTTAGACAAAATAGATATTCAGTATGGCTATACTCAGGAAGAGATAGACGCTAAGTTTGCCAATATTGACGAAAAGATTAGGGAGGCAGAAGAGGCTACTGAGGATTGTGTGGAAGCTACTAGTGATGCAGAAGCCACTATCGTAGACTGCCAGACAGCTATTAGCAACTGTCAGACAGCAATGCAAAGTGCTACATTCAGTGCTAACGACTGTATTATAGCGACGACAAATGCAAACACTTCTGCCTACAGTGCAAACAACGCAGCAAACAGGGCAGCAACGGCTATATCTCTTTGTGAGACTGCAACACAACAAGCACAAGAAGCCGCTGCAATGCTGAATTTTACGACTGAGGAAATAGACCCTGCAAACATTAAGAGTATAATTTATGATTGAGAAAGAAATCAGACGGGTAGACAACACCATCCAACGCGCAGAAGGTGAGTCTAGGATGGTTGAGGGCTATGCCGTTGTATTTGACAGCCCTAGTGAAGATATAGGTTGGGTTGAGTATATTCACAAGGGGGCTATTACAGAAGACACTATTAAACGCTCTGATGTCTTCTGCAAGTTTAACCACAATGACGAGAAGGTTCTGGCACGGTGCAAGCATGGGAACGGTTCACTTAGGTTAGAAGTTGACGAGCACGGGTTGAAATATGCCTTTGAAGCTCCAGACACGGCTTTAGGTAATGAACTACTTTCGTATTTGAAGAGAGGTGACGTGTCTTCCAGTTCATTTGCATTTACCATTGCACAGGAAACGGGTTCAGAAAAGTGGTCAAAGGAAGGTGACAGGCTTAGACGTGATATTTACCACATTGACAAGCTGTTTGATGTGTCACCTGTCTTTAGCCCTGCCTATGAAGAAACCTCATGTGCTGCTAGAGCTAAAGAAATCCAGAAGACGTCTGAGGAGTTAGACGCGAAACTGGACTTAATGCTAGAGGAAGTTGAAAAACTATGAAAAACTCAGTAGAAATCAATGACAAGAAAAGCCTGCTTAAACAACGCTGCAAGGAAATTGTAGATACCTGTAAGATTGAGATTCGTGAAATGACCGATGCAGAGAAGGAAGAGTTTGAGCAGAACAAAGAAGAAATCAAGGCACTGAATAAAGAACTAGAAGAACTGAAAGCAAAATTGCGTGCCTATGATGAAGAACTGCCTGAGACCGAGGATGAAGAAAAGGAAGAGACCGAGGATAACAAACAGGCAAGAAATTTTATTAACACTAAATCTAATACTAACATGGAATTTAGACTCGTTAAGGCAATCCGTGACATTGCCAACAATCGTAACTTAGATGAAACCGCACAGGCCGTAGTAGAGTCTGGTGCGAAGGAAATGCGCAAGGCTGGTGTTTCGTTCGGTGGCCAGATTCAGCTCCCTACAGAGACACGCGCAGCTATTACCGTAGCAAGTGAGGGTGAGGATGTGGTAGCCACTAACCTTTACAATATTATTGAGCCTCTCCGTGCAAAGAATGTGCTCGTTCAGGCAGGTGCAAAGTTCATTTCTGGACTGGTTGGTAATGTTCAGATTCCCGTGATGTCTGGTGCTAATGTAGCATGGGCAACTGAGACGGGTGCAGCTACAGACGGTGCAGGCAGTTTCACTTCAAAGAGTCTTAGCCCGAAGCGTCTGACTGCCTTCATTGACCTGTCTAAGCAATTTCTGGTGCAGGATTCGCTTGATGCAGAGGCACTGATTCGCCAAGACCTGATTAACGCTATTAACAGCAAACTTGAAGCTACTATCTTAGGTGACGCAGCTGCTACTGCAACCGCTCCCGCAGGCATTTTCAGTTTGGGTGTTGCTCCTACTATCAATGACTTTGGTGAGTTGACCGCTCTGGAGGCTACTGTAGAGGCTGCTAACGTCTATGGTGAAATGAAATATATTATGTCACCTAGTGCAAAGGCAGGTTTCCGTAACATGGCTAAGAGCACGAAGTCGAATGAACTGGTTATGCAGGGTGGTGAAATTGACGGTACTCCCGTACTGGTTAGCTCTAACGTTTCTACTACTCAGTTTGTCTATGGTGACTTTAGCAATCTGGCAATCGGTCAGTTTGGCGGTATTGACCTCGTTGTAGACCCGTACACTAAGGCCGCAGAAGGTCAGGTTCGTCTCGTGGTTAATGCCTACTTTGACGCTGTTGTTTTGCGTCCTGTGGCCTTTGCTATTGGTAAGCTCTAAACCTTCATAAAATCAAGTCTATATGTATATACCTTTAGACAAAATAAAGAAACACCTTAATATCGACAATGACTTTAAGGATGATGATGAATATTTAGCCGATTTGGAAGAGGTGGCTTGTGTCGCAGTTCAGAAGCATATAGACCGAAATCTTAATGAACTGGATAGGGGCGGGAATTTACCCGCTCCTATCACACAGGCTATTCTTTTGATGATAGGAACGTTCTATAACTCTAGGGAATCGGTAGCTTATGCGTCAGCCCAAGAAGTACCATTGTCATATAACTATCTGCTTGACCTCTTTAAGAACTATAACGGGTGTCAATGCGGAACTAATGACTTTGTATAATGAGAACGGGGCTATTAACAGAAAAGATTTCCATTCACAGAGCTACAACGGTTAGAAACGACTTTGGGGAAAAGATTCAGGCTTACACGGAACTAAGAACTACTAGAGCTCGGGTTATCCACAACTCAGGAAACCGTGAAACAGAGAATAATGAGGTCGTTTATTCCTATGTGAAGACCTTTGAAGTCTGGCACTACATAGACATTAAGGAAACAGACCTTATCATGTGGGGTGACAGGAAGTATAGGGTTCTTTCTATTGAGCCTGTGAAAGAACAAAACAAGAAAATCGTGGAAACAGAGTTAGTCAATGAATAATATAAGATTTGATGATAACGGTTTTTCCACTTTCCTGAATGAAGTCAGACCAAACAAAATCAAGTCAGCCCTGAAATCTGGCATGAGAAAAAGTTTGGGTATCATTAAGAGACAGGCAGTTTCTAACCTGAGACAAGTAACACCTAACTACAAGAAAAAAGACAAGTGGGGTCTAACCTTACAGGGGGGTATCTTAGTTAAGGTGAATAAGGACGGACTAGGTGGTAGAGCTGAAATAATCGGTCGTGGCGGTAAGGCTAATTTTAAGTTGAAGTTCTTTGAAAACGGCACTAAGGAAAGAAAGACCAGAAAGGGCTACAACAGAGGCCAGATGAAGACAACGCCTTTCTTTACACCCGCTGTTAATTCCACAAAGTCACAGGTACATGAAACACTACAGACTAACCTAGACGAATCCCTGAGAAGGGCTTATAACAAATACGCGAAATAATGGAAAGTGGACTCAGTATTAACAAGCATCTCTACAGCCTTTTGTCGGGAGATGCAGAGCTAGAAGGGATGGTAGGTAATAACATCTACCCTCTTATAGCAGAAGAAGACGTGAAATTTCCGTTTATCATTTTCTCAAAGACCTCATTGACTCCTGAATACAACAAATGTGGTGTTACTGGTGATGTTATCAGTTTTTCGGTAGCTATTGCAGCACAGAATTATTTCCAGACTGTAGACATTGCCGAAAAAGTCAGGGGAATCTTAGAACTACACAGGGACAGCTATTTTACTAGGGTTGAGTTCTCAGGGGTAACGGAGGAATACATGGAAGATTCTTATATTCAGACACTTAATTTCACGGCTAGAATTAACTTTTAATAATCATATACAACTCTATGGCAAATATAATGGGTGAAAACGTCCAACTCTTTATGGGTGGTGGGACTTTGGCATGTGCTACTAGTTGCTCTGTTGACATTTCCAGTGATGATATTGACGTTTCTTGCAAAGATACTGGCAAGTGGGGCGCAACTAAGCGAGGTAAGATTACATGGTCTGCAACTAGTGACAATCTTATGGTAGTCGCTGATTATACATCTTTGGTAGATGCAATGATTTCGGGTGAACTGGTTACTTTGGCCTTTTCAACCGTAGGAAACGCTGCTGCTGCTACAACTCCTGATGCAGAGGGTCATGTAGTACCTTCTGGCGGTTGGACTGCTAGCGGGGATATGTATGTAGGTAAGGCCACAATCAGCTCAATTTCCCTGAGTGCTGGTAATGGTGAACTGGCTACTTACAGTGTTACCTTCAATGGCGTGGGTGCTCTGACAAAGGGGGCTACTATTGCGGCTACTTCTGGCACTAATTCGTAAATAACAAATCGGGGAGGTCTGGTTAGTATGGTCTAATCAGGTTTCCCCATAATTTTCTATATGCTATGAAAATCCAGATTGGTAATAATACAATTGAACTAAAACGTAAATTTCGGTCTTACGTTATCTATGAAGCTATTACAGGGCACATTTTCCAACCCAAAAACCTTACAGACTTCATGTTTTACTTCTACTCTGTAATTTTGGCATGCAGTCCAGACATTGAGCTTACTATGTCGGACTTCATGGACTGGTTGGATAATAACGAGACAGTCTTCAATGACTTTATTACATGGTTAGAGGCAGGGGATTCTATAGAAGGTCAGTTTGTGAATAAGGAAACTGAAAACCAAAAAAAAACCTCAAACCACTAACCTACACGGAACTAATGACGCTACTTTGCTTAGAGTATAAAGTAGTATCAATAGAGTATTTCCTAGACCGAATGAGGTATTACGAAATCAGACCTCTTCTAGACAACATGGATAGGTCTGTGAAATCGGATTGGGAACAAACTAGACTGGTGGCTTACATAATGGCACAATCCAATTCTAGTAAGAAGATAAAACCTACAGACATTGTTTCCTTTTCATGGGACAAAAAGGAAAACACAGAAAAGCCTACTCAACTGACACAGGAACAGCGAGAAGAAATGATTGAGAGGGCTAGGAAACAGGAAAAACAACTTAAAGAACAGGGACTTATTTGATATGGGACAACTAGTAGAAGAACTGGTACTTAAATCAGACAACTATAACAGAAATATAGGCTCTGCTATTAACCGTCTGGAAGACCTGAGACGGCAAAGCGACAAGGCAGGAAATGGATTAGGTGGTCTGGAAAGTCAGCTAGGTAAGGTAAAAGGTGCAGCTAATATCCTGACAAGTGGAATCGGGAAACTGGCAGGCGGTCTAGGTGTCGCTTTGGGTGCAGCCGAAGTCTTTAACAGAGCTATGAAGGAAAGTCAGACTGTTGGGGATGCAGTGGCAAAGATACAGACTCAGGCTAGCGAGGCCGTGAATTACTTTGCAAACTGTCTGGCTAGGGCTGATTTCTCCAACTTCCTTTCAGGCTTACAGGATATTATTGACAAAGCGGGGGACGTAGCGGATGCACTGGATGACCTAGGTTCGGCACAGTTACTTTTCGACTATTCCAACAAAAAGAAGGTAAACGAATATGAGCAACTCCTTATGATTTCCAAAGACCTAACCAAAACAGAAAAGGAACGTAAGGAAGCACTGGAAAAGGCTAGGAAACTGAATCAGGAAATAGTCAATGACGAGAAAGAAATGTCTGTCAAATACGGTGAAACGGCTATTAAAATCATTCAGCAAGAACTATCCAAACAGAGAAAGAATATTGGCACTGTTGACGAGAATTTTATCAATCAGTGGTTTACCTTCGACAAATACAAAATGCGTGGTGAGCTGAAAAAGGCTTATGACGATTATACTGAACAGGCAAAGAAACTAAGAACTAAGGCAGAATCAGAGCGTAACAAGCGACTAAAGGAACTGGAAAGAAAACACGCTTACGATGTAGGTTGGAGTCCTAGTAGCAATGACAAAGCATATAACAGCAATGAGCAGAAGTTACGCGAACAGGCTACAGCACTAGAGCGTAAAAGAGACTCAGACCGTTCTAGAGTCATTGCATGGGCTACTTCTGAGATAAACGATGAAACAGACAGTCAACTTGCAGCCGCTTTGCAGTATCTTTCAAAGCAAAGTGACATGCAACTTGAAGCCGCTAGACGTGACTTTCAGGCTAACAGGGCAGAAGCGAGGTTAGAAGGTGGCAATAAGGGCGGCTCTGGTTCTGGCACTGGATTGAACAAAAAGGAAATCGAGGCTGAGACTGGTTCAATTGCAGACCTTACCAACAAAATAAAGCTACTTCAAAAGGCCATTGAGAACACGGCAGACCAAGCAACTAGACTGAATCTCAGAAGCCAAGTGAAGGAACTAGAGGGTCAGATAGAAGCGATGTCTTTTAATGACCGTATGGCAGAAATGAAGGCGCTTGGTCTGGATAAACCCGTTTCTGGTGTACCTATTCGGATTGTGCCTCAGTTACCAAGTCAGGAAGAGATTAAGGCCAAAATGGATAAACTAGCCTATTCTCTGTCACCTATGGGAAAGATGGAAACTTACAATGACGTTTCCAAGCAGATAGGTGATACACTGGCACAGGTAAACGCAGGGGTCATAGGTGAAGACATGGCTCAACAGATTATAGACCATCTAAACGAGAAACTGCAAGCACTAGGTCTAAAGCCTATTGAAGTTGACATAAAGGCACAGAAAGCCATTAACGAAATAAACGGAATTGGTAACACTATTGCAAGTCTGGGTGACGCTTTCAGTGGACTAGGACAGGCTTTTGAATCACCTGAGTTAAACGTTGCAGGCATGATAGCAAGTGCAATTGCCTCTATTATTCAGGGCTATGCAACGGCCAGTGCTCAGTCTGCAACTCTAGGGCCTTGGGCATGGGCTGCTTTCAGTCTTAGCGGTTTGGCACAGGTAGCTAGTGTTATTGCACAGATTCACAATTTGTCGGGCTTTGCTAACGGTGGTATTGTCGGCGGGTCTTCCTATCATGGTGACAATAACCTGATAAGAGCCAATAAGGGCGAAATGGTGCTTACGAAAGGCCAACAGACAAACCTCTTCCACATGTTAGACTATGGAAGAAATAACGGTGTCAGTGGCTCAGTTCAATTCAGGGTGCAGGGTAAAGACCTAGTAGGAGTGCTCACTAATTGCAACAGCCGAAACTTAAAACTCCAATAAAATGAACTATCAGCTAATCTACTACTCTGATTTCAAAGACATAGAAGACAATGACATTAGGGTAGAAATATATAAAGATGGCAGTGAAAGGGAGGCAGAGGAATTAACTCTGTCTACCCCTGCTGTCACTATTGACTATATGGCAGACAGTATATTTCAGCCCCTAAAGAAAAGTGGAGCTAGTATAAACATACTGACTGAAAACGTTCTGGAAAACCTTTTTACAGGTGAGTTGCTGAGTCCACAAGTTAGAATCTACAAAGACGGTGATTTGTTCTGGTTCGGGTATATAACACCAAACATCTACACACAGCCCTACAAAGACACGCTAGACCTTCTGACTCTGGAATGTGTGGACTCTATTTCTAATCTGGGTAGCGTGGACTTTAGAAAGAGCGGTGAGATTACTTCACTAATCGCTATCATTTCCAGACTCCTAGACATGGTAGACAGCGAGAAACTAGCCTCTAAGATTTACATTCCCAAATCCGTTTCTCTGGATGGAAACACGGATATTCTGGGAAACCTCTATATCCAGGAAAGAAACTTTTATGATGAAAAGAACGAAGCCGAGAAAGCAGATGAAGTAGTAGGCTCTATTATGCAGTATTTGGGTTTCACCATGATGCAGTACAAAGACGCTTACTATATCATAGACCCTGATTCAATCTCAGGCAATACTTCTTTTCTTGTGTATGACAGAGAGACAGGGACAACATCAAATGAGACACTAGACCTGTCAGCAAGAAACGTTATGGATATTGGGATAGCAAAGGGAACGGGAACGGTCAGTCTAGGGGGTGTCTATAATAAAGTTACCCTGATAGCCAACAACAACCCGTTAAGTGCTATCCTTCCTGATTTTGACAATGAAGACGATATAGTAAACCAAAGTTCTAACCCTGACCAAAGTTACACAGAAAGCTATTCGTTCAATGATATAAACTATGAACTACTGTCTGGTTTCTTCAAGTCACAATCAAACTGGATATACAAAAAACCGTCTACAGCGGACATATCGGGGGAGCATGATATAGACGAAGTGACTTTATCCAACAGAGATACAATCAAGTCGGGTGTCTTCTGGCAAAAAGTAGACAGTTGGGAAACGAATGAAGGTGAAGAGCACAGTTCGGTATCATGGAAAACTTACATAACTATGACTGGTGGCGGTTTTCTAGGTTCTAATCCGTTTCTCATTCTGAATAACACTAAACCCATGATTCTAGACGGTGGTTATCTCATTGTCAATATAAAGTACAAATTCAGTACAGACCTCAGAGCACACAGTGTAGTTAAATCCATGTATGACCACCCTAATGTCTATGGCTCATGTACTGGTTTAACATGGAATAGTGACAGTGACAACATAGGGGCTGACATGTGGCCTGACAATACTATGTTTCCCTGTAGAATGACTATCGGTAACTATTACTATAATGGTGAAGAGTGGATAGATTACAGCGTCTATAATGCAAAAGTAGCTAGAGGTTACTATACTATGGGGGCTGACAACATACACGGTTATACCCTTCACGGTGGCAAAGGAAGCACAAATAAAACTGGTGACTGGGAAAACTGGTATAGGATTCAGAACGCTTACGGTGACTGGCTCTATGTCACAAAAACAGAATATGACGCTAACACAGGCATTAAGGAAACAGGTAAGACAAAGAGAAATAATCACTTTTGGTATGTAAACGGGAATGGTGACACTGTGCAGATGTGTATTGATTACTATTATGAGATAATTCTAGGTGATAGGTTCTATTTGGTACACAGAAACAAGACTACCGAAAACATTTATGATGTGGAATATACCCTAACTAATACGGTGTCTTACAAAATGAATATTGTAGACAGTTCTGACGGTGTAGCTATCAAGTGTCCTACAGATAAAACCCTGTATGGCAGACTTACCTTCCAGATTAACGCACCTGACAAACTAGGCATTAACCCACAATACAGAAGCGACATAGCCAGTACAACGCTAAAGGCTATTCATATCTCAGACCTTACTATAAAATACTCAAAAGCCAACTCTTATAATAGTATCTACAGCACTTCAACGGCAGAGCCAGATGTTACTTATACCAATGAAATAAACTCAGGCTATTGTCAGGAAATGGAAGACGTAACTCTGACTGTCAACAGTTACACAGAACTTGCTACTTCCTACTCTTATGTAATGGGTCTGGATGGAAATAACTACTACTACATTAAGAATGGTCTTAGGTTTGGTAATAGCACAATGATTCCAGAAGAAAAGCTAGTTGAAAGATATGTAAACTACTATTCTAGCCCGAAATACAAATACGGGAATACTTTAAGAAATGTAGATGTGACTCCTTTTAGCCTGATTAGCGAGAGTAATTTAGGAAAAACGATGGTTGTAGGCAAAGCGTCCTATGACCTGTCTAATAATTGTGTAGAAATTGAGGGTCTTCAACTATGACTATAAAGATTAACACTAGCGCAATTCCTCACCGATACAGAAACAGATTCCTTAGAGACACTGGGAATAATGTTTCTGTCTCTGGTGGTGGAGGCAACATTACCAATAACACCACAATTATTGGTAGTACATTTGAGCCTCATAACTTGTGGGGCAGATACTTTGATGATACTGAGGACATATCAGGGGACTTAGAAGGTGTAGGTAATATAGACGCTACTGGCAACATTACGACTACTGGCAATATTACGGGCGAGGACGGTTCTTTTCAAAATAACCTAGACGTTGTTAATTATATTCACGCAGGCGGTGACATAGAAGCCGATGAAGATATACTAGGAGAAAACGTAACAGCATACAATGAAGTAAACGGAACTACAGGAAACTTCAATACCGTTAATGCAGAAACGGGTAACATTACGATTATTAACTCAGGGACGATTAACGCAGATGAAGGAAACATAACCCGTCTTTCTAGTGACTATGCAGCAATAAAGGAAGCCGTTATAGATACGTTACGATCAACCGACATAACAACCGATTACCTGACAGTCACTAAACAGGCACACTTCTTTAGTCTGATTATTGATGAACTGAAATCCGTTGGGGGTCAAGTTATCCTAACACCCGCTAACATGAAGGTTTCTAATGTCTGGCACAAAACCAATGGTGACTATAGACTATATGCAAGGGCAAAACAGGGTGACAAGCAGATAACCAATAACTTTGTAGTAGGAGACCAAGTAATCTGTCAGACATTCAACGCTGCAACAGGCACTTCTTACAATGTCTCTAACAAATACTATTGGGCTTTAGTGAAGGGTATAGGAACTAAGCGTAACATGTACTTTCAAAGTCCAAGCATAAAGGCAACTTGTGTGGCTAACTTCGACACTGAGGGGGACGGTGAGATTACCCATGAAGAAGCACAGGCGGTTACTGGTTCGTTAGGCACTATATTCAACTCCAACTGTGAGGGCAAATTTAATGAACTGCAATATTTCACAGGTCTTACTTACATTAACATATCCGCTTTTGAGTCAAGCAAGATTGAAGAGGTAACATTACCCTCTACTATCACTAGAGTCTACAAACAGGCTTTTAGGTATTGCAGAAATCTTAGTAGCGTCACTTTGAATGAAGGACTAACACGAATTGACTACAGTGCTTTCAGATATTGCACAATCCTGCCAGAGCTAACAATCCCTTCTACAGTTACCACTATTGAATCACTGGCTTTTTCACGTTGTGCCCTACTTCATACGGTTAGATTCAAGTCTACCAATCCTAGTGACTATCAGGCAGACATTTTCAGTGATTGTGGTAGCCTAGAAACAATCTATGTGCCTAGTAGTGCAGTGGCTACTTATAAGGCTAAGTTTCCGACATTGGCAAATATTATAGTTGCTGACACTTCCACTACAGCACTAACCGCTAACACTGATCCTGTTTTATATGAGGAATATTTCTATATTGACATTGACGGTACAAACTATGATGGGACTTTGAATCCAGAAGAGGGTGATGAAGTAGTTCAGTTAGGCTACAGGGGCACAGATGATGCAGCCCGACAAAGTGCTATTATCATTAGTGCCTATAGAAGTGTTGACACAGGTTTGACAGCACCATCTTACGCACAATATAAGGGCATTAACGACTATAGTCTTAGCACACACCGTTACACATGGTTTGCTGCTAACGGGAATTGCATAAGAGGTGACTTGAAAGTAGAGACAGGTGAAAGCATAGAAGATATAATTGATGATATTGAACTGGCTCATACCTATGTTCATGTAGCTTACTCTAATAGTTCTAGTGACTGGTCTAAGACTTACGATAAGACTTACACCTACATTGGCTTTTGCACTAACCAGACAGAATCAGACACGGCTTTAGTCTACTCTGATTATAGTTGGTCACGAATGAAAGGTGTTAATGGCAATGATGCAGACTATTATAAACTTGTGCCTAACTACAAGCAGGCATTTATTAACAAGAATAAGCAAGTCAAGTTCAGCGCAAGTTATAATATTGCGCATATAGTCGGTGATTCTTACGAGATTCTAGATGAAACAGATGCAGGATTGTTTAATGTCGAATATAAGCTTAACACGGCTGCAAGTTGGTCAGACCTAGGACAAGAGCCAGACACAGACGGCTCTTTTCACGATGCTGAAACGGTGTCAAACTATAATGCCGCAATGAGAGGCTACTATATCAGGCTTTATAGTGATGATTTGCAGGATTTCATAGATAATGACTATATCCCTGTAACAATGGAAGCAGGGGCGGTTTTTGAGGTTACTGACGAAGCCATTACTTCAGCTGTTACCGAGTCTGAAGAATACACTGACGGGAAAATTGCAACGGTAAATAACAGATGTTCGACTATTGAACAGACTGCAAGCGGTATCACGTCTAGGGTTGAAGACTTAGAAACTGACTATGACACGCTAAGTGGCACAGTAGCCTCACACACAACTTCAATCAGTCAGGTTGAACAAACAGCTAGCTCACTTAGTACAACGGTTTCACAACATACTACTACCCTAGAAGGACATACAACTAGCATTTCTAATCTTACACAGACTGCAAACGGGCTTACTTCCAAGGTCGGTGTTATTGATGGTGAGCTATGCGGTGACAACATGTTTGGCTTTAACAGGGGTTCTAGGTCGTATAATACCAATATCAAACTATCTCCCGAACAATACGGAATGATTGGCTGGGGCACATTGAACAGAATCGACAACCTAGGAATAACGGAAACTGGATGGTACACGGTTTCTTTTGACATAAAGGCTAGCTCTAGTTGTTATGTAAACACTAATCTTTGTGACACACCTTCTAGTTATGCTGCAATCTGGATAAATGGTGCTTTGGTTAATGATTCAATCAGTTCTAGCAATTACTATGTTACTACTTCATTCAGACATATTGTTTGTCAGTTTAATCTAGCCTCTTCAAGCTACATTAACGGTGATAACGGCTATTGGGGTTTCCTAGACTTTGAACTTTCTAACACCTATGTCAGTAATGGTGTTAAACTGTATGTGGCTAACCTGAGTGTCATTAAAGGCCAGTACCAAAACCCCACATTCCATATAGCAAGGGAAGATTCTGAATATAGCGGAGGTGAGCAGTGGTTTGAATGGCTATACAGTTCAACAAATGGACTGAAAAACACTGGTGAAAGCTATAGGGGCTTTAATGTGTATTGCAACGAAACACACCCGACAAGCACAAAAACTGCAATAGACTTTATACACCCTGACACACCAAATAACCATATTACCCTCAAAGACCAGACCTGTTACACGTTATCCTTCTTTGCAAAGACTAACTACACGTCGGCACAAATGGTTTCACACTTGTATAACACACAGCAAGGGGTTAATTCTGGCACATATTTACACAACAGCACTACATGTTCAGAATATAACCACATGGGCGAGTCTGGTGATGGCTACTATGTGACTGATTTAACCTCTGAATGGAAACACTATGTTATTCACTGGTGGACTGACTTCGGCACTAGTACAGGGACAAGGGGGCTGGCGGTTTCGACTTGTCAGTGTTTGCCTTTGCGCATTACTACAGATTGCACTAACTACAGCGGAAGTGTTATCTATATCGCGGGTGTCATGCTGCAAGAGGGTTATGTTAGTGACCAAAGTTCAACGCACGGGAGCACAATTCAACAGACAGCGGATAGCATTAAGATGGTAGTTCAGGGGCTTAATGATACTGGCATAGATATACAGTCAGGAACGATTAACATAAACGCTGACAACACTAACTTCTATGGTAATATTAAGCTATATGACTCTAATGAGGGATTGACGATTTACAAGGGTGGCAGTCCTACAATCAAGGTTAAAAACGAGTCGGTTGGTTCTTATAGTGACAACAAGTTTAACAACCAAACTATAACCTATCCTGATAATATCGTAGTTCAGCCTTACAACCTAGACCCGCCGCTTAATTCGTCTATACGTTCACTAGGTGCTAGAGACGCGGGGGTTACTATATCCCTGACTAACTGCTATGTTCAACTGTCAGAGAAACCATCCTTTGCACAGTCTTTCAACTATACCATTCACTTAGCATCTTCTGTTAGGACTTTGGGAAACGGCTATAGACAATATAACGACATAGCGACAAAGACAGGTACAATCAGCATGCCTACTAGCGGTTACTATTCGTTTGGTACGGTTACTTTCAGTGCCCTTTCTGCAAACCAAAGTAGCTTATTTGTCACAATAAGCCTAGAATACACAGGAAGCAATCCAAACCATTACTCAGACAAGGGAAACCAGATTGTCGGTAAGTTCTACTATACCCTGACACAGATGGTTTCAAACCTGACTACTATCGGAATTGATGGTATGTATAGTTCTAGTGGCCAAGGTAAAATGTTGTGGGCTAATCCTGATAACGTGGGCATGTATTGGAATGGAACAGGAACAAGTCTAGGCACTTCTTACCCATATTACAGTTTGAAAGTGAACGCTAACGGTATGTCTCAGGCTATAGGTACTTCTATCAGTAACATGATGGATTATAACGTAGGCTCTGTAAGCAAAGTTAAGTCTATTAGCTCTGATTGGTCTTCCTATAGTAACACCCTTTACTTCTGCTATCCTGATACAAACTCATTAAGTACTACTAACCGCTATGACACCTTCTTTGTAAGTTCCCTAGGGTCTACTTCTATTGACAATTACTTAGTCTTTGACAACCTCTACAACTCAGGTGTTCAATATAGAAGCCCTAACGGTAGAAGGGTTATTGTTATAAACCGTTCTGGAAGTGACAGACTTTATATTTGCACTAGGACATATCTACAGAGTTTTGCAAGCTCTTCCTACAGTAACTATAACTACCTTTATGACTATGCAAATGGTTCTGCTACTTACAGGGTGCAGGTTAAAAACTCACGTCCAGTAGAATTGATGTGTATTGATGGATATTGGCATGTTCTTAATTATCACAACTAACGGAAAAAATGACAAACAACACTAAAGACTGGATAAGTTACGGGTCAGCAATGTTTATGATTCTGACTGGTGCAATTCTTTCTTACATATCGTTCTTTATGCTACACACAGTTGAAAATTCTGTTTTGGTATATCTTTCTGAGGCTCTAACCTTTGCTGGTGGTGTTTTCGGGTGCAGTATATACTTTAGCCACAAATTCGGGAAATTCGTAACTGAGGCAAACAAAAGAATAAATGACAGATTAGAGAGAATTGAGAGACGATAATTAACGGGTCTGGAAACGGGAAACATAAGCCTACTTCCAGACCTTCCTTTCTTTTCAAAAGTGTCCTTATTTTTGTCATTCATAATAGTATGTAGTAGTATTATATTGAAGTAATAATAAGTAATACGAAGACTAATAATTATTGAATAATTGTGATAATAACAATACAATATCATTATTACATCTAGTTTTAGCCCTAGAGTTGAGAATAGTTTGGCAGAATGAAAATAATGTTGTACCTTTGCAGCCAGTTAAGCGTAACGAATAGTCTACTTCCACTAACGGAGGTATCTATAATATTACATAATGGCAACAATCAGTAATGAGGCTAAGACCGCTTGTTTGGGTCTTTTGATGGAGAAGTTTGAAGGAAAGTCTAACTACCAAGCAATCATTCCCGCTTATGTGGATTGGTTTGCAAGGAAGAAAGCTAAATCAGACGAAGACCTGACTCTGATTTGCAAGGATAGCGAGGAAAAGCTAAGTAAGGCTTTGGACTACTGGAAGTCTAAGCATATACTAAAGAAGTCCGCTATTCTGGAAGTCTTATCAGTTTCTCCATTATCCTACAATGACCTACTGGAAATCTCTGAGAAGGCTAAGGAGTTATCAAAGACAAAACTGAGTGAACGTAGGGCAGAACTGGAAAGAATCAGACAAGAGGCCGAAACTGAGTTGAGAAGTCTAGAGTCGGTTGAGGACTAAGGGACTCTCTGTTACTGGAATTGCACGGGCTAAGTTGGTTGATGCAGTTATCGAGCGTCTGGAAAAAGAAGGTGTTGCAGACCATCCAGAGGACAAGTTAAGGCTGAAACAACTAGGGCTTATTAAGAAACAATTAACCGAAGAAAAAGGCAGAAAGACAAAAGGAAAGTAAGGGGTCAGTAGCGGGAAACCACAATCAAAAAAGCTACAAAGAGGGGTGAGAATCCCCTTTTTTTTTATGCCTTTATGTTAAAAGTACCAAATTATTGAAGTTTACCTGTCACGCTACTTGGAATGGTTATTGAAGTCATATTGCCACAATTAAAGAATGCTCGCTGGCCTATGCTCGTAACGCTGTGCTCCACACCGTTATAGGTTACAGATGCTGGGATAACCACATGTCCTGTGTACTTGTTGGGATTAGTTGTTACCTCGGCCTGTTTCGCCTTAGTAATCAGATTGTAGTATATACCATCAATCTCCACCGATTGTGCATCCGACAATATCGGCAGGAGCATAAACAGCGCAATAAAAGCTTTTTTCATATTGTTTTCGTTTTTTAGTTTATTCAACTGAAATGCGCAGGCCATTTCTACGCATTCCCGGCTCACCACAAGCCACTCCAGTCGTTGAAACGCCTGCGCATAGAAGCGCCGACGCTCTTTCTGGAGTTGGCTCGTCTTTTCGGAGGTGGTGATTGGGAATGTCAGAGCCTATTATGTCTATTTGTTCCGAAGAACAGGTGCAAAGATACGCATTTTCACGGAGAAAAACGTCGTTTTTGTGTAAAAAATCTAAAAATTGCAAAGTAATTTGCAAATATATGCGCGAGGAGGTCAATACTTGACGGAAAAATGTGTAAATTTGTCGTCGGAAATTCAAGAGAGGTGGTTATGAATGTTCAACAATTAAAAGATGAGTCGGGAGGACGCCCTCCGCTGGATTAGCAGACTTTGGACTTCCAAAGTAGGGTGTTCAATTTGATGTACCCAACTTATGGATGATTTGCAGTCACATTTTGAGTTAAACAAATATAAAAGAACTTTGCGCACGACCTCTTTTCCGTATTGCCAAAATGTTTTAAAATCAACATAAGCCTCTGGCTTTCAATTGCTTGCATCCTTGCTGTAGCTACTAAAAGGCGCCATGATGAGGGGAGGGACATAGGGGGGTACGTGAAGTGTCGGCAAAGCGTCTATTTGGCTTAATCTGCTGATTTTCAAAATGTTTCACAATCTTAAAATCGTTTTTCGTTCTCAGGTTTGTTGTGTAACTTTGTCGAAAAACAAGTATATAGCAATGAAGAAAGACAAGACTAACGAAGGCACTGACAAGCGCAAGATGTCTAAGCTGGAGAAAGAGAACGCAAAGCTGAAGGCACAGAACGAGCAGCTCAAGTCAGATAACAAACAGCTCAGGTCA
>Ga0256404_1003065_pt1 | contig 35223 bp, 28 predicted proteins | sample RumenRJG_01DNA_FD_185990 | JGI IMG/M metagenome (GOLD analysis project Ga0256404, IMG submission 185990) | Bovine rumen microbial communities from Lethbridge, Alberta, Canada - RJG_01 | ecosystem: Host-associated > Mammals > Digestive system > Stomach > Rumen | place: Canada: Alberta | collected... | reverse complement strand
CCAGGGGACCGAACATCACAAACGGAAGTATACCAAGTCCGGACGTTACGCAAAGAAAAGAAAAAAGCCCGATTCATCCCCGACCGGCTGACGCCGGTACGGGGTTTTCTCGGGAAAAGCCGATAAAGAAACAGTGCGGCATATTCCGGTTTTTCTGATCCGGCGGACAAGGCCGGCAGGTGTTTGCCGGACGTACACACGCGGCAGCCTTCGGCGGGACGCGCCCGGGCTCACGGACGGAAGCCCGCCGGACAAGCCGGCGGCCCGCCGTCCGTTTCTCCCGCGGCGCTCAAATCCCGCCTTAACGCAAAAAAACGCCCCGGAGTCTGTCTCCGGAGCGTTTCGTCTTATACTCCCCTCAGTTTGGCCGCGTTTTTGGTGACAAGGATCAGCTCGTCGAGGTTGTCCACATGCCACCTGCGGAACACCTGCGCCTCCAGGTCTTCCATATCCACCGCGTCAAAAAATCCGGCGGAGTCTTTGTCTTTCGGCTCCCGCCAGTATTTTCCGACCGTGTCGATATAGACGCGGCCGATATCGGTGTACACCCAGATCCGCTGCATGGATTTCTGCTTCGGGTTTGTCCAGTAAAACGCGCGGATCAGTCTGGCCTTTGTTTTCGCGCCAGCCGGCTTTGCCTCGCGTTCCCGGTACTGGTCCGCGAAAATTCGGAGAAGCCGGACAACCACGGTCGTGTCGTCGATCGCGGAGTGGAACTTGATGCCCTTGTCCGCGTGGACGGCTTTTGCCACGTTGCTCTGCTTGTAGCGGGGCCGGCCCTTTTCCATCACTTTTTCCGGGTTCACCAGATCCTTTGCCATTTCCATGATGTCGAGATATTCGACGGACGGGAAGGCGGCGTGGTTTCTCGCATAGAGGTCGGTCAGGCGCTCCAGGTCAAACCGGACGTTGTAGCCGCACAGAAGCGGCGGGCGCACGCCCAGATAATCCCGGATCCTCGGGAACATCTCTTTCTCCGGCAGGTCGTCTTCCAGCATGTCGTTCGTAATTCCGGTAATCTCCGTGATCTTGGGCGGCAGCGGCGCGTCCGGGCGGATATACACATCCATCCGGTCGATCTCCGTCATTTCGGGCAGCCTGAGCCGGATCGCGGAGAACTGGATGATCTGCGCCTCGTGGGTCAGCCCGGTCGTCTCGGTATCGAAGCAGATGCATTCCCTGTACCCGTTCAGAAGCTCCAGTGTTCTCCGTCCGTACCACGGATTCCGCCACACGGCACCGATGGCCGCGTGCCTTGCCACAGCCGGGCTTTTTAAAAACTTCTCCCAGGACGCTTCCGTGATCGGTCCGCGCGGGCGGCGGTCTTCGTAAACCCGGACGCCTTCCGGACGCACCGCGCCGCATGCCGGGCATGCCGTTTCACCGACGGATATAAACTCTGTGCCGCACTCGGGGCACCGCCAGACTAATTTTCGTTCCAGTTCCATTTTGCATTCCTCCTGAAAAAAAACAGGCGGAAAGATCTGTCCCTCCGCCCGCCTTTTATTTGCATTCCTTAGAGCCTTATTTCTCAGCCTTCAGCTTCGGCACGTAGCCGACAGCCTTGGCGTACGCCTGCACGGCCGCCTTGAAAGCAATCTTCTTCTCGTAGTCCGCGCCGTCAGGGGACGGGTTGTACTTCACGAGGAAGAAGTCAGCCATGGCCGGATAGTCCGGATCCTTCTTCTGCCGCTCGGCGTCAATCTTGAACATGTCCGCGATCGTGGCCTTGCCGTGGAATTCGCGGGCGTACTGTCCGTAGACGACGTATACGGAGCCGTACATTTTGACGGCATCCGCTTTCGCGTCGTCTGCAGGCACCTCTTCCGCTGCCGGATCAGGCGCAGGCTCCGTTTCCGGGGCAGCCTCCGCAGGCGCCTCTGCGGGCGCGTCGTCAGGCATATCCTCATTTTCCGTGTCCGGAAGCATTTCCGCCGGGTCTTCCGGCTCGGCCACCGGATCATCCGGGATCACCGGATCAAACGGCGCTTCCGCGACGCGGGGCTCTGCCTGTGCAAAGGCCGGGGCATCCGGCTTTTCTTCCGGCCTGGCGGCGGTCGCGTCTTCAGCCGGCTCGTGAGCCTCGTCTGCTGCCGTCTCCGCTTTCGTTTCTACAGGTTCCGGGTCCGGTTCCGGCTTCTTTACGGGATTCTTTTCCGGCTCCGCCTTGTCAGGTTCCGATTCAGGACCCTCTGCTTTGTCCGGCGTGTCCGTCTGCGCGGACTCCGGGCTGGCTGCGGCAGCCTGTGTTTCTTCCGGCTCCGCCTCCTGCGGCTCCGTTTCTCCTGCCACCGGAACGTAGGCTTCTTCAGACAGAATGTCCTCCAGGCCGAGATAGTCGGCCATCGCGCGGTCGAACGCGCGCTTTTCCGCCATTTCCGGCGGGTACATCCGGGCAATCTCTGTTGTCAGGGAACGCGGATGAGCGCTTCCGATGCGGTTGCCTTCATGCCCGTACTTGTCGGTTATGTGGCAGCGGATCACCGGATAGCGGTATCCTTCCGTCAGGTCTTCATAGGAGACCTTAACGTCGTACCCTTTCATCTCGCCGTTTTTGTCCTGCGTATCCGCAAGCAGTGTGCGGTACACCCACACGAATGCCTTGTGCGGAAGAAGGAAAATTGTCCTGCCGTCCGACAGGGCCTGTCTTCCTTCAAACGGCAGAGGCAGCTCGGCGTTCAGGTAAGCCGAAAAAACCTTCGTGACAGCTTCTTTTTTTGTGTTTTCCATAGATTTTCCTCCTTAATTTTTCTTCTCATAAGAACTTCTCATAAGAATACGTGACAGCCGCGCCGGCTGCTTTCCGCAGCTTGTAGCGGGCGTCTTCCGAAAATCCGCACTGGTGCGGGTTCGTCAAAGCAAGAACCGTCCGCAGGCAGTCATGCGCCGTGAACGGGCCGTCCGGAAGGTTCTGAATCACCGCGCTCCGGATCTGCATCTCCCGCTGCTTGCCGACAATCCGGCTGACATCGAGTTCGCGGAACAGGACAAGCAGTGTTTTGTCTGCCTGCATGGCCCGCGCGCGTGCCGGATTCTGGCTGCCGCGAAACGCCGCGTCCGTAACATCCGGAATGATGGTGACACGCCGGAGCGCGTCCATCCGTTCCTGCAGATTTTTGATCCGCGGGTAGATGGTCTCCCTTGTCCTTCCGGCCAGATCGTCGAGATCGGACTGGCCTTCCTGCTCCCTCCGGAGCAGGTGCGGCAGCTTTTCCTCGCCGGACAGGAGATACATTCCCGGATTTTTGCGGTCCATCAGGATGCCCTGTACGCTGAGGGTTCCTTCCGCGACGTCCGAGGTGCTGATCCGGATGCCGGGAAGCGTGGAATCGTCTGCCTTCGCCCATGCCGGGTAAGTCAGGCACACCTCCGTTGCCATCTGCCCGGCACGCCATGCGGACACCACGCCTCCGTCTTTCGCAAAATCATCCAGCAGGCGGTGAAACACCACGTCCTGCGGGATGTAGCGGTACTTGTCCGACATGACGCCGAGCAGTTTGGCGTACTTGCCGTCCGTCTCCGCAAGAAGCCGGACGGTGTTCCGGCTGTTGAACTTGCTGGCCAGAAACGCGGCCCTGGTCCATCCGCCGAATTCGCCAGGCATATCCCGGATGATGTCGCGGGACGAATGGAAGCGCCGCGCGATGGAATAAAACGCGGCGTCCGATACGAGAAAGACCCGTGTCCGCACGTAAATCATGAGATTTACATCCCGGATCTCCTGAAGCAGATTCGGGTTCTCAATGACGAGTGTCTGGATATGCCGCATGACATATTCCCCGTGCTCGTCCTGCACGAATTCCTGTCCCGGCACGAACACGCGCCAGTTGTCTTTGTCCGACAGATCGATTCCGTCTCCGCCCCGATGCGCGATAAACAGGATCTGATCCATCGGAGACAAAAGCATCTGCCTCGATTTCGATAGGCTGTCCACCACGGACAGAAATTCCTTGTCCGTGGTTCCTTCAGGCGCCCACGAATCCAGGATCATGTTTCGTGTCCGCGGATCGCCCTGCAGCCGGTCGTAACAGACTGCGTTCTTTTTGATTAAAATTCCCACCTTTGTTCCTCCTCTCCCTGGGTCCGGAAAACCAAACGCCGGGAAGTTCCGCCTGTCAGCTTTGTTCCCGGTTGTGTGTTTCTTGTTGCAGAGAGAGTATGCAAGATTCCGACGGGGTGAAATCAAAAACAGCAAAACGGATTATTCCGCAGACCCGCCTCCGGTATCCGGCACGGCGCCGGTATCCGGAGCGGCGGTTTCTTCTTCCTGCCCGGCATCCGCATCCGCCGCCAGCGCGTCCGGCAGAAGTGCCTGGCAGTTTTTCAGATACTCGACGCGGTAAGGAACAACCTCCGTTGCCAGGTCGTCCCACTCGTACTCCTGTCCGCAGGACGAGCAGATGGTCTTCTGTTTCACCTGCCGGGACTGCAGGTATCCGTCGATCATCACGACCGAGTTCTGCCGCAGGGCCATCAGGTCCTTGACCGCGATGTCGCCGTAGCTGCGGACAACCGGAAAGTCAGTATCCCAGTCGCTCGGCTCGTTCTTGAAAAACTTGGACCGCTTGATCGCCAGCATGTACTTGGCCGTCGGGACGCCTGCCTTGTAGTTGACTTCCTCCGGGTCCTTGCAGAGCCGGCCGACCAGCTTGACGGAATTAGATTCCTCCTCGCAGTTCCGAAGCATTGCCATGCTCGCCTCTTCCGTCAGGCCCGACGCCAGAAGGTAGGCGTTGATCGGGTTGACATAAACGAGCGTACCCGATTTACTGTTTTCAGCTCCGCAGACAGCCTCAGTCTCGACGCCGCCCCGCGTCACCTTGATCTTGTTGGGGCACCACGACTGCTTGACGATGTCCGCGGTGGACAGGTACCCGTGGATGTACGCAAAGTCGTTTTTGTCCCAGCCCTGCATTTTTTTAATGATCACGTCGTCCGTGGACACCACGAGTGCGATCTGGTACTCCACATGGCCGAAATGCAGGCCGAAATCTCTCCGTCCGCGGAGAACATGCAGGTATGTCTCAATCTGGAACGGGTTGCCGTTTTCGTCCATACGGACAAGCGGCTTCTGGATTACACGCGCGAACAGCCGCACGTCATTGTCAAACGCCATAGCTAAAACTCCTTCCGAAGCCGCAGACAATCCGGCCTCTTGTGTTTTTAGCAGTATGCCAGATTTTTTGTCTGCGCCGGTGGAATCTTACGGATTCCGGACGCCGCAGCAGAACCCGCTGCGGCATGGACGCAGGTCGCTTGCGCTTCCCGCATCCGTTCTTGCGGACGGCGGACGGATGGCACCGGCCCCGCTTTCTTTTGCCGGCCGGAGGGGTGGATGAAGATCTGTCCGGCCTCCGGCGGCACGCCGTCTTCTGGGGCGCATACCCGCCTGTTCTGTTCGTTTCGCCGCACGTCCGGTATTCTCGCAGTGTCCGACCGTTTTCTCCGCTATCCTCGCTGCCCGGCACCGGTTCGGCAGATCCTGCCAGTCGAAACCTTCTGGTCTCTCCGGACGGTCTGCGCGGGCCACAGCCGCCTGATCTGGTTTATCTTCGGTCCTATCTTCCGGCCTATTATCCGGCCTGCCTCCTCGCGCGCGCGTGCACGCCTGCGTAGGCCTGCCACTCGGCGTCGCCCCCCGCCCATACGTATCCAAACGCACCCGGATTTTTTTACCGTTCGGCTCCTGAATGATTAAATATCTCAAACTATACAGATAAGGATCAGCGTCCGGATCAACCAGGCATACGTATTTGGCCTGTTCCGATCCAGATATCCGGGCAGCAGAAATCAGGGTGCTGCCGTCCTTGAACAGACGGCGCAGCGCCTTCCTCTCTCTCCGTGAACGGACACAGAAGGTATGGAGGCCCCACTCCGTTTTTCCGGACTCGCCGTCGCGGATCCCGACAACAAGCTCACGGCGTCCGCGGATATGTTCCAGGCTTTCCGGATGCTCTTCGTGCCACTGGATCGCGACCTGCTCCTTCTGTTTTTTATCTGCCATCCGCGCCTCTTTTGCCTTCTTCCGTTCCTCTTTTTTCTTCCGTTTTTCCTCTTTTTCCTTTTTCTTCTGTTCTTTTTTCTCTTCCGGCGACGGCCCGGCAAGCACGCGCCGGACAACGAATTCCCCGCAGCCTGTGCGGCAGGCGATGCCGGACTTTGACCAGCCCTGCCTCCGCAGATCCCAGATTTCCTGATCTCTCTTCTTTTCTTCCCGCGCCTTCTCTCTGCGGCGGCGTTTCTGCCGTTCCTGTTTCGTCTCCGGTACCTTTTTCCAGCGCGCGTCCTCGCGGAGTTCCTGCTCGAACAGTTCTCCCATACGGAGGCTGATTCCCATCTCCTCCCGGATTTCGGCCGGCATCATTCCGGATTCTTTTTTCTGCCGGTAGATTTCCCTCCGGTCGTTATGATTTTCCACATGGTTCGTCACGCCGTACCGCTTCAGGACGTTTCCGACCGTCGGCGCGGTCACGCCAGTCCTTTTGGCGATTTCCACGTTAGTCAGACCCTGCCCCGCCAGGGACAGGATCTGCTCGTTGCGCTGTTCTTTTTCCGCTTTCCGGACCCTGCGCTCGGCGTCGCGGGTCTTGTTGCTCGTTCTTCTCTTGTATCCGTTGGCCGTGGTGACGGCAAGAGACCGGTGGACCAGATCCATTTCAAACGCGTCGCGGGGAGACAGAATCGCCTCCCATGTCTCCGCCCGGTACATGAGATGCTTCCGGTCGATGTACCGCCAGATCTTGTGATACATGGACGCGGACGGCGGGTTGTGGAACATGTCGCCCAGCCTCTGGTTCCGCTCTTTGGCCTGGTCCTCCGGAAGGAACTGCGAGCAGGCGTTGTAATGGAGCAGCAGCAGCAGGTCCCGGTACTCGCAGCCGCAGGCCGGCTCGTCCTTCCGGTGTTCAACCAGCTTTTCCACGCACTCCGCCCGTCTAACCTGAAGAGCCAAACGGGCCGCGGTCTCGCAGGAAAGCCCGTCTTCCGGTGCGTCTTCCCCGGCCTGGGCATAGTCTTCCCCTGTTCCGTCAAAAAGAGAGGGCATGCGGATTCCGAACGCCTTCCGGTAAGACAGCAGCTCCTGAATGGCGAGGCCGTACGCGTGCTTGTTAAACGGCGTAGGTTCGCATCCCGGACCCAGGTCGGCGCGGATAAACGCGGCCCGCAGGTCGTTGTAGTAGCGGATCTGTTTGTCTGTCGGCGGGTCGGAAAACGGATCGTCCTCCCCGAACCCGCGGAGGTAATCGCGCGCCTCGGCATACAAGGAAGACAGGGATTCCCTGTGCTCTTTCAGAATTTTGATCGGGAGGTACGCCTTTGTCCGCATATCGTAGGATCCCGGGAAGCGGAAATACCCGGCCATATCCCGGCTGTGCGGGTCGATGGACAGGCCGTCGAACTCGTCCGGAATGTCGAGGAACGCCTGAAACACGCGGCTTAAGGCCTCCACGGTTTCCACATATCCGGCCTCCCGCTTGTCCGGGCGGACGGCCGACGTCTCTTTGACCGCGTACCAGAACTGGACGCCGCGCCCGGTCCGGCAGACAAGGTTCGGCCTCGGACGGACGTCGTGATACGCCAGCGTGTCAAGAAAGTTCTGGATCATGAGATCCCGCCCGTCCGGATTGACATCAAATTCCGGGGCGTGGGCGTCGATGTCGAGCACGATCGCCCGGTAGGAAAACAGATGGTCTCTCGACCGGTCTTCCGCGTACTTTGAGTCAATCCGGAACGCGTTCGGCGTGATGTACAGATTGCACGTCCCGGTTTCCGCTTCCTGTATTTTTTTCTCTTTCAGAATCAGGTCGTGCGGCTCCAGTCTGGAGTCCGCGTGATCGGTGTTCCGCAGGAGGACAGGCACATGCGCCATCCGGTCAGCTTCCGCGCCAAGCGGAAGGACGCCGATGTAGATCTTCTCCTGATAGTCCGTCTGGTCATAGATGATGCGCAGGGCATTGTTTACGAGCAGGTTGTGCCGCTGGTCGTTTGACACACGGACAAAATCTTTGCCCCATCCGCCCCGTCGCGCTTCCCAGTCCGAATATGATTTCTTTTTGTACGTATCAGGCGCGTATTCCTGCATGGCTTCCTCCCGTATGTTGCCGCGCCGGTTTGCGGCATGGCAGCGTTTGCTTTTAATATGCAAGATTTTCTGTACGCTCCGCTCCCCGAGGGGAACGGCAGCTTCCGTTATCTTTAATATGCAAGATTTCCGGCGCGAGGCGAATTTTTTCTGCAGAAAATTAAAAATTCCTGTCCGCGCGGACGGCTCTTTCGTGCGCAAAAAAACAGGCAGGATTGCTCCTGCCTGTGTATCAGATGGTTCCGTCCGCCCGCGGGAAAATCAGCGGGTCTTTTTCGATTTCCTTTGAGACATACGCGCCAACCGGGATCTGCTTTCCGCTGTCCTCCAGGTAGATCACTGCCCGGAGGCCGGCCTGCCGCTGTGCTCCGGTCTGCATGTCGATCGTGTACGGGTAAAGCAGACTGTTCACCCGCGTCTTCATGTCCTCCTCTGATTCCGCATGGATGTAAATTGTCTGAATTTTCCGCTTCGCCACCGTCAGAGACGCGACCTGGATCTGGAATTCCGGCACGTCCTCGTCATCCCCGCTGCCGCGGCTGTCTTCCGTAATGTCTCCCTTGGCCTCGATAATGACGCCGTCGTCCAGTATGCCGCGCATCTTCTCATATGCCTTCGGGAATGCCACGGCCCGGAGCGTACCCGTTCGGTCGGTAATGGAAAAAACCGCCATGGTATCGCCCCGCTTCGTGCGGATTTCACGGAAATTCGTGACAATGCCGAACACGATGGCGTACCGCTTCGGCTCTGAAATATTCCGGATGTCGATCAGCGCTGACTTGTGCGGAACATCCACCTCGTCGAGCGGATCGCCGGACAGATAGATACCGAGCATATCCCGCTCACGGGTCAGGTTGTCCGGGTCAGCACTCTTTTCCGGAAGCGATGCCGCCATTCCGAACGCGGCCTTTGCCATTTCGAGATCGGCCAGCGCCGCGTCTCCGTGCGTCTGCAGTGCCCGTTCCGCTTTCCGGTAGGACGCGCACAGATTAAGCAGGGTTTCCGCGTAGGCGCGGAGGACCGACCGGCTTCTGGGAAACAGATGATCGAACGCGCCGGCGTCAATCAGGTCTGCAAACACATCCTTCTTGACACCCGTGCGGAGAATAAAATCCTCGACCGACACAAACGGTCCGTTCGCGTTCCGCTCCGCCACAATCGCCTGTGCCGCCCCGGCCACGCCTTTGATATGTCCAAGGCCGTACAGGATCGTGCGATCGTCCTTCACCGTAAATTCCGCGTCCGCCGTGTTGATGTCCGGCAGAGCCATCGCGATGCCGCGCTCCTGCATGTTTTTGTAGATAACCGGGACAAAGTCCAGTGCCTTCTCGTTCAGCGTCCCGCAGTAAAACTCGATCGGGTAGTGGTGCTGCAGCCATGCCGTAATATAGGTGTCCTTGGCGTAGGCGGCCGCATGCGACTTATTGAACGCGTAAGCCGCGAACGCCTCGATTTTGTCGTATACCTTCTCCGCGGTTTTCTGCGGCACTCCGTTCGCGATCGCGCCGGGAATGTTCCGCTCTTTGTTTCCGTATAAAAACACGTTCCGTTCTTCTTCAATCACCTTCTTCTTCTTTTTAGACATGGCCCGGCGGACGATATCCGCGCCGCCGAGGGAGTATCCGGCCAGGACCTGAAGGGCCTGCATGACCTGCTCCTGATATACCAGCACCCCGTAGGTGCTTTTCAGGATCGGCTCCAGCCTCGGGTCGTCGTAAACAACCGCATCCGGGTTCTGATGACCCCGGATGTACTCCGGGATGTATTCCATCGGCCCCGGGCGGTATAGCGCGATGCCGGCCGTGATATCCTCGAAGCAGTTCGGATGCATCTGTTTCATCGTATTCTGCATTCCCTCGCCGCCGAGCTGAAACACGCAGTCCGTCCATCCTTCCGCGATGTCGCGGTAGACATCCGGGTCGTCCCTTGTCATGTCTTCCAGCGTCAGCCGGACGCCGTGCCGGTCTTTGACCGTCTGCATCGTGTTCGTGATGATGTCGAGCGTGTTGAGGCCCAGCATGTCCATCTTGAGCATGCCGTGCGCCTCAACGTCATTCATGTCGCACTGGGTAATCCACGTCTGTGTCTCCACGTTGACGCCGAGCGGGATATAGTCCGACAGATCCGGCTTGTCAAAAATGACGACGCCGGCCGCGTGCGGCCCGATTCCGGTTTTGGCGCCTTCGATCAGGGTGGCGTAATGAATAATCGCCTGTTCGTCTTCCGACGGGAACGCGGCTTTCAGCTCATCAAGCACATCCGCGAGCTTTGCGTGCGGGTCCTTCGGTACCCGTCTCGCGATCGGATCGCCGACCGCGTACAGGGAGGCCGTATCGCCGCGTGTCTCAAGGCTCCGGATACGGGCTGCCGCCCGGATTGCCTCGCGGGCCTTGAGCGTTGATGTCGTCTGGATGAGCGACACCGCCCGGTCTCCGAAAACCTGGCGGATATAGGCAATGAAAATCTGCCGTGTCGCCTTGCGGACGTCCGTGTCGATATCCGGCATCGAGACGCGCTCCGGGTTGAGGAACCGCTCGAACAGGAGATCGTAACTCAGCGGGTTCAGTTTCGTGATTCCTAAAAGCTCGCAGACAATCGAGCCCGCGCCGGAACCCCGTCCGGGGCCGACACCCATGCCGGTATCAAACCCATGTTGTTTGCACCACGGGATCAGCTTCCGGTAGTCCTTCGGGATTTCCGGGACATACGCTTTCGGAACCTTCCCCAGCCATTCCGCGTAAGGCAGAAGGCGGACAAGGTTTAAAAAGTAGGCGTTGAATCCCATAGTGTTGATCACGGTAAGCTCGTGACGCAGCCGTTTTTCCTGTTCGTCCGTCCACGCGTCACCGAACAGCTTTGCCTGTCCCTCCCGGCACAGCCGGTAGATCGCGTCCACGTCGTCTTCCCCATACGGGGAATCGAACTTCGGGTGGTGCAGTTCATTCGGGACTTCGCAGTGGCACATGTCGGCAATGACGCCGACATTCCGCATAGCCTCTTCTAAGGCGTCAGTCGGGATCTTTAGCTTCGACAGCGCTTCTGTCAGTTCCTCTTCGGATTTCATGTAGAGCTCATGATCGGATGCGGATGTTGGTGTGAAGTGGTTGAACATCGTCGCGCGGATCAGTGTCCGTGCGAGCACGTCATCATCCGTGCCCCGCACCATGTGGGCGTCGTTGGCGGCGACCAGCGGGATGTGAAGTTCACGGGCAACGCGGACCAGGATTGGCATCACGCGCTGCTCGTCTTCCAGCCCGTGGTTCTGGATTTCCATATAAAAATCGGAAAAGTTGTCCCTGTACCATGCGGCTTCCCGCATGGCTGCCTGATACATCTCGTCTTCCGAAACCGCTCCTTCCGACAGCGACCTGATCTTTTTCTGAATCAGCTCCCGTTTTCCCTGGTCGCGGATGTAGTTCCGCAGCTCTTTTTTCAGGGCGGCCGCGGTATCTTTGGCATCTTCCTCTTTCGCCCCAGCTTCGGCCAGAGCTGTTTCTGCCTCTGCCTCCGCTTTTTCCGCAGCCGCAAGGTCACGCACGGCCTTTCTCCATGCGTCGCGCCTTGCCGCGCAGGATTTCTGCCGGGCCGCCGTGCCGCCGTCATTGCAGATCGCGGCCTGCTCTTTCCATTTGGACAGCAGCACGGGGATCGATTTCTGGCAGCGGCGGATCGTTGATTCCGCCTTTCTCTGCGCGGATTTTGCCGCGCGGACCACATCCTGCGCTTGTTTTCTCTCTGCCTCCGCGTTCCGCATCTCCGCCAGTTTCCGGCATGACTCCGGATCGTCTTCCGGGATCAGGGCGTCCAGCTTTTTTCGTTCCTTCCGGATCGCGTGTTCCTTGTCCCGGTTTCCGGCAAACTGCGACGCGATCACGCCGGCGATGCAGGCCGACGTCAGGATAACTTGTCCGTATCCGTCCGAGCCCTTGCCGAAGTGCTTCAGCAGGAGTTCTTTGTTGCCGCACGGATAAGCCAGCTTGTTGACGATGTCCTGCCGAAGGTTCGTGTCGGTCACGTATTTGATGAGCGGCCGGTATCCTTCCTGCGTTTTCGCCATGATGATCAGATGGCGCCGGTGTTTTTCATCATCCTCCCGGATGTAGGACTCCACGCCGACAATATACTTCAGTCCGGTTTTCTTTGCGGCCCGCTGCGCGTCGTACATTGCCATCATATTGCCATGGTCGGTGATCGCGACGGCGGACGCGCCGAGCTCCTTTGCCCGCTCAAAGATCTGCCCGACATCCGCCAGGGAATCCTTGAGTGAGCATCCGGTATGCTGATGCAAAATCGCGTAACTCATGTTTCTTTCCTCCTTATTTTTCCATGTGCTTCATTTCCGCACATCGTTCCGTCCGGATCTGGTTCCGGGCGTGTGTGATCCGCGGTCCTGAAAACATGGCCGCCGGGTTGCAGACATAATATGTCAGATTTTGTCCGGGCGAAACAAAAAAAGAAGGCGCTGTGCGCGCCTTCCAGCTTATTTCCGGAACCCCACGCTGTCCGTCATGTACTGGTCACGCCGGAGTTCCAGCCAGACATTGAGCGACTTGTTGATGGATCGGTGCTGCATGTCAAGCGCTTTGATCGCTCCGTCAATCGCTTTTCCCTTGTCAATCAGGTCTTCGTACGCCTGCCTGGCCGCGGCCTTTTCTTCGCCGGATCTGGACGCCATCTCCGCTTTTTTCTGGCGTTTCAGCCCGTCGGCGATCGCGGACATCTGTTCCAGGGCTGACATAACGTTGGCCATCTGCGCCATCCGGGAGCCGGCATACCGCATGGCGTTTTCGTCATCCATGTTGATCTCGATCGGCGGGATCCACGCGAACAGCTGCTTTAAAAAGGCGCCGTAATCCATCATCAGAATGTCCATATAGGACATGGCTTTTTTCTTATCCTGATTCTGTGTTTTTGGTTCCTGCATACCATTCCTCCCCGGGATTCGTTAATCCGCGTCTTCGTTCGTGTCCGGTTCCGTATCTTTTCTGCGGAATCCGAAATCCTCCTGGATATCCTGTTTTGTCTCCCGCAGCCGGTCGCCGAGCTTCCGTTTCTTTTTCCGTTTCTGTCGCAGAACGTCAGACCGGCCGAGCTCCGTATAAAACCGGGCGTAAGACAGCGACATCCGCGGCACGCACCAGAGGCCGTATATACCGAGCGTGACGACAGCCAGCAGCGTCTGCGGAATATAAGACCAGACCAGCCGGCACCATTTGATCCGGCTCCCGGCCATGTAGATCCGGCTGGTATACAGGATATCCTTCGTCCGGAGTTCCTGGTGGTCAGACGACACGTACAGCGCCGCCGCGGCCGGCGCGTAGAGAACCGGCGAGACAAACAGCGCGGACAGCACAGCCGCCGCGATCAGAAGGATGCGGATCCATATGTCGTCTGTTGCCAGTACAAAAATCACAAGAAATATGGACGGAATCAGGCAGATGACCTTGTAAAGCCCCAGCCACAGACACAGGATCGGGTAATTGAGTTTTGTTCCCGAGACATCCCCGATATCTTTCGTCTCCACTTCTTCTCCCCGAACGATGGCCAGCGATATTCGGATCCGCGTAATCGCGAAAAACAGAAGAGAAAATGTCATGACAAAGACCGGCACCCGCGGCCCGATCCACCGGATCAGGACGGCAGGGACCGCGGCCGTGTAGATTTCAAGCGCGGCCAGTTTCATCAGCACCGCCCTGTTTTTCTGCATATCCTCCGCCGCCGCGGCATGCAGCCGGTTCTGCGCGCGTTTTTCCATAAAAACCTCCTTTTTGACGGACATATCGTCCGCTTTCTTATCAGTATGTAAGATTTTTTAGCAGAGGCACGCCTCCGCCGAAAGAAGGCGCGTCTGCGGACCGCGGTTTTGCGGCGTGCAAAAATGCCGTCTGCTGTCAAAAAATCTTGCATACTGCTGGCAGCGAGGCGGAACGGTTATCCGCATCCCGTCCTGCGCATTTCAAGAAAGGAGGGCGGCCGCGGGACCAGCTGTTCTGCGGCCGCGCAAAAACCAATGACAGGTACAGTTAAATTCTTTTCCGGACGCCGCGGCTACGGCTTTATCGCCGGCGACGACGGAAACGACATCTACGTCCACTTCTCCGGCATCGACGGACAGGGATTCCGGACGCTTCACGCCGGCGAGCGCGTCTCGTACGAACCGACAGAGGCGGAGCGCGGCCCGCGCGCGGAGCACGTCACCCCGCTTCCGGAAGAGGAATCGTCCGCTCCGGCTGAGAAGGCGTAACAAAACCGCTCCCTGCGGGGAGCGTGGATCAAATGAGAAAAAAGGAGGATACGTATGGGATCAAAAAAGACAGTCAGCGCGCTGGATGAGGATTTCTGGGCCGATCCGGCCTACAACACGGACAGGCCGGGAACGCGTGTAGAACGGGTCCGGAGCGACGAAGCGGATGAAAAACCGCCGCGCGATCCGCTGTTCCGGTTCGACATGCTGAATGCCGATGATACGGATTATCTGGAGTCGATCAACGACGACACGGAAACCTATTCCGATCCGCCGGATCCGGCTGATTCTGCCTGCCGGGAATATGACGATTACGAGCGCTGACGCGGCACAAAAAATAGGGAGACGCAGGATATGCGCCTCCCTATTTTTGTCTTATTCGTCCGTATCCGGATTGATAGTGATCCGTCCGTCGTCTTCGTCGATGAGCAGCCGGCATCCGTCCCGGAACCGTCCGGTCAGCAGTCCGTCAGTCAGCGCCGTTTCGACCACGGCCGTGATCCATGTCCGGATCGACCGCCCGCCTTTGTCCGGCCTGTACGCGGCGGCCTCGGTTGCCCGGACAGCGCCGTCGGAAACCGTCAGTCGGATTTTGTGTGACTGCTTCAGCCGGACGGCCAGATCATGATAAAAAATCCGGGTTACGGAGACAGCCGTTTCCGTTGAGAGTGGGAAAAAGACAACCTGTGACTCGATCCGGCTGACCAGCTCCGGTGACAGTCCATCCCGGACCTCTTCCAGTGTCCGCTGTTCGGCGAGCATCCGCCCGGCGTCATTCAGCTTCCAGTACCCCCACAGCGCCTCGTCTCCCAGGTTGGACGTGAGAATCACAACCGCGTCCGTAAACTGAAGCAGATGGCCCCGGGCGTCTGTCACCCGTCCTTCATCCATGATCTGCAGAAGCAGGTTCTGGACAGCTGGTGACGCCTTCTCGATCTCGTCGAACACGACGACACTGTACGGGTGCCTGCGGATAAACCCGGACAGACGTCCTTCATCATCATAGCCGACATATCCGGCGTCCGATCCGAGGAGCCGGTTGACCGCTGTATCCAATCTGAATTCCGACATATCGAGCCGGAGGACATTCGATTCATCGTCAAACAGCTCCTCGGCAAGAACCTTGGAAAGCTCCGTCTTGCCTGTACCCGGAGGACCGACAAAGAGAAACGTGCCGACCGGCCGGTGCGGATCGCCCAGACCTACCTTGGAGCGGGCAATCGCGGCGGCGACCGCGTGGCAGGCCTTGTCCTGTCCGATAATCCGTGATTTCAGCGTCTCTTCAAGACGCAGGATTTTGTCTTTTTCCCCGCGGGACAGCCGGGACGCTGGAATACCGGTCTTCCGGGAGACGACTTCCGCGATTTCCGCAGGGCTGACCCACCAGTGGCAGTCGGCGGCAGCCGGTGTTTCTTCCAGCAGCCCTTCGACAAACCGCTCGGTGCCGGGAATCGTGGAGTCCGGATTCAGGATCGGGGACGGATGGTCCGTGCCGTCCCGTTCTTCCGTTTCCTTGTGGTGCCAGGCGGCCTGATGGATGCTGCGCATGCTCCGGGCGATCATGTCCGCCCGCTCACGGGTGTCGTCCGGCTGGCCTGGATGTGCCAGCGCGTCCACGAGCTCCGTCTGCCGGACGGCGAGTTTTTGCAGGCTGTCTTTGTCCGCCGGAATGCGGAGTTCCTCCTGCAGCATCTGGTCCCGCACGTCAGCCAGTTCCCTCTGCAGCTCTTTTTCGCGGAAAGACCCACCGGTTTTGACCTTGGCGACAAACACGCAGGCTTCCTCCAGCAGGTCGATCGCTTTATCAGGAAAATGCATGTCCGGCAACGTCTTTTTTGCCAGATCGTACGCCTTTTCGAGAGCGTCCGGGTCGATGGCGACGTCGTATTTTTCTTCCAGATACGGCATCCGGGCCCGCAGGATTTTCAGCGTATCCCCGCGGGACGGCTCTTTAATCCGGACGATTTCAAACCGGCGGGCGATCGCCCCGTCCGGCTCAATGTCCCGGATATATTCCCGTTCCGTCGTCGCGCCGATCATCCGGAAGTCGCCGCGGGCCAGCGCCGGTTTGAGTGCCTCTTTGACAGCCCCGTTGGCCGCCGTAAACAGCGCGTGGATTTCATCCGCGAACAGGATGACGCGGTCCCCATATGTCGTTACGGTGTCAATGATCCGCTTCAGCCGCGCCTCCAGCGCTCCGCTCATCGCCGTGTCCGCCACCAGCGCGGACGTGGACAGCTGCCAGATGTGGACCTGTTTCAGCGAATCCGGAACGTTCCCGTCCGCAATCCGCTCCGCCAGTCCCTCCACGACAGCCGTTTTTCCGACGCCCGGATCGCCGAGCAGCAGCGGATTGTTTTTCGTCGGACGGACCAGGCATTCCAGAATCGTTTCGATTTCATCGTCGCGTCCGGCAATCCGTGCTTTCCGCAGGCGTGCCTCCGCGACCATGTCGGAGCCGTAATTTCCCAGCCCGCCACGGATTTCTTCGTCAGAAGTCGGCGCCTGATACACCTTATCGACCGGAGGTCCGTCCTTGCTGGTGGCAAGGTAGTTATTATATATCTCGGCGTCTGACGGCATAAATCCGATCGATGAAAATACGGTCCACACGGCAGGCATCGCGTCACGTTCGAGCGCGATTTTCTGAACGGTCTTTTCCATTCCGGATCGCAGCGTGAAAAACACGCTCGTCAGGCTGTGGGTAATCGGGATTTCCGTGTCCTTTTCCAGTACAGGAACTCCGGGCGCCGCCCACTGGATCGGGTCGAAAAGCGCCAGCTCCTGTCGGTACCCCTCTTCCGACACCGCAAGCGACTCCTCCAGCTTTTTTCGGACGAGGCCGAGCGGCAGTCTCCGCCCCTGTTCAGCCTGATACAGGTTGTCAAAGATAAAAACAACCCTTGGCCTGTCGAGGAGCTTTAACATAAACGCTTCTTCCGAAATTACTTCTTTTCGCTTTCCCACGCACTCCTTGATCAGATCTTCCACGAACACTTTGGAATCCTGGGCGGTATAGCCGTAAAGGAAATACGGCTCGCTTCCTTTTTTTATTTCCGCATCGGTAATCACTGTCTGTTCCTCCCTCGCAGAATTCTTTTCTGCCTGTCTGCTTCCAGTATGCCGGATTCCGGCGGAAAAGAAAAGGCGCGTTTTATAATTTCGCGTCCGCGGACGGATATTTTTAACAGATATTTTACTTTTGGTTTTATCGCGGAGATAAAAAAATACCCGGCATTTGCCGGGTATGTATCACAGCTTTTTCTCCAGTTCCTGCAGCGCCTTTTTCTGGTCGCGAACCCAGTCGTAGAAGATATACGGGAGGATCCGGTTGCCTGACAGGGCAAAGTTGATCTGATCCCGCGTCTCCTTGCTGACTATCGGATTTAAAATCTGCTCGTCAATCGCCTCGATGCGTGACCTGCAGATTTCCTTCAGGATCGCGCGGGCTGCTTTGGGGTGATCCAACCCGAGCGACTGCAGCGTCATGCGGGACGGCACCTCTTTCCGGTAGATCGCGCTGCCCCGGGTCGGCGTCATCTTGACGAACCGCTTGAACATGGCGGCGTTGGCCTTCTCCGGATTGATCGGCACGCGCGTAAATCCGGGGCGCGGCACGGTGTCGAAGTCCTCGATCGCGTACCGGAGAATTTCGCCCCACGGACGTCCGCCGATCAGCTCCCGTGTGGTGCGGGACAGATAGAATTCCGGGCGGGCGGATGACTTGTCCGTGTGACTGAAGGACTCTCTGGGAACCCCGAGAAAATCGAGCAGATGTCCCAGCGCATCCCTTCTTGCCCGCGCCCGTTCTTTTATATCCTGCGCCTGCGGATAAAGAAAATCCACAGCCATTTCCAGCGCGTCTTCATACTGGGCCATGGCGAAATCATAAATGCCGTGCTGATAGATCTTGCACGACCCGATATGTTTGTCCGCTGTGTAAGGCGCCCCGGTCTCGTTTGCCATCCGCTGCCGGAATCCGTCAGGGGAGAGCACATACCTGGCGTTTCCCTTCTGTTCGACATGCATGCCGATGCTTTCAGCAAAATCAGCCACGTCATCTTCCGTCATACCGTCGATCAGTTCCGAAATCTGTGACATAAAAACCAGCTCCTTTCGTGTGTCTTTTCTCCTATAATATGCCGGATTCTGAAAAGTCCAAACGCGCGCGTCTCATCTCCCCGCATGGCCGCCTCCCACAGGGAGCGGCTTAAGCAGAGAAAATCCCGGGCAACGTGCCTGTCCGGGATTCTGAACTGTCAGATGGTGATTTCGATATCGAGCGTCGTCGCATGCTCGGGATCCGCCTTCTTCGGCGCGTCCTGCTTTTTCGGCAGGAAGGTAAACGATACGCGCGCGGAGGACAGTTTTCGGACTTCCTCATCCGGCGTGATCGGAATCATGCCTTCATTGAGGGCCGCCTTTGCTCTGGCTCTCCGCGGATCGCGGTATCCGGCCGCGATAGTCAGGTAGCGGCCAAGGTAACGGATTGCTCTTGCGTGGAGACGCTTTGTTTCCTCGACCGTCAGTCCGAGCGTGTTCGCGACCTCGCGGAAGGTATACTCCTTCTCCTGAATCATGTCATCAGACTTGGAATAGGAGTCCTTCTGCATGATGTGCTTCTGGCGGACGATTTCGTACTGGATCGGCGACTCTTTCTTGAGGGCCATCAGCGCGTCAAACAGAACCTGGGATTCCTGTTTTTTCATAGCGACGTCCTCCGGACTCGGAATTGACTCGCTGCCATTCATGTAGGATTCGTCATATTCCGGAGCCGGCGAGGAGCAGTGGATGATGTCAAGGCAGACCTCGACGGTATGGATCGGAATGTCTGTATCGCAGGCGATGTCTTCCGGCCCCGGATTTGTCACGCCGTCGGCTTCCAGGCGCGCGATTGATTTCTTAATCTTCGCGATATTGGCGTTGTAGTGCGCCGTCGTGCCCGTGAAGTTTTTCGCGACATAGGCGGACAGGGCGTGCATGACCGGTCCATGGAAAAACGTGGACGGAAGAGACACCGTCGCGTCGTATTTTGGCATGTACTCCAATACGGCGATATAGCCGACAGACAGCATGTCTTCCTCATAATGGCCGGCATATGTAGGGAAACTCTTCATGATAATCGACCGGATATAATTCGTGAGGCGTGTCGTCATCTCCGCCATAGCCGCGTTTTTCTGCGCGGGGTCGCCTGACCGGTACATGTGCATGATACGGATCGCGTCGGTCTGCGGAAACTGGGTGCCTCTCTTATCTTCTGTTGTTCTGCTCATTTCGAAAATCTCCTTTGTTTCTCTTGGAAAAACTGCTTCTGACAAGAAGTGTTCACGACTCACGGACAAAACGGTCGAGAAGTCCCGGAGATGTGTCCCGGACGCGCTGCACGGCCTCAATGATCCGGTTTCCGTCCTCCGGGGAAATCGGCCTGTCCTTGCTGTATTTCCGCATGGCCGGCGGATACTGGGCATCAAGCCAGAGATTGTAAACCTGATAAGCATCCTCTTCCGGATGCGCCTCCATGATCTGTGCCAGACTGACCATCTCTCTCCCTCCCTGCATCTGTTTTCGTTTCAACTGTGTCTTAGTATAATCCAACCGCGCCGCAAACACAATCCTTTTTTAAAACTTATGTTCGATTCTTGGTTTCACGGACGGCAGTTTTTGCGCGGGCATAAAAAAAGATACGCAATTCATGCGTATCTTTTTCTGCCGCAACAGCCGGCCGCTTATTTCTTCGGGTTCGATGTTGTCTCTGGTGCTGTTCCGATGGACACGGACGCGTCCGAATTAGCTTCCGATACGACGGACTCTGCCGCGCTGCCGGCCGATGACGTTTTGCCTGATGTCCGGCTGTCAAGGGAGACATCCGTGACGTCGTAGGTGTCCGTCAGTCCGTTCACGGCTGCCGCCTTGGCTGCGTCAAGTGTCGTATACGCGGCATCTGTTTTGCCCATCAGAGACTTGGTCTGGTCGCTGCTCTTGTCGATGCAGAGATCGTTGGTGTCAAGCGACCCGTCTTCCGCCAGGATGATGACGTTGGCCGCCTTGACGCAGAGATACATTTTTCGGGTCGAAGCCGGCACCGTGCTGGTTTCCCTCGTCTTGACGTCCGCCTGGTAATAAAAATACAGGGCGTTGTACGTATCGCCGAATACGGCGTCATTCTGCTTTAATTTCAGGAACTGGACGCCCGCCAGTTTGATATCGGATATGGAGTCAATGCTGGTCTCTTTTCCGTCAACCATGATGGATCCCGATTTGTCCGCGGCATCCGACGTGCTGGAGATGAGATCCTGCATCTGATCCTGCGTGAGATCGTCCGCCGATTCGATGTAGGCGTTTTCCTGACCGATGGTGTACGTGAGAGCATGGTCAAAAAAGCGGAACCCGAGACGCGCGCCGATCGTCTTGTCCCAGACTGGAGTGATCGTCACGACGTCGCCGCAGGCCAGATGATCCGTTTTGTCTGTCTTGAATGTCAGGTACTTGTACATCGCGGTGTCGCTGTCGTAATCACCGGATACGCGGATTGACAGCTGCGGGGAGGCACCGACCAGCTTCACGGTCAGGCCCTTGTAGATGTCCTCTTTGCCGTAATACTTCACTTCCGTCAGGCCCTGCACTTTGACGGCCATGTCCTTAAAGGTAAATCCGCTCGCCTTGGTCTTTGATCCGGTATTGGCTGTCAGAGCGGTTCCGGATTCTGCCGCGTCTGAACCGGTCTGTACATTTTCCGTGTTGCCCGTGTTGTCCGTATTTTCCGTGTTCTGCGCTTCCCCGGACGGAGTCACCGCCGTACTTTCCGTGGATTCCGTTTTTTTGATTTCGTTTTTGACGGCACTGGACGTAATCTCTTTTCCGTCCTCGAAGACGCGGACAAAGATAATGTCGTCATTGGACAGGTTTTTGTCCCGGCTCAGTTTGAAGGAATACGTGTGTCCTTCCGCTGCCTTGTATTTCCCGAGCTCTGCCTTCAGCGCGTCCTGATCGACGGTGATTTTCGCTTCTCCGTATGTGTCGTACCCGCTCAGTTTGACGTGCAGAAATGACTGCGTGTTGATGCTGTTTGCGTCCTGGATTTTCGTGTATACGCGCGTTCCGACGGAAAACGCCGCGAACAGAAGGACCAGCCCGAGCGCGAGGCAGATGGGCTTCCAGAACCCCTTCTTTTTAAGCGTATCAATCAAGTCCCTGATCTGGTTCACAATAGTTCCTCCTTTGTTTTGTTGTTTTCTTTGCATCAGTGTGCCGGAAACGCGGGACGCGGCGCGCGGAATCCGCGTTTTGTTCTACGTGGAACAAAAATCATACCACGAATCCCTCTTCCGCCTGCTCCCGCTCAGACGGGGTGAGGATCGGGTATGGGAACGTCAGCCGGAGGGATGTTCCGTCCGCCCCGACCGGCGACTCCTGCTTGGGCTCGCCTCCGGACAGATACCGGATCCACGCGTCAAACGGTTCCTTTTCGACATACGGCATTTCACCGTCCGGCCGGTTCAAAAGATATTCCGGGAGCGGGATCGGGATGGTCCCGTTGATCTGATAGTGGCGGTTTCCGGGACCGCAGAACCCGTCTGCGTCATGGAACGGGATCAGATAGACAGCCTTTCCGTTTTTTTTCCCGGGCGAACATTCGTCGAGCACAAAACTCTCCGCCTTCCGGACCACGGACGCAGAGGATTCTTTCCACCGCAGCCCCCAGACTTTTCGCAGATCTTCCGCTTCTGGGTATAAAACAGCCCGGATGGTTTCCTGCGTTGTCCCATCTTCCGATGCGTATGGACTGTACCCGTTATAGTTTACACGGACCAGCATTTCGACAGCACCTTCGCTCATGCCGCACCTCCCTGTCTTTTTCTCAGTATGACAGATTTTTATGCAGAAATGCCGGCGGCGCTCCATAAAATTTGATTTTTGGTTTTATCTCCGCGATAAAAAAGAACCCCGCGGTTTGCGGGATTCTTTTTTATCGAATTATTCGCATTCGAGCGCGTCTTCCGCCTCGTCCAGTTTTTCGCGAAGCGCGGCGATGACTGATCTGGCGGCCGCCCGGTCTTCTTCCGTTTTTGCCTTTCCCAGCCCCGCGAGGAATCCTCCGGCCAGTTTTGTGAGCTTGTCGCCGTAAGTTGCGGGCTTCCGTCCGCGCCTTCGGGGCGCCGGCTCTGACTGGCCTTCCTGCGGCGTGTCTGGCCCTGTGCTCTCTTCTGTGTCAGATCCGCCGGCCTGCGCTCCGTCGCGCTCCTGGTAGACCATCTTGAGGAACGCGCCGCGGAGATCGCTGTCCGGAGCTTCTTCCGCCTGTTCCGCGACTGCCTCCGCGATCCGGTTCTGCGCGTCCTCCGGGAGATTGACGGCGGAGTACAGCACGAGCGCCGACAAATGGAAGCGATCGAGCGACAGCAGAGCAGGCGTGGCTTTTTCCGCAAGTCCCCTGTACCGGTAGACCTGCGCCGGGGAAACGGCGTTTCCCAGGAGACCGCAGACATCCTGCACCAGCTCGCCCTTTTTCTTCTCTGGGTGCTCCGCTTTCAGGATTTCGAAGGCGTGGCCCGTTTCCGCGATCCAGTACATGGTGTTCCGGTCGCGCGACTGAGCGTTGGCGTCCGCATGTTCGCGGAACCGCTGATGGATATCTTCCGGATAGTCCCGCACAATACAGGCAATTGTTCTCCATTTCTCCGGATCCGTGTCCCGCAGCTGTCGGGCGGCCAGCAGGCGGCGGTGCCCGGAAACCAGCTCGTAGGACGCTGTCCCGCGGCGGTAGACGAGAAGCGGGTGTTCCAGCCCGATCTCCTGCATGGATTCCGCCAGGCGGGAGATGTCGTCCATCGGCAGCCCCTCGTTAAACGGGGACGGGCGGATTTCATCGAGCGGGATCTGAATCACCGTTTCTCCGCCGAGCGTCTGTCCGACGGAAGACATCATGCTGCGGGCGGCGTGCATGGCCGGGCTCTGCGCGAAATTTCTTTTTCCCATCAGGACTCCTCCTTCCCGATCATACCGCGGATTTCCTTATAGAGATTGTACATGTCCGCGCTCTGCGGGCCCCATGTATCATAGGAAATCAGGGGGATACCGTAGCAGGCGGCGTTACGGATCAGCATGCTCTGGCGGAGCGTATGGGAAAGAACCGGAACGCCGGCCTGCGAGCGGAACATCTCTTCCAGGGACTGTCCCAGCGATCCGTCGCGGCTGTCGGCGCAGTTCACGATGAACCCCATGATCTGCATCGGATAGCCGAGTGAGCGGATATACGCGACCTCGTCCGTGGTCTGGCTGGCGGAGCCGAATGAGGCGACGTCCGTGACCGGAACGAATGCGTACCTCGTGCAGGCGTAAATCAGCATTGTGGAGTCGTACGGCGCGGTCGGGATATCGAAAAGGACGACGTCGTATCCTGCCATCAGGGGAGCCAGTCTGTCTTTCAGGAGATTCAGTCCGCCGTCCGGAACGGATACCTCGAAGATGTCACGTCCGGCGGGCATGATGTCGAAGTGGTAGGTCTTTCCCTGGATTCTGCGGCGGGTGCTGTGGCGGAAGAACGGCGTCTCCCTGTATTCGAACGCCGGATGCTCGGCAGTCCGGTACACGGCTTCCTCCGGGCGGCAGGTGCCGTGCAGCACGTCGGCCAGTGACCGGTGGTTCATGGGGTCGTAGGCATCCGGGCTGTTCACGCACCAGATATTGGACAGGTCTTCCTGATTATCGGCTCCGACAACAAGGACGCGCTTTCCGTCGTTCGCGTAGCAGGCAGCAATGTTTGCCGTCAGCGTCGTCTTGCCGACTCCGCCCTTCCGCGCGGGAAAGCAGATGGTGACCGGGTTGCTTGATATAACGTTTGATTCCTGCATAAATAAGCCTCCTTTTGATTCCGACGGATCCCGGGATTTCTTTCCCGGTTCCACTATCTATTATGTCATTTTATCGCGAGATAGAAAAGGGAAATTCAGGAGAAAAAGGCGGTTTCTGATTTCGCGGACGGCAGTTTTTGCGGAAATCTGGCATACTGAAACAAACGAAAGGAGGAATCCGCTATGTACAAAGCAAACCTGCATCTGCTGGAAGCCTGTCCGTGCCGCTGCCGGCACTGCTTTTCGCGGTTCGAGGACGGGCGGTCTCTGCCGTTTGAGGACTGGGTCCGCGTAATCAAAGAACTCCGTGTGGGAGGAGTCACAGACATCAACCTAGCCGGAGGGGAGCCGCTGCTCTATCCGCACCTGTCCGCGCTGACCGCCCGCATCCGGGAGGAAGGCATGCGGGTGTCCATTATCACGAACGGGCTGCTGTTCTCGGAACAGTGGCTCCGGGATATGGCGCCGGATTTTGACGCGGTCGGCATATCCGTGGACACGTTTCGTCCGGAGCTTGCGAGACAGATGGGACGGTGCCTTCCGGATGGGACGTGCATGACATCCGGCCGGTTCCGGCGCCTTGTGGACAGCATCCGTATTTGCTCGCCAGAAACCCGGATCAAGCTGAATACGGTCGTGACGCGCGATAACTGGGACGATGCATCCATGCGCGGCGTCCGCGGCGTGGACCGGCGGAAGATTTTCCGGATGAAAGTTTTTGAGACGGAAGGCTTCAGCAACCGGGATCTGTCCGTGACCGACGGGCAGTTTGAGTCCTATGTTTCAGGGCTGGTGCCGGGATACCGCTTTCATGCGTGTCCGGATGTTTTTCGAGCGGATGAAGGCGGAGAAATTGTGGTGGAGCCGGTGATGGACCGGAGCTATCTTATCATTGATCCGCAGGGAAACGTGATCGACAACAAAGGAGACGCGTCCCACATCGCCGGAAATCTCCTGACGGACAGCCTGGAGGACTGCGCGAGGCACATCCGGGCCGATCTCTACAAAGCCAGATATGTGGGGCCGGATAAACCGTGATTTTACTTTTGGTTTTATCGCGGAGATAAAAAAATAGGGGGCGGATAATTCCGTCCCCCAGGCGTTAGGTAGTTGTTCGAACAGCATTCAGGTTTCTGTTCTGCTTCGTATTATATAAGAAAAATCATTCATGCGCAACTGCGCTTTTACTTTTAGTTTTATCGTGGAGATAAAAACTCAGGACTTCTTGTATGTGCCGTCCGGCTCCGGACGGGATGCCGCGCCGTTTACGGAAACCGGTCCGTCAACCGGCACGCACAGGTAGAGGATTCCGTCGATGGATTTTACGCTGACAAGCTCAGACTTGTCTGCCGGAACCGACACGGAGGCGTCTCCGGTCTGGATGGAAGTCCGGCTCGGAAGCACCGTTCCCGCGGACAGGCGGACATCCTCGGTCGTGTCACGGAAAGCCTGCCGGGTCTCCTCTTTTTCGATGCCTGTCTTGACGGCCGCGTGACAGACGGTCTCTTCCGTGATCTGTCCCGCTTCTTCCGTGTCATCCGCCTGCGCCTCTTCCGCCAGCGCGTTCTGGAATTCCGCTGCCTTGTCCGCAGGAAGCGACATGGCCGACAGAAACGCGCCGTACGCCTCCTTCTGCCTCTCCGCGCCGGCCGGCATAACCTCTGTCTGGAAAAGCTCCGCGAGGAGTTCGTCTGTTTCCGGCGTCTTTCCCACAATCCACGCCTTGTTCCGGTCTTCCATCCGGTCGGAAAAGGCCGGATACAGAAATCCGCTGACCGGTTTATGGACCGTCCACCGGCGGGACAAGTCGGAGATTTCCTCGTGGTCAAGTCCCAGCGCCGGGCTTGAGAGTTTTGACGGGCAGACGGCTCCGAGAACGGCCGTGTAGGCTTCCTCTCCGTCCTCCAGCACGGCTCCGTCACTGGCCTTTCGCGGTATGTCGTACATGACACGGGCCAGCAGGGCAAAATACGGCGCCTGTCCTTTGCATGTCCTTTCGATTAAATCCCGCATCTCCGCGAATGACCCGGCGTTCCGTGCGTTCTCCTTCTCCAGCAGGGAGAGCAGCGTCTGGCACTGCTTATCGAGCGGGACGAGGAATCCGGATGTTCCGGATTTGGCTCCGACTACAGCCGTCATAAGGTCGGTGACGCGGAACCGGGCGCCCTCCTCCAGCGATGAAAACGGCAGCGCGTTTTCCCAGACAGTCTGTCCTTCCGAATCGACATAGAAACTGTAGATCCAGTCGATGACGCCGTCCGTGTTTCCCGCCTGCTTTATGAGCTTCCTGATTTCTTTCTGATCTGTTTGTAACATTACTTCCTCCTTTCCGCTTTCCGCGGCTCTTTGCAGTATGCCGGATTTTCATGCGGCGGCGCACGTTCCCTGCGCAATCTGTTCCGTCCGGACGGAAAATTTTTTGTCGCGGAGATAAAACCAAAAGTCAAATCCTTCCATCCGCCCCGTGCCGGAAATCTGGCATACTGACAAAAAGGAGAGGGGCGCTTTGGCACGCAGTCATTAGCCGTCCCGCGTATAGATATGAATAAACGAAAGCAACTTTTGCAGGGACTTGCCTTTTTGGGAAGCCTTACGGCGCTGACGCTCGGATGCGTGACGTTCGCCCATGTCAGCCGGGAGAAGACGGAGGCGGAGTACGTTTCCCTTCCGGCCGCTGTCATCGACGAGGCCGACATCTCGCTTGCCGCCAGCGATCTCTACAACGCCTACGCGCCCGTGTCAGCCGGGGCGGACGGCGTGCTTCATCTGTCCGACAACGCATGGTCCGATCCCTTAAAGGTGGTCAGAATCGCGGCAAGACATCTGTCTTTCCGGGTTCCTGGATGCTGGGAGGGGCGCACGGCTGTCCGGAGCCTGTATACCGGGGACGCGTGGAACGGCGCGGAATCCACGCCCTATGGATGCGGAAAAGACGCGGAATTTATCTATGTTTTCGAACGGTCCTGTCTGACGGAGGAAGACAAAAACCGCGTGCCCGGAAAGACAGGACTGCTTACCATGCTGGCTGTTGTGCCGGCGGGTTCGGAAGGATCGCTCGCGGACGATGACGCGATGGTTCCTGTGATGACGCTGACGGAAAACGGAGCGGTCTATCAGATCAGCATCCTGTCGCCGTCGGAGCCGTCCGGGGATCTGTCTGACGAGAAAAAAACACTCTGCCGGAACCTGATATATGGCGCGGATTACATGGGCTGTATCATCTCCAGCATGCGGGCCACGGGCGGCGGAACGCTTGCGCCGGCAAACGCCTACGTGCAGTCCGCCTATATCGACGGGTTTGACGCAAATGGCGCGGGAATCACGGAAGGAAGCGCTGTTCCTTCTTATATAAAGGAAACAAAGGCGGATTCCTCGTCTGACATCCAGCCATCCGCCCTTCCGCGGGGAAAGACGGCCTACTCTTGGAAAGAGGCGGCTGAAAACCCTTTCTCTTATTCGGACGGGACGATTCCGACGCCAACTATGACCCCGACGCCGACCCCGACACCCACGCCGACGGATACCCCGACACCAGCGCCCACGAAGGATCCGGAAACTGTTCCGCACCGGGCGACTCCCACACCAGACGTGCCGGACACTCCAACGCCCGTGCCGACGAGCACCCCGACGCCGGCCGCGTCCCCAGAGTCTTCGTCGGAAATAGCGGGAGAGAATTCATAACATTTGACTTTTAGTTTTATCGCGGAGATAAAAAATGAGAAGAAAAAGACGAATTATCGGCATCGCGGCGCTCATCCTTGTGTCCGCGTTCTGCTTTCTTCCGGTCAGGCTTCATGTCCGGCTGACACCGGGGCACACCTATCAGTACGAAACGATCAAGCCATCCGATCTGTCTGTGCAGGCCCTGGCTCTGTCCGGTATTGCTTATCCTGTCCGTCAGTTCACGACGGAACGGACGACAGACGGCGTCTCGAAAAACCTGAAGATATCATCCGGGCTTCTTGTCTGCACAAAACAGATCGCGAAGGAGCCGGTGTCCTTTGTGGAGGCTGTCTATACCGGAAAAGCAGAGACGGGAGCGAATTTCCGCGCCTCAGACGTCCGCGTCACGGTCACGTATAAAAACGGAGAAAAGCGGAACACAAACCGCTTTACAATCAAAAAGAAACCGGAGACAATCCGGCTTCTTGATACGGTGATTATTCATACGGAAGAGTACGGAGACCTGCCTCTGCAGTACGAGGACTCCGTATCTGTCACGGGACTTTCCGCGAAGCCGTCCGGAAAACTGTATGAGGGGTCCGAGATCACCGGGGAAACGCCGGTCGTAACGGCTGTCCTGTCAGACGGAAAGACGGAGTCCCTGTCCGACTGGACACTTGACCTGCCAGACGGCGGGGCATATGCCGGCGACAGGCAGAACATCTATATTCACACCCGGTACGGAGCCGTTCTGTTTGACGAGTCGGACATGATAAAGATCACCGCAATTTACACGGACGTCCTGCAGACCGAAGGCGGCAAAATGCCGACAGAAGGTCTGCGGCTTTTGTACGCGGACGGAAAGACGGCGGACGCGGACGGGTCAGCCATCCGAACAGATGGAACGCCTGTTCTGTCCGCCGGTGTCAACCGTCTATCTGTCACCTATCACGGCCGGGCGCACACCCTGTACGTATCCGCGAACGAGCAGACGGCGGCAGACAAGGCAGCAGAGGCGGAGAATCCGGATGGTTCCATTGTCGCGTCTGTTAAAACACACCGTCTGTATGCCTCCTGTCAGAAGCTGACATATGACACGGGCGTGTATTTCCGGACACACCTTGTCTTGTCCGACCCGTCCGGTCTTTCTGTCGGGACTCCCGGCAACACGGACAGCGCCGTTCTGATCGGGTGTCAGGAGCCGGATGAAACCGCCGTGACGAACGGCCATATGCTTTGCTTCCTGTCCTCGGGGCAACTGGCATCCCCGGGAGCGGGCTATACCGCCTCCGAGCTTGCGTCCGCGGGTGTGGCACTCTCGATCGGAACGGACGCGCCGCTTCTTGTTCATGACGGAGCGGCGACAGGGGAGGGGAATACAGACAGCGGCGGAACCATCACAGGCGGCGCCGTTGGGATGATAAAGCCGGGAGAGTATGAGGTTCTGACATCCGATGACGCGCTGACATGGCGGGACATGCAGGACATCCTGATGTCCCTCGGCTGCACGGAGGCGCGGGGGCTGACGGGCAGCGCGTACTTAAACATCGACGGGCAGACGATCAGCGGCTATGTGCCGTCCTGCGTGCTGACCGTATCCGGAAAGGAGGCGGACTGATGCGGACAAAGCAGCAGACAAACAATAAAGCAGACCGGCGCGTCCCGGTTATCGACCGGATACGGATCGGGACTCTTCTCGGACTGATCGCGTTGTTTCTTGTGCTTTCACTCCGGATTCCGTCTGTCGGTGGAGGATTTATTCAGGGAGAACACGCGTCCGCATCCGGCGTAGCCGTTCCGAAGTTTACCGGACTTACGGAAGCGGACGCGGAAACAAAAGCGCTCGCGCTTCAGATCGGGACAAAAACCGTGTCCGGCAGGCCGTCCAACGAGCCGTACGGCACCGTTATCGCGCAGAGTCCGGACGCGGGAACATCTGTTCCGTGGCACACAACCATCCGCCTTACGGTCAGCACGGGACCCGCAACGGTCGCAGCACCTGATGTCTCCGGGCTGATCTACCACGACGCCGCGTCGGCGTTCCGGAACCGGGGCTTTTCTGAAATCACGATTGTGCGGAAGGCAAGCTCCGCGCCGATGGGAACCGTGATCGGTACAAAGCCGGAAGCGTTTGCGCGGGCCGCCACGGATACAACCGTCATTCTGACGGTCAGTATCGGGCCGGACGCCGGTGCGGACACGTCGCCCGGAAACTACCTTGGCCTTTCCAAAGCGGACGCACGGACACAGAGCGCCCGGGCGGGACTGTTCCTCTTAAAGAAATTCAAGGAAGGGCACAGCGATCTGTACGGAGCCGGGACTGTCATGGCGCAGAGCATAGACCCGCGGATGCCGGTCCGCGCGGGCAGCGAAATCGAAATGACGGTATCCCTTGGCGGGAGCGAGAAGATTCCGGCATCCACGACGTTTACGGAAACCAAGACGGTGACGCTGACCAAAGGAAGCACGTACCAGGGCGGGGCTTACGCGATCGAGCTTGTGCAGACAGGGCCGGACGGCACGGTGTATCAGCGGACTATGGCGTCCGGTTCGAAAGCGGCGTTCCCCTGCACGCTGGCGGTTTCCGGACTGACCGGGGCAGAGTCCGGTACGCTCTGCCTCTATGAGTCGGACGGAAACGGCGGATGGCTTCCGCGCACGTCCTGGCCGGTCACGTTTCCTGCAGGAAACTCCTGATGCGATTTTATTTTCCGTTTCAGATCTTTTAGATCTGACATATTGTCTGCAGCTTATTAACTCACAAATGGAGATTCAAACAGACGGAACCTGATGCAGGAATGCCAGTCGGAATCTCTGACGCATGCCGCAGATATTTGCGGAGAAAGGAGTTTCCTTATGAAGGGAACAGTAAAATTTAATCGCAACGCAACTCTTGGGCAGATCGCCGCTCTTTTCAGAGCATTTGGAGGCGATCTGCACTGTGAATTCTCGGCTCTCAGCCGTGAGCTCACAGTTGACACGGACGAATATTCCAGGTCCGATATAGAGTCCGCTTTGAACTCTGTTTCAGACGTCATCGAGTCAGGAGATATTCTGTTTGACGACGCACCCATCGCGACTCACCTTGAGTTCGACGGGGATCGGTGGGAGAACTTGTTTCTCACCGAAAGCTGCGCGGAGGAGCCGCATGACGACATCTCCTATACAGCCGCTCTCTATGACGACGTGCGATCCTGGATGGACCGTCACGTCGCCTGTGGGGAGGAAGAATGGTGACGCGGGAAGACATCCGGACGCGGAGCCGGCGGCGGAAACACTGCCGGCCGTCCGATTCCGGATGCGAGGAGGAAACCGCCCGCCTGCGCGCGGACGGGTTGTGTACGCGGACCGCTCACGCGCTGCTTCGCGCCGGGATCAAAACTCTGGCGGAAGCGGAGCATGAGATGGTATGCCACCCGATTTGGGTTTCCCGGATCCGCGGATTCGGGAAGAATTCATGGAATGAGATAGCAGACGTAATAAAAGAAAAAACAGGGGCTGACGTTCCGCCATGGCCCCGTTAAAGGAGGAATATAAAAAATGAGAAACGAAGAGCAGGAATATACCCAGGCACTTGCCCCCCTGATCATGGGGGGCGAGTGCCTGGCGCGTTTTACCTGCGCGGGCATGTACCGCGCGGGATATTGCGTAATCCCGGACGACGTGGACATCGAAAGGCTTGACTTCGCGGGGTGCCTTGAAGACACGCTGCGCCGGCTTCTGGAGTGGGACCCGAAGGATCGTCCGGAGGAGTGGTGGGCCCTGTCTGACGAGGATCTGGTCTTTGCCGTCCTGATGGCCGGGAAAAACTGGGAGGACGGCGCGCTGAAACCCGGATCGGTACCGCTTGATCTCGGGTATGAGATGCCAACTCTGACCGGGTTTTCCCGGATTCCGCTGACGGATGTCCGGTTTGAGGAGACTCTGTATGAGCGGTACAAGCTCCTGTGGCTCATGCAGAACGGGACGACCGTGAAGGAACTGTACGAGGGGATGCCGCGTTCCGACGAACGGACGGATTTTCCCGCCTGGGAACAAGCGCAGGTCTTTTTCGGACGCCGCTCCGAGGACAGCTATCCGGACTTTGCGGAGTTCCTTGCCAAAGCGTACCAGGACGCGGGAGAAATCCGGTCCTGTTTGTTTTACGACATAGAACGCCGGCTCTGGTCCATGGACCAGCCAGATCCGGAAGGCGGGAATGACTGCTTTCCGGGAAACCGGGCGCATCCGTGTGATCTCTGCCGAGAGACATACGGCGAGGATCTGACCCGGTGCGACACCTGTTTCTGGCGGCGCGCCGTCACGAAGGAGGACGCCGGACGGAAGGAGCTGACGTGCTACAACGGCCGCTGCCTCTTAAACCGCCTCACGGTCTGTACGGCGCGGTGCGCCAATACCTGCGAGTATCGGAACAGCAAAACAACATAAGACACAGGCCAGCCGGATTCCGGCTGGCTTTTTTTTGCGCAAAAATCTGTCCCGCCCGGCGGAAATCTGGCATACTGTAAGCAGAACGAAAAAGAGGAAATGCTATGCAGGAAACAGACACACAAAGCCGGATCACGTATCTTCCAATCGGGATGGTCGAGCCTGACCGCGCGCAGCCGCGGAAGGTCTTTCAGGAAGAGGCGCTTCAGTCGCTCGCGGATTCGATCCGGGAGCACGGCATCCTGGAACCGCTGCTCGTGGTCCGCATGAAGGGATATTACCGCCTGGTTGCGGGAGAGCGGCGGTGGCGGGCAGCGCGGATGGCCGGGCTGAAAACCGTTCCGGTCATCATCCGGGACATGACGGACAAGGAAAGCGCGGAGATCGCGCTGATTGAAAACATCCAGCGGGAGGACCTGAATCCCGTGGAGGAGGCGGAGGCGTACCGGTCCCTGATGGAGCGGTTCCGCCTTTCCGCCGACGAGGTAGCCTCCCGCGTGGGAAAGGCGAGGCCGTCCATTGTCAACGCTGTCCGCATCTTGAAACTTCCGGAGGCGGTCCTCCGGATGGTCTCGTCCGGGGAACTCAGCATGGGGCAGGCCAAGGCGATCCTGTCCGCGCCGGAGGACAGGCGGGAGGCATTGGCGGAAGAAGCCGCGGGCGGGCATCTGTCCGTCCGGGAGGTGGAAAAACGCGCCGCCGCGGAAAGCGGGCCGGCGAAAAAGAAAAAGAAACGGATACCGGCGGGGCGGGCGGATCAGGACGCCATCCTGTCGGACGAACTCAGCCGGAGGACCGGGCTGAAAACCGTGGTCCGGCATCAGACGGACGGAACGGGAACGCTGACGGTCCGGTTCGCGTCAGACGAGGACCTGGATGCGCTGTACGAGGCGCTTCTGTCCATCCGGAACCACGCAAATTAACGTCAGATCCGGTGCCAGAATCCGGCGGATCAGTGAACAGACGTCGGATCCGGTGCCATTTTTAAGGGAGGTGACAGTTTGAACGAGTACAATAAAGACAAGGCGCGGAGCAGCCTGTCGCAGGTCCGCGGCCAGGAAGAGAGCCGGCAGCAGATCGCCCGGGCCCTGCAGGACGCCAGGCGGGAGGCGCGGTACGCTTACGTGATCAAGGAACGCGAGCGCTACGAGTCCCGCGGGCAGGAGCCGCGCGACGAGGAACGGATCATTGCCGTCTGCACGGACCGGGCTCAGATCGACAAGACGAAAGAGATGAGCCGCGACCTTGCGAACAATGACCGCGTGGCGCGGGTGAGCGGGGACAAGACGCTCGGCGTCCGCGAGACCGGGTATGGGCAACAGGACAGCATTGAGGTGACCGGCTGCACGTACCGGACAGTTCCGGTGATCGAGTCGGAGCGCCTGCGGGAGCTTTCCGAGAAGGAAAAGAACGAGCGGCATATTTATCACACGATTGTCTATGTGAACGAGCGCCCCGGTTCCCGCCTGTCTGACCAGGAAGAGCAGAACCGGCTGCGGGCGGATCAGGAACGGCAGACGAACCGCTATCTGCAGGTGTCCACCCGTCCCCTGGTCATGACGGCCGGGCTGACGCAGGAAGAGGCCACGGCTGTGGCGCAGAAGGCCTGCGAGTATTACCATGAAGCGCCGTCAGTGGAAGATGTGGGCGACCGGGGCGCCAGCTTTTCCATTGATGAAAACGTGCCGAGCTACGACGATCTCTGTCAAATCCAGTCGCAGGTCCACAGCGAGTACCTGGCGGACCGCGAGGAGGAAGAGGAAGACTGGGACCTGTCGGAACACACGCTCGGCGGAAACTGGGACGATGAGGATTAAGCCGCCCGAAAGAAAGGAGAAGCCTTATGTTTGGAGATCCGTTTGGCGGGCCATTTGGGCCGCCGCCACCGCCGCCGCGAAGACGCGGCTGCTGCGGACCGGGGCTGTGCTGCCTGCCTCTGCTTCTGTTCGGCTTCTGCATAGCCGGCGTGGCGAAGGCAATCCGCAAAAAGAAAAAGGCGTGATTTTATGGGACGTCCGGATATCCGGGCGTCCTTTTTGCATGCCCGCTTTTGCATAAAAATCTGGCATACTGCTAAAAAGCGCAGAACAATGACTGCGGGGAAGGAGAATTATGCGAGACAAGCACACGGATTGTCCCACGCGGACAGGCGCATCCGGGGAGATGAAACGTCTCCTGCCGGTCATTCGGAAAATCGAGTCATACCGTCCGGCTATGCAGGCCCTGTCAGATGACGCTTTGCGGGCCAAAACGGATGAATTCAAAAAGAGATTAAAACAGGGGGAGAAGGAAAAGAAGCTTCTCCCCGAGGCCTTCGCGGTCGTGCGGGAGGCGTCCCGGCGGGTGCTTGGCATGGAGCCGTTTCCGGTCCAGCTCGCGGGCGGCATTGTTCTTTATGAAGGCCGGATCGCGGAGATGCGGACGGGAGAGGGAAAAACCCTGGTCTGCGTCATGCCGGCCTATCTGGCCGCACTAAAAGGAGAGGGCGTTCACGTCGTGACGGTCAATGACTATCTGGCGGAGCGGGACGCCTCCCAGATGGGAAAGGTTCACGAGTTTTTAGGCCTTTCCTGCGGATGCGTTCTGGCTGACATGTCCACCGGCCGGCGGATTCAGGAGTACAAGAAAGACATCACCTATGTCACCAATACGGAGCTCGGGTTTGATTACCTGCGGGACAATCTCGCGACCAATCCGCGCATGCGCGTCCTGCGGGGCCTCGCGTTCTGCATTATCGACGAGGTGGATTCCGTTCTCATTGACGAGGCGCGTACCCCGCTCATCATTTCCGGAAACGGGAAAACGCCGGAAGAGCTGGTGAAACGGTGCGATGCCTGCGCGAAATCCCTGACACGCGGCGAGGCGTCCGGGGAAGTCACCCGCGCCGGGGCCGCCATGGGCGATGTCGTCACGGAAACCGGGGATTTCATTGTCCACGAAAAAGACCAGGTCGT
>Ga0256404_1003063_pt1 | contig 35231 bp, 26 predicted proteins | sample RumenRJG_01DNA_FD_185990 | JGI IMG/M metagenome (GOLD analysis project Ga0256404, IMG submission 185990) | Bovine rumen microbial communities from Lethbridge, Alberta, Canada - RJG_01 | ecosystem: Host-associated > Mammals > Digestive system > Stomach > Rumen | place: Canada: Alberta | collected... | reverse complement strand
TGATGCCTGCACAACGAGCAGCTTGTCCCACAGCGCGGCGATAAGCCTGTTCCTGCGTGGGAAGTTCGATGCCTGCGGCGCACATAGCGGCGGATGTTCCGATATAACAACGCCGTTTGCTGCGATAGATGCCTGCATATCAAGGCAGCCTTTCGGGTAATCTGTGCCGATGCCGCAGCCAAGCACGGCGATAGTCTTTCCGCCCAATCTGATACACTCGCTGTGCGCACATTGGTCGATACCCTTTGCAAATCCGCTTGTGATGACAGCACCGCACTCAACGAGCTGCCGCGTAAAATCTTCGCACACCCGCTTGGAGTATCCCGATGCTTTACGTGCGCCGATGATCCCTGCTTTTTTGGCACTTGTAAGCACACGAGCATCACCCTTTGCGTAGATCACCACAGGCGCACCTGCGGCAAAGAAGCTGTGCGGGAAACGCTCATCTGCCTGCGTGATGATCACGGCTCCGTTTTCACGGCAGTCGGAAATGATCTTTTGTACTGTGCTTTTGTCTGCTTGCCTGCCGCAGTTTTCCAAGACCTTTTCTGCCGAGCCGTACTTTTCCAATAGCTGCGCGAACTGCCGTTCACGTCCGTAAAACAGCAAGGAACATTCTACCCATTTCGCAAGCTCACTCACTCCCACACCTCCTTTGTTAAAATGATGATACCACACTTGACAGGATTTTTCAAGTCTGCGTGCGTATTATTGCACAATGCGGACAGGCGTTATTTGTTTAAGTATACAAAAGTGTGCATCGGTGCTATACTATGGCGGGCAAATGTGGTACAATAAAGCTGTACAGTGAAAGGTGGTGCTTTATCGTGAACTTCCTTAAAAACATCAACTGGACAAATTCATTCTGCAAAAGGGCAGGGCTCGTGCTTGCAGCCGTGCTGCTGTTTTTCATTGCGCTTTCGACACGCACAGCCAAAACAAAAGCTGATACGAACGACAGCTCGTCAGTCAAGCCTGCGGACAGCTCATCGCAGCAGGAGGTTAAATTCGATACCGTGTATGTCAAGCTTGATAATGACGAGATGATCAACACGGGACTTATCGCGCTTGATGATAAAGACCATCATATCACGTCTGATGCTGCGGACCTCGTTTCGATATATTCCTACCTTTTCAATGCAAAGGGCGAAATGATAATGACTACGGGCAGCACCAACATCTGCGGCAAAAAAGAGATGTTTGAGCAGCTCAACCTTATGATAAGCGATTTCTCCGCGCAGACGGGGCTTAAAACTATCATGGTGCGAAACGCTGCATACAAGGTCGATGATAAGGTCTACAAATCACAGTTCGATATCCCCGATGAAAAGTCAGAGCAGAGCGCAGCTTCCGCGCAGGACGGCAAGTGTGCCGACGGCTGCTACGAGCATCTTTCGGGGCTTGCGGTCGATTTTCAGCTGTATGAAGCTGATAAGGGCGCGTATCCCGAATATACGGGCGAGGGACAGTATGCCTGGATAAACGAGAACTGCTACAAATACGGCTTTGTGCTTCGCTATCCTGCCGATAAGACGGATATTACGGGTGTCGAGGCGAAGAAAAATCACTACCGCTATGTCGGTAAGGAGTATGCGCAGGTCATGCACGATAACAACCTCGTGCTTGAGGAGCTTTACGGCTTTTTGCAAAAATATTCGTTTGAAAAGCCGCTGAATGTTCAGACTCCAAGCGGCAGCAGGTATATTTTCTACTACGTCAAAAAGGATAAGGACAACACCTCGACCACCGTACCTATGCCGCAGGGCAGGGACGGCGAAAAAACAGGCACCGTTTCGGCAGACGCGCAGGGAGGGCTGTATGTGTGCTGTGTTATTTCGCAGCTTACCTCGCAGCAAGCGCCGCAGCAGGAGTCACAGACCTCACAAACACAGGTGCAAAAAACAGAATAGATTGCAAGGCACATCGCAGCGCGCGGTGTGCTTTTTTTGTGACCTTGCGCACCGTTTTTACATAGAATGTAGAAAATACGGTCTGGATACAGACTATAACGGAGGATATGATATGGCAGAAAAATTCTTTTTAGGCGGCGTTACACCAAGCGGTTTTTCTACGCAGCTGACAGAGCTTGTGTGCAGCAGGCAGTATTTCACTTACATTCTCAAGGGCGGCGCAGGAACGGGTAAATCCTCGCTGATGAAAAAGCTTGCCGACAGGTTCGAGCAGACAGAAAATGTGACAAGGTATTACTGTTCGTCAGACCCCGACTCGCTTGATGCCGTGGTTTTGCACTCTTCAAAGGCGGTGATAGTTGACGGCACAGCGCCGCACGTTTTTGACCCCAAGTACCCCGGGGTGTGTCAGAAGATAGTCGATCTCGGCTTTTACTGGAATGACGCGATGCTGAAAGCAGACCGTGAGAAGATCATCACAGCGTGCCGGCTCAACAAGTCGTTGATGTCATCGGCTGCGAACTGCAATAAGGCGCTTGGGAATATCTGCACCGATATTTACAGCTGCGCAGGGGAGTTTCTTGACGAGCATAAGCTTGAAAGCTTCGCAGAGCGTTTTTGCAGGAAGCTCTTCGGCAGGAGCAGGGGGAACCGCGGAAAACAAAGTATACGTCAGCTTTCGGTAATGACTCGCTTTGGATATATGACGCTGTCTGAAACGCTTGAAAATTATCTTGACATCTACCTGCTCGATGACAGTTTCTTTGCTGCCTCGGATGCGTTTATCAGGATAGCGGCGCAGCAGGCGCAGAGCCGCGGCTACGATGTCAAGCTGTCGCCCTGCCTGCTGTTTGACGGGACAGTCTTTGAGCATTTGCTTATCGACGAGATAGGAGTCGCATTCGTTAGTGCTGATCCGCTGACCAAGCTTTCCTGCAAAAATGCGGCTAAAATAAATATGTCGCGCTTCTATGACAAGGCAAAAATGCAGCCTCACAAAAAGCGCCTGAAGACAGACAGCACGCTTGCTGCTGCGCTCATCAATTCCTCGCGCGAGATGCTTGACAGCGCCAAGCTCGTACACGATGAGATCGAGAGCTATTATATCAAAGCTATGGACTTTGATGCACTTGACAGGGTGTGTGAAGATATTGCCGCGCAAATACTTGCAAAATAAAAAACGGGGAGCAGTTATCAGGCTGCTCTCCGTTTTGCTTCAGAATATTTTGATGTTATCACTTTACTGCCTCAAGCAGAGCGTTCACCCTGTCGGTCTTTTCCCAGGCAGCGCCAAGATCCTCGCGTCCCATATGACCGTATGCAGCAAGCTTTTTATACTGCGGCTTGCGCAGATCGAGCATCTTTATAATCGCAGACGGGCGCAGGTCAAACACCTTGTTTACAGCCTGTGACAGCTTATCATCGCTCACTTTGCCTGTGCCGAAGGTATCGACCATTATCGAAACAGGGCGTGCTACACCGATGGCGTAAGCAACCTCTACCTCACACTTTTTCGCAAGACCTGCCGCAACGATGTTCTTAGCCACATATCTTGCAGCGTAGGTAGCCGAGCGGTCAACTTTCGTCGGGTCCTTGCCCGAGAAGCATCCGCCACCGTGACGGGCATATCCGCCGTATGTGTCAACGATTATCTTTCTGCCCGTAAGTCCGCTGTCGCCCTGCGGTCCGCCGATGACAAATCTGCCTGTCGGGTTTACAAAATACTTTGTATCAACTAAAAGCTCACCCGGGATAACTGCCTTGATGACCTTTTCGATTATGTCCTGTCTTATCTGCTCAAGAGTGATCTTTTCATCGTGCTGTGATGAAACTACTACCGTGTCAACTCTGATCGGCTTGTCGTCCTCGTACTCGACTGTGACCTGTGTTTTGCCGTCGGGACGCAGATAACCGAGAGTGCCGTCCTTTCTTACCTGTGTAAGTTTGAGTGCAAGCTTGTGCGCAAGTGAGATCGGCAGAGGCATAAGCTCGGGCGTTTCATCACACGCAAAGCCGAACATGATACCCTGGTCGCCCGCGCCTGTGTCAAACTCGTTGTTGTCCCTGCCCTCAAGAGCGTTATCAACGCCCATAGCGATGTCGGGGGACTGCTTGTCTATTGTAGTGATGACCGCGCAGGTGTTGCTGTCAAAGCCGAAGCTTGCATCGTTGTAGCCTATCTCGCTGACAGTATCTCTGACTATCTGCGGGATATCAACATTCGCCTTTGTCGTTATCTCGCCCATGCACATTATCATGCCTGTGGTCGCAACTGTCTCGCAAGCGACTCTTGACATTGGATCCTGTGCAAGCATAGCATCAAGTATAGCGTCTGAGATCTGGTCGCAGATCTTGTCGGGGTGACCCTGCGTCACCGATTCTGATGTGAATAAATGTCTTGACATCTTTTTTACCTCTTTCTAAAGGTCTCAAATTCGGCATTCGCCGTACGTAAATGCCAAAATAGCCGAAAAAAAGCACTCCGTTTCCGAAATGCTTGAAATACCACGATTTCCTCATCTCTCGGAAAACTCCGCAGGAATTAGCACCTTGTGTATAAAATACGCAGGTTGCCGGGCTTCACAGGACCTGTCCCTCCGCCACTCTTGATAAGGCTATTTTGTTCAACAGACAACATTATACAACATTCGTCCTGCTTTGTCAACACTATTTGCGCGGTATATGTAAAGTTTTTGTGACACTTAAAATGTTATGAAAATGTTAAATGTCATTCGCCGTATTTACACAAGAAAAATTATGTGCTATAATTATTGGGTGAGATTGTGCATATTCGTGCATTAACACGTTAAAACGGCTTTTTAAGCTAAGGAGGACATAATAATGGTTAGAGCGATAGTTGGCGCAAACTGGGGCGATGAGGGTAAGGGCAAGCTTACCGATATGATGGCTCAGGAGTCTGATATCGTAATCAGATTTCAGGGCGGTGCGAATGCAGGACATACTATTGTAAATCACTATGGCAAGTTCGCTCTGCATACTCTGCCATCGGGTGTTTTCTATGACCATACGACAAATATAATCGGCAACGGCGTGGCTCTTGACGTCAAGAAATTCTTCAACGAGGTCAAGGACGTTACCTCAAAGGGCGTACCAATGCCAAAGATACTTATTTCCGACAGAGCGCAGATGGTAATGCCGTACCACGTTCTTTTTGACCAGTATGAAGAGGAAAGACTTGGCAAGGCAAGCTTTGGCTCGACAAAATCGGGTATAGCACCGTTTTATTCCGATAAATATGCAAAGATCGGTTTTCAGGTGCAGGAGCTTTTCCACGAGGATACACTGAAGGAGAAGATCGCAAGGGTGCTTGAACAGAAAAATATCCTGCTGGAGCATCTCTATCATAAGCCTGCGATTGATCCTGACGAGCTTTTCAACACCCTTATGGAGTATAAGGAAATGCTTGCACCATATGTCTGCGATGTTTCAGCATACCTTTGGAATGCGCTCAAAGAGGGTAAAAATATTCTGCTTGAAGGACAGCTTGGCTCTCTTAAAGATCCCGATCACGGCATCTACCCGATGGTAACATCGTCATCAACACTTGCGGCTTACGGCGCTATCGGCGCAGGTATCCCGCCGTACGAGATAAAGACGATAGTAACTGTTGTCAAGGCTTATTCATCAGCAGTTGGCGCAGGCGCATTTGTTTCCGAGATCTTCGGTGATGAGGCTGAGGAGCTTCGCAAGCGCGGCGGCGACGGAGGTGAGTACGGTGCGACCACTCACAGACCAAGAAGAATGGGCTGGTTTGACTGTGTTGCCACCAAGTACGGCTGTCGTATACAGGGAACAACAGATGTTGCATTTACAGTTATAGATGTTCTTGGCTACCTTGATAAGATACCTGTCTGCACGGGTTACGAGTACAACGGCGAGATCATCAAGGATTTCCCGACCACACAGATACTTGAAAAGTGCAAGCCTGTGCTTGAAGTGCTTGACGGCTGGAAGACAGACATCAGAGGCATTAAGAACTATGACGAGCTTCCCGAGAACTGCAAGAAGTATATCGACTTTGTTGAGCAGCAGATCGGCTTCCCGATAACAATGGTATCAAACGGTCCATCGAGAGATGATATCATTTACAGAGAGAGCAAACTCAAATAAAGCGCAATAATAAAAGTAAAAGCCATACGTCAGATCATCTCTTTCGTATGGCTTTGTTATTATTTCATATACTTTTCATTGAATACAGAAAGCGGCAGCGCCTTGTCGAACAGCCAGCCCTGTGCTTTGGTGTAGCCTATCTCGCAAAGTATCTGTGCCTGCTCTTTAGTCTCTACGCCCTCAAATATCAGATCCTTGTCCATTGTGGAGATGAGCTGGCAGATGTTCTTGACGTAAACTCTTTCCTTTTCGTTGCTTGTTATATCGTCAATGAATGACTTGTCTATCTTGACCATATCGACAGGTGCGTTGAGCAGAACGCCCAGCGTTGAGTAGCTTACGCCGAAGTCGTCGATGTCTATCCTGAAACCTGCCTCCTGAAGCTTTGACATATCGCGGAAAAGCTTGTCAAGGTTATCGCCAAAGCAGGACTCGGTGATCTCTATCTCCACATATTCGGGAGATACTCCGCGCTGTTTTGCCAGCGAGATTATCTTATCAACATAGTCAGCCTGCCTTACATGCTGGCGCGAGAAATTGACCGATATCGGCAGCAGCTTTTTGCCGCGGCTTTTCCAGTCAACAAGTGTATCGAGCACCTGTGAGTAGATGTAAAAATCAAGCTCGTCAATATAGCCGACCTTTTCAAGCACAGCGATGAATTCGCCCGGCATGATGTATGTGCCGTCAACGTTGCGCCACCTTGCAAGTGCCTCCGCACCGATGACTTCCATTGTTTCCATAGAGAATTTCGGCTGCAGGAACATCTCGATAAGTCCCGAATTGATAGCCGAATTCAGCTCGTTCGCGATTTTTTGCTCACGTGCACGCTGAATGTGCATCTGCGGGTCGTACATACCGCAGTCCCCATGTGAGATGCCCTTGACGCTTTTTCTTGCAAGGTTTGCGTTGAACACAGCGCGCTCGATATCAACGCCGTCGTCCCATATGTACAGCCCTGCGCAGATGTTGAGATTGCTGCCCGGGAGCAGCTTTTGCTGCTGCACATAGAACTCGTGGTTGCGCTGATTGAGACTGCTGACAAGCTCGCTTACCGTTCTTGCTCTGTAAAGACCGACAAAGTAGTCTGAATAAATACGGCAGGCTATAACGTTGGTCTGCATATTCGTTATTATCTGTCCGAACGAGCGCAGCATCTTGTTGCCGGCCTCAAATCCGAGGTTGTCGTTTACATACGAAAAGCCGTTGATGTCGGAGTATACAAACCCGTATACATAAGACCTGTCTCTGTTTTTAAGCAGCTCCTCTGCCTTTGAAACAAACGTCTTGTAATTGAGCATACCCGTAACGCTGTCGGTAGTGATAAGGAAATTGATGTACTCGTTATCCATTTCAAGACGTTTTGACAGCTTTTTAACGTCCTGGATATTGCTCATTACACCATAGACCTTTGTGACCTTCATATCAGAGCCCGCAACGCTTGTCAGCGAGAGCTTGTACCAGGTATACTCTTCATCGAATGTCTTTGTCCTTATCTCAAAGTCGCTGCTGTACGGGCGGTCAAGAAACTTACCGCAGTTGGTTTTGAAAATGTTAAGGTCATCAGGGTGTATGTTGTCATATGACTTGTGTTTTTTCAGATAGTCCTCGACCTCGGGGTCACCGTAGCGGTTGATGCTGCTTGAAAGGCTTAACGTGTCGCTGCGCACATCGTAGTCGATAAAGATGTGGTCGAGCGTCTGCGTAATAAATCTGTACCGCGCAGCTTGAAGCTCAAGGTCACAGATCATCTTCTTTTCGTGCGTCATATCGTAGAAGATAGCGTAGATAAGGTCTCTGCCGCCGATGCTGTCAAACGGTCTGCCGACGATAAGGAACCATCGGTCACGTCCGTTGATCGTAAAGCGGACCTCTATCTCCGCAGGGATATTGTGCTTGATAGCATCTTCAACAGTTGATGAAAGGCGCTCTTTCTCGCTGTCGTCTATATAGGTCTCTATCGGCGGTACCTCTGCATTTTCCTCAACATCAAAGAATTTTCTGAATTCGTTGTTGCAGCGGTAGATCCGCAGATCGTCAGCATAAAGCACCGCAACACCGCCGACAATATCGCTTGTCAGCGCCTCGATCTCCTTACGGTAGGAGTCGCTTTTGAGTGCAAGCTCTTTTTGGTGCGTATAGTCGCTGAAGGAAACATAAGCGCGCTTTCTGCCGTCCTTATCGTACAGCATTATCATAGCGTCAACGGTTATCGTCGTGCCGTCCTTTTTGTTCATATTGTGGCGCAGATAATAAAAGCCGTTTTCGCCGCTCAATACCTTTGCAAGCTCGCGCTTGTCCTCGTCATTTATAAGTGTGGAAAAATCTATCTTCCCGTTTTTGTAGTCCTCCTGGGTGTAGCCTAGCACGCTTATATAACGCTCGTCAACTTCGATTGGGTGGTATATATCCTCAAGGTCAAGTAAACAGTACGGGTTTTTGATGAGTTCAACTGACATTTTTACTTCCTCCTTTTATGGAGATTTCGTTTAACCTAACTTACATTATAACACAATGTACAAAATATTTCAATAGCTTTCATCAAATTTGTTTGATATTAAGCTAAAAGTAAAATGCGAACACTCTTGCAATTGTTGTATAAATGTGTTAAAATATAATTTATAATGCAAGATATAATTGAAAGGAATGTTTTAAATGAACCCAAAGAAAAAGTCCTTGCTTATGCGTATTTTTGCACTCGCACTTGTTGCGCTTATGATACTTGGCGTAGTCGTAGCCGCAATTGCAGGCAATGGTTAACATAGGCAACAGCTGGGACAGTATACTTGGCGATGAGTTCAAAAAGGACTACTACCTCAGGCTGCGTGAATTTTTGAAGAGGGAATATGCGCACTATCACGTTTATCCCGATATGTACGATATTTTCAACGCCTTCAAATTCACCCCTTATGAGAATGTGAAGGCAGTAATTATCGGGCAGGACCCTTACCACGAGCCGCATCAGGCGCACGGGCTTTGCTTTTCCGTGCAAAAGGGCGTAATGCTGCCACCCTCTCTTCAGAATATCTATAAAGAGCTGCACGATGATCTTGGCTTGCCGATCTCAAAAAGCGGCGATCTCACCTGCTGGGCAAAGCAGGGGGTGCTGCTGCTGAACACATCTCTGACCGTGCGTGAGGGGCAGGCGAACTCGCACAGCGGCAAGGGGTGGGAGATACTTACCGATGAGGTGATACGCAAGCTCAATGCTGCCGACAGACCTATCGCGTTTATCCTGTGGGGTGCGAACGCACGCGCAAAGGCAGCGTTTATAACCAATCCGCTGCACGGTGTTTTCCAGTCGCCGCACCCGTCACCGCTTTCTGCGCACCGCGGATTTTTCGGCTGCCGTCACTTTTCAAAGGTCAATGCGTTTCTTGAGCAAAACGGCATCGCGCCTATCGACTGGACGGTAACAGACTAACAACTGTACGGATATTTGGACAATAAAAACAGCCCCGAGGGGCTGTTTTTTGTTATGTCTTATTTGCAAAAACCAAAGCTGCAAAGCCATTTCAGTATGTCACGAAAACAACAAAATCCGCACATAAATGCTATCCTCCATTTTTTTATTTGTTCTCTCGGAACGCCTTTAGTATAGCATATGTTTAGTGCATTTTCAATGCAAAAAAATTGGGTAATTTACTGCCTGAAAGTCCCTTGCTATGCAGTTTCGGGCAGGCTGACACAGCACATTGCCTCGACTGCGCTGCCTTGCTTTTTTATCTCAAAGCTGCCGCTGTACTTTTCGGCAAGCTCCTTGAGGATAGACAGTCCGTAGCCGTGCGATGACGGCTTTGCCAGATCGAATTGCTTATCCTGCGAAGGCAGCTCAAAGTCATCATCGGGATAGTTTTTTGTCCGCACGAACATATATCCCGTGTCGCACCACGCCTTTAGCTCAAGGCGGTTGTCGTCACTGCCGCACGCGCTGCGCAAACCGTTGTCGATAAGATTTGAAAAAATGCTGCAAAGGTCGGTAAGCTCGATATCGAGCCTTTCGGGCAGCTTGACATCGGTGGTAAAATCAATGCCCTCTGTTTTTGCGCGTGATGATTTGTCAAACAGTATCGTGTTCACAACAGGATTTTTGCAGTAAAAGGGGATAGCCGTTTCGCTGTTTTTCTCCTTGATCTGTTCAAGCAGCTGAACGCCCTGCTTTTTCGTGCTTTCATCGTTTGAGTTCACCATATGCAGCGCAGTTGTTATCATGTTGTTGAAATCGTGCTTGTATTTCATAAGCATCTGCGCACTTTGCGTGATGTTCTCAAAGTAGCTTTCGGAAAGCCTCTGATTGTATTCAAGCTGCGCGAGCTTCATCTGCGACTGCTTTGCGCGGTAGTTTTCATTCATCGCGCGGTAGAGCAAAAACAGCGACACTATCATTACGATAACACCGATCGTCAGCAGTGTAGAACGCAGGGGAGTCCAGAAGTCAGGCGCATTGAATGCCGATGCAACGGCGAGTATCAGAAACATATTGCTCAGCGGCAGCATAAAAAACAGTATAGAAGTCTTATCGACCACGCTTTCATTTTTCTTGTTTATGCGGGTGTATACGATAACCGATATCATATACAAAAGCCCGAATATTATCATTATCAGCAGAGTTTCCCATCTGACCTCTGACGGAGTAAGCACCTTGCCGATTATCAGATACACGGGGAACTCAACAATCAGGTCGATAGCAAACGACAGCGCGCCGAGCGATGATGCAACGACAATAGATTTCCACGGCTTTTCCGAAAATGCCACAACAGAATATAAAAGATATGCCATAAAAAAGCACACTCGCATTACATTGTTTTCTGTCGTCAGGATTATTGCGATTATCAGATAGCTGATGTTTACCAGTATCATCGGAAGATAGACCAGGCGTTTGTTTTTTATCCTCGGAGTAAGGTTGAGATGCAGCCCGATGAACATCGGCAGATTAGAGAAAACGCACCAGGCAGCATAGCACATATAACGCAGCATTTATCCAAACCCCTTTATACTTAAAATCTTTTGCTTGAAATCGGTCTTGTGGCTCCTACTGACAGGCAGCTCGGTACCGTCTGTAAGTGTAACGGCTGATGAATTGAAAGCGCGCACGTAGCTTGCATTTACAACGTAGCTTTTGTGTGAGCTTATGAAGCTCTCGGGCAGGAGCTGCTCGATGTCGGACAGCTTTGCGCGAACGGTTATCACCTTGTTTTTTGTATGTACCAGCACATACCACCTGTTCGATTCCACATAGATTATCTCCTGCGTGTTCAGAATAACGTCCTGCCTGCCCGAATGGAGCGTGATCGTGGCAGACTTGTCTTTTCCCTTTGATTCGAGCTTTTCAAAAACTCTCTGCAATACATTCGGCTCGACAGGCTTGCAGACAAAGGCGAACGGCTCAAAGTCAAAATGCTCCAGAAAAATGCTCTGACAGTATTGCTGCGGATATCCCGTAACAAAAACCACGGGTGTATCGGGTGAGATATCCTTGACGTGCTTTGCGCTGTCAATGCCGCTGGTGTTGTCAAGGCATATATCCATAAACACGCAGTCGACCTTGTCGCCGCTGAGGCTTTGGATAAGCTTGTCCTCTTTGTCAAAGCCTATTATCTCTGCATCGGGCATAATGCGGGCGGCTATATCAGAGAACTCGTTTATAAAGGCTTTTTCGTCATCAAGTACGGCAAGTCTCATATGGTAACTTTCCTTTCACAAATACTGGTATTATTATAGCTCAATATTGTTAAAAAATGAATAATAATGACTTAAAATATAAGAAAATGTCATTCTTTAAAAGCGACAGCGCCGCGAAAACATTCACAGCGCTGACAAGGGGATGGATTGGATGATTAGCTGAATAAACTTAAACATATTATACTATATTTATGTGTGTTTGTAATGTATTTGCAACAATTTGCGCGCTTTACGCAACTATTGGTATGCACGATCGAAGTTTTCGTATCGCAGCAGGCACATCTTGACAACAAAAACGAGGTCTGGTATAATCATTTTTGTAAAAGCATTTATGCCGAAAGGAAGAGTTTGATGATAAAAAGAATAATACTGATGTCTGCGATATGTGCATCACTTGCGCTGGCAGGCTGCAAATCAGACAGCAGCAAGGGCGAGTCATCGCAGCAGGACAGCAGCACGATAACAACAGCGACCAATACAGGCGGTGACAGCTCGATTATCGCAGATGCGCCGACCGATGACAGCAAACCCGAACAGAACAGTTCAAGCAGCGATAACAGCGGTTCTACCGAAACCACAGGCACCAAGGATGACAGCTCAGACAGCAGCAGTGAAAAGCCGTCAAAAGAGGGCAGCGATTCAAGCACGAAGTCTACCGAGCTTACCAAGGGCAGCGATACGCAGACTAAATCTACGCAAACCAAAGAGTCCACCGTGACAAATGACCCCTACGAGCTGCCGATACTGCCTGTGAACTGATAATACCAACAAAAAGACGTTCCCGAAAAACGAGAACGTCTAATTTTTTAGCTTGTCTGCTATTACTTCATAGCCTCTTCAACAGCAACTGCGCAAGCAACTGTTGCGCCAACCATCGGGTTGTTGCCCATACCGATAAGTCCCATCATCTCAACGTGAGCAGGAACAGAGGACGAGCCGGCAAACTGTGCATCAGAATGCATTCTACCGAGTGTATCGGTCATACCGTAGGAAGCAGGACCTGCAGCCATATTGTCAGGGTGCAGAGTTCTTCCTGTACCGCCGCCCGAAGCAACGGAGAAGTACTTCTTGCCTGCATCTGTTCTTTCCTTCTTGTATGTGCCTGCAACAGGGTGCTGGAATCTTGTCGGGTTGGTGGAGTTACCTGTGATGGAAACGTCAACGTTTTCCTTCCACATGATAGCAACGCCTTCTCTTACATCGTTAGCACCGTAGCAGTTTACCTTTGCACGAAGTCCCTCGGAGTATGCCTTGCGGAATACTTCCTTGACCTCACCTGTTGCGTAATCCATTTCGGTCTCAACATAGGTGAAGCCGTTGATCCTTGCGATGATCTGAGCAGCGTCCTTGCCAAGACCGTTAAGGATAACTCTCAGAGGCTTCTGTCTTACCTTGTTAGCCTTTTCTGCGATACCGATAGCGCCCTCAGCAGCAGCGAATGACTCGTGACCTGCGAGGAAAGCAAAGCACTCTGTGTCCTCCTCGAGCAGCATCTTGCCGAGGTTGCCGTGACCGAGACCAACCTTTCTCTGATCTGCAACAGAGCCCGGGATACAGAAAGCCTGAAGTCCCTCGCCGATAGCAGCAGCAGCCTCAGAAGCCTTCTTGCAGCCCTTCTTGATAGCGATAGCGCAGCCTACTGTGTAAGCCCACTTTGCATTCTCAAAGCAGATAGGCTGGATCTTCTCTACCAGAGCGTAGATGTCAAGACCCTTTTCCTTGCAAACATCAGCACATTCTTCGATAGAATTGATGCCGTACTCTTTAATAACAGCAAGGATCTGCTTTTCTCTTCTCTCATATGATTCAAACAATGCCATAACTCGTTACCTCCTTATTCTTTTCTCGGGTCAACAAGCTTAACAGCGTCATCAACTCTGCCGTACTGACCCTGAGCCTTCTCGAATGCTGTGTTAGCATCGTCGCCTGCCTTGATGAAGTCCATCATCTTGCCGAAGTTAACGAACTTATAGCCGATTATCTCGTCATCAGCATTGAGAGCCAGCTTTGTTACATAGCCGTCAGTCATTTCAAGATAACGAGGTCCCTTTGCGAGTGTGCCGTACATTGTGCCGACCTGTGAACGAAGTCCCTTACCCAGGTCCTCCAGTCCTGCGCCGACAACAAGTCCGCCCTCAGAGAATGCGCTCTGTGAACGACCGTAAACGATCTGCAGGAAAAGCTCTCTCATAGCGGTATTGATAGCGTCACATACGAGGTCGGTGTTGAGTGCCTCAAGGATAGTTCTGCCGGGCAGTATCTCAGCTGCCATAGCTGCGGAATGTGTCATACCAGAGCAGCCGATAGTCTCTACCAGAGCCTCCTGTATAACGCCTTCCTTAACGTTGAGTGTCAGCTTGCAGGTACCCTGCTGAGGTGCGCACCAGCCGATGCCGTGTGTGAAACCTGAGATGTCCTTGATCTCTTTTGCCTTTACCCACTTAGCTTCCTCCGGGATAGGAGCTGCGCCGTGAGCAACGCCCTGTGCGATAGGGCACATTGTTTCAACTTCGTGAGAATAGATCATTATTAAACTCCTCTCAAAAAATAGTCAATGTATAACATATACATTCATAGATATTATAGCGCAATCCGCGATTTTTTTCAAGTGCTTTTGTCTGATTTTAAGAAATTTTATACTTTTGACAAAATCAATAGAAAATTGCCCTTTGTTTTATACAGAACTTGCCGCGCTGATGCTTTGCACGAGCTTTTCGCTGACCGCGCCGATACCGCCGAGAACGTACAAGCTGTCCGCTTTTTTGGACTTTATATAGTTTGCCTGCTCTGCTGAAACAGCCCCGTCTGCAAGGAACATCGGCGCGTTTTTCATACAAGCAAGCACGCCGCCTGCAAGCGCATCGGGGAAGTCAAGCCCTTTAGCCACACAGATCTGACTGCCTGTGAGGATATCCTTGAACCTCTCGTTGACCGCAACGCAGGTCTTGTATCTGTTCGCCCCGAAGATCCTCTCCGCCTGTTTTTTCTTCGTCGCATCGCTGACTGCTTTGAGCACTTTATCAGAGATGACCCCGTTGCCGCCGATAACAAACGCTTTATCGGCTTTTGCGAGGCAAGCCTTTGTCTGAGCGTTCAGCTCGCCGCTTTTTGCAGCGTAAAGGATAGGCGAGCCACTCAATGCCGCTGCCGTGCTTGCGGAAAGCGCATCGGCACAGCTTGTGTAAGAAACCACAAATGCCGTTTTTGATGCTGTTTTTGTATGCTTTTCAAGCTCCTGTGCGATAAGCGCGGCGGTTTCAAATCTTGTCTTTCCGGCTATGCGTCTGACAGCTGCTGCGGCAAAGCCGTTTTGCTTTAAGGCTGTTTCCACGCCTTTTCCGATCGCTTTCTCGCCGCCGAGAATTATCGCCGCCTTTGCACCGAGCCGTTTGATCTCATCAAGAGTTTCGTTTGTAAGACTGTCCTTTCCTGCCAGCAGGATAGGGCTGCTGTATGCTTTTGCCAGCGGCACGCCTGCCAAGGCATCGGCATAGTCAAGTCCCGATGCGATGATGACCGTTTCAGCGCTTGCAAAAGCTTCCGCGGATATCGCTGCCGCAGTATCATAGCGCGCTTTGCCTGCAAGCCGCTTGTAATCGGGTGCGGTTTTGCAGCTGATGCCTTGCTGTTTTGCATAGCCCTTACCCTCGCTGCCCGATCTTTCGCAGTACAGAACAAAATCATCAATAGGCTTGTCTGCGGAATTTTCTGTGCTGTAAACACCCAGAGCACCGCTGCCTATGCTTTTCACAGTTGAGGGAATATAGACGCTTTTCAGCTTTGTGCAGTTTGCAAACGCCTTTTCGCCAAGCGTCTCAACGCCCTTTGTCAGCGTAACGTCCGTAAGCTCCTTGCAGGAGTAAAAGGCCATATTGCTGATAGTTTTGACATTTTCGCCTATCGTTATATTTTTGAGGGCGCTGTGTGCGAATGCGTATTCACCGATACTGCCGACATTTATTGGCAGCTGAACGGTTTGCAGGTTCGTGTTTGCGTAGAATGCGCCGTAACCGATGCTTTTCACCGAAAGCGGCAGGCTCGGCAGAACAGTTTTGCCGCCCGGGCAGCACAGCAGCTGTGACTTATCCTTGTTGTAAAGAATGCCCTCAAGCGCGCTGAAGTTTTTGTTTGCCGAATTTACATAGATGTTTTTGAGCTTTGTGCAGCCGCTGAATGCCATTTTACCGATGATACCGACTGTGCTTGGTATAACGGCAGAGGTCATCTCACGATTGTCGGCAAAACAGTCGCTGCTTATCTCGATAACGCTTGATGGTATCGAGATAGCCGCCCTTGATGCGGGACATCTTATTATCCTTGTTTTTTCCTTGTTGTAAAGCACTCCGTCTGCCGAGCAGAAGCTGCTGTTCTTATCACTTGTATTTATCGCCGTCAGTGAGGTGCAGCCGTCAAATGAAAAATCATCGACCGACTTTACGCTCTCGGGCAGCTCTATCACCGTCAGCCCCCTGCATTCACCGAAAGCCTCATAGCCGATACTTGTTACGGTCTTGGGGATAGTTATGCTTTTCAGTTTTTCACAGCCGCTGAAAAGTCCCTGTTCTATTGCGGTCAGGCTGCTTGGAAGTGTTATATTTTCAAGAGCTTTGCAGCCTAAAAAGACAAATCCGTGTTCTGCGGTGCCGAGCTGTTTTACGCTGTCAGGCAGCGTCACGCTCTTTAGCTTTTCGCAGCCTGCAAAAGCACTTCCGCCTATGGCGGTTACTCCCTGCGGTATCGTGACTCTTTCGACACTGCTGCCTGCAAACAGCGCATCTGCGAGTTTTGTGACTTTTATGCCGTCAAGCGTCTGCGGAATGCTTATATTGGCAGAGCTGCTTTTGCAGCCTGTGACCTCGGCTGTTGAGTCGTCAAGCAGTCTGTACTCCCAGTCGCCGCTTGTTTGTGCGCCTGCGCTTATCGAGAATACATCTGCATTCGTTCGGGGCAGCGCGGAAAGCGGGCAAAGCAGCAGCCCTACAGCAGCTGCGAGCGAGATAAATCTTTTCAAAACCAATACCCCCATTTATCAACATATCATAATGATTATACAATACACGGCTCACCGTTGTCAATATATAAGCAAAAAGAAAAGGCTCCCCGAAAGGAGCCTTGATATCAGTATTATTTGCCGATTATCTTGTTGATCGTTTTATCCGAAACGAGCGATGTGCCGCCGAATGTTACAGCCGATTTGACAGAAACGCTCTTTGCATAGTTTACCGCCGCGTCAGGACGTGTATCTGCCGTGAGCAGAAGCGGGCAGCCGTATGCGAGTGCAAGAGGTCCGCCGCACAGTCCGTCAGGGTAGTTCAGACCGTATGCAACAGCAACAGCAGTCGGCTTTTTAAAGAACTTTTCAGCAACAGCAACAGATGTTTCAAATCTGTTCTGACCCATTACGCGCTGTACGTTCATAAATGCCTTTGCATCTTTTTCAATGCCGCTGCTTACAGCATTTGCGCCGCCTATCACATAACCGTTCTTTGAAGAAAGTGTTTTTAAATAGTTCTTCTGATCGGCAGTCATTCCTGCAGCCTTGCCCGAAACGAGCAGTATCGGCTTGCCGACAGCGGAAGCAGAGAGTGCATCTGCATAATCAGTACCCGAAGCGATAAGCAGTTCTTCTTCTTTCACTTCTGCTTCTTTGAGCACCTCGATATTTGTGAGGAATCTGTTCCTGCCTGCAAGTCTTTTAACATTATATCCCTTTGCTTTGAGCGTGTTTACAACAGATTCGGGAACAACGTTTACACCGCCGATGATAAACACGTTTGCCCCTTTAACGGAACTTTTATCAATAAAGCTGTAGATAGGGTCGATTATCGACTTTGTATCGCCTGCGGTGATAAGGATAGGTGCATTCTTTACCTTTGCAAGATATGTAGCGGAGAGCGCATCTGCAAAATCCGTACCCGAAGCTATGATGACGTTTTTAAGCGGTTCGCCTGCGTTTGCATTTTTGAATTTTTCAGCTATCTCAAGAGATGTAGCAAATCTGTTTTTGCCTGCTGCACGGTCTGTAACAAGAGCAGTGCCGTAAGGTCTTGTTTCAGTCAGACCGCATACGGTGCACTTGCGTGACTCTACGCCTGCGCCAACGATAGTAGGCTGTTTTACAACGCTCCATTTTTCAGGGAACGAGTGAGAAGCCTTGACAACAGTCTTATCCTTTGTTATCTCTGTGGTAAGCTCCTTGTCGGAGTAGTATTTTTCATTGTATACCCAATACTCGATGTTGCCGTCCTTTGTGCAGTCAGCAGCTTTAGCTGCAACGTGTTCAACATCAATGTACTCCACTTTAAGCTTGTTATTTTTAGCATATGTATCAGCTGCGGAATCCTTATAGCACTTTATGGTGAAGTCAGCGTTCGCGACAGGCATATTGGACTCGTCATATACATAACCAAATGCATAGTTACCGATCTTTGTAACACTTTTCGGGATAGATGCACTTTTAAGGTTCGGACAGCCAACGAATGCGCTGCCTTTAATGGTTGCAACACCGTCAGGAATGGTCACGCTTGTAAGGGTATCAAGTTTTTCAAACACATTATAGCCAATGCCTGATACTTTCTTTTCGCCTAATTCTGACGGGATAGTGAGCTCCGCATCATTGCCGAGGTATTCTGTTATCTCGACAGTTTCGTCATCAAGTTCCTTGTATACATAGTCGCCGGAGATGTATTCAAGCTTGTTGCCGTTGAATGCACCATATTCCTGTGCTTTTGAGCCCGGTTTGCAGACTATTGTGCATCCCTTGTCAAACGCATTATCTTCAATATTTTTAACGCTGTTTGGGATAGTTACTCTTTTAAGATCTGTGTTTGATCCAAATGCACTTGCAGCAATGCTTTCTACTGTCTTATCAGCAAGAGTTGACGGGATAGTGAGCGTAGTGTCAGTGCCGGTGTATCCTGTTATCTCGACTGTGTCCAGATTATAATCCTTATATAAATAGTCGCCGGAGATGTATTCAAGCTCGTTGCCGTTGAATGCACCATATTCCTGTGCTTTTGAGCCCGGTATGCAGACTATTGTGCATCCGTTGTTAAACGCACCATCACCAATGGCAGTAACGCTTTTCGGGATGATTACTTTTTTGAGATCTGCGCAGTCTTTAAATGCATTTGCGCCAATGCTTGATACTGTCTTTGTGTCGAGCGCTGACGGGATAGTGACTGTTGCGTCAGTACCGGTGTACTCTGTGATCTCTGCGGTCCCGTTAGTCAGCAGCTTATACTTGTAATCACCTGATACTATGGTGTCACCCTCAGCACTTGCTGTAATGCTTGTACTTTTGGTGAACGTTCCCTCAGGCAGTGCAGCAGCCGAGCCGAAGATCAGAGACAGCGCCAGTGCCATTGATAAAACTCTTTTCATTTTCATAAGTATTCCCCCTACGATAGTTTTTCTCCCCACGGGAGCCGGTGTTTTTTGATGCCTATAATATTATAAGTCATATCCGCGATCTTGTCAATGATTTTGGGAAACATTTATAGGTTTTATAAAAAACGATATTTGATCGCCATCAAAAAAGAGCCGCCCGAAGGCAGCTCCTTACACATATCGGATAGGTTTATTTATATGCTTTCAGCGCCTTTGCCAGCTGATCGGGGCAGGATGTGCCCTTGCCGTTGCAGTTGATGCCCTCAAGCTTTTGGATGACCTCGTCGACTTTCATTCCCTCAACGAGCTTTGCTATGCCCTGAAGGTTTCCGTTACAGCCGCCCGTGTACTTAACATCGCGCACAACGTCGCCGTCTATCTTGAACTGTATCTGCCGTGAGCAGACACCCTTTGGAATGTAGTTTACCGTTTTCATAAGCACCCTCCTTATATCCTTGCGACACCTGTATCGCGTGCTGCCTGAGCAACAGCCTCAGCCACAGCGACAGGTACCTTTCTGTCAAACGAGTTGGGCAGGATAAACTCCGCGCTCAGCTCCTCGTCACTAACGCAGCCTGCAATAGCCTTGGCAGCTGCCATTTTCATTTCCTCGTTGATATCGGTAGCCCTTACAGCCAGCGCGCCCTTGAAGATACCCGGGAACGCTATAACGTTGTTTATCTGGTTAGGGAAGTCCGAGCGCCCTGTGCCGACGATAAACGCACCTGCTGCCTTTGCCTTGTCGGGCATTATTTCCGGGACAGGGTTTGCCATAGCGAATATCATCGGTTTTTCAGCCATTGACTTTACCATTTCCTCCGTAACAAGGTCCGGCTTTGAAACGCCTACAAAAGCGTCTGCGCCCTTTAAAGCATCAGCAAGCGTGCCGCGCAGATGCTTTGTGTTAGTCACCTTTGCCATTTCCTCGTGAGCCTCGTTGAGCAGCTTGTCGCCCTCGCAGATTATACCCTCGCGGTCTACCATTATAAGCTCGCCCACGCCGAGCGAGAGGATAAGCTTGCCGATAGCACAGCCCGCAGCGCCAGCGCCGTTTATTACCAGAGTAATGTCGCTTATCTTTTTGCCTGCGACCTTGCAGGCGTTCATCAGCGCCGCTGCAACGACTATCGCCGTTCCGTGCTGGTCATCGTGGAAAACAGGGATATCAAGCCTTTTCTTGAGCTTTGCCTCTATCTCGAAGCATCGCGGTGCAGCGATGTCCTCAAGGTTGATACCTCCGAAGCTGTCGCCGATAAGCGCGATGGTATTAACTATCTCGTCAACGTCATTTGACTTTATGCAAAGCGGGAAGGCATCAACATCTGCAAACTCCTTGAACAGCGCGCACTTGCCCTCCATAACAGGCATACCCGCAAGGCCGCCGATGTTGCCAAGTCCAAGCACCGCGCTGCCGTCTGTGATGACAGCCACAAGGTTTGCACGCCTTGTCAGCTCGTATGACAGATCGGGATTTTTCTGTATCTCAAGGCAGGGCTTTGCGACACCCGGGGTGTATGCAAGTGTGAGATCCTGCGCATTGTTTATCTTCGTGCGCGAGCAGACCTCTATTTTGCCTGCCCATTTTCTGTGCATTTCAAGTGATTTCTCCATTACGTCCATTTTATTTCCTCTTTTCATAAATACGAGGAACACTGCCGCGGCAATGCTCCTCGCTGTTATCTTACTGCTCGGTCTTTGCCGCAGGCTTGACCTTCTGCGAATTTGCGTGTATCATCCTGAACAGCTTGTCAAGGTTTTCCTGATCCGTCACATACTTGCCTATGTGTGTCATAGTGCTGTTGTACAGTCCGTGGAAGTCCGAGCCGCCCGTCACGATAAGATCGTGCTTTTTGGCAAGCTCTTCAAGCTCTTTCTGCTTTTGCGGCGTAGCAGAGAAATGATAAGCCTCAATGCCGTCGATCTTGCCTGCCTCGATAAGCTCTTTGAGCAGGGCGATGTTGTTGAACATCACCGGGTGCGCCATAACGGCGATGCCTCTTGATGAATGGATAAGGTCAAGCACAAAGTTCACATCGGGGTACTCTCTTGTAACAAGGCACTCGCCGTGCGGTGCGGCGAACAGCTTGTCGTTCACAGAGCCGTAAAGCTCGGTGGCATAGCCGTAATTAACCAGCGCACGCATGATATGTGACTTGTAGATGCTCTTTGAGCCTTTGGTATATTTCAATACAGCGTCATCGGGGATAGGGTATCTTTCAAGGACTTTCTTTATCATATCCTTTGCACACTCTGTTCTTATCTGGCAGGATTTGAGGCAAAGTCCCTCAAGTCTGTCAGGCTTCTGCGGAGCATAGCACAGGATATGTACCTTGCTGTTGCGCTTTTTGTCCCACGCCGAAAGCTCGACCGCAGGAATGACCTGCACGCCGTATCTCTCGCCGAGTATCTTCGCTCTGCTTGAAGATGAAAGTGTGTCGTGGTCGGTTATAGCAAGGAAATCAAGCCCCATTCTCTTGGCTTGTACGATAGTTTCCTCAATACCCAGGCTTCCGTCTGAAAGCGTAGTATGGCAATGAAGATCGCCCGTCATAGTTACTCCTCCGAACTGTATAGAATTATGTCGAAAAAATTCAACTAATCAATTATAACATATTTTTTGCACAATAGCAAGCGCTTTTCTCTCAAATAATACACAAATTTTCATTCTGTTTTTTGGGACAGATGCCGCCTTGTGATCATCAGCCAAACAGCTTTTGTGCGAACCACACATTTTTTACCTCAAACCGTTTGCCGTCAAGGTAGGAAAGTATGCCTGCATCAGTCGTGAACTCAAAGCCGAGCTTGTAGGCGCACAATGCCTGCGTCTTTACATTATATTCTCGGTTCACGCTGTTGATGCCGTATTTTCCGTCACCAAGCAGGGGATAGCCTATGTGTGCAAGGTGCGCCCTTATCTGATGCGTGCGCCCCGTTATCAGCTTGACCTCCAGCAGAGCAAGACGGCTGTCTGCGCTGGTTTTAAGCACTTTGTACTGCGTGGTCATTGTCTTGTTGTGCGGCGTTTTTTTATCGGTTATCTTTACAGTTTTTGTATTTTCATTTCGCTCGTGGTAGGCAGTCAGCGTGTCCTCCTTTTTTGGCGGAACGCCTACGGTCACGCAGAGATAGCGCTTATCCAGCTCTCTGTCCTTGACTTTCTGGTTGAGTATGCGCAGGCTTTGCGCGTTTTTTGCGCATATGACGATGCCGCTTGTGTTGCGGTCGATGCGGTTGCACAGCGCAGGCACGAAGGAATGTTCCTGCTCGGGCTTGTACTCTCCCTTGTCGTACAGATAGTGCAGTATGCGGTTTATCAGCGTATCGCTGACACCGCTTTCGTCCTCGTGAACGACAAGTCCGCACTTTTTGTCGCACAGCAGGATGTTGTCGTCCTCGTATACGATGTCAAGGCTTGACGGCGCTTTTAGGAAATCGGGCTTTGATGTGTCGCCCTCAAAGAACTCGTCATTTATGTACAGCTGTAAAACATCGCCCTCGCACAGCCTGTCCGAGATAGCGCACCGCTTGCCGTTGAGCTTGATGCGCTTTAAGCGTATGTATTTGTAAAGCAGGCTTTGCGGCAGGTTTTTCACAGCCTTTGTAAGAAACTTGTCCAGCCGCTGTCCGCTGTCATTTTTATTTATCACAAATTCGCGCATTTAGGTTGTCCTTTCGGGTATTTTCAATCATTGTAGCATATTTCCCTTGATTTTTCAAGTACGCGCCGCTTTGTGCGGGCATTTTGCGCTGTAAAGGCGTTCAAAGATATGCCATAAAAAAGTTGGAGAAAAACTCTTTACATTAAAAATATAATGTGTTACAATAGTTGAAAACACTTGTTCGATTTTGCGATAGGAGATTTTATGGATCACTTTGAACTTGTCAGCGATTATAAACTCGCAGGCGACCAGCCGCAAGCTGTCGATGCGCTTGTAGACGGTCTTGAAAAGGGTATGAAGGAGCAGACGCTGATGGGCGTTACAGGCTCGGGCAAGACATTCACGATGGCAAACGTCATCGCGCGCGTCAATAAGCCGACGCTCGTTTTTGCGCACAATAAAATACTTGCCGCACAGCTCTGCTCGGAATTCAAGGAGTTCTTTCCAAACAATTCCGTGGAGTATTTTGTGTCTTATTACGATTATTACCAGCCCGAGGCGTATGTGCCGAGCAAGGACGTATACATCGAAAAGGATTCCGATGTCAACGAGGATATCGACCGCCTGCGCCACTCCGCGACCGCCGCGGTAGCCGAACGGCGCGATGTCATAATCGTTGCCAGCGTTTCGTGCATATACTCTATGGGCGACCCGTCAGAGTATAAGTCGATGATGGTATCTATCCGCAAGGGGCAGGAGATATCGCGCGAAGAGCTTATCGCAAAGCTTGTCGGGATACAGTACGAAAGAAACGATGTCAGCCTGACAAGGACCAAGTTCAGAGTGCGCGGCGACACGGTCGAGATAATGCCTGCAAACTCTACGGATATAGCGGTGCGCGTTGAGTTTTTCGGCGACGAGATAGACCGCATCAGCGAGGTGAATGTGGTTACGGGCGAGCTGATAGGCAGCTATCTGCACTATATGATATTCCCTGCGAGCCACTACGTTGTCAGCAAGGATAAAATGCACGATGCTATCGAGGAGATAAAGCAGGAGCTTGCCGAGCGCGTAAAGTATTTCAAGGATAACGAGCTGCTTATCGAGGCAGAGCGTATCGCACAGCGTACAAATTACGATATAGAAATGCTTGAGGAGATAGGCTTTTGCAGCGGTATCGAGAACTATTCAAGGGTGCTTGAAAGACGTCCCGCAGGCTCTGCGCCGTTCACACTGCTTGACTATATGCCCGATGATTTTCTGATAATAATAGACGAGTCGCACGTTTCTCTGCCGCAGATAAGGGCAATGTATTCGGGCGACAGGCAGCGCAAGCAGACGCTTATCGACTATGGCTTCAGACTGCCTTCGGCGCTTGATAACCGACCGCTGCAGTTTGATGAATTTTATGAGCGGCTGAACCAGGCGATATTTGTATCTGCCACACCCGGAGCCTTTGAAAAGGAAAAGTCGGGGCAGATAGTCGAGCAGATAATCAGACCAACGGGGCTGCTCGATCCCGAGGTCATAGTCAAGCCTACCGAGGGTCAGATAGAGGACCTTATGAGCGAGATAAACAAGCGTATCGAAAAAAATGAGAGAGTGCTTGTCACCACGCTGACCAAGAAAATGGCAGAGGACCTTACCACCTACCTCAAGGGCTTTGATATCAAGGTGCGCTATATGCACAGCGAGATAGATACCATCGAGCGTATGGAGATAATCCGCGATCTGCGCCTTGGCGAGTTTGATGTGCTTGTGGGCATAAACCTTCTGCGTGAGGGGCTTGATCTGCCCGAGGTATCGCTCGTTGCGATACTTGACGCGGACAAGGAGGGCTTTTTGCGCAGCGAGCAGTCGCTTATACAGACCATAGGCAGAGCCGCGCGAAATGCAGGCGGTCAGGTAATAATGTATGCCGATGAGGTAACGCGCTCTATGGAGGCGGCTATCGGCGAAACGCAGAGAAGGCGCGAGCTTCAGATGGCGTTCAACGAGGCGCACGGTATAGTGCCGAAAACTATCGTCAAGGATATACGCGATGTTATCGAGATATCTTCAAAGGAAGATGTCGAGTACAAGACAAGGCAGACTCTCAAAATGTCAAGACAGGAGAGAAACGCACTTATCGACAAGCTGACCAAGCAGATGAAAGAGGCTGCAAAGCTGCTTGACTTTGAGCACGCGGCATTCCTGCGCGACAAGATAAAAGAGCTGCGCGGCGAAGACTGATATAACGAACAGGAAGGTAAATATGGCAAAAAATGAAATTGTGATAAAGGGCGCAAGAGAGCATAATCTGAAAAATGTCGATGTGACTATCCCGCGTGATAAGCTCGTTGTTATGACGGGACTTTCGGGTTCGGGCAAGTCCTCGCTTGCGTTTGATACGATATATGCAGACGGTCAGCGAAGATATGTCGAGTCGCTCTCGTCATATGCGAGAATGTTCCTTGGGCAGATGGACAAGCCCGACGTCGATACCATCGAGGGACTTTCTCCAGCAATCTCCATCGACCAGAAAACGACCTCCAAGAACCCGCGTTCAACAGTCGGTACAGTCACCGAGATATACGACTATCTGCGTCTTTTGTATGCGCGTATAGGCGTTCCGCACTGTCCTGTCTGCGGCAGGGAGATAAAGCACCAGACTGTCGACCAGATAGTTGATAAGGTGATGTCGCTTGAACAGGGCACAAAGATACAGGTGCTCGCACCCCTTGTAAGAGGCAGAAAGGGCGAGCATACAAAGGAACTGGAAAGATGTATGAAATCGGGCTTTGTAAGAGCAAGAGTCGACGGCATAACCTATGACCTTTCCGAAGAGATAAAGATAGATAAGAACAAAAAGCACAACATCGAGATAATCGTTGACAGACTTGTTATAAAGGACTCGATAAAATCGCGCCTTACCGACAGCATCGAAACAGTAATGGGTATGTCGGGCGGAACGGTCATTATCGACGTTATCGGCGGCAGGGAGGAGATGTTCTCGCAGAACTATGCCTGCCCCGAGCATGGCGTTTCTATGGAGGACCTCACTCCGAGAATGTTCTCGTTCAATAACCCGTTCGGTGCCTGCCCGCAGTGTACGGGACTCGGGGTGTTCAAAAAGATAAATCCCGACCTTATCATACCAAACAAGGAGCTTTCGATAAGGCAGGGCGCTATCAAGGCATCGGGCTGGAACACGCTTGATGACAAGTCTATCGCATCAATGTATTTTGAGGCGATATCAAAGCAGTACGGTATCTCGCTGGATACCCCTGTAAAAGACCTCACCGATGACGAGATAGATATTTTCCTGTACGGCACGCGCGGACAGAAATTAAAGCTCACGCGCGGCGGCAACTATTTCTATAAAGCCGAGTACGAGGGCGCTTTCGAGGGTATCATACCAAACCTTGAAAGGCGCTATAAGGAGTCTGCGAGCGAGTATTCAAAGGCGGATATCGAAACTGTCATGACCGACGAGCCCTGCCCCGAGTGCCACGGTCACAGGCTCAAAAAGGAGAGCCTGTCGGTAACGGTCGGCGGATTGAACATATTTGAGCTTACACAGCTTTCGGTCGTCAAGGCGCTTGATTTCCTCGAAGGACTTGAGCTTACCAAAAAGGAAGCGCTGATAGGCGAGCGCATCATAAAAGAAATAAAGGACAGACTGCGTTTTTTGTCCTCTGTCGGACTTGATTATCTTACGCTGTCACGTTCGAGCGGTACGCTCTCGGGCGGCGAAAGCCAGCGCATAAGGCTCGCAACACAGATAGGCTCCTCGCTTGTCGGGGTGCTGTATATCCTTGACGAGCCGTCTATCGGTCTGCACCAGCGCGATAATGACAAGCTGATAGCAACGCTGAAGCGTCTGCGCGATCTTGGCAACAGCGTTATCGTGGTAGAGCATGACGAGGATACTATGCGTGCGGCTGATTTCATTGTCGATGTCGGCGTCGGAGCAGGCGTTCACGGCGGTGAGATAGTTGCCACAGGTACAGTGCAGGATATAATGAACTGCGAAAAGTCTGTAACAGGGCAGTATCTCAGCGGCAAAAAGAAAATAGCCGTTCCCGCAAAGCGCAGAAAGGGAAACGGTAAGTTCCTTGAGGTCAGGGGCGCAAGAGAGAACAATCTCAAGGGCATTGATGTAAAAATCCCGCTTGGCACCTTCACCTGCGTCACGGGTGTTTCGGGCAGCGGCAAATCTTCACTTGTCAATGCGATAATCCAGAAGGAGCTTTCTGCAAAGCTCAACCGCGCAAAAACCTACCCCGGCAAGTTCGATGAAATGCTGGGCATAGAAAATCTCGATAAGGCGATAGTTATCGACCAGTCTCCGATAGGCAGAACGCCGCGCTCAAACCCTGCGACCTATACGGGCGTTTTCAACGATATAAGAGAGCTTTACGCAAACACCAACGATGCCAAGATGAAGGGCTATACCGCAGGCAGATTTTCCTTCAATACAAAGGGCGGACGCTGCGAGGCGTGCGAGGGTGACGGCATCATCAAGATAGAGATGCACTTCCTGCCCGATGTCTACGTTCCCTGTGAGGTGTGCGGCGGTATGCGCTACAACCGCGAAACTCTCGATGTTCACTACAAGGGCAAGAACATCTACGATGTGCTTGAAATGACGATAGAGGAGGGCGTTGCCTTCTTTGAGAATATCCCCAAGATAAAGCGCAAGCTCGAAACGCTGTTTGAGGTCGGACTCGGGTACGTCAAGATAGGTCAGCCCGCAACGACACTTTCGGGCGGCGAGGCGCAGCGCGTCAAGCTTGCCGCAGAGCTTTCAAAGCGCAGCACGGGAAAGACTATCTATATCCTTGACGAGCCTACGACAGGATTGCATACCGCAGATGTCAGCAGGCTGCTTGAGGTGCTTGAAAAGCTCGTAGATGCAGGCAATACCGTGCTTGTTATCGAGCATAATCTTGATGTTGTAAAGACCGCAGACTATATCATCGACCTCGGACCCGAGGGCGGCGACGGCGGCGGAAATATCGTATGTACAGGCACGCCCGAGCAGGTCGCAAAGTGCAAAAAGTCCTACACGGGACAGTTCCTTGCACCGATGCTGAAAAAGTAATATAAATCAGAATTTGTCGCTGTGTGTACACCGCATAATTGGGGAGGACCCTTTTGAAAAAGGGTCTCTCCCCAAACCCCACCCCTAAAACTTTTATCTCTTTTTCGCCATTTGGGTCTTTGACCCAAATAACGAAAAAGTGGTGAGGGTTTAAGAGTGAGATTAGAGAAAGAACTTTCAAGAGAACTCCACAATTGTACGATGTGCATACTGCGATAAATCCGCATTTGTTGCGGTATACCTGTCAAGTAACTGTGGGTATTCTCTTGGGAGCGCTTCCTCTCAAACTCTTTTTCTGAACTCTACTACTTTTTCGGGATAAGGTGTCGCAGACACCTTGTGCCGAAAAAGCAATAAAAGGTTTAGGAAAGGGGTCTGGGGGACAACCCTTCTCCAAAAGGGTTTCCCCCAGCTGCTCGACAAGCATACCCCGATGAATTCTGATTTGTTTAAGTAATACCCCCACCCCTGAAAGCATAAGCTTTAGGGGTGATATTTTTGTATGCTTTTGAAATCTCGGGGATAAAGGTCAAGGTCTGTTTCTCTTTCTTTGCGGTGGTGTGCCTTACCTGTCTGCTCGGCGCGGACTCAGGCAAGGTGCTGATAATGCTTGCCTGCTGCGCCCTGCACGAGTGCGGACATCTTGCGGCGATGCTTATCTGCGGCTGCAAGCCCTCGGGAATGACCTTTTACGGCGGCGGTATCTGCCTTGTGCCTTCGGCGCGGTTAAATTCCTTTGCCAAGGACGTTTTTATACTTGCAAGCGGCTGTGCCGTGAATTTCGCGCTTGCCTTTGCCGCCTGTGCTGCGGCGGGTGAGCTTACCTTCTTTGCGCAGACAAATCTTCTGCTCGGCGGGTTCAATCTTCTGCCCGCAGGATGCCTTGACGGTGGAAGACTGCTTGACCTGCTGCTTTGTGCGCGCAAAGCAAAGGCTGTAAAAGCCGTGTTTGCGCTGCTTGTTTCGGTGCTTGCCGCAGCTTCTGCCCTGCGCGGAAATGTCAGCGTATCGCTGCTGTGCGTGCTTGCGTATATGTGCTTTAGCATTTTTGCCGCGTGAAAGTTGACAATCACGGCTGCGGCAGTTATAATAGTATTGCAGACAAAGATGTTAGGAGGGATATCGTGAACGCCCGTGAATACCTTGAAATATTGCATACAGCGGAAAAACTCAAAGACACAGCGCGCCACTGCACAACATCGCAGGGCAGGACAGAAAGCGTTGCCGAACACAGCTGGAGAGTATCGCTGATGGCGCTTTTGCTGCGTAAAGAGTTTCCCGAGGCGGATATGGACAAGGTCGTTGCTATGTGCCTGATACACGACCTGGGGGAGTGCTTTACGGGAGATATCCCAACGTTTGTTAAAACAAATGCCGACAGGGATACAGAGGATATCCTGCTGCAGCGCTGGGTGGATTCGATGCCTGCGGAGCTGTCGGGCGAGCTGTCTGCGCTGTATGCGGAAATGCAGGCGCAGGAAACTATCGAATCGAGGATATGCAAAGCGCTTGATAAGCTTGAAGCGCTGATACAGCATAACGAGTCGCCGCTTGAAACGTGGTCTGAAAATGAATTTGAACTCAACAAGACCTATGCGTTTGATACGGTCGCATTTTCACAGTGGCTTGTTGAATTAAGAAAAGCAGTTTTAGAGGATACACTAAAAAAGATAAACGAAGATACCGATTCTTTGGATAAACATGGAGGTCCGCCTGATGCAGTCAATGAAAGAGCGTATTGAAAGGCTTTTGCTGAAAGTACAAAAGCCTGCGAGATATATCGGCGGAGAGGTCGGCAGCGTGGTCAAGGACAAGTCAAAGGTCGATGTGCGCTTTGCCTTCTGCTTTCCCGATACCTACGATGTGGGTATGTCGCACCTGGGCATGAAGATACTCTACGGGCTGAAAAACCAGCGTGAGAACTGGTGGTGCGAGCGATGCTTTATGCCCGAGGTCGATTTTGCGGCGCTTTTGCGTGAGAACGATATACCGCTGTACGCCCTTGAAAGCCTTGACCCTTTAAGCGAGTTTGACTTTGTCGGGTTTACTCTGCAATACGAGCTTTCATACAACAACGTGCTTGAAATGCTCGACCTTGCGGGTATCCCCGTGCTTGCAAAGCAGCGCGGCGACGATATGCCGATAGTTGTCGGAGGCGGTCCGTGCGTGTGCAACCCCGAGCCTATGGCAGATTTTTTTGACCTGTTCATTATCGGCGAGGGCGAGGAGGTAAACATCGAGCTGCTCGAGCTGTATGAAAATATGAAACGGCAGGGCTGTACAAAGCTCGAGTTTCTCAAGCAGGCTGTGAAGATAAGCGGCGTGTACGTTCCGCAGTTCTATGATGTCACCTATAATGATGATGGTACCGTCAGCGCGATAACTCCGAATATCGAGCAGGCACCTGCGAAAGTTACAAAGCGCGTTATTGCGGACTTTGACAATGTGTATTACCCCGATGCCTTTGTTGTGCCCTTCACACAGATAGTCCACGACAGAGCAGTTGTCGAGGTGCTGCGCGGCTGCATACGCGGCTGCCGCTTCTGTCAGGCGGGCTTTATATATCGCCCGTTCAGAGAGAAAAACATAGATACCATAAAAAATGAAACAAAGTGCCTGTGCGAGCAGACGGGCTACGAGGAGGTTTCGCTGTCCTCGCTTTCGACCAGTGACCATACAAGGATAAACGATCTTCTGTCAAGCCTTGTGGACTACACAGACGGCGAAAAGATCAACCTCGCGCTGCCTTCGCTGCGTGTCGATACGTTCAGCGACGAGCTGCTTGAAAAGATAGCGTCCGTGCGCAAAAGCGGCCTGACCTTCGCACCCGAAGCAGGAACACAGCGCCTGCGCGACGTTATCAACAAAAACCTCACCGAGGAGGAGATACTGCGCACCTGCCGCACCGCTTTCGAGGGCGGCTACGCAACGGTCAAGCTGTATTTTATGCTCGGGCTGCCCGATGAAACTCTCGACGACGTTGCAGGCATAGCACAGCTCGCGCAAAAGGTCGTTGACCTGTACTTTGAGGTGCCCAAGGAGAAAAGAGGCAAAGGCCTGCAGGTGTCTATATCCACCGCAACATTCGTGCCAAAGCCGTTCACGCCGTTTGAGTTCGAGCCGCAGGATACCCCCGAGCAGATACTCGAAAAGCAGGCGCACCTTTTAAGAAACGTCACAAGCAAGAAGATAAAGGTCTCTACCCATATGCAGAAAAACTCTATCCTTGAAGCAGTCCTTGCAAGAGGGGACCGCAGGCTCGGAAAGGTCATCTATACCGCGTGGAAAAAGGGCTGCTACCTTGACGGCTGGGACGAGCATTTCAAGTTTGACAAGTGGATGGAGGCATTTGACGAGTGCGGGATAGATACGAAATTCTATGCCAACCGCCGCCGCAGCTATGACGAGGTCGCGCCGTGGTCGCACCTTGATTACCTTGTTTCTCACGAGTTTTTTGTGCGCGAGAATAAAAAGGCTCACGCAGCGCAGACTACCCGCAACTGCAAGCAGGGCTGCTCGGGCTGCGGTATAAAAAAGGAATACGGAGGTGTTTACTGTGGCGCAAAACATAACGCCCAAGCTGTCGACTCTGCAAATTGAAAAGTTCGACTACCGTGCCGTCTATGCTAAATACGGACGCGCAAGGTACATCTCTCACCTCGATTTTATGCGCTCAATGCAGCGTATCATCAAGCGCTCAAGGCTGCCCGTGTGGCATACGCAGGGGTTCAATCCGCACGTTTATATAATGTTTCCGCTTGCGCTCCCGCTTGGTACCGACAGCCGTGTGGAGATAATGGATCTTGCGCTTACCGAAAAGCTGTCAAACGAGCAGGTCAGAAAGCAGCTCGGGGAAAAATGCCCCGAGGGTATCGAGATAATCAGCGTCTCGCAGCCCGTTCACAAGCATACCGAGATAAAGTATGCCGAGTACGATATAAAGTTCAAACCGAGCATACCCGCGCAGGAGTGCCTTGATAAGTGGAACGGTTTCATGTCGCTCGAAAGGATAGAGATAGAAAAGCGCACAAAGAAAAAAACGGTCAACCTTGTGGATATAAAACCGCATATCACAGTTATAAGCGCGCAGACACAGGGCGAACAGGTCGCGCTGCAAATGCGCCTGCCCGCAGGCAACGATTTCAACCTCAATACCAATGTCGTGCTCGATGCGTTCTTTGAGCGATACGGCATAGAGTTTGAAACGATTTGTACACTTCGCACAAAGATAGCCTTGGAAAACGGCGAAAGTTTTACATAACACGCTGTTGCATTTTGTCTGCCGTTATGGTATAATATACAAGCATTTGATACCGTCTTGGCAGTTGTACGCAAGTGCCGTGACGAGAGTTAGTGCCTCCCGACAGGGTGACATTAAAGCGGATAGTCCTCTGACTTTGCGAATTTTTTTTCGCTGTAAAGTGTATGAATGTCTGAAAATTTAAGGAGGAATTTAAAGTGGACGCTTTAAAGCTTATTTCAAACTCAAGTCTGAAATCCGAGATGCCCGTTGTCAACGTAGGTGACACGGTTAAGGTACACGTTAAGATCGTTGAAGGTGACAAGTCCAGAATACAGGTATTCGAGGGCACAGTTATTGCCAAGAAGCATGGCGGCATCAGCGAGACATTTACTGTCCGCAGAGTTGCTCACGGCTGCGGCATTGAGAGAGTTTTCCCTGTACACTCACCATCTGTTGACAAGGTAGAGATAGTTAGACGCGGTAAGGTTCGCCGTGCTAAGCTGTACTATCTGCGTGACAGAGTTGGTAAGGCTGCAAAGGTCAAGGAAAACATCTGACCTGAAACAATTGAAAGAGTCGCTTTGTGCGGCTCTTTTTTATTTGTGTGCAAAAAAAAGCAGCCTGCGCAGCGGCAGGCTGTTTTTAGTTATTTTTAATGTGCATATCCACCTGATTGAACGGTATGGTTATGCCGCTGCGGTCAAACTCCTCCTTGACCTTTTGTATGACCTCATAGCGTGTTGCCCAGTATTTCTCGGTAGGCAGCCACGCGCGCATGAGCAGCACTATCGAGCTGTCAGCGTGCGCCTCCATAACGCACATCGGCTCGTCGGGGTCGCTGATTATATCGGGGTGAGCGTTCAGGATACCGAGAATGATAGCCATAGCCTTTTTGTGATCGTCCTCGTAGGCGATGTTGAACCGCAGCTCGAGCCTGCGCTTTTGCATCGCCGTAAAGTTGGTAACTATCGACTCGGTGACCATTTTGTTCGGTATGCTGACTCTCTTGTTCTCCATCGTAAGTATGGTAGTCTGCAAAATAGAGATCGAGTCAACAAAGCCTTCAACGTTGGAAATGCTGATGTAGTCGCCTATTCTGAATGTCTTTGTAAGAAGAATGATAAATCCGCCGGCAACATTGGAAAGGCTGTTTTGCAGCGCAAGACCGATAGCAAGACCGGCTGCACCTATCGCCGCGATTATCGAGCTTGTCGATACCTGAAGCGCCGAAAGCACCATAACAAGTATAAGTATCATCATGCCAACGTGAACTACCGACGTTGTGAACTTGTGCAGCGTCTTGTCCACGCGCTTGACGCTGAGCCCCTTGTGCATTATTTTCAGCACTATCTTCATAGCTATCATGCCGCCGATGTAGATTATCAGCGCCGCAATAATGTGCGGAAGATAGTCAACGAATCTGTTCCAGAATCTTTCCATTATATCACTTCCGAATCTGTTCAGTTTTTTTCTTTTTCAGCATTATACCATAATTATTTCAACATTTCAATAGCTGTCGGACTTACAGCTGAAACAATTAGAATTGGGTACAAAAAATATTGTATGTTTATTAACAAATTTGTGTAAAAAAAAGCCCCAAAACACTTGTAATCTTTTTGGAATTGGTGTATAATTATTTTGATTGGTGTATCAATATTAATGTGTTAAAGGAGAAACGTCATGTATTACAATACGGCGCAATTGCTGTCCAGCAAGCTCAGCGGTAAGGACTACACGGCGACGGATATCGCCTCGGTCGTTATCACAGGTATGAGCGTGGTTTTCATCGGACTTATACTTCTTGTCCTGTTCGTATCTATCTACGGTGGGATATTCAATAAAAGGAATCAGAAGAAAAAAGCGGCAGAGGAGGCGGCAAAGAAAGCTGCCGAGGCTGAAAAGGCAAAGCAGGCAGAGAATAAGCCTGCGCCTGCCGTATCCAAAGCGCCCGTCATTGAGGACGGCATAGAGGAGGAGATAGTTGCGGTGATCGCTGCGGCGGTAGCAGCTATGGGTGCAAAAAGCGGCAAAAAGCTTGTGGTGAAGAGCGTGAAGCGCAGCGTTTCACAGCGCGATCCTTGGGCTGCCGCGGGACTTGTTGACAACACAAGACCGTTCTGATAAAAGCAAATGAATGAAAGGACAGTTTTGATATGATAGAACAATTCTTGAGTACGATCGCTGACCTCGCAAGAGATTCGGGTGTTGCGGGTTTCTTCGTTGAAGGCGGCTGGAAGAATATCGTAATGATACTTATATCGTTTTTGTTTATGTACCTTGCTATCGCAAAGGGATTTGAGCCGCTGCTTCTGCTGCCTATCTCCTTTGGTATGCTGCTTACGAACCTGCCGGGTGCAGAGATGTACCACTCGGAGTTCTGGGTATATCAGACAGTCGGCGATAACGACCACTACATAGACTACGGAAACATATTGCAGCACGGGGGACTATTGGATATTTTGTATATGGGCGTAAAGCTGCAAATATATCCGCCGCTGATATTCCTGGGTATCGGCGCTATGACCGACTTCGGTCCGCTGATAGCAAACCCCAAGAGCTTCCTGCTCGGCGCTGCCGCACAGGGCGGTATCTTCTTTACATTCCTCGGCGCAGCCGTTCTGGGCATGAGCGCTGCGGAGTGCGGATCTATTGCTATCATCGGCGGTGCGGACGGTCCTACATCTATCTACGTTTCATCTAAACTGCTTTCAAACTCCGACTCGATCGGTGTCGGTACCATAGCGCTCGCCGCGTATACCTATATGGCGCTGGTACCTATTATACAGCCGCCTATCATGCGCGCGCTGACCACAAAGAAAGAACGTTCTATCGTTATGGGTCAGCTTCGTCCCGTATCAAAGGTCGAAAAGCTGATATTCCCGATACTCGTTACAGTCGTTATCGCGCTGATGATCCCGTCGGCAGCACCACTGGTAGGTATGCTTATGATGGGTAATCTGCTCAAGGAAAGCGGCGTGTGCGACAGAATTGCAAAGACAGCACAGAACGAGCTTATGAACATAATAACCATCTTCCTCGGTGTTACCGTTGGTGCGACCACGACAGCAAAGACTATTATGACACTTTCCTTTGCAAAGGTCATCATTCTCGGTGTTATCGCGTTCTCTATCGGTACAGCCTGCGGTATACTGCTTGGCAAGCTGATGTGCGTACTCACACACGGCAAGGTA
>Ga0256404_1003058_pt1 | contig 35274 bp, 27 predicted proteins | sample RumenRJG_01DNA_FD_185990 | JGI IMG/M metagenome (GOLD analysis project Ga0256404, IMG submission 185990) | Bovine rumen microbial communities from Lethbridge, Alberta, Canada - RJG_01 | ecosystem: Host-associated > Mammals > Digestive system > Stomach > Rumen | place: Canada: Alberta | collected... | reverse complement strand
ACTTCACGCTAAGTGATTGATAGTAAATTAGTAATAAAAAGTTAACAAACAATAAATATTATCCAATTATTTGGAAAGCAACATAGAAGTCACGTACAGACTTTAGCTCCCCATGGAGCTATGGTGCAGAGGTGAAGGGGGGCAGCCTTACGAGCAAGCTCGTCGGCTGCCCCCATCACCTCAGCACCACCCCCTACGTGGGACAAAGCCTGCCCGTGACGAAAATCGCTATCGCGTAAAATTGCGCAGAGCGCATAAAATATTCAGCACCCTCTAAATCTGCTCACAATTATTTTAGAAAGCCCTGATGATATCGTCGTGGTAATAATAACGCTCTATCTGTGCTTTGGGCCATGTACCGAAGTTCACCGCTCATCTCTTTCATGGAATCATCGTTGTGCGCCAACAGGCAAACGAGGGTAGGGGAGGCACTGGTTTGCATCAGGAAGATCCGGCGTAATCGTGACACATGAACAAGAATGAGATAAGCGGCCATAAGGCCGAGCCTTCTTCACAATGAAGAACAGGCCACACCCAAGGGTGCTGCCTAAGGCTTGACCGCCCGTGCAGAACTGTTGGTTATCCTTTATAAGAAAGAAAAAGCCCCAAAGCTCAAGAGAGAGAGCTTTGAGGCTGGATCATTGTCCCTTACGGGAGTTGATCCATATTAAGTCAGACAAAAAGTTTTGTAGATATTATCTTATTCTGTTTATTCTGTTGAGCAGATGCTCTGGTATTTTGGGCATGGCTCCGGGTTGGGTGCAGACGTAGGCACTGACCTCAACGGCAAGTTTGTGGGCTTCCTGCAGGGGCATTCCAGAGAGGATTGCCGCGGCGAAAGATCCTGTGAAGCTGTCGCCTGCCCCCACTGTATCGGCCACTTCTACCTTTGGAGTCGGTTGGAAACTCTTCAATCCCGGCGCGAAAACGTAGCTGCCATTGGTGCCACAAGTAAGCACGAGCATCTTCAGGTTGTATTTGCCCAGAATAAGATAGCACTTGTTTTCGATGTCGAGTCCCGGATAGCCGAAGAGACGGCCGATGGTGACAAGTTCCTCATCGTTGATCTTGAGGATGTCGCAGGCACTCAGCGACTCCTGGATAATCTCCTTGGTGTAGAAATTCTGCCGCAGATTGATGTCGAAAATCTTCAGGCAGTCCATTGGCGTAGAGGCCAAGAAGTGGTGGATGGTATTGTGTGAGACGGTGTTGCGCTGGGCCAGTGAGCCAAAGCAAACGCATCCGCAGTGTTTGGCTATGTCCTCAATCTCTGCCGTGAGGGGGATGTTGTCCCAGGCTACGTCGCGCTTGATGTCGTAGGTGGGCACACCTTCCTCATCGAGTTGCACCTGTACCGTGCCCGTTGGGAAGTCGATGCGTGGCATGATATATTTCAACTGCTTGTTCTCCAGTTCCTTCACGGTCTGGTCGCCCAGTTCGTCGTTGCCTATGGCACTGATGGCATAGGCAGGAAAGCCAAACTGACTGGCATGATAGGCGAAATTTGCGGGTGCTCCACCCAACTTTCTGCCTTCTGGAAGGCAGTCCCATAAGACCTCTCCGAGGCCGGCAATTACTTTATTCATGATGATATTTAGTTTTTTTGGTTATGTCTATAAATGATTATTTCACGTTTCTGATGTAAGAGAAGAGATAGGCCACACCCACGGCCATCACCAGTACGGCGCCTGCCTGGCCCATGGCATCACTGGCGAAGCCCATAAAGAGTGGGAAAACCGTTCCGCCGAAGAGTCCCATGATCATAAGACCGCTTACCTCGTTTTGCTTTTCGGGTACACTCTGCAAAGCTTGAGCGAAAATGAGCGAGAAGACATTGCTGTTGCCGTAACCCACGAGAGCGATGGCGGTGTAGAGCACCAACTTGGAGGTTCCGACAAAAAGACCGAGCATAGACAGTGCCATCATTGTGATGGAGATGATGAAAAACAGGCGGTTGTTGACGACACGCAGGAAGAAAGAGCCTGTGAAACAGCCAATGGTACGGAAGATGAAATACAGGGATGTGGCAAAGGCTGCGTCATCGAGTGTCATGCCTAAGCGTTCCATGAGAATCTTCGGTGCCGTAGTATTGGTGCCTACGTCGATGCCCACATGGCACATGATGCCAATAAAGCTCAGCAGAACAATGGGCTTGCCTAACAGTTGGAAGCTGGCTGCAAACTGATGGGCTACTGTGGGTGACTTTTCCGAAGCGGAGGTGTGATTTTCTTCTTCCTGGATGGGAGTGGAGAGCAACATGAGTGAGGCAGCCATGCCGATAAAGAGATAGATGGGGAAGAGCACGCGCCAGCCCAGTCCGAAATTGGGAATGGCCTGTGTGGCGCCCCATGCTGCTATATAAGGAGCCATGAAGGAGGCGATGGCCTTAACAAACTGTCCGAAAGTGAGTGTGGAAGCCAGATGCCCACCGCGCACCACGGTGGCCACAAGAGGATTGAGAGAGGTCTGCATGAGCGCGTTGCCGATGCCCAAGAGTGAGAAGCTGACCAGCATCAAGCCGAAGCTTTCGCCGAATGCAGGGAGCAACAACGACACCACTGTAACGGCGAGCGAGAGCAATACCGTCTTTTTGCGTCCAATCTTATTCATCAACACCCCCGTGGGGACAGAGAAAATAAGAAACCAGAAGAAGACCAGCGAGGGGAAAATGTTTGCGGTAGCATCATTCAGCCCAAGGTCTTTTTTCACATAGTTAGATGCAATTCCCACCAAGTCTACAAAGCCCATGGCGAAGAAGCAGAGCATAACACTGACAAGTGCTAATTTGTCGATTTTTTTATCCATATTATTAGGTCCTTTGTTGTTTATATGTCACATTCAGGATATCCGGTCCGCAGGCTTTCGGGGATGAAAACGGGTTTGTTTTCCGATGTGCCGTTGGGACCTTCGTTTGCTGAATGCAAAAGTAGATAAAAGAACAAAGCCGGCTAATCATACATCTTTCAAAAACTATCACATTTATTACATGTATCAATTTTTGCATAGAAAGACAAAATAGTCGACTAAAAAAGGCTGTTATTGGCCCTTATTTCGTGTCTTCCCTCATTTCCGTGGGGTATTTGCCATACTGCTTTTTGAAGCAGGAGGAAAAATAACCGGGAGTGCCAAAGCCCACTTCATAGGCCACCTCGGCCACCGTCTTGTCGGTGCTCTTCAATAGTTTGTTGGCTCTTTGAAGACGTATCTCCCTGAGTAGCTCCACCGGTGACTTGCCTGTCATGACTTTCACCTTGCGATAGAGTTGCACACGGCTGATTCCCATGTCGGCCCCCAAGTCGTCCATCTTCAGTTTGGGATTACTCATATTCTTGTAGATGGCATCGCGGAGTGCGTCCATGAAGCGCTTGTCGGGAGTGCTGATCTTTTCCTCTACTCTGCTTTCGGTGTGGGCCGGCGATTCGTTGGCTGCAAAGATCTCGCGTAGTTTCTGCCGGTTGGTCAGCAGACTGGCGATATGTGCCAATAGCACCTCGGCACTGAACGGCTTGGTGAGATAGGCATCGGCTCCCAGGCTTAATCCCTCGGCCTGCTGCTCATCAGAGCTGCGGGCTGTGAGCAATATCACGGGGATATGGCTCGTCAGTGGGGCGGACTTGAGTTTGCTACAGAAAGTGAGGCCGTCCATCACAGGCATCATCACATCGCTCACAACAAGATCGGGTATGCTTTCACGGGCGAGCCTCAATCCGCTTTGCCCGTCGCTGGCCTCCAATACATAGTAGCGGCCGACAAGCAGAGTGCGCAGGTATTGACGCATGTCTGCATTGTCGTCAACAATGAGCACGGTGGACAGTTCGTCGCCCTGGTCGCGCAAGACCATATCGTGCTGTCCATCCTGAACCGACCGTCGGCTGATCTCGTCGGCCTCACAGGTTTGAGCCTCATGGAGAAGGCGTTGATTTTCCTTTTGGAATAGCAGCACGTCTGTCACGAGGCGGAGCAGTTGGGCGGCGTTTCGACTCACGATGTTGAGAAGGTCTCGGTCGGTAGTGGTCAAGGCTTTACTCTCAGCCAATTGGGCCAGCGGACCCGTTATCAGCGTCAGGGGCGTGCGCAGCTGGTGGCTGGCATTGGTATAGAAGAGGGTTTGCTCCTTGCCTAATTCCTTTATTCGCCGGTTGGCCCTTCTTGTGGCTACAAAGGATCGCCAGGCCAGCACCACAGCAAACAAGAGAAGTAAAGCTAAGGCAAAGGAGGCGATGAGCAACGTGCGCTGGGCATGGTACAGTCCGAGGTATTTTTCCAACTTGTTTTGGATGGTGATCAAGTAGTCGTTCTGTCGCATAATGGCATAGGCATTGATGGCAATATCATCCACGTTTTCTGGAGTGACGACGATACTCTCAATGATATTCGTGCGCTTGTAGGGCTTGTGCTCGAGAATATTCAGTGCCAGGGCAATGATCTCTTCGCCATGGGTGGGATAGATGTAGCTGGCAGCAAGTTTGCCTTGCTTGATGGCCTCGAGGCCCTCGCCCGGCAGCGCGTCTACGCCGAGGAAATAGATATTCTCCTCCTTACCAAGTTCTTTGGCGGCCTTGTAGGCTCCAAAGGAAGCCAAATCGCTCTGGCAGAAGACGACGTCAAGAGGTTTCCCCTCCAGTAGCCATTTCTTCGTGGCGGCATAAGATTCCTCAAACGACCAGTTGGTCTCTATATGCTGATAGTCCAACTCCGGATGCTCCTTCATCACACTGCTGAAGCCCTCGTATCGTTCTCTGTCGGGCGACATCACGAGACGCCCTGTGATTTCCAGCACCACCGGGCGGCGCTCCACACGGATGCTGTCGTGGCACAAACCGGCGGCATAACGGCCCATGGCGCGCCCTGCCTCCACGTTGTCGCCACCGATATAGGCGGTGTAGTTGTCGGTCGAGGTCTTGCGCTCGAAGAGTATTACGGGGATGCCTTTCTTCTTGGCTTCATCCACACAGGGCGAAAGTGGTTTGTACTCATTGGGCGAAATGACTAACAGGTCCACACCGGCTTTTATCAAGCTGTCGATCTGCTGACGTTGACGGTCTGTGTTGTTGTCGGCATTGGCGATGCATACCTTAACGTCGGTATCGTAGAGATGCTGAGCGGAGAGCATCTCGTTATTCACCTTGTCGCGCCAACGTCCGCCAACGCATTGCGATACACCAATCTTATATTTGTAGGAGGTGCGAAAGGTGCAGCTTGTCAGCCATCCTGACATCAACAGTAGCAGCACAAGAAGCAGACGACTTGTTGGGAGTGTTTTCGGCCTCGTATTTAGGAATTTCATATAGATAGGACTGCGGGCCGCGGCATATCCTTTGGGATATGTGGTTTCACTTTCTGCTGTTTTAAGGTCGGCCATAAATCATTCAAAGTTTGGTGATACTGCAAAATTAAAAAAAAAAATGTAAAAAGAGACATAGAGATAACAAAATCTTAGCAAAGCGTCGTGCACAATGGGGAAGCGCGGAGGGCCAGTGGGGTCTTCTTGCCCGTTACTGGATATCAGTGCTGCCGTCTTTTTGGGGAGGGCTCTGTCTTTTCTTCTTTATTTCAGACTGCCGAAGATTGCATTGGACTGTAGGGCACGATATAGGTATATGATGAGATACAGCTCTTCGCAGCATAAAAAGTGGCTGCCGATGCCGGGCGGCAAGTGCCTCCCCGCGGGCTTTCATATACCTCCCCGCAGGCTTGCATATGCCGCCCCGCCGGCTCCCATATGCCTGCCGGCATGAACACACACAAAAAAGTGCAATTTTCTGCTTGTGGCGTTAGCCAAAAACGGAAAATTGCACATTGACAATTATTGGTGTGAGTCTCAATACCATTGCACGGCATTGCTATAGCCGCTGCGCTTGTCGTATTTCAAGGCATCCATCAGGGTGGAAGCATTGGCACGGAAAGAGAAGTTGTAGCTGGTATAGGGTTTCAGCACCACCGAACAGCTCATGTTGAAACAGTGGAGGTCGCGTTGCAGCGAGGCCGTTGTCATGGAGAGCGCGTGGTTGTCGAAGTCGTAACCTGAGGAGAAGGAGATGTTCCAACCGTCAGAGATGCGCAGGTTGCCGCTCACGTTGAGGGTTTGGGTGAATTTGTAGGGGTAGCGCATGCTCTCGGTGTTGAATTTCCCGCTTGTGTTCTCGCGCATGGTGATACCGTAGCCGAAAGTAAGCGACCAGGGCATGGAGAAGCGCATGTAGCCGTCGTCATCAGTTTCGGCCTTGCTGCCTCCCGATTTTTTCTTTGCTCCATGCTGTCCCTTGACCAGGTTGTCGTCAACGTTGCTCTCGATGTCGGTGTCGACTCCTTCGTTGTCATCGTCATTATCGTTTTTCTTGTTGTCGTTGTCGTCTACGCTACCTCCGAAGAGCTTTTTGAGCTTGTCGGGAGTCAGCGTGAACGAGATGTTTTGGCTCATCCCCTGGAAACGTCCGAAGCGGCCTTTGCTGTATTCGGTGTGGTTGCCCACGTAGGGGTGCCCGTTCTTGTCCAGCTCGTAGGCGTAGGTGGCAAACACTGCATTGAGATTGAAGGTGTAGTTTTTCCACCATTTCAGTCTCAAGTTGGTCGACAGGTCACTCCATCTGTGATAGCTTGCGGCAAAGTTGTAGCTCATTTGAGCGCCAAGTTCGTCGATGATGCTGATCTTCTTGATGCCGGTCGAATCCTTGTCGCTCCTGATTTTCATCTCTATATTGTTGCTCACCTGCATGGTGATGCTTCCCGTTTTGCCTTTACCCGGCACGCTGTAGAGTCCGTTGCGATAGGGGCTGTATTCCACCAGTTCCACGCTGCCGTCGCTGTTGGTGCGCTGATAGGTCTCGTAGTACTTGTTGCCGAAATCAGGAGCATAGGAGAAACTCACCGTGGGGGTGAAGACGTGGCGAACGGCCTGAATCTTATCACCGAAGATCTTGCGGTTGGGGATAAACATCCCATAGAACTTCGTGCTGGCTCCGATGCTGGCATTCCAGTTGTAGACGTTGTAGAAGCCATAAGTAGTATCGATGGCCACAGCTTGGGCAGCCTGATCCCACTGCATGTTCTCCTTTTTGAAGTACATGCGGTCGGTGAAATTGAATCCCAAAGTAATGTTGATGTATTTGGCCAGCGTGAAGTTGCCGTTGACGGGAATGTTGTGCTGGATACCGTTGCTCCATTCTTTTGCCAGGTCGCTGTGGAGCAGGTGGTCCTCGTTGGTCGTGATGGAGTTGGAGAGCTGTCCGGTGTAGCTCATGGATATTTTCTCATACCAGCGCTCCTTTCCAACCATTTGCTTGCGCCGGAAAGGATAGAAACGCGACACGTTGACGTTGAGGTCGGGCAACGTCATGCTCAGTTCGTTGGTGCGCATGTTTTGCGACAGGTTGGCCGAAGAGCTCAGCGTCATGCCCAAGCTTGAGAACCCCGTACTCCAACTCACCGACGAAGTACGCGTGCTCTGCGTCATGGTCTGCGGGTTGTACATGCTGTTGAGGTTGTTGCGCTCATAGCTCGACGTGGCGAAGTTGACACTCGCCGCCAGAGTGGAGAAAGGATTGGCCTTGGCATCCTGGCGGTGGCTCCACTGTATTTTGAAACTCTCTTGTTTGGTATAGTCGGGCATGCCCTTGTCGCCGGTCTTTGTGTTCTGATAGCTGAAATAGACCGATCCGCTATACTTATACCTCTTATTATAGTTGGAGGCGGCCGAGATACCCCATGAGCCTTTGGTATAGATTTCGCCTAACACTTTCAGATCCCATTTGTCGCTCATGGCGAAATAATATCCACCGTCGCGCAGGTAGAAACCTCGGTCGTTCTCATCGCCATAGGTTGGCATGATGAAACCGGAAGAATAGTGCTTGGTGAAGGGAAAGAAGCCGTAAGGGATAGCGAGAGGCAAAGGAACATCGGCCACAACAAGATAGGCAGGACCGAACACAACGTCCTTGTTGGGGCGCACCTTGGCGCGGCTGAGTGCTATATAAAAATCGGGATGTTCCTTGTCGCAGGTCGTGTATCGGCCGTGCTGCAAATAAATGTCGCCGTTGTCCATGCGTTTCGACAGTTGGCTGGTGATATAGCCTTCCTGCTGCTCGGTCTTGACGTTGTTGATGAGTCCTTTCTTGCTCTTGAAATTGAAGGCTATCGTGTCGCTTTCATAAGAGTCGTTTCCCATCTTGAATACGGGGGTGCCCGAGAGTGCCTTTTGGGCCGTATCCTTGACACCGGTAGCATGGACAATGCTGCTGTCGAGACTGATGGCGATCTTCTCGCTCTCCAAGTCCATACCCTCATATTTCACGTTGGCCTTGCCAAAGAGGTGGACCTTTCTGCTTGTAGCGTCGTAGACCATAGAATCGTTGGCCGTATAGTCTACGGGCATTTCGATGCTGTTTTTCTTTTGTTTGTTGAGTGAGTCGAGATGTATGGAGTCGTCTACGGCTTTGTTGCGCAGCCACACCGCTTTCTCCAACGAGTCCATCTGTGTGGTGTCGTTGGGATTGGGGAGGGAATCTACGGTTACGGCTTTTCCCTTCGCGCGGCGTTTTTGTGGCGAAATCATGTTACCTGCCACGACAAAAACCGTGGCAGCTAAAAGAAACATTATGAAGGCGAGACGTCTCATTAGGATGCAAAATTACAAAAAAGTTGATAGTTATCCCTTTACTGTTGATGTTTTGTCGCCCTGTCATTCAATTTTTAACGTTTTCGGGCTCGAAGAGTGCCGTCCATTCTTTGAATCGTCGGGCCCCGTCATCGCCGAATTTGGCTACACTTTTGAGAGCGCGGTCGTAGCTTTTCTCCCGTTCGGGATGGGTCTTGCTGTAAAATTTGTCAGCATAGCAGATGAGCTTTTCTTCGAGTGTCTCGGGCAAGAAGTCCTGATGTGGCAGGGGTAGTTGCTGGCGAATGATCTCCTCTTTGGTGAGTCCGGCTCCCGTGTGGCGTTCGCAGACGCGGGCGTGGCGCTCAAGTCCTTCGGCGCGAAGCATAGTGGCACCAATGCGGCCGTGACAGATATAGGGCTCTGTGCCGAAACATTCGATGCCGGGGGCATCGCAGCGGCAAATACCAATGTCGTGGAGCATGGCGGCCTCTTCTATAAATTGGCGGTCCATCCCCAATTCAGGATGGGCATCGCATATCTTCAGCGCGCGCTGGCTGACCAGGCGGCTGTGGGTGATCAATATATATTTTAGCTTATTGTCTTCGGGATAATACCTGTCGATGATTTTCTGATAGTCCATTGCTCTGTAAACTTGCTGTGGTTGTATTTTCTTTGCAAAGGTACGACTATTATCAAAGAAGACAAAACAAAATGGTCGGAAATGACTAACGACCTAAGCCAGCTCGAGCTCCAGTCCCTTTCGCAGGGCTTCAACAGCGGGATTCTCTTTTCTCATCTGGTCGAACAGCTCGCGCTTGTTGAGTACTTTCTTTATCTCGTTGGCTTCGGCCAGTCTCAGCGAGAAGTGGATATTGGCATTGTGAAGTTCCTTGGCCAGTGTTGCGAGAATGCGGGCCTTGATGCCCTCCATCTGATGAAGAAGGATCTCGTTCTCCACCACCACTTCTACGTTGGGGAATTCCGTGATGTGGGGCGTCATGTTCTTCATGCGCTGTGCCATACCGACCATCTCCTTTGGCATACGGTTGCACATCGACAGCCATTGAAAGGCGAGCTGCTCCTCGTTGAAGTCGTCGCTTTCTCCTTTGTTGGTGACCTGTGGAGCGATGGCTTGCTTCTTTTCCTGGGCGTTGCGCCTCAGGTCGTTGAATGTCATGCCGATGTTGCCCAGTTTGAAAACAGGCTTTTTGCTCTCGTTTGCCACTGGTTGAGTGGCCATGTTCACATTAACGACAGCCTTTGGAGCGGGCTTTGTCGTTGTATCGATGGTGCTGCCCGGCTTATTCGCGCCAGCCACCTGTGGAGCCGGCTTCACCTGGGAAGCGATTTTCTTGAACAGGTTTTTCAGACGCTTAGGGCTACGCCCCGCACCCGCAGCCGTGTCGTCGGGCTGCGTGATTTGTGCTATCTCGATGAGTGTGAGTTCTACGAGCAGCCGTTTGTTGGAGCTGTTGCGATAGTTGACGTCGCATCTGTTGGCTATCTCTAAAGCTTTGTACAGGAACGAGGTGGGGCAGCTCTGTGCCTGTTGCTGGAAGCGCTGGCGTTGCGAGTCGCTCGTTTCCAGCAGAGGCAATGTCTCAGGATTCTTTGCCATCAGTACATTACGCATGTGGGCGGCAAGTCCATTGATGATACGTCCGCCATCGAAACCCTTGTTGATGATATCGTTGAGCGTCACCATCAGTTCAGGAACGTCGTTTTTCAGTGCGAGCTCAACCATCTTGAAATAGTTGTCCTCATCGAGTACGTTGAGATCTTCCAACACTTTCTGATAAGTGATGTTACCCTGGCAGAAGCTGGTGGCCTGGTCGAAGATGGACAGAGCGTCGCGCATACCGCCGTCGGCTTTTTCTGCGATGAGCGTCAGTGCGGCTTCTTCATAGGCAATGCCTTCTTTTTCGGCCACGTGTTTCAGATGGTCTACTGTCCCTTGAACCGTCATGCGCTCGAAGTCATAGATCTGGCAACGGGAGAGAATCGTGGGAAGAATCTTCTGCTTCTCGGTTGTGGCAAGAATGAAGATGACATGTGCTGGCGGTTCCTCCAACGTTTTAAGAAATGCGTTGAAGGCAGCCTGTGAGAGCATGTGCACCTCATCGATAATGAATACCTTATAGCGTCCCGACTGAGGGGGAACACGGGTCTGCAATATCAAGTCACGGATGTCCTGAACTGAGTTGTTAGAGGCTGCGTCGAGTTCGAAAATGTTCAGCGACCGTCCCTCGTTGAAAGCTTTGCAGCTCTCGCACTCGTTGCACGCCTCGCCGTCGGGGGTGAGGTTGGTGCAATTGATAGCCTTGGCGAAGATGCGCGCGCAAGTGGTCTTGCCCACTCCTCGCGGACCGCAGAAAAGGTAGGAATGAGCCAGTTTGCCGCTTTTGATGGTGTTTTTGAGCGTGGTAGTGAGGGCCTGTTGCCCTACAACGCTGTCGAAAGTCATCGGCCGGTATTTTCTGGCAGATACGATGTATTCTCCCATAGTTGATTGATTGCTTTTTGCAAAGGTAATAAAAAAATAGCAGAAATGCTTTGTAACGGGAATTTTTCCTCAGTCTTTATGTGGCAGCAACAAGAGACTCCGACTGTTTTTCTATTTTGTCGATGGCATCCTGCTCACCCACAATCCACAGCATATCCCCATTTTCAAACCTATAGTTGGGGTCTATGGGCGACAAACTCTCCTTGCCTTCCTCCAAGCCGACGGCCATGCAGTCGTAAACATCGCGGAGCCCGCTCTCGCTCAGCGTCTTCCCGATGAACTGACAGCCTTTCCGCAGGGTGATACGGCGGAGTTTCATCTCACGTTTTTCAATCTCCGGGTCATCGGAAAAGACTTCCGAACGCATGGCACGGTTAAGGTTGGACAGTTGGGCGTCGCTTCCTATGGCTTGTATTTTGTCGCCGGGAAAGAGAAGGGCTGAGCCGTTGGGAATGTTGATTCTACGGTTTCCACGGAGAATGCTGCTCACTTGGACACCGAAACGTGTGCGCAGTTCCAGCTCCTTGAGCGATTTGCCTGCCCATTCAGAACCCTCGGGCACCAGGAAGTCGCTGATGTGTAGGTCGCGGTCAAGAAGATGCCCTTCGAAGAGTGGGCGTTTCCGCCCCAGCACCTCATCTTCGATGTCACGAGAACGCAAGTTCTGAACGAAGACTCTCTCCAATCGGATGCTGCGCTTCTTCAGCCGGCGCGACATGGCCATAAGGGCGATGCTGACGATGGCGAGCGTAATTACTATGGCATTGGCAAATCGGGCAAGATAATTGCAGATATAGAAAAGTATGGATGCAGCAATGACCAGACGAACGAGTACTGTGAATATAAGTGGCGGACGATTGAGATGGCTTTGTGTCCACAGGGTCTTGAACTCTTCGCTGTGATTGTTTTTCATCACTATGCTTCTGAGGAAAGGCGCAATCATCATTACCGTGAGCAGTCCTGTGACGCCGTTGGCCCACCAGTGGGGCAGCAGCGTGCGTGAGAATGGCAGGAAGAAGGTCAGCATCATCGCTGTGACAGCAATTGCCAAAATGGTATAGATGAGTGTATTGACCAGCATCTTTCGGAGCAGAATCTTCCAAAGACTGTGTTCCTGTGCAGTTTGCTGATGAGCTGTGCCCAAGTGGTTGATGCGTCTCATCCAACGGCGTGGAAGATGTCGCTCCAGCAATCCATAGGTAGGCACGGCTGCCCGAATCATGTAGGGAGTGAAGAAGGTCGTGATAACGCTGACAGCCACCACTACGGGATAGAGAAAATTGCTGATTACTCCTAAACTCAGGCCCAACGAAGCAATAATGAACGCAAATTCACCAATCTGAGTCAGCGAAAAGCCACAGCGCATGGAAGTCTTCAGCGTCTGGCCACTGAGCATGAAGCCTGCAGTGCCGAAGATACATTGGCCTACAATGATGGCCAACACGATGGCAAGAATGGGCCAGGCATAATTGACAATGATTTGTGGGTCGACAAGCATACCGACGGAAATAAAAAATATAGTGCCAAAAAGATTCTTCACCGGTTCTGTTATACGGATGATGCGCTCTGCCTCCACTGTTTCTGCAATTATACTGCCCATGACGAAAGCACCGAAAGCTGAGCTGAAGCCTACGGCTGTAGAGATTTCAGCCATCATGCAGCAGAGACCCAATGAAGCGATTAACAGTGTCTCGTCAGTCATGAGCTTGCGGGTAACGCGGAAAAAAGAAGGGATGATAAACAGTCCGACGACAAACCAGAGCACAAGAAAGAACCCGATCTTCAGCAGTGAGCCTATCATCTCATCGCTTGCACTGCTGTTGCCGCTCGCCACGGCACTTAGCATGACCATCATTACTACGCCGAGAATGTCCTCAAGAATCAACGTCGACATGACAAGCCCCGCAAACCGTTGCTGGCTCAACCCCATATCGTCGAATGCCTTATAGATAATTGTCGTGGAGCTCATGGCCAACATACCGCCGAGAAAGATGCAGTCCATGCGTCCCCAATGAAAAGCGTGGCCGACGCCTATGCCGATAAAAACCATGCAGAACACAATGGTCAGCGTGGAAATCACGGGTGCCATGCCCATTTTAAGGATTTTCTTGATCGAGAAGTCAAGTCCCAAAGAGAACATAAGGAACATCACTCCAATATCGGCCCAGGTCTTGATATCCGTCTTATCGATGACCGACATCAGATAGGGCATGTGGGGAGATACGAGAAATCCGGCGACAATATAGCCCAAAACGAGGGGTTGCTTCAGTTTTTTGAAGAGCAGAGTGACGATGCCGGCCACAAAAAGAATGAGTGCAAGATCCTTAATGAGATTGGGAAGATTCTCCATTTTTTCTATTAATGTATCAGAAGTATCAAATATTCGGGTGTCGTTCTCAATTTAATGGGTATGATTTCAAGCAGTTCTATTTGAAAGGTATGTAATCCCCTGCTTTCCGCTCTTCAGACAAGGAAAGCAGGGGGAGGAGTATCCATGAGATTTAATCATTGTATCCTGCCGTAATGGCGCAGATATTGACGATGACGTCAACAGCTTTGTTCATCACCTGGACGGATACAAACTCGTAGGGACCGTGGAAGTTGACCCCACCCGCGAAGATATTCGGACAGGGAAGTCCGCGGAAAGAAAGCTGCGCTCCGTCGGTGCCGCCACGAATAGGCTCCACCTTGGGCTTCACACCGCTCTTCTCCATCGCTTTCAGCACGATATCAATGACGTGCATATTAGGGTCGATCTTCTCCTTCATGTTGTAGTACTGGTCGCGCAGTTCAACAGAAACAGTCCCTTCGCCATATTTTTCGTTCATCTCCTTGGCAATGTTGGCGATGAAGTGTTTGCGGTTCTCGAACTTCTCGCGGTCGTGGTCGCGGATGATATAGTCGAGTTTGGCTTCCTCACAACGGCTTTCTATACCCAAGAGATGGTAGAATCCTTGGTAGCCTTCGGTAGTTTCGGGAATATCCGTTTCGGGAATATGATTGTTGAACTCACAAGCAAGTCGGCTGGCGTTCACCATCTTACCCTTGGCGTAGCCCGTATGCACGCTGACGCCCTTGATTCTGACACGTGCAGCGGCTGCGTTGAAGTTTTCGTATTCGAGATCGCCGATATCGCCGCCGTCCATGGTGTAGGCCCAGTCACAGCCGAATTTCTCCACATTGAAGTGGTGGGCACCCATGCCGATTTCCTCATCGGGATTGAAGCCGACACGAATGTCGCCGTGCTTGATCTCGTCATGATCGCGCAAAAAGCACATGGCCTGCACAATTTCCGCAATACCGGCTTTGTCGTCAGCGCCAAGCAGGGTAGTGCCGTCGGTCACGATGAGATCTTCTCCCTTGTGGGCCAAGAGTTCCGGAAACTTCTTTGGCGAAGAAACGATGCCTGGAGACAGTTCTATGTCGGTACCGTCATAGTTTTTCACGATGCGTGCCTTGATGTCCTTGCCACTGGCATCGAGGGCTGTGTCGTAATGAGAGATGAAGCCGATGGTCGGAGTCTTCTTCTTTGTGTTGGAAGGCAACGTTGCGTAGATATAGCCCATGTCGTCCATCTCAACGTCTTTCAGCCCTTCTTTTTCCAGTTCCTCCTTGAGATAGCGGGCAAAGATAAGCTGTTTGGGAGTACTGGGAACGGTTTGGGAGTCCTCAGCCGATTGGGTGTCGAACTTAGTGTAATTGATAAATCTTTCTGTTATATCCATTTATGGTAGTAAAATTTAGTGTTCAACCGCAAAGATAGTGTAAATAGCGTGAAAAACAAAATAAGCTGACTATTTTTTTGAATGTCTTCCACTTTGGAGAGCTCAGCCGGAGGCTTTTACCTCACCTTTACTTCCTCTATTCTGTATATGGCGGGCGCAACGGGATCATCGCATCCTTCCAAGGGTGGCATGGCTTTTTGGTTGAGAGTGTTGCGGTCGGGCTTGTCACGGTAGCGCCCCGTACGGATGCTGAGCCGTTCCACATCGTTCACAGCATGGAGCGCCTCATAGCTGTTTCCGCCAAGGCTCAGCATTCCCTCTTTGTATTCGAAATTGAGCAGGAAGGATTGCCCCAACGTATAGTTGCCAACAACATTTCCGTTGTAAGTGACGCTACCGTGAAGAAGCTGGAGGCACAGGGCTCTTGTGCCATGCCGGTCGGTAAGGTCGATCTCCAGTGGTTCGTTGCTCTCCTTGTCCACTGTCATTCTGATGCTTACCGCCGCGTTTTTGGTGGTCTGAAACACCCTTATCGCCCGGGCATAGTCATATCTGTCGCTGTCGGCAAGACAGAGTTGATGTTTTTCGTTTACCCAAATGGGACACCACACCGACCTGTAGATGTTCCAATTGGGCACAGCCGCGTTGGGTGCCACGTCGCTGAAATCGTCGTTGACGGGACCGCTCCATGTCGTTCTCACGGGCAAGGGCACGCGGCTCACCCAGATGTCTTCTTTGTTGACGCTGTAGGTGAGCCACATGTTGGAGTCGTCCGGCAGGCTTTCTCCTTCGGTGATCCCTCTTACATAACAGGGACCGAAATCTTTGTTCTCGCCCATGAAACGGCGTGGTGGTACTTCACCGTGTACCACACACATCGAATCGAAGCGGATGCCGTCGTCGCTTGTGATGGCAATCAGCGGATAGCGGTAGGGTTGGGTCTCGATAGGGTTGTAGCAGATGGCATACCGGCCGTCGCGTGTGCGCTGTCCCCATTCCTTTCCTCCGGCCATGATGAGCGAGGGGCATCTCACCGGCGTAGACCAAGATGCTCCCTCGTCGCCCGACAAAGCAGCGTACGACCATTTCCATAGCGCCACAACCTTGCCGTCCTTACGGTGGAAATAGGATGTGGCCTGCACGGTGTTGATGGAATCCTTCAGTGTATAGAAACCGTCGAGTCCGCGGTCTTCATCTATCCATTGCAGGGTTTTCAGCTTGTCGTGGAGCAGGGCGTCACAGGCTGCCTTGAAAGCTTTGTCTTTAGAACGGGTATAAAACGGGTATGAAGTGTTGCTTTCGTTCCAGGATGTGTGCGAAGAATAGCGGATGAAATAGATCTCGCCGAGTGTTCCGTCGTTTTTCACTTCTCTCACCACCCGGCCTATACCGCCTTCCTTGAATGGGTTGTAGCTATGTCCATAGAATCCTACGATGAGCAGTTTGCCATTGGGCGCAGTGTAGAATCCCATGCGCTGGTGCATGATATAGCCATAGTAGCCTTTAGGGAATCCCACTCCTTTGGGTGCTTTGTATTCGGGAAAGGCTACCTGCGGTTTTCCCCAGTGACGTCCGTCGGTCGAAGTCACGTACAGCGTGTGGCCTGGAGGCTGCTGTTCATCCTTGGGGTTGGAGAGATATTCCAGATAGAAACGGCCGTGCCAGTAGGTGAGGTTGGGAGCATGGTTGTAGGTCCATCCGAAACCGTCCTGCCATTGGGGATGCGTCCGGTTGGCCCTCATCACTTGTATGTTTTCCGTTCCGATGGCATAGCGGAAACCGCCATCGTGAAGGCGGGGATTGCATATTTCTCCTCCGGTGTAGGCCACCGGTTCTGCAGCTGTGCCTGTTTGTGCCTTTCCGGCACTGGGGCCCATCAGTAGAAGTGCGGCTATGGTGATCGTTGATTTGCTGATCATGTATTTTGTTTTTTCTGTTTTGAGAAATGGAATTGTCATTTCAGGGTCTGTCTGTCAGAAATGGTAGGTGAGTCCCAACTTCACTTCAAAGGTTTTGGCTGTAACATCCGGATGATACGAATAGCGAGTGTGGCGGAAGAAATAGGATGTCGCGGCAGAGGCACTGAGTGAGCCTTTGAAGTCGAACTCCCACATCGTCGTCAACTCACTGAGCTCGGCATTGCCTTTGTCGCCCTGTGCGTTGAGATAAAGGGGGTTGACTGTGTCGAGATCCTTGTCCTCATAGCCTTTCCAGGTGAAGATGCGATAGTAGTTGCCTTTGACGATGAAGCGGCCGAAGTTGCGGAATTCCAAATGAGTCTTGGTCTTGACGCTGAATCCCGAGCCCATATTGTAATCACGGTCAATCACGTTGTAATAGTCACTTTTTGTGCCGCCGAGGAGAATGCCGCTCAAGAAGATGCGCTGTTCCAACTTATGCAGGGAACCCACTTGCGGAAAGCGCAGGATGATGCCTGGGCCGAAGGATGCCGCCTCAGAGATGCGGTAAGGGGTGAGCGACGTGCCGTTTTTCACCGGTTTCGAATCATAATAGTTGAAATGCTGGAAGATACCTGCCTCTACTTCCAACTTGTTTCGAGTCTCGACGCTCCTCCCCCACAGCCGTCCGAGAAGATGCAATCGGTTGATGAGGGGTTGGTTGGCCGACATACCGAACGTCAACTCCATGTAGAAGAAATCGTAGGGCTTGGTGTTTTCGGGATTCATCATGTCGCCATACTCCAGGAACAAATTCACATAGGGATTGAATTCTCCACGGAATAGTCCGCCGTCGTCGCTCAGATATCGCGTACCTACCGACATCGAAAAGTCAATAGGAAGGTTCTCGCGGTCGTAGTAGTATGGTCGCTGGTTGTCTATCCGCCATGCGTCGCCTTTCACGATGCGGTTGAATCCGCCCATGGGGTTGACAATCGTGGCGGCAGCCTCGCGCAGGAAGCGTCGGAAGCCGTGGGCTGAATTGTTGAGAATCAGTTCGCTGATGCGATGGGTCACTTCACCGATGGCTATGCCGCCGAAGGTCGTAGCCAAAACATCGTTGATGGCCGGTGGCTCCACTTCGCCGCAGAACTCCCACATCAGACTTCCGCAGAGCGAATATGGCGCGCTCTGCCAAAACGAAAGACCGTTGGAGCGGGCCGAGTTGAAATATAAGTTGCCGTGATAGGGATGGGCGAAGAGGTTGGTTGAGAATTGGTCGTTGTCCCAGACAAAGGCATTGCGCCAGTTGCGGGCGATGTCCTTGAAGTGGACTTGGGCAAAGTTCTCGTCCATGACAAAGCGGTCGAAGCAATGGACAAAGACATTGATGCCCGTGGCCTGGGCAGCCGCAAGCCAGAAGTTCTTGTAGCCATTGTTCCATTGGGCCATGACGCTGTCGGCCGGTGAGACATATTTGGGCTTGGGCGCAAGGATGTCATAGTTTGACTGCCGGTGGTTCCAGTGGAGGGTGATGCCGGCTTGGGCTATGAACTCGTCCTTAAACTTGCGGTGATGGCCGTAGTAGCGTGTGTCGCCATAGCCTAATGAGGCAAAGACGCCCATCGAAGGGTTGATGGTGTAGTCGATGTTGGCGTGCAGTTGCAGCGAGTAGAGCCGTTTGGGCTTTGTGCGGCTGTTTTCCTCAAAGGTCTCTATGTGGTAGTAACCCACGTCGCCGCTGACCGACCATCGGGGCGAAAGCTGAAAATACTGGCCCAGACGATAATAGAGCGCGCCTGAGAAATGATCGTCAAGCCCCATATAGTGGGTACCGGCACCGATGATGCTGTAGGTAGAACGGTTGCGGAAGCGTATGGCTCCATTGAATATAGAGGTGGTCCCTAAGAACGCGAGCAGGTCGATCTTGGTCTTGGGGTTGACGTTGACAAGGCCAATCTTGTGGGCGGTCGTGTCGCGTGAGTAGTTGAAGATGCCCAACTGCCAGCCATTGGTGTGCTCTGCGGCCACATTGATGAATCCCGCCTGGCATCCGTTGAGTGTATCGGCATAGTTGTAGCCGCTTATCTGCAAGCCTCTCATTCGTCCGGAAGCGACGTTGACAAGAGCCGACAACTGAACACCGTTAGCGATTCCGTTGGCCACATTGGCGCCGCCGGCTAATTGCACGCCTTTGACGGGCTGGGCAGCAATGTTGATGATACCGCCCAATTGCATTCCCCGGAGGACGGTGGCGTAGTTGGTGAACGGCGCAATCTGCACGCCCTTGGTGGTTCCCGCCACTCCATTGCCCGTTCCAGCGAGTTGAAAGCCAATCATATCGCCTCTTGTTAGTGTACCCAATAGTCCTATGTTTACTCCCCGTGCATCTCTGTTCACATGGGCCGTTGTTAGGCCCAACTGAAGGCCGCGCAGCGAATCAACATTGTTGGCGAGTCCGACGTTCAACCGCGAGACGAGCGATGAGTCTGCATTGCGGTGGTTGAGGCCCAATGCCACATTGTTACGGCCGACGGAATGGGATGACTGCCCGCTTGAGGGCTGGGCCGAAAGCATGAGAAACAGCAGCGCGACGGAGTATTGGATATGTTTCATAGGGATAATGCCATGATGATTTATTATTTGCAAATATACGACAATTTTTGCAAAATCCAAAGCGTCGGGGACAATTCGGTTAACTTTTGCGAAAGAAGCACCATCAGGGCATATTTCCACCTTCATTAGTTCCGGTTTGAAATATCCTTAGCCGGGTATGCTTAGCCATGCGGAAAGAACTGAGGGGCGTGGAGTGGGGGGATGTAGCCCACTTTCTGGTGAGGTTGTCTTGTGGCTGTCCACTTGGCTAAAGCCCTTCCCCTTATCCTTCGCGGCAGAAGTCGAGGGCCTCCTTGATTTCCTCCTCGCTGACGCTTTGGTCGAGCCTCAGGTCGCCGATACCCGCTAACAGAGTCGTGATGATCTGTCCGTCGTGGTTTTTCTTGTCGTGGCGCATGAAATCAATGAGTTCGTCATAGTCGTCGCAGGTAAAGGAGAGCCTGCCATAGTGCTCGCGGATGAAGCCGACCGTCGGGTGAAGCTTGTCGGTCGGGAAATGAAATCTGACCGATGAGAGATAGAGCTCAGCCACCAAGCCATAGGCTACGGCAAAACCATGAAGGATGGGGTGCTGGTCGTGCTTGAGCGAGAATTCTTCAAAGGCGTGGCCGAAAGTATGGCCTAAATTGAGCGCCTTGCGCAGTCCATGCTCCTTAGGATCTGATTTGACAATGCGCTGCTTCACCTTAACGGATTTCATCACCAGTTCCGACAACAGTCTCCAGTCGGGGGTGGCGATGTCGAAGTTCATCAGCTCCGCCCAAGTTCTTTCCTGGTCGATAAGGCCATGCTTGATCATTTCGGCATACCCCGACAAGAGATTTTGCTGGTCGAGTGTTTTTAGAAAAGGGGTATGGAAGATGACACAGTGCGCATTGTTGAACGTACCGATCTCGTTTTTCAAGCCATTAAAGTTGATGCCGGTTTTGCCGCCCACACTGGCGTCGACCATAGCGAGCAATGTTGTCGGAATATTGATGAAGTCGATACCCCGCTTGTAGGTAGAGGCTGCGAAACCGCCCAAGTCGGTCACCATTCCGCCGCCCATGTTGATGAGCAGGGAGTGGCGGGTGGCGTGTCCGGCTTCTATTTGCTCCCACACTTTCATTAGCGAATGGATGTCTTTGTGGTGATCACCGGCCTGAATGCTGATGATCGTGGCATTGCGCAGCACAAGGAAATCCTTGATCGCCGGCCAGCAGTCTTTCCTTGTATTTTCGTCGGTCAGCACAAAGATCGATTCGTGTTCGCATTCTGAAATCGCCTCGGTGAGTGTTTCTTCCAGATTATTGGTATTTAATATTTTTTGTTCCATGATAGGTTGCGTTTTTACACAAATTTAGTAATAAATATGCTAAGTCAAAGCCAATGGACAGGTAAATTAGAAAAAATTAAGATTTAAATTTCCATTATTGCTCAGTCCTCCCTCTAAGTGTGCATCTTAGTAGCCAAACGCAGAGGATTTCATGCCGTCCTCCATCTGCCGTCCCCGGTCAGTAGGCGGATTTTGAATGATGTTTGTCCGAAAAGCAAAGCGTCAGGACTTGAATACGGCAGTTTGACTGATAAAACAGTGTGTTTTGTTGAAACACTGGCCAAAAAGCGGGTAAGGCAATTAAACGAATAACGTGTGGATTCGTCAAAAGGCACGTATTCAATAAACAAACAAATGAGAAAAATCTTTTTTATCTTTCTCTTCGCTCTCGTGGCGGTAGCTGGGGCTACGGCCCAGACGCGAACGGTGAGAGGAGTGCTGATCGACCGCGACACGAAGGAGCCTATACCTTACATAACAGTACAGCTGTTGAAGCAGGATTCGACCTTTGTCGGCGGCATGACAACAAAGGACGATGGCACTTTTGCCATACAGGCTCCGGAAAACGGCAGCTTTCTGGTACGCTTCACGGGGGTGGGCTACGAGAAAACCTTAAAAAAACTGACAATCAGTGAGAACAAGGATTTTGACCTGGGCAATGTGGTGATGAACGGCGAGACCGTCATGCTCAAGGGCGCAGTGGTGACTGCGCAGGCTTTGAAGGTGACGATGAAGGAGGATACGTTCGTCTACAACAGCTCTGCCTACCGTACCCCAGAGGGTTCTACTATCGAGGAACTCGTGAAGCGTCTGCCGGGTGCACAAGTGGACGACGACGGAAAAATCACGATCAACGGTAAGGAGGTGAAGAAAATATTGGTCGACGGTAAGGAATTCTTTACCGATGACACGAAAACCACGCTAAAGAATTTGCCGACGAGTATCGTGCAGAATGTCAAGGCCTACGACCAAAAGAGTGATCTCACACGCGTCACCGGTATTGACGACGGCAATGAGGAGACTGTTTTGGACTTCGGTTTGAAAAAAGGCATGAACAAAGGCATGTTCTCCAACATCGACTTGGGAGTCGGCAGCCAGAGCCGCTATACGGACAAGCTGATGGGGGCCTACTTCAAAGGCAACTGGCGCGTGATGGCTTTCGGCAATTTCAACAATGTCAACGATATGGGCTTCGGCGGCCGGGGGGGGATGTTCGGCCGTGGGCGAACAGGGCTGACAGCGGCCAAGATGACGGGCGTGAACGTGAACTATGAAGACAAGGGAAAGCTGAAGGTAAACGGCAGCGTGAGATGGAATCATAGCGACAACGACACCCGGTCAACCACGGCCACTGAGAACTATATCACCTCTTTGGGGGCCTTCTCCAACAGCGCCTCACAAAGCTATTCGCGTGAAAACCGATGGAACGCCCGCTTCCGCGTCGAGTGGAATCCCGACACGCTGACCAATATTCTCTTCCGGCCACGAGTGAGATGGACTAAGAACGACGGACTCTCGCTCGGACAGAGTGCCAGCTACAACGACGATCCCTATAAATATGTAGACGATCCTCTCTCGGGGCAGAGCATGGCCCTGCTCAACGAAGACTCGCTCATGGTGAACCTGCGCAAGCAGATGAGCATGAACTACAGCGAGTCGAAAATGGTGGGAGGACGGCTGCAAATCAACCGTAAGCTCAGTCAGCAGGGACGTAACGTCACGCTGCTCTCTGAGGTGAGCTATACCGACACGAAAAATACAGCCCTATCGACCAATGACGTACATCTCTTTCTTTTGAGAGACGTGCTTGGCCAGGACTCTACTTACCAGACCAACCGCTATAATCTCACGCCTACAAAAAACTGGAATTATTCTGTAGAACTGACCTATTCCGAACCGTTGTGGAAGTCTACCTTCCTGCAGTTCATCTATGGGTTTGAATATGGCTACAACAAGAGCGAGCGTTCCACCTACGACTTCTCCAATCTCGGAGAGAGCTATTTCGATGCCCTGACACCGAAATACCGCACGTGGGACAACTATCTCAACGCGCTCGGCCATCCGCTTGACAGCTACTACGACCAGTCGCTCAGTCGTTATGCGCAATACAAAACCTATACCCATGACATGGAAGTGATGTTCCGCATGGTAAAGCCCAAGTTCAACTTCAACGTGGGCGTAATGGTGAAGCCGCAGATGACGAAGTTCATGCAAGACTATCAGGGGGTGAAAGTCGATACTGTGAGACATGTCACCAATTTCTCGCCGACTCTCGATTTCCACTATCGTTTTTCCAAGCAGAGCAACCTGCGCGTGAACTACCGCGGCACGACGTCGCAGCCTTCGATGACCGACCTGCTCGACATTACCGACGACAGCGACCCGCTCAATATCACCAAGGGCAATCCAGGGTTGAAACCGGCCTTCACCCAGTCGCTGCGCTTCTTCTACAATAACAACAATGTCAACCACTATCAGCAGGTATGGGCCACATGGATGGGATTCAACACGACCCGAAACAGCATTAGCAATATGGTGACCTACGACCCGACCACCGGTGGGCGTACTTCTCAGCCTCAGAACATCAATGGCCAATGGAATGTTAACGGTGGACTAATGTTCAACACGGCCCTCGACACAACAGGCTACTGGAACATCAACACGGCGACCATGCTGAGCTATCAGAACTATGTGGGCTATGTCAACCTCGACCGCAGTGCTACGGCACAAAAGAACAACACACGGGATTTCTCCGTGAATGAGCGTTTGGCCGGAAGTTTTCGCAACTCGTGGTTGGAGGTGGAACTCGACGGCAGTCTCAACTATCGCCACTCGCGCAACGACCTGCAGACGACGAGCAATAGCGATGTGTGGCAGTTTGCCTATGGTGTGAACCTCAGCATGACCGCTCCCTGGGGAACGTCACTTGCCACGGACATCCACGAGAACAGCCGCCGTGGTTATTCCGATGCGTCGCTCAATACCAACGAGCTGATATGGAACTTGCAGCTCTCCCAGAGCTTCCTCCGTGGCAAGCCGTTGACGCTGAGCGTGCAGTTCTACGATCTGCTCAGCCAGCAGAGCAACCTCTCGCGCACGATCTCGGCGATGCAGCGAAGCGATACGGAGTACAATGCCGTCAACAGTTATGTGATGTTTCATGCCATCTACCGCCTGAATATCTTTGGAGGGAAGGATGCCCGAGACGCAATGTCCAACGGTCGTCCCGACTTCCGTCACCCCGGAATGCGCGGTCCGGGTCCGGGTGGCCCTGGCCCTCGTCCTGGAGGACACTTCGGGGGATTTGGTGGATAAAGAAAGAAAAAACGCTGGAACAGCTTTTAGAGTTGTTCCAGCGTTTTTTCTATGACTTCAGGAAAGTGTTCCATCTCAAGCAGATGCTCTTTCTCAGCGATGTCTTCAACAGTGTCGGAAGGAAGAATGGGCGTGCTGAATTGTGCGATGATCTTTCCGCCGTCAATTTCCTTCGAAACCCAGTGGACCGTCATTCCCGTTTTCGTCTCGCCTGCGGCTTTCACCGCCTCATGTACGTGATGGCCCCACATTCCCTTTCCTCCAAATTTCGGCAGTAGGGCAGGGTGTAGGTTGATCATCCTGTGGGGGTAGGCCTCGATCATGTAGTCGGGGATGAAAAGCAGAAAGCCCGCCAAGACGATAAAGTCGATGTTATGGTGCTTTAGCAGTGGAAGCATGACCTTCGGGTCGTTGAAAGCTTTCTTGTCGACGACAGCCGCCTCTACACCCAACCGCCGGGCGCGTACCAAGGCGTAGGCGTCGGCCCGGTTGCTCACCACCAGGCAGACGTCGGCCGACTGCCTGTCAGCAAAATAGCGGATGATGTTCTCGCAGTTGGTACCGCTGCCCGAAACAAAAATAGCCAAGTGATGCATAAGCCTTACCTTTCTTTTTCGTTGTCATCGTCGTCAAAGTCATCGAATCCGAACATCACGGGGTCGATGAAGGCGTCGAGTGCGCGCCGCTCTTTCTTTGTGGGGCGGCCCGTTCCGCGTGCCCGGTCGACAAATCCGCTGATGCGGCTCATCTCCAAGAGTTCGTATTGCTGCGGGGCGGTGACATTCTCGTATACTTGCGGAAGAAACTTTGCGCCCACCCGCTGCTCGATACAGTCGATCACCCGGAACGAATAGGTGATGGGCGGTTTCTTCACGTTGATCACCTCACCACGCTTGATCACATGGGAAGGCTTCACGTTGATGCCGCCGATCGTCACCCTGCCGTTCTTGCAGGCATCGGCAGCAATGCTGCGAGTCTTGAAGATGCGTGCGGCCCACAGCCATCGGTCTATTCTTGCGCTTTCTGCCATTATTTCTTTCCTAATTTGTTGTATTGGTTCATCGTCGCGTCGATGCCTTGAAGCACGAAGCTCTCAATAATTTTTCCGCCCAATTCGAGCGTGGGCTGCAGCGTCTTCATCTCCTCCTCACTGTAGTGGCCCAACACCCAGTCGATTTGTCCGCCGCGCGGATAAGTGTTGCCGATTCCCACTCTGAGCCGGGCATAGTTCTCGCCAATGAGCTGAATGATGTGACCCAGGCCGTTGTGCCCACCATTGCTACCCGACTTGCGCAGGCGGAACGCTCCAAGGGGCAGTGCCACGTCGTCGCTGATGACGAGCAGACGGCTTTGGTCGATATTTTCCTTGTCGAGCCAATAGCGCACGGCATTGCCGCTGAGATTCATAAACGTAGTCGGCTTGAGCAGAAACAACTTGCGGCCGCGGATGCTCGTTTGGGCAACAAAGCCGTAACGCTTGTCCTCAAAATGAATATTGGACGCCTTTGCAAAAGCGTCCAATACCATAAATCCTGTATTGTGGCGGGTTCCAGCGTATTCATCACCAGGATTACCCAGCCCACAAATCAAAAACTTGTCCATGATTATTCGGCTGCGGGAGCGGCTTCGTCACCTGTGGCGTCAGTGTCTGCAGCAGATGCAGCAGCCGTGGCGGCCTGGCGGGTCATCTTCACGGAGCAAACGACAACGTCCTTCGGTGTAGCGAGCTCAAGGCCTTCGAATGAGAGCTGGCCAACCTTGATGCTCTTACCGAGCTTCAGACTGGTAACGTCGACATCGAGGTGCTCGGGAATCTGCTGATAAGGAGCAGTGACATTGATCTTGCGGATAGAGAGGTTCATACGACCACCGTCGCGGACACCCTGAGCCAGACCAACAAGCTTCACGGGAATACCAATGGTGATAGGCTTGGTATCGTTCACCTCATAGAAGTCAACGTGCAGCAGCGCGTCGGTCACAGGGTGGAACTGAAGTTCCTTGAGGATAGCTGTGTGGTGCTCGCCTTCAATATCGAGGTTGATCACATAGATGTGGGGAGTGTAGACGAGCTTGCGGAGGTCGCTCATCGACACTGCGAAAGCCTTGGCAACGGGCTTGCCGTCCTCACCTTTCTTCTCGCCATAGAGGTTGCAGGGAACAAATCCCTCCTTACGCAATTCTTTAGAAGCTTTCTTTCCAAGGTCTGTACGCTTCTGACCTGTAACATTAATCTCTTTCATGTTGTGTTACTCTAAATTAAGTTGAAACTTTGTGCCTTAATTCGCCATCACACGAGACGTGCGCTCACGAAAAGCGGTGCAAAGTTACCACTTTTCCATCAAACGGCAAAGATTAATCAAAAAAAACTTTATTTTAAGTAAGTTTTCTTGTGCGGATAAGGAAAAATCCCTAAATTTGCAGTGAATATGTACAATCAAGTTTTAAGCCAGGTATGATTAATAGGGAATTAATACGTATTAAGATCGTTCAGTTAACCTACGCATACTATCAAAACGGGAAAGATCTGCCCCAGGCTGAGAAAGAGTTGCTTTTCAGTCTTTCAAAGGGTTATCATCTTTACAACTATCTTCTCCAGTTGATAGTCGCCGTCACTCAAGAGGAGCGCCGAAGAGTGGAGGTGTTGGGCAAGCGTGCCGAGAGAGAAGGAACCGAAAAACCTTCATCAAGATTCTGTGAAAATAAATTTGCCGTTCAGCTCGAATCCAATAAGATGCTGCGCGAGTTCATAGAAAGTCAAAAGTATTCGTGGGACGACGACCTTGAGTTCGTCAGAAAGCTCTGCGATCAGATTGAACAGAGCCAGACCTATAAGGACTATATGGCCGACGAAACCGACGACTATGAGACCGACCGCGAGGTGTGGCGTAAGTTGTACCGGCAACTTGTTCAGGACAATGAGGAGCTTGACAATGTGTTGGAGGAGAAGAGTCTCTACTGGAACGACGACAAGTTCATTGTTGATACCTTTGTGCTGAAGACCATCAAGCGCTTTGATCCCGCCAATAAGGCCGATCAGGAGCTGCTTCCCGAATTTAGGGATGAGGAAGACCGCGACTTCGCCATCAATCTCTTCCGCGCCACAATTCTCAACGCCGAGCAGTACCAGCATTATATGAGCGATGCCAGCCGCAATTGGGATTTCAACCGGTTGGCCTATATGGATGTGGTGATCATGCAGATTGCCATAGCCGAGATGCTCACCATGCCCAATATTCCCGTTAGCGTGACCATCAACGAATATGTGTCGCTGGCTCAATACTACAGTACGCCCAACAGTGCCCGCTACATCAATGGCATGCTTGATGCCATCTCGCAGTTCCTCGTGAGGACCCACAAGATGTTTAAGCCATTGGGCGATCCGCACATCCGCCATCAGAACTTTCTCCAGCATCACCATGAAGAAGATGCCGAGACAGAGAATGGCAGTGCAAGAGATAACTGTTAAAACATATATAACATAAAAAAGTAAAAGCTATTATGACAGAATTGATTTTGGCTGCCCAGGCCCAGCAAGGTGCAGGAGGCGGTTGGGGATTTATCGTGATGATGGTGCTGATCTTTGTCATCATGTGGTGGTTTATGATCCGTCCTCAGCAGAAGCGCCAGAAAGAGATACGCAAGTTTCAGAATGCCCTTAGCGAGGGCACGAAAGTCGTCACCGGCGGTGGTATCTATGGTACAGTGAAACGCATCGACAATGCCTCCAACACCGTTGAGGTGGAAGTCGCACGTGGTGTTGTCATCACTGTAGATAAAGGCTACGTCTTCGCCAACGCGACTTCTCAATCTCAAAACGCTTAACGACGCGGCCCATGAAAGGTGGATGGCAGCGCCTGCGTAAAATAGTCAGAAGCACTATGTTCGCCATCGTGAACAAAGAGTTTCTGATTTTTTTGTTCTTTCTCGCCCTTAGCGGAGTGTTCTGGCTTCTCATGGCACTCAACGAGACCTACGAGATGGAATACTGTATTCCCGTGCAGCTCACCGGAGTGCCTAAGAATGCCATCATCACCACGCCAATGGCCGACACGGTGAGAGTGACGGTGCGCGACAAGGGCTATACGCTGGCCACCTACGAATATGGCCACCTCATTAAGTCCATCAACGTGCCTTTCTCCACTTATGCCAACCAAGAGACGCTCACGGGAGCCGTTCCGGCCGCCGACTTGCAAAAGATGATCTATCAGCGTCTCTACAGTTCGTCGCGCATTACAGCGGTGAAGCCCGACCGGTTGCAATTCTATTTCAATTATGGATTGCGTCGACAGATTCCCGTAACGGTGAATGGCAGTTTCTCGGCTTCGCGCGATTATTACATCTCTCAGGTCGTGGCTATACCCTCGCGGGTTGTAGTCTATGCCAGCAAACGGCTTTTGGACAGTTTGAAGACTGTTCAGACCGAGGTGATACGCATGCGAAACATCTACGACACAACCGAAGTGACCGTCAAGTTGAAGCAGATCCCCGGAGCCAAGTTTATACCTTCAACGGTGAAGCTCCGCATCCTTCCCGACATTCTCACAGAAGGGCGCGTAGAGGTGCCGGTCAAGGCTGTAAACATGCCCGAGGGGAAGATCCTGCGCACATTCCCCCAACGTGTCTACGTGCGCTTCGTGGTTGGGGTCAGCCAGTATAATCTTGTCAAGCCAGACCAGTTCACTGTGGTGGCGGACTATAAGGAGCTGATGGCCCATCCGTCGGACAAGTGTAATGTCTATTTGCAGTCGGTTCCTAAATTCGTCTCCAAGGCACAACTGGAACTCAAGCAGGTGGATTATCTCATCGAGCAGCCATGAAGATAGCTGTCACTGGTGGGATAGGGAGTGGCAAGAGCTACTTCTGCCGTCTGTTGGCCGACTATGGCATAGGTGTCTACGACTGTGACGCTGGAGCCAAGCGCCTGATGGCCCACTCCGAAAGGCTCCAAGAGAAACTCCGCCGGCTTGTTGGCGAAAGAGTCTATATCGACCATGTGTTGCAGAAGAGTGTTCTTGCCAAATTCATTCTTGCCTCAGAAGCCAACGAGTTGGCTGTCGACGAGATCGTGCATCCGGCTGTGGCCGCCGACTTTCTTTCGTCGGGACTGGACTGGCTGGAGAGTGCCATCCTTTTCGACAGCGGATTCTGCCGGCGGGTGCATTTCGACAAGATCGTCTGTGTGTCGGCACCGCTCGAAGTGCGTATCCGCAGAGTGATGGAGCGCGACGGCATATCCCGAGCCGGGGCAATGGAATGGATAGGAAGGCAGATGGCTCAGCAGGAAGTGGAGAAACGCTGCAACTATGTCGTCGTGAATGACGGCAGGGATCTCCACCGACAGATAATAGAACTTTTAAAACAAATCAACGATAAGTAATAAAGTAAATGGAAACAATTCTTTCTATAGCCGGCAAGCCAGGACTTTACAAGATGGTGAGCCGCGGTAAGATGAATCTCATTGTGGAATCGCTCGATGCCAAGCGTCACCGTATGCCGGCTTTTGCTACCGACCGCGTGACGTCGCTGGCCGACATCGCCATGTATACGGATGCAGAGGATGTGCCTCTGTGGCAGGTGCTCGACAATCTGAGCAAGAAGGAAGAGGGCAAGAAAGCCTCGATCAACTACAAGAAGTGCTCCAGCAAGGAACTCCGCGATTACTTCTCGGAGGTGCTGCCCAATTTCGATCAGGATCGTGTGCACGACAGCGATATCAAGAAGCTCCTGCAATGGTACAACATCCTTGTAGAGTATGGATACAAGGATTTCAAGTCTGTGCTTTCGCCCACTGAGGGTGACAACGTAGACGACCGCAAAGACCAGGAGTAATCACCGGTTGTAGGCTAATAAAAGAAAGAAGGGGCAGGTCTCTCTAACGGGAGATCTGCCCCTTCTCTGGCTGGCTTGCCGTTCTTTTTACCGCAGGATTCACCTAACTCTCTATTTGTTGCCTGTTGCATCCATACCATGGTTGAAGAACCGGTGCTCGGCCAACTTTTCCCATTTTGTTCCCGGCTGCCCATAGTTGGCATAGGGATAGATACTGATGCCGCCACGGGGCGTGAAGAATCCTGTTACCTCGATATATTTTGGGGCCATCAACCGGATGAGGTCTTTCATGATCACGTTGACGCAGTCTTCATGAAAGTCGCCATGATTGCGGAAACTGAAGAGATAGAGTTTCAGGCTCTTGCTCTCCACCATTCTTTCTGCCGGCACATAGCTGATGCGGATTTCGGCAAAGTCGGGCTGCCCAGTGATGGGGCACAGACTGGTAAACTCCGGACAGTTGAACTGTACCCAATAGTCGTTATCGGGATGTTTGTTTTCAAAGGTCTCCAAAACCTCAGGCGCATAGTCGCTCTTGTATTGGGTCTTGGTTCCGAGTGCCTTCAACCCTTCTTCTTTTCTTTCCATTTTCTTGCTATTCTTGTTGTCTGTTGTATTTGTTCTCGACGGATGGCTAAAACATCTGACAAACATTCACGGGACTATTCTCCATGATGAGCTCGAAAGCCCCACAGCTCTCGCATTCCGCCGAAATAATATGCGGTCAAAGGTTGAATATCTTCAGCACATTGTAGGATATTCCCTCGTCGTAGACATCCTCACCCTCATGACGTTTCAAAGCCTTTACCACACGGATGGTAACGGGCAGTGCCACTATCTCGTAGAGTGTTTTCAGCACCACTTGCCACAGCATGAGCTTGGGAAGTTCTGTTATCGGTACCACACCGCCCAAGGCTAAGGGAAAGAAGAGCACGCTGTCGGCACTCTCGCCCAACACTGTGCTCCAGATGGCACGGAGCGAAAAATGACGGCCACCGTCGGCAATCTTCATGCGGCTCATCACGTAGGCGTTGACAAAACTGCCACAGAGAAAGGCCACGAAAGAGGCACAGGCAATGCGGGGAGCCAAACCGAAAACGGCATGGAATCCTTCCTCGTTGTGCCAGTAGGGCGCACCGGGAATGGCATCGCAGAGAGCTCCCATGACAACAAAGAAGGCGTTCATGGCAAAGCCCATCCAGATGAGCAGCCGGGTCTTGCGGTAACCCCACACTTCGCATACGCAGTCGTTGATGATATACGATACGGGAAAAACCAACAGTCCGCCCGTCAGGTTGACAGGACCGATGGCGATTTGCTTTGTTTCGAGTACGTTGGCCGTGATGAGACAAACGCAAAAGAGTATGCTGAAAAGCATAAACAGCACGCTCACTTTCTTATCTTTTTCCATTTCTTGTTTTTTAAGAGGTGTTCAAGCACTCTTTGATAATCCGCAATTTTCATCGGGAATCATGGGTGGGTCAATTCTGGATTATCGTTTGGGGCTGCAAAGGTAATGAAAAAAATCCATAAATATGGCGTTTATTGATTTTATTGTTGTATTTTTGCGGCTAATCATCAAAAATAGACAAAACATGAATAATATGAGAAAAATCCTAAGTTTGGCTTTTGCGACAGTCTTTGCGCTTGGCGCAAAGGCGCAAGATGTGAAATATGTCATCACCGGAAGGGTACCCGACTCCGTGAAACAGGTTGTGGTGGTGCAGGATCTCAACCAGAAGTCCATGCGCCAGATTGCTGTCAACAACGGCAAGTTCTCTGTGGAGGGAACGGCTCCTGTCAATGCTTTCATCTCTGTCATCTCTGGAAAGGAGGGCGGACTGACGATAGTCAACGACCGTACGCCCGTGACGATGAATCTCGAGAACGGCTCTTTGACGGGGTCGCCGCTCAACGTGCAGTTTGCCGAGTTTCAGAATGCCATGAACGGGTATGACCAGAAAGCCATGAAACTCTATCAGGAGCAGCAGGAGCTGAGTGAGCAGGCTGAGAATTTAGGGTACGCCGCTAAAATCGAGTCACTCGCCGAGCAGGAGGAACAAATAGAGAGACAACAGAATGATGCCCTGAAGCAGTATGTGGCGCATCACAAGGGCGATGTCACACCGGCCTTTTATCTGGCGCAGGCTTTCTACGGTTTCGACTACGACGAGCTTAACGCTATGCTCGACCCCACGGCTGCTTACTACGGCAACAAACTGATGGAGCGGCCCAAGATGCAGCTCAAAGCCTTGGAGAAGCGTCGCCCCGGACTGATGTTCACAGATTTGGAAATGCAGGACATGAGCGGAAAGACGGTGAAACTCAGCCAGTGGGCTGGCAAGGGCAACTATGTGCTCGTTGACTTCTGGGCTTCCTGGTGCGGTCCCTGCCGTCAGGAGATGCCCAATGTGGTGGAAGCCTATCAGCGGTACCATGCGGCCAAGGGCTTTGAGATCGTCGGCGTGAGCTTCGACTCCAAGGCTGAGTCTTGGAAGAAAGCGGTCAAGGACTTGGGCATGGACTGGCCTCAGATGTCCGACCTCAAGGGATGGAACAGTGCTGCCCACACGGCCTACGGCGTGAACAGCATTCCCAGCAATGTGCTCCTCGACCCACAGGGCAAGATTGTGGCCAGCGACCTCCGCGGCACTGCACTCGCTGCCAAGCTCAAAGAAATTTATCAATAGGAATAAAGCCTCTTACATGAAAAACTGCCGTTGCCTCATTGCGGGGCAACGGCAGTTTGTGTATATTCTGTTTCACTTCCTTATCATACACGATATAGCGTCTGGAGGTGGATGCTTTCATAAGCAGCGGCCGTTATCTTTAGGAGAAGATAACGGCCGCTAAAGGTGAATCGTTCAGGAGATCGGCAACATTGACCGATGTTTATTTCCAGGGATCATAATCTTGGTGATTTCCTGAATTCCAAGGATTGGAGTCTTCCGTGTCAAAGCCGAATTCTGCTTCTTTGGCGTCGGCATCAGCCGACTGCTCTGTCCCGGCTAATAGGGTAGGCAACTCGACAGCCGGGATCAAGCCGGTCTGAGGTTGGATATATTGTTTTTTCATGATTGATTATGTTTAGCGGATGATTACCTTCTTTCCATTCACGATGTAGAGTCCCGAAGGCAGAGTGACCGTCTGCGGCTGGTTGGGCTCAACCGTTGCTCGCCATACGAGAACTCCTGTTGCGGAAGCTATGCTGACGGGTGTCTCGCTGGAGGCGTACAGTGTCAGTCTGCCGTGTCCACCCTTGATGTTCAGTCCGTCGTCGCTGATGGTTGGGGTGAAACTGATGGATGTCGGCTCGTCGAACGAAACTTCGAATCCGGCCATATCCTTGGCACTGACGTCAGTCTTGTAGCCGAAGTAGGCACGGAAGGGATGAACGTAGACGCTGTCATACTTAACGGAGAGGTTCTTCGAATTGTAGAACTTGCCTTGGGCGAAGTAGAACCAGCCGATGTTTTTGTCGAGCATCTTGCCTGAATAGGATCCGTAGTTCGTAAAAGTATAATTGGAATTGCCGATAGTACCCTTGGCCGTCTCGCCCTCGAAGGTGTAGTCTTCCTTGTTCATGTTATCGGGCGTGGCGTAGATGTCTGAGCCATACTGCAGGATTTCGAAGGAGGTGTTGTCGTCGGCCGACGGTGTCTCCACCTTTACCATATAAGGCGTATTCGGTACCGAAGAGCTGATACTTACAGGTGCAAAGTATGCCGTGCCCCAGTAGTTGGTTGCCTCACCACCGGTATCGCTGTCAGCCGACAGGCATTTGTCGCTGATCATCTGATAGAGCTTGAAGGTGCTGTTGTTGTTGCTGTGCTCACCGTTGCTCAACTGGATGGAGAAGGGCAGCACAAGCGTGGCCAGCGTGGCCTTGCCGTTCATTGGTGTGGTGATCTTGCGTGAGTAGGCCGCATAGTTCTCTGCCGGCACCGTGATCTTATAGGGCGAGTAGAACGGCTGCTTGTCGGTGATGACGATGTTCTTGCAGGCAAGGAATCCACCGCTCTTGGTCATCTTCACGTAGTTGTCCTCGTCGTAGGTGGTGCGCTCGGGGAAGAAGATGAGGCAGTTGGGGTTGAGCTTGCCCTTCATCTCTGCCATGCTCTCCTTGCTCTCCACGAGTACAGAGTAGAGATTGGTGTAGTCGAGATACAGCACTTGGTCGGACTGGGCTTTCTTCTCGCCAAGGGCGCTCACCAAGGCTTTCTTCATCATGTCAACCGTCAGATAGGCCCTCTCGCTGGGTATGAGAAAAGCAGGGTCGCCGCTGTGGCCAGTCTCGTAGGCCTCGAATCTGCCGCCATACATGGGTTTGTCGGCATGGCCCTCATAGCAGGTGTTCTTGTAGAGCTCGGTGAGTACGCACTTGGCGTCGTAGTCCTTCGTGAGCAGCTGGATGTCCATGAGGTAGTAGGCGTAGTAGCGGTGTTCCAAGGCCGTGGTGGGGGCGATGTTGTAGCGCGTCTCGTCACCCGTCATGAGGTAGCACTCCTTGGCGGGGTCGTTCACGCTAATCTCGATGACCTCGGTGAACGAGCCGCCCTGCGCCTTGTAGCGCGCCTCGGAATAAGGATACTCCTCCAAGGTCGACGCGGTGGCCGTCGTGCCCGAGGCCTCCAAGTCGGCAGCGTTGTTGTATTTAAAGGGTACGTTTCCGCACATGCTCGTATGCACCTTGTCTGCGGCCGGTTCGTCGCCCTTGGCCTCGTATTGGCTGCCGTCGCCATACGTATTATAATAAGGCGACTTCACCAGGTAGTTGCGCGCGTTGCCCGTTGTGGCGTGGCCGTAGCTGGCGTCCATGTACTTGCTCGTGAGGTTCTCAAAGGTGAACTTGCACTTGTCGGCATCGCCCACGAAGTCGGAGGGGACGTAGAAGATGAACTCCCCGCCGGCCATTTGGAAGTCGTTGCTGGTGAACTGCTGTGTGATCTTCAGTCCCTCGGCCTTGTTGGAGTGGCACACGATGTCGAGCGTGTTGATGAAGGGGTTGAGTTGCTCCATCGTGAGGTTGTAGGTGATGAGCGCCTTGGTGCCGTCTTTCAATCCCGAGATGGTGAACTTCACGGCGTCGTTGTTCAGATCTTTCACCGAGAGCGTAGCGTCTTTGTTGGTGCTGCTCACATTGGCCGTCTCTTCAGCCTTACTTGCGCTTGTGCCATAAAGGGTGAGCGTGAAGGATGAAGGCGTATAGGCGGGGTTGGCGACAGAGCCTTCTTTGGCCGTCCAAGTGGCGGCATAATTATCGTCTGAATAGAAGCGTGCACGATCGTTGTAATAACAGGAGAGATAGAGGTCACCATACTTCACCTGATTGTTGATGATGTCGAAGGAACTAGTGTAGTGTCCTGACGAGTTTTACCCAAATTTAGGATAGAGGCTCACGAGCTTAACCCTCGCGTCCTTGGTAGTGAAATGCCAATTGACTTTTTTCCTCTCCTCGCACTTTTCCGTTTCCCATG
>Ga0256404_1003057_pt1 | contig 35281 bp, 37 predicted proteins | sample RumenRJG_01DNA_FD_185990 | JGI IMG/M metagenome (GOLD analysis project Ga0256404, IMG submission 185990) | Bovine rumen microbial communities from Lethbridge, Alberta, Canada - RJG_01 | ecosystem: Host-associated > Mammals > Digestive system > Stomach > Rumen | place: Canada: Alberta | collected... | reverse complement strand
TACGAATCACATTCATCATCAAAATCAAATAATTTCAAATTATTCTTAGATAAAAATTTTTCTAAAATCACTTCCCTAGCATAAGGAACAATAAAATCAAATTGACCATAATCTAATGAATCAATATCCATATTTCTTCGATAAAGATAAATATTAGGTATAATATCATTATAATCAAATGAATAAATATTAAAAGTAATATTCTTATATCTAACATTAAAATTTAATTGATTATAATATTCACTAATAATAACATCATCATTTGCTAATTTCATAGAATTATTATATATATTATATAAAACCAGTTCTCTATACATTTCCAATTCTTTTAGATACTTACACATCATATAATCATTTTTATCTTCATGTAATACAGATATTTCTAAATTTAATAAAGAATCTAAATAATCTAAAGTATCTTTATTTAAAATACTTTTACTTTGATCAACAAATTTTCTTAATTCATAATAACTTAGTATTTCTTTCTTTCTATTATTCATAATATATCACCTTTAAAATTAAAAAGAGGAGAGAATATTATGTACTCCCCTTCTCTACTAATTTCCAACTTTTCTAGTTTCTATTTCAGCCATTTTAGCACTTATATCAGATACATTTTCTTCATTAACCTCTGTATAACCCAACTCTTGCATAGCTTGCAATCTAATACGAGTAAGCTCCATAGTACGACCCATTTTTTCTTCTTTTTTACGTTCAATCTTCTTTACAAATCTATTATGTGCTTCCTGAAGTTTAGTCTTAGAAGTACCACCATTATTGTAAAGTGTCATTGCTGTAAACATAATACTTTCAAATACAAATTGTTCATCTTCATCAAAAACAAATCTAGAAGGATCCTCAAAACAAGTTTCCTTTGACACATACGCAAGCAAATATCTAAGTTCAGGAGATGTATTCATTGCTTGTAAAAAATTGTAAAGATAATTCATAGAATTAAACCCATCATTATCCTTTGTATCCTCTAAATTCTCCTTAACAACATCAATAATATTCTTAAGTAATTCTTTTTGCTTTTTGCCTAAGCCTTCATATACTGTATTTTTTTCTTCCTTAGAAACACCTGTTTTAACAAGAATAATAGAATTAAGTCTTGCATCTAATTCAGAAATATAATCAGTATCAACCTTTATTTTATGAATATCTTCAGCATTCTTAATACCTAATAAATTAAGAAGCATAACTTTTTTATCCTTAGGCCATTTATTAATATCCTCAACTTCTAAATAATTATAAATCATTTGACGTGAAACACCTAAATACTTTGATAGTTTAACTTTAGAAACACCAGCCTCACGTAGTATATCATTTAACTTGTCCATCATGATAAAACCTCCTACTATAATTTTACCACTTTACACAAAATTGTCAAGTATTTTATAAATACCATAATTTTTTATTGTTTTTTCTAACTTCTTTAATAATTCCTCCACCTAGACACTCTTCTCCCAAATAAAATACACAAGCTTGTCCAGGAGTAACAGACTTTACACCTTGTGGATACTTAACAATAATCTCATTTTCATTTACATATTCTAGACTAACAGGATTATCTTCTTGACGATATCTAAACTTTACAGTACACTCGTAAGGCTTAACGTCACTAATCCAATTAATAGTATCAATAACCGCACTATCACTAACTAAATAATCAGTATTAGAAAACGCAACATATAAAATATTCTTACTAACATCCTTACCAACAACAAACATACGAGATTCGTTTCCACCAATATTTAAACCACGACGTTGTCCAATTGTATAATACATCAAACCAACATGAGTACCAACTTTTTCCATAGATTCAATATTAATAACATCACCAGGAATATTAGGTAAATAATTAGTTAAGAATTGTTTAAAATTACGTTCACCAATAAAACAAATTCCAGTAGAATCTTTTTTAGTAGCAGTAATCAATCCATATTCTTTAGCAATCTCTCTAACTTTAGTTTTTTCTAAATCACCAACAGGAAATAAAATATTAGATAATTGCTCACGACTTACTTGAGATAAGAAATATGTTTGATCCTTATTACTATCAACACCACGTAATAACTTACCATCTTTTATTCTAGCATAATGACCAGTAGCAATATAATCAGCACCTAATTCCATAGCTTTTTTTGCAAACATATCAAATTTAATATATTTATTACACATTATATCAGGATTAGGAGTACGGCCTTTTTTTAACTCATCTAAAAAATAAGTAAAAACATAATCCCAATATTCCTTAACAAAATCAACACGATGCAAAGGAATACCAATTTTCTTGCAAACAGCTAAAGCATCATTATAATCCTCTTCCTGAGGACAAATATTATTACTTAATGTAGGATTACCATTAACATCATTATTAACCATCGCATCCCAATTTCTCATGAATAAACCTATAACTTCATAGCCTTGCTGTTTCAATAAAACTGCCGCAACACTACTATCAACTCCACCAGAAATTCCTACAACAACTTTCATTAAAATCACCTGCAAACATTATAACACCAAACCACAATTAAGTAAATTAGATACCTAATAATTTAAATACAAAACCTAATAAATAAGGATTAATAAAAGACTCATATAAAATACATGTAAATAAACAAACAAAAGAAATCAAAAAAACATATAAATACTTTCTAAAATAAACCCTAATATTAAAATCAGTCTTTCTTAAAATAAAAAGCACCAATCTTATAGAAAAAATCAAACTGTAACTAGATAAAAATAAATATATCAATATATTAATAACCTGATGAGGAAAAATATATGATAAACTGAATAATATACCCTTAAAACCATAATTAATAATAATAGAACTTATAGAAAATCCAAATATAAAACACTTATAAAAAAATAAAAACAATACAATAGGAATCCCAATAATACTAATTCCTAAAACCCATATTAAAATTAAAAACAAACCATCACTAATAAGACCATTTTTTAAAAAAATAAGAGAATTAAACCCATCCTTTATATCAGAAATAAAATCAATTAAATATTCACTAACTAACTTTTTATCATCAACACTCAAAAAAATAGGCAAAATACTTCCAAATATTACACCTATAAAAACAATACCCAATAAAAACACAAAAAATTTCTTGTTAATATGAAATAAATTTATCAACTTGTCCACTATTATCACCTAATAAATAATATTAAAAAATAAAATAAATATTCCAAAATAAAAAAAATTATATTATAATAATATATGAGGTGACACTAATGAATCCAAAAGTACAAAAATTTATGGTATATTTAATGCTATTTGTAATGCTTGTTTCAACAGCACTAACTATATTTTTAAGATAGAAAAAAGAATAAGATTACTTATTCTTTTTTAATAAATCTCTAATTTCTTCTAATAAAGCAACTTCTTCAGACTTTTTAGCCTCTTCTTTTTTCTCTTCTTCTTTCTTAATCTTACTAGTAATCTTATTAATGATTGAAATTAATATATAAACACATAAAGCAATAATTAAAAAATCAATTACATTTTGAATAAAATTACCGTAAGTAATAACTGCATCACCAATTTTAACAGATAAAGAAGTAAAATCAATACCTCCAAGAACAATTCCTAAAAGTGGCATTAAAATATCATTAACAATTGATGAAACAATTTTACCAAAAGCACCACCGATAATAACACCAACTGCTAAATCAATAACATTACCCTTAGAAATAAACTCTTTAAAACCACCTAAATGTTTCTTAGCTTTTCCAGTTACTTTTTTAGAAGTTTTTTCACTCTTTGACATAATATACCTCCAAATACATTATATAACACAAATTAAAAAAAGAAAAGAAGTTGATAAAAAAATTAAAATAGTTTATAATAAATTAGTGGAGGTAAATATGAAGTTTTTTAAAAAAATATTTTCTCTTGTATTTTTAATAATATTGATAGTAATAACATTTATAGGATATAAAGGCTACAAAATGTATAAAGAAGCAATAAATAAAACGTCAATAAATGAAAAAATAAATGAAATAAAAAAACAAGAAAACTATACAACACTAGATAATATATCAAAGGATATAATAAACGCTGTAATCGCAGTAGAAGATCATAGATTCTATGAACACAAAGGAATAGACTTAATATCAACAACAAAAGCACTATTCACAAACTTAAAGCAAAAAGAACTAGTTACCGGAGGAAGTTCAATAACACAACAATTAGCAAAAAACATGTATTTCTCCCAAGAAAAACAATTCTCAAGAAAATTTGCTGAAATATTTATAGTATCATACCTAGAAGAAAACTTAACAAAAGACGAAATACTAGAACTATATTTAAATACAATATATTATGGAAATGGATACTACGGTATAGGTAATGCATCATTAGGATACTTTAATAAAACGCCAAACGAACTAACAATTAGCGAAGCAAGTATAATAGCAGGATTACCAAACGCACCTTCAGCATACTCACTTACAGAACATAAAGATTTAGCAATAAAAAGACAAAAACAAGTCTTAGAAGCAATGGCAAAATATAAATATATTAAAGAAAAAGATATAGATTCAATTTTAAAAGAAGACTAAGTCTTCTTTTTATTTTTCTAAGAATTTGCAATGCCTACAAAAATCTTCACACTTATAATGTCTTTTAAAACCATCAATAATTTTTTTAACCCTATCAGAAGAAAGAATATCCTCTAAAGAATCACTAAAAATATTACCTAAGCATATAGACCCATTACTGTCTAAACAGCATGGAACAATACTCCCATCAGATAAAATTCCAATATGGTCAATTAATCCATAACAGCTACCCTCTTCGCTATAATAATTATTATTAAAAGAAGGCCAAACAAACTCATGAAATTTACTCAAATAAACCCTATCACGCACTTTAAATCCATCAAAATTACCAGGAATATTAGAAATACCATAATGCTCTAAAATCGTATTTAAATTATTCTTATTCTCCCCTACCCATAAACGTAAAGAAATATAAGTATTAGGCATACTATCAATAACATCAAAAACATTATTGATATAATCATTAAAAGAAACACCATATTTAGAATTAAAACTATGAATAGAAATATTAATCTGTCTTATAAAATCAATACCCTTTAATTTATCAATAAGATAACCATTGGTAGTAATATTAATATTAAACCCATAATCATGCGCATATTTAATAAATTTAACAATATCAGGATGAAGTAAAGGCTCACCTAATACATGAAAATATAAATAATTAGTATAAGGCTTAATTTTAAATAAAATATCCTTAAATTCAGAAAAAGACATAAACTTAATCTTCCTCTTATTGCCTATACAAAACTCACAATTTAAATTGCACCCATTAGTTATTTCAATATATACTTTTTTAAATCGCATCACTATCACCATCAATATCAATAAAACTATCACTTGAAATACCTAACATATTATTAATAAAAATATCTCTTCCAAGTATTAAACAAAATAAACAATATAATAAGAATAATCCCAGTATACAAAAATAAACAATAAAAGCAAATACATAATCAACTCTAAAATAGTCACATATATAAACAGATACAAACCACCCATTCAAAATAAGAAGATGCAAAACAATCCACTTAATTAAATGCTTATATAAAGGAATAGAACCATCTATTTTACTACCAACTAGCCTATACCTCATTAACCATTTTCCAAAAGTATATCCAGAAGAAAAATAAGGCAAGAATCCAAATACAATTAAAGATAATCCGATATAGATATATTCTATATTATGAAGATGAAATAACATTATAGATAATATACAAATAACCATAATAAAGAAATAATCAATTATCAATGAAACACCTTTTCTTAAAACACTAACAGTACGTCCTTTTAAATAAGACTTGTCATCAATTGACTCTCTACTAGGCAAAAAAGAAGAAAACAAAGGCGCAACTAAAAAGCCAATAACCCCTCCAGTAGTATTATTAATCAAATCATTAACATCACATAATCTATATGGTCTTGGATATAAAAAATATAATCCAGACAACTGCGTTAATTCAAAGAATAAAGAAAGTAAAAATGATAACATTAGGGTTTTGAAAAAATCACATTTAAAATAATAACGTAAATATATACCAAATGGAATTGTCATTAATATATTAAATAAAGGTTCAAAATAACTTTGATTAAATATTAAATAATAAGTATCAGGTTTAAAAATATCAAAATTACCAGGCATAAACATTTCAGGAACAACAAAGAAAGGCTTCAAATTATACCTAAGACCATTATAATTTAATACTTCCGCTCTAGTTGGTAAAGGCATTACAACTAAAAAATACATACATAAAACATAAAAGAAAAAAGAAAATACAAGTAAAAATCTAGAAAAAGTAATAGAACCATATTTCCTATAATGATGAATTAAAAAAGGTAAAGATAATAACAAGCACAATATAGGAAAAAATAGAGCCGCATACTTAATAACATTTATATAACCCATATATATCACCTCTATAATTATAACAAAAAAATAGGATAAAACCTATTAATATTTTCTTATTAAAAAATAAGATTTTTGTTTTTCATCATTATCCGATAATATATCAGTATAAGCATCATTCGCAACAGTTAATAAATATCTCTTTGCCTCATTAAAAACATCATTATACGCACTCATATCTTTATAAATATTTTTATATCTAGCATGCTCACACTCATTATATAAATGTTGAGTATAATTTCTAAATTGAATCTCAACAGGAACATTTCGAATTTCACCAGTAAAACTTACAACACGAACCATTATAATAACATGTATACTCTGATATCCACTTTCTTTTTGATACATAATATAGTCTTTGACAATAACAGTAGACTTACATTCACGCATCAAAAACTCAACAAAATCATATAACTTAGAAACATTATAATTTCCTGGATTATTTTTAGACTTTTCAAATTCTATCTTAAATTGTTCAGGACTCCAACTGTGAATATTTTTATCTAAAATATCAACAGGATTTAAATTTTCAAAAGGATCTAAACAATCACCATAAGGAATAACAGTATTTCTATCATAAAAAATAACTCTAAGACCCGCAATATCAAGTAAATCAACTCTATGATTAAAATCTTTACCTTTTTCCTCAATCTTCTTCACAATTTTATCATTAATACTATCTAAAGACTTAATTCTATCAGCAATCATCCAACCAAAATCTTTGTCCTTACAATATATATTTAACATATTATTTAAATATATAATTGCTTTCTTAGAAGCTTTTTCAAAATCCAACAAATCATAATTCGTAAATAAATATTTAGATTTCATATCATTACCCTTTCATATATAATATTTTTACAACATAAAGCGCAAAACGAAGCAATATTATACATCAAATAATAAAAAAGTCAAATAAAAAGTCCAAAAGGCCGACAGCATTAACGATAAAAACCTAGTCTCCTAGGTGGGCATCACATTACGAATTTTAGGATCCTCAAGATATACCTGAGTCTTCAACACCACCCGTAAATTAGATTCCCAATTCGTTAAATTAGTAGGTTTTTCAATTCGCCATCGAACCTTCTAGACACTTTAATTATAGCATATAAAATAAAATTAATCTATAAAAATTTAAAAAAATAGGAAAAATCCTATTTTAATAAACTATTAAGACTAACAATATCACCAATTGCATTACTCATAACATAGTAAGCAATAATAAACATAACAGTTAGGCAAATAGCGTGGAAATAAATCTTATAATCAGCATCCTTAAACTCTACTTCTGCATCTATAGCATTAATGAATATCAAGAATGAATAAATGAAAGCAGCAAATACTAAGAAAACACTTAATGGAGCATAAATATATGCAACAATTATACTAACAAATCCAGCAACAAATACTGGTACAAAAGAAACAGTTGTAATAGAAACTAATCTAAAATAATTAGCATTCTTCTTCATTATCATTGCAACAATATAATAAATTCCAGCAACAGCAGCTATAACTACTATACTCCAGAATATATTTTTAACAATTAAATCAAAATAATTCAAATCTTTTAAATTTTCAAAAGAAACACTAAACTTAGTTTCACCTGAAAAGAAATTTCTTTGTTTTACAAAAACAGTAGAAATCATAGTACCTAAAAGATTAATTATCATCTTTGCTAAAGCAACAAATAAAACTAAAATTCCAGCACTCTTAAAATCAGAATAATCTTTAACTTTGCTCTTAAAAGCATTAACAGGTTTTAATGCAACAGCTAAAATAAAAGTTATACAATTCATAATAGTTGTCATTAGATCAAATGAATTATTTTTTCCCACGCTCTTTACTTCATTTTCCATAAATAAATCCTCCTTACTTCAATATAATTATACAATTAAAATCTAAAAAATACAACAAAAAAAGATTAAGAATAATCTTAACCTTATAATTGTTGTCCACATTGTGTACAGAATTTAGCAGTTTCGCTAGCTTTAGCACCACAGTTTGGACAGAATCTAGCAGTTCCTTCAGTTTGAACAGGTTGAGCTTGTGGAGCCTCAGTTTGACCTGGAAGATTATTAATCATACCAGCAACATTAGCACCAGCATTTTGAGCCATTCCAACACCCATAAATCCAGCCATTGCACTACCATCATTCTTAGCAGCATTTAACATAGCCTCACCAGTAGAAGCAGCCATAGCACCTTGTAAATTCTTACTATAAGCTTCACTCATAACTCCAACTCTTTCAGCATCAGCTTGAGCCATACCTCTAACTTTATCTATTTCACGGATTTGAGCCTTAGCCTCTTCACTAGCATTAATATTAATAGTTACTTCACCTGCAACAATAATACCATATTTATCATGCCAATCAGCATTTAATAAAGTATTCATCTTATCAGTAATTGCAGATCTATGACCTTGAATTCTGTTAAATGAAACATTATTAACAGACATTATTTCAGTAATAGCCTCTCCAACCTTTTGAGCAAATTTACCCTTTAAAATATTTCTTCCTTCAGTAGCAAAAATATCATCAAAAGTTAAAGTATCTTTAGGATTAGCACCTAACATAGTATTAACTAATATAGCTGGATCATCAACTTTAACATTGAATTCACCATTATAAGTTACTTCAACACTTCCATAAACTGGATCAACAATAGTTTCTGGTTGTTGAGAACCATAAGGAATAGCTGGTAAAATCTTAGTATTTACATAATAAACTCTTTGATCCTTAGCAGCTTGACCACCATAAGTAATACGATTGCCTAAAGTCTTAATAGTATTAACAATACTTTTTCCTAAATTTCCAACAAATATACTTGGTTCACTACTAGTATCCCAAATATAATCACCTGGAGTATCAGTAAATTCAACAATTGCTCCATTATCAACAATCATCATAGCCATTCCTTGAGGAACAATTATTTTACTTCCAGCAGAAATAACTCCTTCACTATGAACCATATTACCAGAACCATGACTAACAACACCTCTTTGAATAATGACATTATTATCTACCTCTGGACATGTAACGACCTCTTTAAAAGTATCGCCTAAAGTTGTAGCTGCACTACCTATAGCAGCACTTATTAAACCCATAAATTACCTCCTATTTTAAGTACAATATAATTGTATAATAAAATTAAACACATGTCAAACAATTTGACAAAATCATATCATTTTCACATATCTTTAAATATTTCACTATCTATATCTAATATACTTTCAATTAAAATCTTTTTATCATCAATAACAATAACATTTTTATATAAATCTATTTTACTAATATAACCATTAACGCTTCTATAAGAGCCACCTTTTTTCTTACTATCAGGGACAAAATATGTAATAGAAACACTAGGCTTTAAATCAAATTTAGACTTAATAAAACTAATTTTATTGTCAAGTATTTCTTTCATCTCTTCATCCAAAATAATTCTATCACTAGTAATTCTTGCAGTTTCCAAAACAGCCTCTTTATATCCAACTAAAGCACTAAAAGGCATAAATTGACTACTTCTATCATATAAACTCATCCTAGGATGTCCTAAATCAAAAGGATACTCTACATCAATTATATCATCATACATATTATCACTCCTTATGTCCACCTATTTGTTTATTTCTATCAATAGTAGTAGCTCCTTCACTTAAATTCATAGCCTTTAAAATAGAATTCTTACCATACTTTTTCTTTATATCCAACATAACATGTTGTAATTTATTCTCATCTTCTATTTTTTTCTTATCCTTTTCATTATCAATATGATCAAAATCAGAAAAAATATCAATCTGTTCATGACGTTCCTTAACATTATCAGAAGAACTCAAATCACCAACAGATATATTAATACGTTTAACAAGTAATCTTTTATTAACTATCTTATCAAATAATTCCATAGCCTTATCCATCATAACTTTACTAGAAGAAGTCTTATAAGGCATCCTTATAGTTCCATGAGCACTCTTAGGAACAGTTCTGCCATATCTATCTAAAGAATACTCCCCATCATAACTAGGAGAATTAATATCATAACCAACAGTTAAAACAAAAATATCACTAACAACACCTTTTTCAACCATTTCTAAAGAAAGTAAATCAACCATTTCACGAACAATTAATCTTGCTTTATCAAAACCATACGCACAATGTAAAACTTGACCAGAAGTTAAAATATTAGAAATAGGCTTATACTTTTTTATCATGTCCATAGTACAAGGCTCATAACCCCAAGCATGATCAATCAATAACTCTGCATTTACGCCAAATAACTTATATAATAAATTAACATTATTAATAGAACACCTACAAATATCACCCATAGTATAAATATTATGATCATTCAACTTCTTAGAATAACCTACACCTACTCTCCAAAAATCAGTCAAAGGCTTATGCTCCCATAATAACTTTCTATATCTTTTCTCATCCAAATAAGCAATTCTAACACCATTAGAATCAACATCAACATGCTTAGCAACAATATCCATAGAAACCTTAGCTAAATATAAATTAGTACCAATCCCCGCAGTAGCTGTAATTCCAGTAGTTTTTAAAATATCTAAAAGAATCTTTGTAACTAACTTTCTAGGAGTCATATTATAATACTTTAAATAATTAGTAATATCGCAAAACACCTCATCAATAGAATAAACATAAATATCAGATTCAGACAAATACTTAAGATAAATATTATAAATCTGAGTACTATACTTAATATATAATCCCATTCTAGGAGTCGCAACTATATAATCAAGTTCTAACTTCTTATTCTTCCTTAATTCTAAATCGTTAAAAGACTTACCAATAAACTTATAAGCTTTTTTTCTTCTATCATAATTAATTTCTCGAACCTTCTGAACAACCTCAAAAAGTCTTGCTCGTCCTGGTATTCCATACTGTTTTAAAGAAGGACTAACAGCCAAACAAATTGTTTTCTCAGTACGACTACTATCTGCAACAACTAAATTAGTAGTAATAGGATCTAATCCTCTTTCCATACATTCAACAGAAGCATAAAAACTTTTCAAATCAATGCAACAATAAATACGATCCATATCACCACATCCTAAAATAATTATACCAAACAAACGTACGATAATCAATAAAAAAGACAGATAAAAATCTGTCAATAAATTCCATTATTTAATTCTTCTTTTAATAATATCATCAGAACTTAATTCACCAATTAATAAACTACTATTAGGATTATGTAAAGAATAATTACTATTAACAATACCTTCATCATAATTCGCATAACAATACTTGCAAAAATGCCTACAACAATTATAAACGCCTATATCTACCATACTTACGCAATTACAATCTCTTTCTTTCCATCTCTTAAGATCAGTCTTATGAGTTAATTTATAAGCATAATTAAAAGACATACATTCACCCTTAATAAAGCCATAAGAAACCAAATCATTTTTCTCACAACAAGTCTGAACAGTCATTCCATTATCTTTCGCACTATTGCTAAAATTAACACCTATTTTTTCATAATCATCTTGAGTTAATTCTCTATACTTTAAAAATTTCTTATTATTTCTAACATTTTTATAATCATCAACAAAAGAAACAATAATATGCTTAACATAGCCATTCAATAAACAACACATATTATTAAAAGCCTTAATATGATAATCAATAGTATATCTATCATTAATCAAAATAGGATCATATCTAATATAAATATTATCACTACCAATAATAGAAGAAATCTTTTTAATTGCCTCAATAACCAATCCTTTAGGAGGAACACAAGGTTCAATATCCTTCTTATAAGGAGTTAAAGTAACATGAAAAACAATAGGCTTATCAATATCCTTCAAATACTTAACAATAGGAATAGGATTTTTAGTACAAAATAATATTGCATCGACATCAGAAAAATAAATACGACTAACTTGTTTATTATAAAAAGGATTTCGCACATCGACGAATCCTTCTCTATATCTTTTAATAAACCAATCACTATAAAAAGCAACTATGTCAGTTCTGCCACTAACATTTAAAATCATTTAATTCTTCCTTTGAACATCTCATAAATTTTTTGAGTATTTTGAGTCTTTTCAACTGGTTCCATCGCATCCGCAATATAATTAACTCTTGTCAAAAATAAATCATTAGCTAAAATCGAAGGTTTCTCAGTTATTATATTATTAACACTTCCAATATACTTAAGCATCTCTCTAACAAATTCAGGAGCCTTTTCAGTTTCAAAAGTATGCTTATCACACTTAGAAGAATGAGAAATCATAACATCCATATCATTAACAAGCATCGATCTTAATAATTCAAAATATCTCTTCTTAAATTTATTATCAACCAAAGCAGTTGGAGCTTTATCATATAAAAATCTCTTCTCATACTGTTTCAAAGTAAAACCATCAATCAAAGTAAAACTATTATCAACAAGTGCAGCATCAATCTTACTATAATCGTTACCTGGAAGAGCAGCCTTTAAATATCTAACTAAACCAGTCAAATTTTCTCTAGCAGAATCATCCAAAAAATAATTATTCTCAACCATAAATTCTACTAAAGCATCATACATTTTAGAAGCATCAGCATCAAAAAAATTAAACAAATAATTTATCTTTTCTCTTGAATTATCGCAATAAGCAATTGCCCATATACATTTACCATAAAAATACTCAGTTTTAGTTATATTTTCGTCCATACTATCACCTACTGAAAGTATATAACTTAAAAAAATTTAAGTCAATAAAATCAAAACAAAATCTTAAAATAATTAACTAAATAAAACAATTTAATAAAAATCCATTGTTTTAAAAAAATATTTATGTTAAAATAAATATGTTGTGAAGAAAAAATGGTCTGTTGGTGAAGTGGTTTAACACATTGCCCTCTCAAGGCAACATTCACGGGTCCGAATCCCGTACAGACTACCATATAAAAATCAAACTTGAACAAATCGTTCAAGTTTTTATTTACACTAATTTAATAAAAATGATAAAATGAAGGCATAAGGAGGGTTAATATGTCAGATAGAATGAAAATGGACGAAGAAAAAAGAAAATTAATCGGAAAAGGAATAACTAAAGCACTAGAAAAAAAATTCAAAACAGAAGATAAAGTCAAAGATTTAAATCTAATTAAAGAAAAAATTTTAGATATTAAAAAAATATCAAAACGTTCAAACATTTCAAAAAATGAGATAAAAAATCTATTTCAAGAATGTGATTTTAAATTCTGGGAACTAGAAGGTATGGAAGAAATTGCAGTTTTATTAGGAGTTGAATCAAATCTTATACCATCAAATCAACATTTTAATATATCAGATGCCTCAATATCAGAATTAAGATATAGAATCAATGAAGATATAAGGCAAACTGAAGCAGCACTAAACAAAGGAGAAAATACACTATTTAATTCTGATGATTCATGCGCTAATGAATTATACAATATAGAAAATGTAACCCCAGAAGATAAAAAATTCGTAGATAGAATAATAAAAGAACTAGACGAAAAACTTAGCAGTATGTCAGATGAAGAAAGAGAAGAATACTTTAAACAAATGGGATTCGTAACAATAAAAGACGATATGCCAGAAAACATAAAAGAACGTGCACAAATAAATAAAATAATCGCAAAACAAAAAAAGAAAGAATATCCAAATAAATAGATATTCTTTTTACTTTATATTCCTACTGTAATGAAAAATATATTGAATAACCAAGCCACAATTATTAGAATACTTATCTAACATAAACTTTCTAATATCAGATACTTTATCCAAATTATATTTATCCTTCATATATTTCTTAACCCATGTATCAATAGGAAACACATCAAATCTATGATATCCAAATAATAATATACAACTTGCGACTTTTTCCCCTATTCCTTTATAACTCATTAAATATTTTAATGCATCATCACTATTCATATTATCAATTAAATTATAATCAAAATTACCAGAAACAATATCTTGAATAATACCATAAATATACTTATCCCTAAACCCAGTTTTACAATCTCTAAAATCACTAATAGAAGCACTCTTCATTTCATCTATAGTTGGAAATAAATAATACTCTTCCCCTCTAAAAGAAACCTTCTTACCAAACATACGAGAAATATTATCAAGACCATTTCTAATTTGAGGAACACCATTATTCGCACTTAATATATAACTTATAATAACCTCTAATTTAGGCTCATTAATCATTTTTAAACCCTCGCAAGAAGAAACAATTATTTCATTATTCTTATCAATAGAAATAATTTCTTTATTAACTAAATTATAATTAAAATCTAAATCAAAATATTTTCTAACAACACTTTCAATATTATCCATATTATTAGAATCAATATATAACTTATTATCATCCATTTTTAAATTAACAACTCTATCACTTAATATAACAGTATAAGAATTATCATCAAGAACCCTAAATCTAAAAATCTGTCCACAAGTAACAGTATCATGTAAATTAAAATCATCAACAACAATATACATAATATCACCATAAAATATTATACAAAAATAAAAAAAGTTAGTAAACACTAACTCTATAATCTATTTTTTTTGTTAATTTAGGACCGCAAACTTTTTTCCTAGAAGAACTAAAAAACTCTGAATCATCCTTATTATCAATAATTTCTCTTACAACCTCATCAAGTGATCCATCATTTATTTTATCAAAATAAACTCCATTATCATTAAACTTACTAGCATGAACTAAATAAGAATCTTCATATAAATAATTAAATAAATCAGTTAAATATTCATATTCAGAAGCACTACTATATAATTTACTTAAATCATCAGGATTATATTGTTTACCAAATCTAGCAAGTACTTCATTATAATCAGGATTAATACCATTTTTCTTACAACTAGAAACAATTTCATTAATACTAATCAAAATAACATCAATGTATGTATTATAACTATATGAAATAGATTCATCACCCTTAGAAATAGATCTAACCCTACACATATCATTTAAAAATTTAAAATAAAATAACATAGACTTTAAATCATCATTAACAATATCAATTCTTTCTTCTTGTCGCATTCCAAACTTAGAATCATTATAAGAAACTATATAAAAAGCATCACAACCATTCTCATTAAAAACAATTCTAACTTTACTTCCTATCTCCATAATTTGTCTATAATCAAACCCAGTAAATGGATAACTCATAATTTTCTTTTCATTCATAACCTTACCTCATACTACTCTCTACTATTAAACTATAAAAATTATAACACACAAAAATAATATTAGAAAAGTATTTTGAAAAAAATTATAAAAAAAAGATAAAATTTAAATTATCTTGTTTTTTTAACTTCATATTCGTTATATTTATATTCCTTTAAAGAAGAAACATCAACATATAAATCTCCATCTTTTTGAGGAACAAAATAAACCTTTTCAATAGAAGAATCATTCGTATCCTCGCAAAGATTAATATAATCTTCAACATCAACAATACTGCTTAAATCATAAAAATAATCATCATTCATTTTTGCCAATGTAACATTGTACTTTATAATTTTATCGTTTTTACCATATCTGCAAAAAACTTTATTATTCGCAAATTTCTTAAAAACCCTGCTTTTTTCATTAAATCCAATACATTTAACTACATTGCCTTTATAAATGTTTTCTAACTTCATAAGTACTCACCTAAACATATTATAAATCAAAATATATACTTTTACAAGAAAAAAAGACTTAATTAAATCTATTAAATCTTTTTATAATTCTTTCCTTACCAATTAATTTTAATAACTCATATAAATCAGGAGTCATACTACTAGTAGTTAATGCGACTCTTATAACAGTAGAAACATCAGCTACATTTCCCTTAAAATTATCTGGATTTGCTTTATAAGCCTTCATATCAGAAGCATAACCCAAAAGATCGCATAAAGACTTAATCTTATTAAACCATGTTTCCTTATCATCAGCTTCATCATAATATTTATCAATATAAGTACTTAAAATATTCTTAATTTCTTCTTTATCAGTAATATTCTTAAAATCATATGATAATTCTTTATTATCAAATAATTCATCATACATATACCAAATAGAATTAGAAACATCACTATATTTAGCAAAATCTTTTCTTGGTTTCTTTTGTTCTCTTTCAATATTTAAAATACTAATAGTATAATCTTTATATTTAGAAATTAATGAAGCAAAATCTTTATCATAACTATTAGCCCAATTTAAAACTCTATCATATACTTCAGTTGCTTTTAATCTACTTAAATAATTCTTAGAAATATTAGTTAATTTTTCCATATCATAGATTGCTCCACCAGAAGAACCAACTTTCTTAAAATCAAACTTAAAATCAGAAATATCACTTCCAGGATTAGCATCTAACCAAGCCTCAAAATTAGAATTAATAATAGTAGCTAAATATAACTTAACAGCCTCAACTGGAATACCTTGCTCAATATAATAAACTAAACCAGCTTCAGGATCTTTTCTCTTAGATAGCTTTCTCTTAGTACCATTATCATTTTTTAATAATGGAGCCAAATGAGCATACTTAACATGTTTAAACCCTAAAACATCAAATATTTGCAAATGCTTAGCTGTAGAAGAAACCCATTCATCTCCTCTAATAACATGAGTAGTATGCATCAAATGATCATCAATCGCATGAGCAAAATGATAAGTAGGAAGTCCATCTTTTTTAATAATAACTTCATCAATATCATTTTCAGGCATTTCAATTTTACCCTTAATTAAATCATTAATAATAATACTCTTATTAAAGTCCCCAGGAGACTTCATCCTAATAACAAACTTCTCGCCATTATTAATTCTACTAATAGCTTCCTCTTTAGTCATATGTCTGTCTTTAGCGTATCTTCCATAATAACCAAGTCTTTGCTTAGTACTCTCTTGAAATTCACGAATCTCATCTAACTCTTCCTTAGAAGCAAAAGATGGATAAGCCTTATCTTCCTCTATTAATTTTCTAGCATAAGCCTGATATATGTCTTTTCTCTTACTTTGCATATAAGGTCCATATGAACCAACCTCATCAGTATCATTAATCATACCCTCATCAAAAGTAATATCAAAGTCCTTCATTATATCAAGAATTTTAGAAACACCATTCTCAACAGTTCTTTCAGTATCAGTGTCCTCAATTCTTAAAAAATATACACCGTTACTTTGCTTAGCAAAACAATAAGCCATAAAACCAGATAATAAATTACCCATATGAGGTAAACCAGTAGGACTTGGAGCATATCTAGTTACAATCGCACCTTCAGGTAAATCCCTTTCAGGATATAAATTTTCATAGTATTCCCAATCATGTTCAACATCAGGAAGTAAAAATTCAGCAAACTCTTTATTAGTCATAATATCACGCTTTCTATATTAAATTTAAAAACAAATTTGGCTGCCCCAGCTAGATTCGAACTAGCGATTATGGAGTCAGAGTCCAATGCCTTACCGCTTGGCCATGGGGCAATAACAGAATAATTATACCATTATAATTAAAAAAAATCTATAAAAAACTTATTTTATGCTATAATTATAAATGGTGATAATATGAAAAAACAAAAACTAAATATAAATATAACATTAGATAAGAATACACAAGTATTCAACCCTTATAATAAAGAACAACTTTCAGATGAATTAAGTAACTATATCTATAGTTGTTGTAAAGGAACACCTACTAAAAAAAACATAAAAATAAATATAAAACACGTTCATGAAATAAAAGAAGAAGAAAAAAAAGAAATAATAGACGCAATTAGATCAAACTTTGGAATAGATATACAAGAAAATTTATTACAAATACAATATGAATTAAGCCTAGAAATACTATTAATATTTATAGGAACAATACTTCTAATAACATCAAAAGTATTCCATAATTTAAATGCATTCGTGATAGATGAAGTAATATCAATATTTGGATGGGTAATGATATGGGAAGCCGCTTATCACTTCATATTTGTAGATATTAAAAAATTTATAGAAAACAAAAGATTAAAAAAGCTAACTGAAGCTAAAATAAATTTCAAACAAAAAGACTAGAAATCAAATTCTAGTCTTTTTTCTTAACTTTAGTCTTACCATTCAATTGATTAAAAAGTTCATCAAATTTACTATTAATACTTTCACGAGAATATTCTTCAGAATCAAAACATATTGCCTCATCAGACTTAATCATATGAATATGTAATTCATCTCCACTATCAAGAACAACTTTCTTATGTGCTTCCTTATCAACACCATCTATATCACTATAAAAAATATAATTATATTCAGGATCACCAGATTCAATTACTGCTCTAGAATGAGCTAAAACATCTGCACCTTTTATAAATACTGCAAATTCATAATTATACTCAGGATCTTTACTATCAATTACAACCTTCTCATGAGCCTTTATATCAGCACCCTCAACATATGAAGCAAATAAATAATTATATTTAGCATCTCCACTTTCAATAACTGCATTCTCATGTTCAGCAAAATCACAACCATCTACAAAACGAGCAAATTCATAATTATACTCTGGATTCTTACTATCAATCACAATCTTACCATGAGCCTTTATATCTGCACCTTTAATATTTCGAGCAAAATTACAACAAATACTAGGATTTCCACATTCAAGTACTATTTTCTCATGAGCCTTCATATCAGAACCATCAATACAAGCAAAACAATAATTATAATAAGCATCTTTACTATCAATCACAACTTTACCATGAGGCCTTATATCAACATCTTCACCTAAACCTTCAATTTCTCTAGCAAACCAATAATTATCTTTAACATTCTTGCTATCAACAATTACCTTACTATGCTTTTTATAATCAGCACCTTCAACATGTTGTATAAACCACATAGACAAATTAGAATTATTACATTGAATAACCTTATCCTCAAACAATTCACATGTTTTTTTATAACCATATATTCTAATAAATTTATCTATTTCTTTCTTAATTTCTTCAATTATATTCATAAAACCCTCCATTATTAAAACATTAATAATTCTTTAAAAACTCTTCTAATTCATTAATATCGCTAAATATATTATCAAAAATATTATATAAAGAATCAGTAGAATCAAATTCACCTATCGCATAACATTTCTTACCCATACCATAAGCAATACCAGCCTCAATATGTCCAGACTTTCACGCAGGTAAAACAAGTAAAAAATTCTTAGAAGCCTTTTCATTTTCTAAATCCTGATTAAAAATATTTAAAACAACATCACTTTTTAAATCTAAAGACTCAAATACATCCATCTTATCATTAACATTATCACTATTACCATAACTATTAATAGTTTCATCATTCTTCAAAAAACAATAATAAGAAATATTATACTTATCAAATAAATCACAAATCTTTAAAATATTATCTTTATTTCTAGTCTTACCCGCTATAAAAAACTCATGTTTCATTTTAAACCCTCTCTTACTTTCATCCATGCTTTACCAAGCCTATTTTCTCCATTATTATTACTATCTAATCCCCACTCAGTATCCTCATCAACACAATACTCACAAATAGTATAATCTAAAGTATTTAATAAACAATCTCTAACAATTGGATTCTGTTCCATTTTTAATCTAAAAACTTTTTCCAATAATTCATACTTAACTTCATTCCAATTAGAAATTCTCTCACTCTTATACTTTCTACCAATATTTCTAGCATCATATGGATTACTACAATTAAGTATTTCATCACGTATATTAGAATCAGTAAACTTTAAATACTGAAAAGCATGTTCCCCAGTCTTAAAATAAACTCCATCCATATAAAACCCAAAAGCAGAAAAATTCTCCAAAGGAAAAACATCAGTTATATATTTATTAATATCACATTTTATTTCTTTATCATTATCAAATAATCTTAACATAATAACCATCCTAATTTATATAATCCAATACTCTACCACAATATTTAATGCCTTCAACCATACAATCATTATCAAATAATTCCATATATTCTTTTTTATCAACAAGCATAACTTCATCAACTTCAGTTTCTTGCATAATAACAGGATTCAAATCAATATTCTTTTTAACAACATATAAATATGTAAAATGATTAATAGAATCACCATTAGAAAACTTCTTTTTCATTAAAAAAGTATCAATTAGCTCTAATTCAGATTTATCAATAAGGATACCAATTTCTTCGTAAGCCTCACGTATAGCAGCGTCAATAGGGGTCTCATCTAAATCAATATGACCAGCACTAGACAAGTCCCACTTGCCAGGTTCTCCTCTTTTTCCTAAAGATCTTTTCTGAATCAATAATTTACCATTACTTATCAAAGCAACTGCACTTATACCATGACAAATACCATTTTTATGAGCATCTGATTTACTTATAATATTATCAGTCAAATCACCATTTTCCTTTAATTCTAAAACCTTTTCTTCCATAGTTTTATTTCCTCCATAAAAATCATTTCTTCTTTACTTTAGAATATTCCATTTTATTCATATAATAATCAATCATTTTTTTTACATCGTCAAAAGATGCATCAAAATCATGAAAATCATAACCTTCGTTAATTCTTACATCAAGAGAAATAGAATTAACATTAAGAAACTTTAAATCATGTTTAACACCCTTAATAACATCACCATATTTATTATATAAATCATTAACTATAAAATTAGTTTCACCAATTATTTTTCTTTTTAAATTAGAATTAATAATGCCTAATCTTTCATTTTTCATTCTATAACAAATATAAGGTATACCACTCTTAAAATCAATATGATCCAATATATGATCATCAAAACTATAAGCCATTTCAATAAGTTCAGACCCATCATTTAAAAAACCAATCCTACATCTCCAACACTTTAAAATAGAACTAGAAACAACCCATATTTCATTATAAACACCAAATATATCACTATCAAATAAACCAGAAACATTACATAAAAATCCATTCAAATCATCGATTGATTTAATATTTATATGTTCTGTCTTAAAACCAATAGGTTTAACCTTCAAAACAAGAACACTTTGATTTATATTAAATAAATTAATAACATATTCTTTTAAAGATAAAATATCTTCTTTAGTAAATCTGTATAATCCATTATTCTTAACATCATCTTCAGTTCTAAATCCCATAGAAACAGTAACTAAAACCTTCTTATACCTATCAGATATCTTATCCATAGTAACACCTCATACCTATTATACATTTTTAATAAAATAATTAAAAGCAAAATAAAACAAATAACAAAAATTTTAAAGTGCAAAATTTGCACTTTAAAAAAACTTTTTTGCACTTTAAAAAACTATCAAAAAGACAGCTTTATTTAATAATAGATTTAACTAAATTAATAAACTCTTCCAATCAATCACATAGCAAGTTATTCATTAGTATATGAATTTACAAAATTAGGATTAGGAATTGGATACCTAACAAAAGATTTCCTAAAAGAAGAACTAGAAAACGGTTCACTATTTGAAATAAAAACAAACCCAACTATTCCCACAAGAGAAATAGGATTAATACATTGTAATAACAAAACATTAAGTAACGCATCAAAAAAATTCATCGAAATTTTAAAAAAATAAAAAACGGCTATGAAAAAAATAACCGCTTTTAAATTATGTCTTTTTTATAATGAAAGTTTTAAAACTCTTGCATTAACATTTGAAACATAGTTTTTTGCTATTTGTTCTTCATATTTAGAAATAAACTTCTGCATACAAAGGATAATATCTTCTTTAGCAATATCATCTTTTCTTCTTTGGAATCTATATTGAATTAACTCATCAACAAAATCCTTTATATAGTCAAATTTACCAAAATTAACTAAATAACTAATTTGTCCATCTTCTGAAGAAAGAAACGTTATATTTTTAGAATTATCACTAGATAAAAGAATAGCATACCCATCCTCTACAAGTTGGTCTATTTTACTTATATATTTTTTGTAATCATAGGCATAAGAATTATCATAAAAATCTTGAGCCTTATTACTATCAACTATAATTTTTACTTTTCTTTCAACATTTTCATCCCAACTATCCATAGGTCCATGCACTACATTTTTATATTTATCAACAACTGTTTTATATAAAAATTCTTTTCCTTCAATTATTTTTACTAACTCTGTAATTACAACACTAATCATATCTTGATTAAATGTAGAATACTTAGAAATTAATTTCTCATAACTATTTAAATCAGATAATGCTTTCTTTACCACGCCATCACAATCATTAACTTTTTTTCTATATTCAGTAATAATTTGTTCTTTTGCCTTTTCTATAGCATTTTTTCTTTCTAAAATAACATTACTTTTTCTTTCATTAGCATCGGAATATTGTTTATGAGCCTTTGCTAATTCATCAAATAAATTTCTATCATCTATATATTCTTGTGGTGTTTGAATAGTTTTATCATCACTGATTGTTTCAATTACTATATCATCTTCTTTTTCTTCAGTTTTAGGAATTAGGATATCTTTTGGAATTTCAAGACTAGTTACTTCTGCTTCCCAATGTAAAGTTCCAGAACCAACCTTTAATTCCCATAATAATTCTTTTTCATTTGAATTCAAAACATAGATTTGAGCATTAAGACAAGGATTTCCATTTAATCCACTACAACCATTATGTTTGTGTGGATGCCAACGATCTATTTCTAAAATAATTGTTTTTCCATTATTGTTTTCAAATTCAAAACTACCTGTTTCATTATAATACCCTTTGCTTATTCCTGGATAGTCTGATTCCTCATATAAATGGTGCTGATGTTTAGAATAACTATATTGTGGTTTATCTTTATTTGAAAGTATAAAATCTTTTATTTCTCCATAAAGACTATCTATTATCTTTTCATCTTTGTAATCAACTTTTATCATATATTTCATCTCCCCTAATTGCATTATACATTAAAATATGTTATAAGTATAATGTATATTTCTTATATTATATATAAGCGGAGGTAATATTATGAATATTAGTTTAGATCTTTATCGTTTATTTTATGTTGTTGCAAAGGAAGGAAGCATATCAAGAGCAGCTAATATTTTATTTATTTCACAACCAGCAATAACTCTTCAAATAAAAAAATTAGAAAGTGAGCTAGGAGTAAGCTTATTTACAAGAACAAAGCATGGCGTTGTTTTAACAGAAGAAGGAAATGTCTTATTTGAATATATAAAATCTGCGATGGATAATATTATTAATGGTGAAAATGCTTTATCAAATTTAAGAAATCTTGATAGTGGTATAATAAGAATAGGAGCTTCGACAACAGTTTCCAAGCACGTCGTTATGCCATATTTAGAAAAATTTCACGAAATGTACCCTAAAATTGAAATACAAATAGTAAATAGTCTTACAACAAATTTATTAAAAGAACTTAGAAATGGAAATCTTGATATTTTATTTTTAAATTTACCTATGGATGAAAATAAAGATTTAAAAAATATTCCTATAACTGATGTTCATGATATTTTTGTTGGAAATAAAAAGTATTTTGATTTAACCAAAGGTAAGATAACATTAAAAGAATTAAGTAATTATCCATTGCTTTTTCAAAAAATGCCTTCAAATACACGAGCATATTTGAATAATTATTTAAAGTCGAATAATACAGATTTAAAACCTCAATTGGAAGTTGTTAGTTATAATTTAATTATGGACTTAGTAAGTGCTGGATTTGGCATAGGATATGCAACAAAAGAATTTATAAAATCTGAATTAGAAAAAAAAGAATTATATGAAATTAAAGTTGAACCAAGTATTCCAAAAAGATATATTGGTATAGCAACAATAGATAAAAAAACACCTAATTATAGTGTTAAAAAATTAATTGAAATGATAACTAGAAAATAATGAATATGAAATATATATTAGGAATATAGTTGAAATGGCGAAATAATAAAAAAAAACGTTTGCTTAAAGTAATAAAGCAATCGTTTTTTTTATGATATTTAAAACAATAAATTTACCATCTCAATTTTTATTATCTATGGAATCTTCTATCTTCGTCTTCTTTAAAATCTTTATAAAGTGGACTTGCAGATATAACTGTATTAAATTCACTATTTTTAAAAGCTAAATATTGTTCTTTAGTAAGAATATCATAACTTAAATCATCATAAATGATAACACCTGTCTCTATAAATCCTACTCTATCCTTAGACCACCCATTAAAATCTTCACAAAATTTTGTAAGATTAATTCCACTTGGGCCTAAAACTGTACTAATTGGTGGAATTGGTGTAGCAATTTTAGCAGGTAATTTAATTAATACATCATATTTAATCTCTTTATTCATAATATTTCCTCCATTCATTTGCGCATATAATAACATAAAACTATAAAAAAATCAAAAATATGAAAAAGCTGTATAATTAATTATACAATACTCAATAATAAAATAAAAGACTTTGCATTAAAAAAAAATAAAGTAGCATTTGCACTACTTTATTTCATAAATGTATAATATAATTATATTTTTTTGTAAACTAATATACTATTTTCATCACCCTGTCCTAAAGTACCTGGAATAACTATTTTACTAGATTCAACATTAAATAGTTCAACAATAGGAAAACCTTTAACCGTCATACCAGTATTCCAAAAATAACACAACAACATTTTGCCACCATATTCCAATATTTTTTTATTATTTTCAATCATAGAAACATTTTTTTCGCTGCATAAATATTGAGCAACATTTGAAAGCCAAATATTATCAAAATTTTTACTAATTTTTAATAATGAAATATCATCACATATAAAATCAACTAGTGTATTTAATATTTTCTTTCTTGCTTCGTTATAAGCATAATCATTTTTCAAATAATCATTGCAATATAAAATACTTTCAAAATCATTAATATCATTTCTAAACAATTTCTCTATACTACTTCGTTTATATTTTTCAAATATATATTTCCAAATATAATAAGATTCATAATCGATTTTCATTAAAGTGGATTTGATTTTATTAAATACTTTCTTACTTAAAAAATGCGGATTATATTTTCTATTTTCCATATAATTTGTTTTACATAAAAAACTTAAAAACTCTTCCCTATTTAAGCATAATAAAGATGTCAATTTTAAATAATAAAAATACGTAGTTAAAGGACAAATATCACATACAGTTATATCAGAGCACCCCGAAACACTAGCATTAAAAACCTGATCACAAGATGAACCAACTGTTAAAAGAGAATTACCTTTCAAATCAAAATACGGCATATAACCGCTTATATTCTCATTTGTAAATGAATACAACTGAAAAAAATCATCACTAGAATCTTTAATTATATAATCATTTATTTTATTAAGTATATCCATACGCCATCTCTCCGAATTAGAAAATATTATACATAAAATAAAATTATAAATCAATAAATGAATATAATAAAAAAACTAGCATCAAATTACGCTAGTTAAACTAAATTATAAAAACTTATATTACCCTTTAGCAATTCTAGATATTGAAGTAAAACCTTTTCTAGGAACTGACTTTGTTGTTCGACTTTCTTCATTAAGAACTGGATCAAGAAAACTTTGAGTCTTTCCCATACCACCTTGCATAAACTTTTTATTCAACCCATCAGTATCATATCTATTTTTAATTTTTCTAGAAATTTCTTTAACTGTATTCTTTTCATCGGTAGTCAATTCACTTACTACTTCCTCTATTGCATTATTAAAAATCTCTTCTTTGCTCATAAAAACCTCCATAAAATTTAATATATAAATCAATTATACAATACTCTATAACAAAATAAAAGACTTTGTATTAAAACAAAGACTTTATCTATATTTCTTTAAAACTTTTTCTCTTTCAACACAACATAATCTTTCTAATTGTTCCTGAGTAACATAATAAACCTGTCCACCCTTTGGATTAATTTTCTTATCACCATAAACCATCCATACAATATCCATTGGTTTATTAGGCATATCAGCATAACCATCAGTAAATATAATTCTATTATCTACTCTAAATGAAAATGCATTAACCGCACAATTAAAATCAGTTCCACCACGTCCAATAAAATCCATATTTTTTAAATCATCAATAGTTCTAATCTCATTAAAACCATAGAATTTAGTATCAAAACATCCTATTTTCAATCTTGAAACTTGTAAAATATTCTTACATTCCATAATGAAATTTCTAAGCATAGTTTCTTCAATAGAACCACTAGTATCAAGTAAAATTTCAGTTTCACAAAAAGGTTGTTCCTCTAATCTAGAATCAATAACACCATCCTCAATATAAGAATTCCTATAAGACCAATCATAATCAAATTGAGTATTAGTTTTTAAAACATATCTCCAATCAAATATTGGTTTCAATGTACCAGACTCATCAATACTAAATGATTCTTCATTAGTATCCTCACCAGCAATAGGTGTTTCTTCAATAATCATTCTTTTCATATCATATAACTGTTTCTTCTTTTCTTCACGATTTTTCTTAAATGCTTCCTTTTCACTGATATCTTCTTTTTCATCATGTTTCTTTTTTAGTTCTTCTGAAGAATTACTTTTTTCATTTTCTTCATTATGCTTCTTAACTGCATCTTTCCATAAGCTATGATTACTATTAGAAAACTCTTCATCTTTTTCATTAGAAGAATTCTTAGAATCATCATCTTCTTTATGTGATTGTTCTGAAGATTTCATATCATCATTACTATTTTCTTCCTTTGACTCACTATTAGAAGAACTAGATTTGTTAGAATCAGTATTAGAATTTTCATCTTTTTCATCAAGTCCTTTATCAGATGAACTACTTCCATCTTTAGAATCATTACCTGACTCATTACTATTTTCAGATTTATTTGAACTATCATTAGAATCTTGTTCACCAGTATTGTTATTAGAATTATCTAAATTATCAGACATACTAGAGTCAGAAGAATTAGTATCTGAATTATTAGAATCATTGTTTGACTCTCCAGAAGTTCCCTCTTCACTTTTGTCATTGTTTGTTTGATTATCAGAATCACTAGAAGACCCTGAACTATCATTTGATTTATTTCCTTCATTTGAAGAACTATTATTAGAAGATTCAGATTTTTCATCAGAATTATTACATTCTTTACACGAATTATTTTTTTCATTTAAAAGTTTTTCATATAACTGTTCAGCATCATAATTAATAGCTTCTGGCATATTAACCCCACCATCAATAATTTCCAAACCATCCTTCATTAAAAATGCATTAATAACCGCATCAGTCGCAGTATTCCACAAGTCAATGTCCTTATCCTCACTTCTTAATATGTGATTAAAAGCTATATGACAAACCTCATGAGCAAAAATAAATAATTGCTTATCCAAATTAATACTATTTAAATAATCGGAAGAATAATAAATAACCTCACCATCAGTTGCAGCTGTACCAGCGGAAGCATCTTCCTTATATTGAACATTCGCGATAACACTTCCAAAAAAAGGATATTTAATAAGTAATTTTCTCTTAATACTTTCTAAATCAAACATAACTAATCCCTCACATCCGCAACTAACGAATAAATTCTTTCATCAATATTACCTTTATTACTAACACATAAAACAATAACAACATTATCAGGAATCTTATACTCACACACTTCTCTATCCTTTAATAACTCAATAAACTTTAACTGTTCATCCTTACTAATTAAATTAATATTATTAATAACTAAAAACTTAGAAGAATTATCACAAGTTAAATCTAAATACCAAGAAGGAACTCCATTATCACCAACTAAATCACTTAAAGAAATATTAGAATCAATAATAACAGAATTAGGAATAAGAGATGCATCTATAAAATCAACTAATATAGGAGCAACATTTGACTTAACATAAGAAATAAATAATTCTTTTTTATCCATAAAATCACCTATTTTTTCTTAACTTTTTTATTAATCTTCATTTCAGAAATAATATCCATTTTTTCTTTACTATCAAAACAATATATTAAATCAAAAACATTAACATAATCTTCGCCAAAATAATTTAAAAAATCTCTAACTAATTTTACTTTATCAATATCAACTTTACAAAGTTCAACAATAATTGCATAAATAGCCTGTACATCTAAACTATTCAAATAAATATGATCGTAATTACCATTCAAAACATCGCCCAAAGAAATTATTTTTTGATTACAGAACTTACAAAATTCATGAGTTATTTTTTCACCAACTAAAGCCCTTATCATTTCAGGCTTTTTAGCTTTATATAAAACCTTAGAAACCATTTCCCATTTTCTTGGATCTGCATTAGGCTTTTCACCATCAAACTTACTTCTTAAATACTTACCCTTTGTATAAATCATAAAAGAAATAATTGAAGGATGAAGTCTATTCTCACTTGCCCATACCAACCAATCTTTTAAATCAGTCTTAATATAAACATGAGCACATCTATTAAATAAAGGTTCAACAACTTTATTAGCTGCTAAAGAATCCTTCATTTCATTACCAGCTAAAACAATACGTGCATTATCAGGTAACTTCCACCTATCATTAACTTCCCTATCTAAAACCAAATGATAAACCATTCCTTGAATACTAGGTAAAGCATTAGATAATTCATCTAAAAACAATATATGATTAAGATCAGGTTCAGAAGCACAAATCTCCTCTAATCTTTCTAGCCAAGTAGGTTTCTTATCTTCCATAATATCTTTAACAGAATTATAAACACTTCTACCATTCAACTTTTCAGGAGTAATTCCAGCTAAAGATAATTTAACTAACTTAGGATCAATCTGTTTAACACGAGCACTCTTACCCTCAGAAGACGCACCATGTAAAAAAACAGGAACACTACTCTTAATACAACCCTTTATAATATTATCCTCAGTAACACTATCTAAATTAAACTTATAAGGATTTTCAAGTTCAATCATATTAGTAGAAACATCATCGCTTTCTAAATCATTGTTTTCTTCATCAACAAAAATTTCATCTTTAGAAGAAACAATTTCTTTAGCAAAAAGATTATCCATAAATTGTTTTATATCAGTTTTATTAAAATTTCCTTTATAATCTCTTTTATTTTGAAATTGAACACCAGAAAAAATTATTTTTTCTGAAAGAGCAACATCATTTTTCTCATCAACTAACCATTTTATTGGTTCAACTGCCACCCAATATGCTTTTGCGGATACTTTACCTCTTTTTATTGTTCTACCATCAGACAAGATTTTTCCATAACAATTTATATTTCCAACAACACGAATATATTTACTTCCATTATATTCATATTCTGTATAAGTTCTTGCTCTAAAACATGTATTAATACTTTGGGCTTGAACTGAATCAGTTGTATATTTTTTTCCTGTAGTTCTTAAACTTTTATTATTGTATGCCATTTCTAGTTCACAAGAATATTCTTCATCAACTATTGTTTGTGGATATTCACCATATAAAATATTCTTAATTCCATTGACACCTCTCACTCCGTTCGAGGAGATTGATTGGATTGAAGAGTAAGGAAAAGCTGGGCGAGCCCCACTATAGCGCTTAGAAACATCGAACCAAGTACCACAACCACGACTGTTAACGACGTATGCGTCACCAGAAGAAGGTGTTTTAGTCCACCAATCACCTGCTCTCATATTTAATTGTTGAATATCTTTTACAAAAGAATCATCTTCTACACGAACACCTAATAAAATAGAAAAATCAGTAATAGCTGCCTTAGTACCATATTCTTTAAATATTTCTAATCTATTTTCACCAAATATTTGTTCTTTATCTAAAAAACTAAAATCTATCATATAATCACCTATAACTTTTTAACCTTCTGTTTCATTCTCATTTCAGCAATTATCTCAAGTCTCTCATCACTGCCAGAACTCCAAATAGAATCAAATACTGAAACAAACTCTCCACCCAAATTTCTAACAAAATTTCTGACAACTTCTACATTATCATTATCAACACATAATAATCCAACAACAGTCGCATACTTCTCTGCAGTATTTAAATTATTTAAATACTCATCATCATACTTTCCCTTTAAAACATTATCTAATGTAATTACCTTTCGATTACAAAATTCGCAAAATTCACGAGTAATCTCTTCACCAACCAAAGATCTTATCATTTCAGGTTGTCCAGTACTATATAAAACCTTAGAAGCCATCTCCCATTTTCTAGGATCAGCATTAGGTTTTTCACCATCAAACTTACTTCTTAAAGTTTGACCATTTTTATAAGACATAAAAGAAATAATTGAAGGATGAATCTTATTTCTGCTTGCCCAAACTAACCAATTAAATAAACTTGTCTTAATATAAACATGAGCACATCTATTAAATAAAGGTTCAACAATTCTATTAGCAGCCAAAGAATCTTTCATTTCATTACCTGCTAAAACAATACGAGCATTACTAGGTAACCTCCATCTGTCATTAACCTCTCTATCTAAAACCAAATGATAAACCATACCCTGAATACTAGGTAAAGCATTAGAAATTTCATCCAAAAATAACACATGATTCTTATCAGGTTCTAAAGTACAAATCTTCTCTAATCTTTCTAACCAAGTAGGCTTCTTATCTTCCATCGTATCCTTTAAAGAATTATAAACACTTCTACCATTTAATTTCTCAGGAGTAATACCAGCCAAAGACAATTTAATTAGTTTTGAATCAATCTGTTTAACACGAGCACTCTTACCTTCAGACGATGGGCCATGTAAAAAAACAGGAACACCACTTTGAATACAACCTTCAATGATTTCATCTTCACTAACCTCGCCTAAATCAAAATTATAAGGATTTTTTAATTTATCACTATTACTAGAAACCTGTAAATTATTATTCTGATTAGTACTATTTTGAGATAAATTATCATCTAAAATATCATCTTTAGAAGAAATAATTTCTTTAGAAAAATAATTATCCATAAACCACTTAATATTCGTATTATAAAAATCTCCTTTATTCTGAAATTGAACACCAGAAAAAATTATTTTTTTTGAAAGAGCTATATTTGCTCTTTCATCAACTAACCATGTTATTGGTTCAACCGCTATCCAATAAGGTTCACCAGAAACTACTTTTCTTCCGTCAGAAAGTTTATAATATTCACCATTATAATCACCAACAATACGAATATATTTTCTTCCTTTATACTTAAACTCTTCATGGTTTCTAGCCTCGAAACTCGTGTCATATTCATCAAAATTTACAGAATCAGTAGTATAGGTTTTTCCTGTTTTTCTTATACCAGTTTCTCTTTTATAATTTGCTTCCAACTCTCTTGAAAATGGCTCATCTACTATTGTTTGAGGATATTCACCATATTCAACCTCTTTAATTCCAAAGCTCCCTCTCACTTCGTTCGAGGCGATTGATGATATTGAAGAGTAAGGTAAAACTGGACGAACCCCACCATTACGAATATCAACATCATCCCAACTTCTAGTACCATCGATGTAAACGACACGCACATAGCCATCTCCATCTTTTGTTCTAGTCCACCACCAGCCAGTTCTATCCCTATCAGTATCACCCTCATTGGTATGATAATTATCATCAACACATCCACCTAATAAAATAGAAAAATCAGTAATAGCTGCCTTTGTACCATATTTTTTTAATATATCTATTTGATTATCACCAAATACTTGTTCTTCTTTTAAAAAATCAAAATCTAACATAACATCACCTATAACTTTTTAACCTTCTGATTCATCTTCATTTCAGCAATTATTTCTAATCTTTCCTCATTACCAGAACACCATATTGAATCAAATACAGAAACAAACTCTTGTCCTAACTCATCAACAAAATCTCTTACTATTTCTAAATCATCTTTATTAACATAAGATAATCCAACAACAGTCGCATACTTCTCAGCAGTATTCAAATTACTAATAAAATTATTATCATAATTACCCTTTAAAACATCATCCAATGTTATAACCTTTTGATTACAAAATTCACAAAATTCACGAGTTATTTCTTCACCAACTAAAGATCTTATCATTTCTGGTTGACCTGTACTATATAATACCTTAGAAGCCATCTCCCATTTTCTAGGATCTGCATTAGGTTTCTCACCATCAAACTTACTTCTTAAGGCTGCTCCATTTTTATAAATCATAAAAGAATAAATAGAAGGATGAATCTTATTCTCACTTGCCCATATTAACCAATCAGAAAGTCTAGTCTTAATATAAACATGCGCGCATCTATTAAATAAAGGTTCAACAACTTTATTAGCAGCTAAAGAATCTTTCATCTCATTACCAGCTAAAACAATTCTTGCATTATCAGGTAACTTCCATCTATCATTAACTTCTCTATCTAAAACCAAATGATAAACCATACCTTGAATACTAGGTAAAGCATTAGATAATTCATCTAAGAATAATATATGATTTTCAGAAGGTTCAGAAGCACAAATACATTCTAATCTCTCCAACCAAGTAGGTTTCTTATCTTCCATTGTATCTTTTAAAGAATTATAAACACTTCTACCATTCAACTTTTCAGGAGTAATACCAGCTAAAGATAATTTAATCAACTTAGGATCAATTTGTTTAACACGAGCACTCTTACCCTCAGAAGACGCACCATGTAAAAACACAGGAACACTACTATCAATACAACCTCTAATAATCTCATCTTCACTAACAACATCCATATCAAAATCATAAGGATTCTTTAAATTCATATTTAAATTATTATCAGCAACATTAGAATTATCAGCAGTTAATTTTCTTTCTAAATCATCAATAACATCCTCATCATTTTTACCAACAGCATTATTAATAATATTATTATTCAAATTAGAAGGAATAATATCGTTTGCTAAATATTGTATCATAAAACCTCTAATTAAAGAACAAACAAAAATACCATCGTAATTTTTATGACTACAAAATTGAATACCAGATAATATTATTTTTTTAATAATAGCCCATTGCATATTATCATCAACTAACCATGAAATTGGTTCAACACTAATCCAATAAGGTTTTCCAAGTTCAACAGTCATACCGTTCGATAAAACTTTTCCATCACCATTTTCATCAGCAACAAAACGAATATATTTATTACCATTATATTCATATTCAGTATGTGTTCTAGCGCTAAATCTTTTATCCGTATCTTGATAATAAACTGAATCAGTTGTATATTCCTTACCTGTAGGAAATAAATCACCATCGTTAAACTTAATTTCCAATTCAGTAGATAAATCCTTACCTACTGCCATTTGCGGATATTCACCAAATAAAACCTCATTAACACCATTAATACCACCACTTAAATTAGAACATTCAGAGGAAATAAGATAATAAGGCAAACCTGGACGAATTCCATTAAAACGAGTATTAACATCATCTGTACCAATAAGACCATATCCATCAACTCTAAATACCCGATTATTTCCATCATAATCCTCCAACCACCAAGAACCAGTTCTATGGCTTAAACCTCTTCCATCAATAGTATTTGTATCAAAATAAATACCTCCTAATAAAATAGAAAAATCTGTTATTGCTGCTTCTTCACCATATTTTTCGAATATATCTAATCTATTATCTCCAAAAACTTTTTTCATATTAATAAATCTAAATTCGTTAATTAAATTATAAGCCATAAACCCACCTCATATTTCGCTATATACTATCATATATTATCAAAAAATACAACAAATTAATAATATAAAAGCATATAATCTTCCTTTCTGATAATTAAATTATAAAGCAATAAAAAATATAAGTAAAATACATTATTTTTATCGTATCAATAACTAAAAGTTATGATATAATAACACCGAGGTGTACTATGAATAATATAAATTTAAATCTATTAAAATACTTCTATGAAGTAGTAAATACAGGAAACATAACAAAAACAAGTGAAAAACTATTAATATCACAACCAGCTATAACAAAAGCAATAAAAGAACTAGAAAACGAATTAAATACAACACTACTAGAAAGAAATAAAAAAGGTGTAATTCCAACAGAAGAAGGAAAAATACTATATGAACACGCAAAAAAAATGTTTGAAGATCTAAACCAAACAATAAACATAATAGAAAACAATAATATTAAAAGCGGACACCTATATGTTGGAACAACAACTACAAACTTTATTAACCTATTAATGAATCCAATAAAAGAATTTAAAAAACTTTTTCCTAATGTACAAATACATATTGAATTTCAAAATATAAATACTCTATATGAAATGTCACGATTGGGACATCTAGATATATTAATAAAAAATGACTATGAAACAATAGAAAACTTTATAAATATTAAAACATTTAGTATAACAGATAAATTAGTAGTATCAAGAAAGCACTTTAAAGAATTAGAAGAAAAAACATACACAATAAAAGAACTATTAAATTATCCATTCGTATTGCTAACAAATAATTCAACAGGAAGAAAATTATTTGATAACTATTTAAAACAAAACAACATAGAATTTAAACCAACATATGAATTTAATAGTCATAGCATATGTCATGAATTAATAAAAGAAGGATTTGGTATAGGCATAGGTAACCCTATACACTACAACAAAGACTTTATAATAATAGATACAGACTTTGAACTTCCAACAAGAACATTTAATATTGGATATATAAAAACATCAAAAAACAAATATATAAATGAATTTATAAATATAATACAAAAAAAGGACTAATTTTGATGTGAACCCCAGTTTGGAGACATCAAATAAAAAAGACTTATATTAAAAAGAGAAAATTATTTTTCTCTTTTTGTGTAAGTTTTTCTCTTTTTCTTAACTT
>Ga0256404_1003056_pt1 | contig 35284 bp, 32 predicted proteins | sample RumenRJG_01DNA_FD_185990 | JGI IMG/M metagenome (GOLD analysis project Ga0256404, IMG submission 185990) | Bovine rumen microbial communities from Lethbridge, Alberta, Canada - RJG_01 | ecosystem: Host-associated > Mammals > Digestive system > Stomach > Rumen | place: Canada: Alberta | collected... | reverse complement strand
CGGACAAGGACAATGTTAACCACAACACTATAAAACTCGTGGCCACCAAGTTCTTCGAGATGAAGGACGAAGATAAGAGCGACGAGACCCCGGCTGAACAGCCAAAAGAGGAGAAGAAAAAGAAGGCCAAGAAATAACGGCCTTCTCCCTTTTCTGCCAGGTGCCTCTGTCTTCGGACAGGGGCATCACTCTGTTTTATCTGATTATCTTTTATATCTTATATATAGGTATATAGCGCTTCTCTTTGGTTTATCCTGGCATCACTTTAGGCTATAGGTTCCCCATTTTCGTGCTCACAGTAAGCTTTTGTATCTCTCATAACAAGGTGTGTTACGAGAAGAACAAAAGCCAGCTATGAGCACAGGGCAGACGCGGACATATCCTTTGAAGGGTCAAAGGAAAAGACCGCCTGATGTCTGCCAACACTTCGTACTATTGCACTTTTGCTTGTCTTTTTACTATCATTTCCCAACCGCCCAGCCCTAATTTCGCTCAAAACGCTATCCATTTCACGGCAGCCTATGCTTTGGACTGCTTGATGCTATCGTCGAACCTTTCTTCCAAGTATTTCTCGAATGACAGTCTTCAACGCCATTTGAAAGATACTCTCAGAAAGGCGATGATGGCATCGGCTAAAACTGTTTCTGGCTGCTGTGAGGTGGATGGCTTATTCCGACGCTACTGGTTTTCGTGCTCATAGTAAGCTCTTGTATCTCTCGTAACAGAAGCTGTTATGAGAAGAACAGGAGCCTGCCATGAGCACAGGGGCAGACGCGGACATATCCTTTGAAGGGTCAAAGGAAAAGACCGCCTGATGTCTGCCAACTCTTTGCTTTATGACAATCCTTGTTCTATTCTTGGTATCAACTCCCGACCACCCGCCCCTACTGATGGGTTCCTCTACCATGCTGGTGCTTCTTCGTCGTCTTTCCATATCACATTATCCCGACGGCTATGGACGACTATCCCCCGTGCAAATTTAGAGAGGCTTGATGAACATGCAAGTACCGACAGGCTATTTCGGGAGCAAGTTCATGCTGAACTTCCTGCCGAAATTCCTTGCATCATCATCAATTCACCTCTCTTGTTCTTGGCACAGAGGATAGTCTATAGCTGACGGGATAAGCCGATGAGCTTTAAAAAAAACTTCTCAGAAGCGATTCTTCTAAAGAGGAAGTCTCAACTTCAGGGATGTCCGATAAACTTGCGTTCCGTCAGGTAATGCGAGTGATAATCGGAGGCAAACAACGGCGACTGGAGCTATCTCTGGAGCCAGGTAATGAATATTATAAACAGTATGGATATGGAACTGATTCTGCTCTACGTCCTGTGGCGTTTCGCCAAGGCAATATGTGTGGGCTGGACTAAGGACAGCCACTACTACGACCGCTGAACAGCCTGAATACCGGCTTGTTTGGTGATGGTTTCTTGTGTGTCACCCATGATTTGGGCGACCGGATAATTGTGCCTTTTAACATGGGAAATGTTAAATTCTGAAGGTTTTGCCCTTATCTGTTGTATCGTCGCTTATTCTTCGTTCCTTTGCAACCAAATTCAAAATTCAACCATAAATACAAGTCAAATGAAAGCTATTTTTAATTTCCAAATCAAGATGGATGACCGCCAAACTGCCGTTCTTTTCGGCATGGAGGAGTGTAAAGGAGTGGACATTGAAGTGATGTCGAACCTCACTAAACTATTCTCTGAGACTAAGACAAAAATCTCCAAATTACTCGAAAAAGGCAGCCCGAAAGAACGTACAGGTGGTGATTCTAATGCTTCTGAACCTGAGAAAACAGGATCAAAATCCGTTGATTAACTTTCTTGTGTCATAATTGAAATGTTTAATTCGGCAGGTGTGTAGGTATGTCGCTTGCACACCTGTTTTAATTTCCAAAATCACTCAAATGAAATCAAAAACGATCATCTTCCATGTGGCAGTATTCGCTATTCTGTGCCTCTGTTCTACTATAGCAAGCTGCCAGAAGAAGGGCATCCGAGTCAGGAACCTTCAAGAGACAATCGCGCTCAGTGAGCGTCACTATGAGACTATCAAGGATATGAGTACTGCATCTGTTGATGAACTGATTGGAATCATCAACGTCACAGAAGAGCTGGAGGACTCTATTCTCTCCTTTTCTTCACGAGATACTATAGCCGCTAACAAGGAGATTCAGAAACGTATCATCTCTGTCAGCGACTCGCTCCGTTTTCACATCATGCGTCTGGCATTGTCACAGTCCAGGTCCTTGGCTGATGTCATCTATCTCAAGACAAATACCATCGGTAGGCAGCGTAGTTGCCTGGATCCCAAATTGCATAAACAGGCTGAGAGATTCTTCGGGAAACTCGATAATAACTCCACCTTCAAGGATGCTGCTACAACCATCAAGGAGTATGAAAAGCTGTTGGCAAATGATGATTATTGGCATATCACAAGCCGGGAGATCTTCAAAGATTTCCTGAAACGGGAGGATATCTGCTTCCGTTCCATGCTCCAGTTCCTAGCGACTATACCACAGGAAAAGCTACAGCGGTTCACGGAAGAGACAGCCTTGATCTGTAATTCCTTCTATACTTCCGGCGACAAGTCGTTTGCTCCTGTTGAAGAGATTACGGCCTTCATGACAATGCGCTATAACCGCCGAATCCTACAAAATGCTGATGCCTGCAGGACTCATCTGATGAATGGTGCCAAGCTGAACAAAACTGTTGCCCAGAACTACCGATGGATGCTTCTGCAGCCCTTCTTCAGCATCGATGAGATGTCTATGGCAGCTCTGTCTTCAAGTCAGCAACAACTCCTTCACGATATAGCTCAGGACATGCCTGAACTCTTTGCCAAGCTGGAGAGATACTTCCCGAAGAAGCAAGGAGCAAAGGACAAGGAGGCTTCAGAAACCAAGATTATTGACGTTATTACCCTCTATATTTTAAAGTCTCACATTAAAAGTATTGTATAATGAACAACTCAAACGAACCATGTGCTACGAAAGCCGAAAGATTCCAGAAATCATCGCTTTCACTGATGGACTTCAATGTAGAAGAAGCCATCAAGAACCTTGAAATGTGCCTGCATGTGGGCAAAGAAAACATCAGTCAGAAGAAGACGGAGAACTGCACTGTCCTGACTGTCTCTCTCGGAAAAATGCTGTTGATAGACCAGCTGATGGAGGACATCGAGAATATCCTTAACCTCTCCATCCTTCTTGCTACGAAATCGGAAGATGGCAAATGCCTGGAGTGTATTGCCTACTCAAAGCCTTGTGTTGGTGATATGATCGTCGTGCATCTTTATTCCCGTCTCTATGGCGTGATGGAGAACTTCGAGGTCAATGTCTATGACACGATTGAAAAGATGTATAAGGACTTGAAGAACCGTCTGGACTATCAGAAAGATATCAGCTGCAAATTCATGGAAGCGGAAGATCCAATGACAGTCCTCAGACAATTTATCTAAACTATAGCACTATGATTTACGTACTTGTTTTCATCAGACTAGCCTTCTATTTCTTGGCTATGATGCTGTTTTTCTGCCATAGGTTCCACTATAAGCCTGGCTTTGAGCATCCTCGTGTCAGACCACTATACTTCTGGACAAGACAGTTCCATGAGCATATGAAACGGTCAGATAAGGCACGAAAGTTCTTCATCTTCCTGGTCATTATTCTTCTGACTATAGCACAGGCAACAGACCTGTCACTACTCACTGACTTTGGCTATATGAGCCTTGGTAGAGACAAATCCTATATCCAGTTCGGACTTGGCATGATGCTGACTATAGCATTGTTCCGATACTCTGTTTCTGATAAGTTCTTATCCAGAAGATCCGGACTCGTTATCGACTATTGGGCTGTCTTGTTCCTCATAACTGTCCTGGCATTTTTGAAGCTGATTATCCTTCAGGATGTTCTTTGCTTACTTCTTTTCGCTCGTTGTCTATACCCCAAGAATGAGGCTGCAGATGACCCGAAAGGACGTAAAAGCATACCCGATGATTGCAACAAAAAGAGGGCATTTCGCATAGCGGCAAGCCTATTTGTCTGACTCAAATATTGGCAGAATGAAGATGGATAAGACGCAATACTCTGTCAAAATGAGTACGGAATTGGTTGCCTTTCTTGGTAAGGCTTTGCCTCACCGCACATCCCGAATTGAAGCCTATACCGACCTGCTGAACGAGCAGATCATGATGCTTGAAATAGACTTTGATGGTGGCAAATCGGTGCCGTTCCTGTTTACTATTCTTGACCTTTCAGAACGCTGGGATTGGAGCAGGCCAACGGTCATGCGCTTTCTTGATTCACTCTCCAGAATGGGTGCCATCAAGGTCAGAAAATGCCAAGACGGCACACTAATCAATGTACTTAATATCTCACAGGACACTCCTTAGGCTAACAACCCAAGGGGCTTGCCCTGTGTGTTACGTTTTTCTCTTGGGGTAGCCTAATACCCCTAAAAGTAAACTTTCAGGGAGCGGGAGGCCATGACAGGAGCAAGCTCCGGCCTCTGTTTATCGGGGTTCCCGACAATTCGCACCTGTGTAAAAATCGATTATAAAAATATGGCATACCAAGTATTAGACATTAAGACTCAAAAAGGCATGAGTGAGGCTCAGAGTGCAGAGCATCTTCGTAAGTGTACTGAAGAGTCTTTGAAGGAAGCAAACCGTAGAGGTAACTATGATGCGACTCGTGACCACCTTAACTTTGAGGTTGGCAAGGGCTGTGTAATCAAGGCTGTTGACAAACAGCATAGTATTCCGACACGAATGAGGGCTAATCTCATCAGTCGTGGCATCAAAGACCCGAACGAGGGCTTGAAGGAAGGAAAGTATCGCACTGTCGTCAATATGATCCTTGGCGGTTCTCGCGAACAGATGAGACGTTTGGCTTTCGGCGACCAGACAATCAAGGAAGGGCCTGATGCTGACAACTCGCAGGTGACAAGGAAACCTGACATCGAGAACTGGGCAAAGGACATGTATCAGTTCATGGCCAAGAAATATGGGGAAGAGAACATCGTAGCTTTCGTTGTTCATCTGGACGAACTGAACCCGCATATCCATTGTACGCTGATGCCTATCGACGAGACTGGTAAGTTCAACTACAAAGGTATTTTCAACGGCAAGGGAAAGAAGTTTGGGCTGAGCGATTATTTCTTTAAGCTGCATGATGAGTTGTCTATCATTAACAGAAAATATAGTCTTGACAGAGGCACACATATTGCCGACACTGGAGCACGTCACCGCAGCAGGGAGGAATATATTCGTTCACTCGATGAAAAGCGTGAAGAATTAGAGAGAAAATGCAATGCTCTTCAGGATGAGATCACCATCTATCGCCAAACTAAGAGAGAGTTGGATGAGGAGATAAGAAAGGCTGACAAGCGTGTGAAGGGTCTGACAACAATGATTGGCAATCTGGAGAAAGACAAGTCTGGAATCGAAAAACAAATTGAGGAGCTGAAACGCTCAGGCGAGGAGAGTTCCCGTGAGACCCAATCCAAGCTCTTTATCCTTCAGCAGCAGTTGCAGACTATTGAGAACAAGATTGAGGACAAACAGGAAAAACTGGATGCTGCCGTAGTCCAGTTAAGACAACTGGGTGAACAGCATCGTGAGCTGTCTGACCAGTACGAACATCTGCAGGAGGAGGTCAACAAGGTCGTGCCAATAGCAGAGGAGCGTGCCTTTCAGGGGGTGCAGGCTCAACTGTCTCAGATGATGATTGATGATACGAAGATTCAGTTCTCCAGACTGTCACAGTTGGATGCCAGAGCATTGGACTACTTCGAGGGTACGCTGCTGATGGATATGGCTGAGCATGGCCAGGCTATCATGACAGTGGCTGCAGCTCTCTTCCTCGGATATGTCGATAAGGCAACGGAGTTTGCACAGACGCATGGAGGTGGCGGTGGTCCCAGTGGTGACTGGGGAAAGAAGGACGGTGAGGATGACCGCAAATGGGCAAGGCGCTGTCTGGCAGAAGCCGCAAGGATGATGAAGAGCAATGGCAGGAACAGACGGCGTTAACATTCTGAGCAGTGTCAAATGTTAAATTCTGGAAGTTTTGCCCAAAACTATTTCATCATCACTTATTTGATATTATTTTGCAGCCGTTTTTCAGGATAAACTAAAATCGTTAGAAATATGAAAATTCAGAAAGTACTATTCATGACTGCTGGCCTTCTCCTCGGAAGCGTCAGAGCAGGTGCTGCCATCAATGGTGACAGTGCCTATGTGCCGGATGATCCTGTCATGGTCATCCAGCCTGTGACTCCTGTCTATCTCGATGATGTGGCAGGGAATCTCTCATTTACCTCCAACTGGTTCCTGTCCGTTCAAGGCGGTATGTCGGCTTTCATCGGGAAGCCAGTCGGTTGCGGTGATCTCTTCGACCGGACCAAGCCCATGCTAAGCATCGGACTTGGCAAGTGGTTCACGCCTCATTTCGGAAGCCGTCTCTCTTTCCAAGGTTTCAAGTTCGTTGACCAAGGACTGGCCGCACGGACTTTCCAGAGTGTACACCTTGACCTGATGTATAACCTTTGTAATGGCTACAAGCATAACAGCACCGGCCTCGGAAGATGGGGAGTCATCCCTTATGCCGGGTGTGGCATCATCAACAACTCGTTTGCCCGTATGAATCCATTTGCCATTTCGTTTGGTATCATCGGACAGTATCGCTTCTGCAAGAGATTGATTCTCTCTGGTGAATTGGGGAATACCATCACCTTTCAGGACTTTGACGGTGTCGGTAACGCCCGAAAAGCTGGGGATAATCTGCTACAGGGGAGCATTGGCTTGACTGTCATATTAGGAAAGGTAGGCTGGAAGCGTGTCATTGATCCTATGCCTTACATCTATCAGAATGACTGGCTGATGGAATATACGGACAAGCTTCAGACTAAGAATGACCAGATGGCTAAACGTATCGCCAAAGATGATGCAGCTCTGAAAGAGTACCGAAAGATACTCCAGATAAAAGGCTTGCTCGATGATGATGCTGATTCCAATATACTGGCCAAGAATTATCCGAGAAACAACTACAGTGGACTGAATGCTCTCAGACAACGGATGAAAGGCACTCAGATACCTTCTTTGGATAATCCAGAAAAGAACAGTTCTTTTGAAACGCCCAATGACAGCAATGAATGTATCGGAGCACCTGTCAATTTCTTCTTCAAACTGAACACAGCAAAACTGACCAGTAAGGCACAGCAGCTGAACATTGCTGAGATAGCACGGGTAGCGAAGAAGCATAGTCTGTTTGTACGTATCATCGGAGCTGCCGACAAGGCAACGGGAACGGAGAATAGGAACAAGGAGCTTTCCGATAGTCGAGCGGCTTATATCTCAGGACAACTTCAGAAGAGAGGCATCCCGATAGACAAAATCATCTGTGAGGGTGTTGGCGGCATCAGCAGATTCAAACCGGATGAGATCAACAGACATACTCGCGTGATGCTCTACCGTAAATTACCAGACTAAGCGTTAAGGGAACTTGCACCTGTAATGGGTAGCAAGTTCCAGCCGTATATAAACGAATCAAAAACACAGTATTATGTCAACACTCAGAAAAGACTACAACCCAAACGGTGACATATCGAGGAATCTGGAAGAGACCCTGCGAAAGAACGGCATGGATGCTCATCTTAAACAGGATGGCAACAACTACCAGCTACAGGTCGTCAGCCACGATTCTCCCGTTGTCACCTATGACATCAGCAGGAGCGATGCCCTAAAACTGATGAATGGCGGTTCTCATGCTTCAGACAAGAAAGCATACAATACTTTCGTTAATATCGTCCGCAATGATTTCTATGTTCCCAACAACTATGTCCATGCCAAAAATGCAGGTAGCCATGTCAATATGGGACTGAACGGTTATCGGGCTGATGTGCCGCCATTGGCAACGCCTCCTTTCAGAAGGGGATTTGACAGACCTGAGCTGTTCCGTCCTGGTTTACCTGAAGGTCAGTTATTCAGACGGATTGATGGGCGTATCTATCCAAACAGGCCAATGATGGTGGCAGAGCGTCCCGGTGGTGTCATGCGGCCAGGAGAACTACAGTCTGGTGGGGCAGGCTTCTATTATAAAGGCAGACAGCAGAATGTACAGGCTGACGTTCTGGCTAACTTGGGTAACATCGAGGTAAAGCCTATCGAGCGTCAGAACGGTCAGGCGATTCCCTACAGTGAACGGATAAGTTCACCTGTCTATTTCAATAGCAAGGCTTTCCAAGAGGTAATGGCCTCACACGGCATTGTGATTGACGAGCAGAAAAAGACGCTTACCATCCAATCCTCTGAGGTTCCGAAGGACATCAGGTATAAGCTGACTGATGAAGAGTTCCAGATGCTCACCAACAACAAGGCCAAAGGACAAGAGGGTGTGTCTGTCGAAGCGCGTCTTGACATCATCAACAGAATCATTGCTGCCGACTTCGCAGGAAAGGTTACAAAAGAAATGCTTGAAAGCAGGAATCTTGTTGATGTAAAGCTACAGCCTGAGAAGGAACAGGAAATCCTTCATAAAAGGATGGCTGTCCGTATTGAGGAACCGAACGAGCAGAACGGACGATTCCCCTTACGTGATAATGACCTGTCAGGAACGCTTGACCGTGAGCATACCGTTGGCATAGTAGATGGAAGAGAACTTGAAAAGCTGAAAGAGTCCAAAGGCTGGTATCGTGAACAGGCTCATGGCAGGGAAGTTGCCGTAGGTGCAATCACTGTGGAACCAGACCAGGAACATACGGGGAAATACAAGATGACTGCTATCATCGATGGTCAGCGGGTCAGCCATGAGATTACTCAGAAGCAATACGATAAGTTCATGGCCGTAGATGACTACCACCGCATGAAACTGTTCTCAAAGGTGTTCCCTGAAGTGGAAATGAAGGGTAACGGCAATGGTGTGAATGTGAGTGCTGCCATACTTGCGGCTCTGACTGTCGGAACAGGTGTCGCTCATGCCATCGGAGGGCCAAGACCACCGATGCCTGCACCGGAGGTATATATGGACAGGTTTGAAGCCCATCATGTGTACTCTAAGCCTGGAGTGATTGATGCCGCAACGATTGCTGCAGCACAATTTGAAAGCGAGACTGCAAGCCGTATGCCTGCAGAGAACGAGTCCATTGGTATGGGACGCTAATAATACAAGCTAATGAAAGATATGAATGAAGCATTTCTGACATATAGGTTAAAGCCGCACTGGATTCAGTATGCCATCGATCAACTTCCGTGGATTATCATCTGGGTGATTGTTACGCTTTATGCCGGTGACGACACCCTCCCCTACAGGGAATACCTGATGTATGGATCTGTCTGTATGATGTGCTATCTGATATGGCAGGCTATTGAGCTTTGGCGTATCGAATATGTCATCACAGGTGAACAGCTCATCTATAAGCATGGTGTGCTGTTTCATTCGGCTGACTATATGGAATTGTACCGTATTGTGGATTATCAGGAAAGCCGTACTCCAGTGCAACAACTGACCGGACTGAAGAATATACTTCTGCTGTCTGGTGACAGGACATTGCCCAGATTGAGGATGGTAGGCATCCGTGGCAGTTCGCGCATTCTTGATGAGATTAGGATTAGAGTGGAATATAACAAGAAAAGACGTGGAATCTATGAGATTACAAATAGGAATTGAACTGATTAAAAGGACAATGGCATGTGCTGCTTTTGCAGCATGTGCCAACACTGTCTATGCAGGGATTGTCGAGACAAACCCTTTGTGTATCGCCGCCATCGCTGAAGGATATGCCGTCATCAACAAGGGTATCAAGGGACAGACGCATAACCAGGAGGAGATAGCTATTCTCCAAAACTCCATCGCTGCCGAATATACCATGATGAAGAAATGGGAGCAGAAATACAACTCCTATCTGAAAACGGCACAAGGCTATGGAACATCCCTAAAGGCATCGATGGGCATCTATTCAGAAGGTGTCAGGACACTCCAGTACCTTTGGCAAATCAGGAAGGCCATCGGTCAGAATCCGGAAGGTGCCTTTGCCACCTTCTCGATGAACAACCTGTATCTGGAAACAGCAGCTGAGTTCCTGAAGGTGTATAACCTCCTGAACAATACTGTTGCCAAAGGTGGAACGACGAATATGCTGAATGGTGCAGAAAGAACACAAGTATTGTGGTCTATCAATGACGAGCTGGCTTATCTGAACAAGAAACTGCGCTCATTGATTATCAGCATATCTTACTACAACCTGAAGGATGTGTGGATCAACGCTACTGCAGGAATTGCACACCGTGGTTCAAGAGAGGTGGCAGCATACGCTCTTGACCGATGGAAACGTGCAGCCAAAGTGACAATGAACATAAGCAGATATTGACATGAGACAACTATTAATGATCTTACTCTTGGTTTTGGCTGTCCCAAAGAATGCCTTGGCAGGTATCGATCCTGCAAGAGCTGCTGCTATCGACGTGGCATCGGAGCTGGAGAAGAAAGCCCTTGATGCTCAATATAAGGTGCAGCTGCTACAGTCCACTGGTCATCTGTGGACTCGTCAGGAGGTGGATGCTGTGACTGACTTCCAAAAGGAGTTCAATGACTACATCAGCACATTCAACAGCTTACTGGCTTATGCGGCTGAGATATATGGCATCTACTATGACCTTAACAGTCTGGTGGGCACAGTCCGCTGGCTGAACAGGGAAATGGGAAATCATCCTGAGAATGCCTTTGCCGTGGCTCTCTCCACCAGGAAGGGCAACATCTATATGAGAGTATTCAAGACTGGAACCAGTGTGGCATTGGACATCAAACAGTTCGTGATAAGCGACAAGGGAAAGGCTACCGAGGCTCAGCGTTTGAAAGTGCTTGAAACTATCAGGCCGAAACTTCGTCAGCTCGACAAGGAACTGAAGATTCTATGCAAATACATCCGTTATACCTCGATAGAGGATCTTTGGCATGAGATTAGTGGCAGACACTATATTCCTGCTTCGAGAAAGGAGGTGGCTCTGATTTGCCATCAGGGGTGGATGCTGAGTGCAAAAACCGCCAAGAATACCAAACATAAATAACAAGCGAAATGGAAGAGACTAAAGAACTACAGAATGTGTACAAGATATTCCGTACACTGATATATGTAACCCTACTGATAGAGTTCTTCGTGTATGCCATGCCGTATCAGACGCTGGCATCCATGGGAACGCTGATGCTGGACTTTCACGACCGTCTGGCTCAGTTTGCCATCTACAGGCATGGAAATCTCATATACAGTAAGCTCGTGACCTTGTTTTTGGTTATCATCACCTGTATTGGAACCAGGAACAAGAAGCATATCGAGTTCGATGCACAGAAGATGGTGTATTTTCCATTGGCAGTAGGACTGGCATTGGTGGTATTGTCCGTATGGGTCTATGGTTGGAACATGACGGCAAGGTTCTATGCTGTCCGGGCAAACATCTGGATATATATGCTGGCATCTATCTTTGGAACGCTCTTCGTTCATACTGCCCTTGATAATATCTCCAAGCATCTGAAGACTGGCCTGATGAAAGACCGGTTCAACTTCGAGAACGAGAGCTTTGAACAGAATGAGAAGCGGATAGATAACAAGTATTCAGTGAATATCCCTATGCGATATTATTATAATGGAAAATTCCGTAAGGGCTGGGTGAACATCACAAACCCGTTCCGTGGAACTTGGGTAGTCGGTACACCAGGATCTGGTAAGACATTCTCCATCATCGAGCCTTTCATCAGACAGCATTCAGCCAAGGGTTTTGCGATGGTTCTATACGACTACAAGTTCCCTACGTTGGCCAACAAACTCTATTATCATTTCAAGAAGAATGAAGCGGAAGGTAACATCCCCAAGGGCTGCACCTTCAACATCATCAATTTCGTGAATGTTGAGTATTCACGGCGTGTAAACCCTATTCAGCAGAAGTATATCAATAATCTGGCAGCAGCTCAGGAAACAGCAGAAACGCTGATTGAGTCCCTGCAGAAAGGTAAGAAGGAGGGGGGAAGTGGCTCTGACCAGTTCTTCCAGACCTCAGCCGTCAACTTCCTTGCTGCCTGCATCTACTTCTTCGTGAATTATGAGAAGGAACCTTATGACAGCAACGGCAACCTGCTATATGCTGAGAAGATACAGGATCCGGAGACTACACAGCTGAAGCCGACAGGCCGTGTGTTTACGGACTCCACCAAACAGAAGCGCGTAGAGCCTGCATACTGGCTGGGGAAATACTCGGACATGCCGCATATCCTTTCTTTCCTGAACCTGGACTATAAGCTAATCTTTCAGGTGCTGGAAACGGACAGAGAAGTTGCACCGTTGCTTGGCCCGTTTGCGACTGCCCTGAAGAATAACGCTATGGAACAGTTGGAAGGCATGATTGGTACACTCCGTGTCAACACCTCCCGACTTGCCACAAAGGAGTCCTATTGGATATTCCATCGTAATGGTGATGACTTTGACCTGAAAGTGTCTGACACGGAGCATCCCTGTTATCTCTTGATTGCCAATGACCCGGAGATGGAGAGTATCATTGGTGCTTTGAACGCCTTGATTCTGAATCGTCTGGTGACTCGTGTTAACAGCGGCCAGGGGCATAATGTACCTGTGTCCATCATTGTTGATGAGCTGCCGACATTGTACTTCCACAAGATTGACCGTCTGATAGGAACGGCTCGTTCAAACAAGGTAGCTGTGACATTGGGCTTTCAGGAGTTGCCGCAGCTGGAAGCGGACTACGGAAAGGTTGGTATGCAGAAGATCATTACGACTGTCGGCAATGTAGTCAGCGGTTCTGCCCGTTCCAAAGAGACGCTTGAATGGCTGTCTAATGACATCTTCGGTAAGGTGGTCCAGATGAAGAAAGGTGTCACTATCGACCGTGACAAGACTTCCATCAATCTCAATGAGAATATGGACAACCTCGTTCCTGCCTCCAAAATCGCAGATATGCCTACTGGTTGGATATGTGGTCAGACGGCAAGGGACTTCGTGCAGACTAAAGTGGGCAGTGGCGACACGATGAATATCCAGAAAGCGGAGGAGTTCCAGACTTCTAAGTTCTTCTGCAAGACGGACTTTAATATGGAAGAGATCCATAAAGAAGAAAAAGAGTATCGGGACTTACCCAAATTCTACAATTTTAAGTCGAGGGACGAAAGGGAGAGAATACTTTATGCCAACTTCAATCAGGTTACTCAGGATGTCAATAAGATGGTGAATGATCTGCAACGGTTCTTTAAGCGGTGATAAAATCTATGCTTTTGTGACAAAATTCAAATGTAGAAATTTCCGCATTTCAATATTATTTTGTACCTTTGCATTGTTTTAAACATAAACCGTATGAAGAACAGAAAGATTGTTTTCGCATTTGCCATACTGATGACAAACGCACTTTTCGCACAGAAGACTCATTTTCAGATGTCTTCACTGAGACCTGATGCAGACAGTGCCTTTACTTGTAGGGTGACTGCCAAGTATGATAATGGGAGATTCGTACAGTACACAGGCTGTACAATCTTCCCCTTCACCAGCACAAAGAATGCCAAGGTCAGGCTTTCTTTCGATGCTGATGAGGTTCCCAAGTTCCTGGAGTTCCTTGAACGAGTAAGGGATAAATATGCAGAATGGTCGAATACTGCAGCTACGAATCAAGTTCGTGGCTTTAGCAAGAAAATGCCGATTGAAATGAAATCGAAAGGTGGCATCTGGAGCTTGTTTTATGTTGATGGTAAACCGCCAAGAAGCACCTTTGACATGAATCGACAATGGGAATTTCTCATACCTTTCTTCAAGGTGGATAAACAAGGAAAGTGTTTTGTAGAATGGAGCACAGGTAATCTTGAATACCACGTCAAAGGAGGTATTCACGGACTTGGTAACATTGTCGAAGTGGAACGATGTAACGGAGGACAGTTTGTTTTTGCCTCGGTTCAAGAAATTCAGTCTTTAATCGACTGCTTCAATATACAAGGAGGACCGATAAACAAACAAGATGTGAGTAATTTGTTTCAATGAAGATAGTAAAAGGATGGTTCAATGACCATCCTTTTCTAATTCTCCATTACTGCCATTTGATCGTATCTGAATAATCGGTGAGTCTTGATAATACTAACGCATTTCTGGACATAGCTGTTGCTTGTCGCATAACCACACGCTTTTATGCCGACCAACCAATGATACCAGTCATCACAAGCAAATAAATGACAAGGCTTGTAACGGTCTGACATCAGAAGTGAAGAGTGATACTCGATACTTTCTAACACATCCCCAAACACACAGAATTTCTCGTTCTTTTTGTCATCATTGTACAGATTGTACGGACGACCGGATTCAAGCCATCTGCGATTGGCCTTGATTCCGAAATAATTATGGTCATTGACGGCCATCTTACTGGTTCCCCACTTACTTTCCAATGCCATCTGTGCAAGTGTCACACTGGCTGGAATGCCATATTTCCGTTGTTGCTCCATAGCAATGGGGGCATATTGTTCTATGAATGATTTTTTTGATGGCAGTACAGGTAAGGTGTCCGACCTCAAAGCTTCCTGGCACTCCTTGCGGATTTTCCAGATTTCAAGCAATACCTTATAAGGATCTATTCTTTCGCCATTGAGCCTACAGGTGATGTGTAGGTGTTCGCCTGTCGAACGGCCTGTATTGCCTGTGATGCCCACCACGTCGCCAGCAAGCAGTTCTTCACCTTCAGTAGCGGTCACTTTTGATAGATGACAATAGCTTATCAGGTAGTTGCCATGTCTGAGAACTATATATCTCCCAGACCGACCATCCTGACCAATAGACTCTACATAGCCGTCAAACATAGCCTTGACTTCTTCGCTTCTGGCTTTCAAGTCTATGCCGCAATGAGTGGAAGGCTTTCCTGTGAAGGGATCTTTGCGTTTTCCATAATGTGAGGTTACATGAATCTGCTCCAAGGGATAGGAAACACTGAGATAGCGGTCTATCCAGTATTCCCTATCGTTATCCTGGGCTTGGCAGCAGACTGTCTGCAATATCATGGCAATGATACACGACAGACAAAGTTTTGAATTCATCAATCTTTTTACCTAAATCTAATACCTATTGAAAACAGATGCAAAAGTAGTCATTTTATTTGTGTCTCACAATAGCCAAGTAGAAAACTTCTATATTTTAACATTTGAATTTGGGCGAAATGTTAAATTTGAGAGATTTTTCTATAAACTATTTCTATATGTTTTTTATGTCGTACCTTCGCAACCAAAATCAATCATAAACAATTGTAATATGCATTTTGAGAATTTTACAGAAAGGGATATTCCCTATGAGACACTGGCAAACTATGGCCTGACTCATGAAATGATAGATGACCTGCCAGAGTCGGTAATGACTAAGTTTCTGCATGGCTGTTATACACCGATTCTACCTCTTAGAATTAAGACTGAAGCTGAGGATATCGAATTCCTGTCAAGAATCGCGCTGTTCACTGGTGTAAACGGTGAGGTGAAGGTTATGCTGAAGCCGAAAATTGAGACTTCAAGCCTCGGTCTGTACTCAGCAGAGCAACAGGAAGAGTTACGTAATGGTAAGACCATCATTGCCAATTCTCCCTCTGACATCAAGAACGGTGACTTTGGCGTAAAGTGCTTTGTCCAGTATGATGAAGACACCAATCAGGTACTGAGCGTTCCGACTCATGCCATCGGTGAGAACATCAGGGTATTGACGGACATCCTTGGACTTAATTATGAAACAGTCCGTGCCATGCAGCAAGGTGAGCCCCAGTCTGTTGAGTGGCAGAATTCTGAGAATGGTATAGAGCAAATCACTTTTGGCATAGATTTGCGTGAAGAATACGGAATACGTATGGCCAACGGAGGACTACAGGAATGGATTGACCAATCGAAAGATTTCAAGGAGAAATACAATTTCGGACTCTATGGTGTATGGAAGGCCAGCGAAGATGGAAAGTCTGGCGTTTATATCCCAGAGGAAGAATATACCGATGAGATCCGGGATGAGATGCAGCGTGCAGGCAACCGTAACCGTGCAACTGTCCGAATGAGTTCTTTAAAGATATGATGATGTATAGTTATCAATATGTATTAACGATAATACCGCTACACTTATGGAATTGAATGGTTTCTATAATGAAGAAGAGCTGGCAGAACTGCTCGATCGTAATGAGATTACGAGGAAAGACTTTATCACACATCACTCTCCAGAACTACTGAAGCAATATGAAGATTTCTGCTCAGACTTTGGGCTGGAACAGAATGAAGACAGTGCAGAACAGTTCTTGGAGGAAATGCAACTGAAGTTCGATTATGCCTTTCATGATAATGATATCACCCTCACTATGTGAATTCAATGTTAAAATAGTCATTTGTAAAAATGCAGATTGCCACCGTCGTGAGACGCTGGCAATCATTTCTTATGACTTATACAGATAGTTTGAAAACTATGTTATCGTTACTTTCCATTCTTCGTTTAATATCATTGAATATACTTTTCTCAAAATCCTCTAAGTCATCATATGGAATAGACTCCAGAACCTCCTTGCATTCTTTCATGCAATTGGCTTCACGGTACAATTCAGCTTTTAGCAATGGATGTTTAACTGGTTTCCAATCGAAAGATTCAATAAAGCCAACGACCATTTCTGAGAATAATTGGTAATCCTCTTCTGATGGCTTAACGGAAATAATACTGTTCCGATAAAAATAGTCATTATACGACTGAACGACCCAGAACTGAATATTAGTCATTTCATCACCGCCTACTCCCTCAGCCTGGAACTGTTTATAAGCTTCCTTCCACTCAGAGAAGGTCAGTTCTCCACAATCAAAAGAGGTGTTCTTACTTTCTCCATGGCGATTCTTATGCTCGAAATAGTATTTTCCGCAATTCGGGCATTTTTGTACTGGCGAAACATGCGGCAACATTGGCGCAATTCTTTTGTTGTCCGACCAATATTCGGCTCCAAACGTGTTCCCTGAGAGTAATGTCATCAACTCTTTCTCTGTCCCACAATATGGGCACTTTACAATTTCAGCATTTCCTGGTAGCATAGTCGTTTCTTCTGTTTTTGAATTAATAGTTACAGACATGGCCAGCATGGCCGTTAAGAATAGGGTAATCTTTTTCATTCATCATTTCTATACTTTTTTATTATAATACAAATGTGATGCAAAGATAGCTCAATATTATTGAATAGCCAAACAAAAAAGCTCCACAAGGCTTGCGGAAAAGACAATTAAATACTTAATGACTTCGTATTTGAGTTTGAGGTGCAGAAGTCCTCATTGCAAGAACAATAGCTTCTCCGACGAGTGCCAGGTTAGCCAACAGATAATGGCTTTTACCAAACCACGTTACCGTACTTCCTCCAATCTCTGCTGTCTTCAGTAGCTTGTTCCTGAACTCCATATCATCCAAACTTGTTGCACATCCAATGGTAAACGCTGTTCCAGACGGACTGAGATTAAAGATAATAGGGCCAGCATCAATATCCATACCAAACAGACAAGTCCTGTCGTGGTACTCTTTTATGCCAGCAAATGGGAATCCTTGCTTATAATTCTTCATCAAACAATCATATTGTTCTTTTGCGAACTTTGGATCTACCAATGACAGATAGTAACAATTCAAGGCAGAATACGATCCTTTCACCGGCAACACAATCTGAATGCTGTCCTTGTCTTCCTCTAAGAACGATGCGACTAACCCCGTTTCATTGTCAATCCACTCTCTTTTTGCCCTTTCCATCCAAAGATTCACAGTAGAAGAATATTTCCCATTATATTGGCTGGAGTAATTTGCCAAAGCCACTATTGCGACAAGCATATCTGGTATGTAAATGTATTCACCTGGATATGTAGGAAGGTTCAAAGATTTACTCTGGCGAATTCTGCGATTCATTGCATCACATAGTGAATGATATAGGTCATCGTATTTGCTATCACCGCCAATCTGCTTATATCTACTGATCATCCATGCCAAATGGCTGTAATATGAGATATGGCTCAGGCTCCCATAGATGCCATCCATCGGATCTTCCTTCCAGCGTAGCCTGTCGTATTCCCGTATCTCTTCAGACATAGCAATGTCGATAATCTGACCAATGAACTTGATGGATAATTCCTGGTTCTGGGGATAAAGAAAGGCAATATTTGCTAGGGCTGCTGATGTCATAGAACATGTATATAATGCCCATTCTCCCTGAAACTGTGTTCCAATACCACTTGGCATTTCGTTCAACAGCTGTTGTGGGGAAGTCGCTACTTTAGCTGTTAGATAATTCGCTCTACGGATTATCTCTTTCTTTTCTCCGTCGAAAGAGCCATGGCCGCTTGTTGCACATTTCACCCAGATTCCTTTTGCGGCAACAAGCAATATGATTATAGACAGGAATACCATCGTTTTTTTGTATCTACATATTTTCATATAGGTTATACAACATGTTTAGCTCTGTCACGTTGTTTGAAAAGCACTTGATATTTCGTGGAATTCTGACGGATAGTATGTCTTAAGCCAAGCTTGTTGAAATGCAATATAAGTATATGCGATAGCATGACTTTTGTCAAAAGTGAAACCAGAGTAAGTTAAAACAAAATCCCATAACATCTCTGACTCAGAGTCTTTAATTCCCTGTTTAAGACATCCGTCTCTAAATAGTGACTCGTATTGGGTTATTTCTTTCCTCCTTGCAAGTAACATATAGATTTTATTGCTAATATCATATGAAATGTTACCTATTTCATTTAATAATAGAATTATCTGGTCTCTATAAATAGGAATACCATATGTCGATTCCAATATATAATTGGCACTTGCAAAATCTGGAATATCCTCAACTCCATTTTTTCTACATATATAGTCTGGAATCCAATCCAACAATCCTGGTCTATACAATGAGTTTAATGCCACCAAATCTGAAAAGGAAGATGGTTCCAGAAGTTGCAAATACTCTTCCAGCCCTGAACAATCAAATTGAAAAATATCATTGGTGTCTCCTTCGCAAAAGAGAGCAAGGACATTATTGTCTGTTATGTCAAGATTCGCCAAATCAATCTTTGTCCCGTATTTGTTTTCTATAAGTTTACATACATCCCCTATTAAATCAACATGTTTCATCTCCAAAAGATCATAGTTTAAATAGCCTTTCTCTTCCAATTGTCGCTTGCATATATCAGCAACAAGGACTTCTCGATCTTCATCTTCAACAAACATTTTTTCCTTCTGAATATGATCTATACTCTTTTCGTCCGAAATCATAATAGTACAAGGATGGACTTTGGAAAACAGGTCGGTATTAGGTTTTATTCTATAAACAGCCAATTCACCATACTTATTTCTTATATAATCAAACAATTGATTACGCTTAGCCTTAGAGACATCTATATCAACATCTGGGAAAAAATCTTCCTCCTTCCAACATACTCGAAAAGATGACAACCCAAATTTAATTGGATCAATATCATCAATGAATAGACAGTAACAAATAATGCTACTAACGGTCCTTCCTCTACCAGCACCTATCCAGATCTCATTCTCTCTTGCATATTTTACAATATCAGACAAAATGATGAAATATTGAGCACAGCAGAATCTTTTTATGTAGTTCAATTCTAATTCGATTCTCCCAATACAATCTGACGAAAGATCTCTTCCATATCTTTTGTGCGCACCATCATATACAAGAGTGCTTAAATAGCCATCATAATCCAATCCGTATGAACTTGGAATATCTATATGTGGCCATCTTATGTGATTCTTATAATTCATAGAAACCCTACCACTTATATTTAATAAACGTTGCAGTCCCTTCTAAGGGACGAACAATAATACTATCAACAACCTCGTCCTCCCAGAATATGGTATCATAAGCATATTCATTTCCGCTTTTCTTCCATTTTGAATTAATGCGGACCAGACTATCTAATTTACTCTTTAAAATTTCGTCTTTCCCATTCTTGAAGACAATTTGGTATGTATCCTTAAGATCATCACCTCCAACATAAATACTACTATATTCTGTGATTTTGTATGGAGGAAGTTTTATCTCAGGAACAAGATTTGACAACCTTTTATTCATATCTGATGTGCTATATGGAGCGTAGTACAAATCTAGAAAAGCAAGACCAACTAACACAATAGGTATTCCTATCGAGAGAAGCATCCTATATTTAAGTTTAAGTTTGCGTTTTAATAGCCATCTGTTAATTGCCCATAACACTATCAAAAGAAACAGTATTGCCACAATTAAGAAAATTACAGCATAATAGGCAAAGAATAATAAAACGAAGAAATTCATAACTTAAAAATAGATGCCACAATGATACTTGTAAATCACGAACTTACCTTTTTCCTCATAAGAAATCACCTTCCCGTTATGTATTTGCATTTCAACATGCTCACGAACGAGTCCTTCCCACTCGTTCCAATAACAACAATAAATCTGTGCTGTTTTTATATCCGAATTCATTTCAAATTCTACTTCAGGATAAAGCATCTTTTGTTTTAAAAGGTCCGACAGATCATAGTTATTCAAAGCCTTGACATCATAAAGCTCATCACCTTTCAGTATAAACGTTCTTTCAATATAGCCTCCATGCCAGAATGTGGGTAACAGAGTTGGAGATGTCATTAAAAGATATATCTGCCACGCACCCATTGGGGTTTCGTCAACATGAATGTATTTTAAAAGGTCTCTATCTTCTTGGTTATTCTTGTCATACACATAGAAGTTTGATTCATCCCCCATACCACTCTGTTCGGCTGTCCTCAGTCCCATGTGGTATCCTTCTTCTAATGAAAGAGCGTCAAGGTCATAGAATACCGCGTCATCGCCTTTCTTTTTCAAAGAGTCCAGATTTACTTTAATTCGCCAATGATAATCTTTCGCTTTAGAGGCAAAGATGTTACCTTCATCGATATATGCGAGAAAATCTTTTGCAGCTTTAAATACCTCCTTTTCTTCATTATAAGCAGAATTACCTTCTTGGTCCATAATAGTATTCAGAATCATTTTGGCAATATCTGTATTCTTCTTTTTGATTGGATTGTGGGCATAATCGTCACCCATAAAATGGAAGAAAGCTTTGTTCCAGAGACATTTCAACGATGGTGATGGATTTGTATACACTTCTTCAAGAAGATTGCCTGCTTCTTCATACTTTTCTTCTGTCCATAAGATGGTGAACAAGTTAAGCATAGCATAATGAGAACCTCCATCAATAGCTTTCCTCAGAAGCATTTTCCCTTCATCTGCTTTGCTTTCAAAGTTATATACAAATACCCCAAGATTATTAGCAGCCTCAAACACACCTTCATTAATGGCTGATAGAAAACATTCCCTAACTTTCTCAAAGTTCTGATGTCCCATTGTACTTAATAAGAACCAGTTGGACTCTTCTGCTGCCTGTCTCATTTCTCCACTAAGACCTTCAACGTATTTTGTGCCCTTTAGCGGTTCTCCTCCTTCAAAGTTCCTTATACCATACAACTTTGGATTATAATCCATCTTCTTGGGACGATGAGGAATCGGATATTTAGCCTCTTTGGGATCAACTGGCTCTATGTATCGTGTGCGCATCTCTGGATAATACTCTACGACCTTATGACAGTGGGGACAAACTGATACGATTGAAGAATAGCCATGAATACCAGCTTGGATAAGAGAACTATGCCATTCTAATTCTTCTGAAGGTTTACCGCACGTAAGACACGGAATTCTATTTTCCTTAATTACAGGTTCAAATATTTCATTCGACTCTCTTAAATCAGATAGGCAACGCTCAAGGCTTTTCAAATCAAAAGTAAAATCAAGAATATCGTCATGATGACAAATCGTAGGATTCAAATGCCGCTGCATCATAAGGATTTTGGCTATTTTGCGATCTTTTATTAAGAACATTACAACCATCATTTCCATCAGAAGGCACGCATTTGAATAGTAATTACTAAAGACAACCTCAAAACTCTTGGCCTTATTCGTTTCAACATAACGATTTCTCCATCCCTTCCAATAATCAATTGTCGCGCTTTTCCCTTTGTGAGTTTCTTTTGAATAGACGATATTTTCAACATTCTCGCTTAACAATGATTCAAATTCATCAAAGTCACCTGAAATCAAACCATTCCCCAAAGCCTTCGCCGCGTTCGAATATGGAGACTCAGGAATATTATCCTGTATTTTGACTTCCAGTTTTCTTTCAAGTCCCACGACAGAATAGTTGTTATTCTCACAAAACTTGTAATACAATTCTTTATACTGAGGATTCCCAACCATCTCAGCGCCTTGCTTTGTTGCCATACGTTCAGGTAATGGCATTATTCCAACTCTAAGCAAGTCCATTCTATCCGCATCAAAGCAAATATCGATAGTCGGATCACCTGTACTTTGCTGTATAGTATGCAGCTCACAGGCACGTTTCAACTTCTCAATCTGTTCGTCATTCAGCACCTTTAATTCAGAGGTGCGGATGGCATCAATCAATTTCGAGGCTCTTAAGCCATGATCCGGGTCTTCTGCATTGTTCTCTCTCTCAGAATCATGAAGATAGGCGAAAGCTGTGACAACATCCATATCGGCCTCTTCTTGACGGAGCATCTGACCAAATCTGGCGACTCTGTCCCAATGATCCATTCCATGGATAGCCCCAAGGTTCTCTGGCCATCGGTTTATACAAAATAAACGTAAAGTATCCCAATTATTATCCATACTCATTTTGTTCCCTTTTGGTTTTCACTTATGGAATCTTTAATGTCGAGAAAACTATTTTATATTATCTCGAACATTGATTAAATTCACAAATCGATCCTTAATCTCCCTCAGATCATCAGTCAAAATAGCATCACATCGTTGAGCCATCGTATCAGGAATGGGATACATACAAGCTGCAATAGCTCCAGCCATTGCACCGATAGTGTCAGAATCACCACCAAGCGATATCGCTAAACGTATTACCTCCTCAAACGAATTACCTTCCAGAAAAGCAATGATAGCTTCTGGCGCACTTCCCTGGCATGATACATCGAATTCGTATCTAGGACGTATCTCCGCAATGGTTCGATGTAAATTGTAGCCAAACGTCTGTTCTACATAGTTCTTGATCTCATGCTTCGATTTCCCTTGCTTACAAAGGAATACACTTGTCGCTATAGCTTGAGCACCTTTAACTCCTTCTGGATGATTATGGCTTACAGAAGCCGTTAATGCTGCCAGAGCCAAAGCTTCATCAAGTGTCCTGGCATAAAGCCCGACAGGACTAACTCTCATACCAGCACCATTACCCCAACTGTTGTATGGCTGGGGATTATCCTCGCAGAGCCAGCCCGCAAATCGTCCACCATATCCAGCATTGGGATGGTGGTCGCCAAGTTCTTGCATGCAATAAATTAGGTAATGTATGGTATGTGCTTCATCCTCCAGTAGCCATTTTGCCACTGCTAACGTCATTACAGAATCGTCCGTAAAGTTACTCCCGCCACAGAACAATTCAAAATCCGTTGACTTCGTATTGCAGAACTCATAGATAGAACCGACGATATCACCGACCAAGGCCCCTAACATCTTTACTTTTTCCATATTATCCTCACTATTTTCTATTTTGTGGCAAATATACGGAAATTATTCCAGATTTTGCCGATATTCAACTAAAAACTACGCTCTAATAAATCTTTTTAAAGTCATCGCCTATTTGATTCCAAAAAATCCGTGAGAATGAATGACCATTGACCTTTAGTATGCGACTAACCTTAAAAGTACGCTCAACTCCCCAATCTGGACAGAATGCTTGAATATAAGTACCCCCATAATATGGAGAATAGATGATTTTGCTTATCTCGCATGAGAAAACTTTGCCATTTCGCGTACAATACTCAATCTCAACAGACTGGTTTGTTTGAACGGCTCTCTCAATTACTTCTTCAATAGTCATTATTCATATTACGGTTTCTTTTCATCTTCTCCTTTTTTTTCTTGCTTGGCAATCCACTCCTGGTCACTCTTGTTGGAGTTGTGAAAGGCTTCCGCGATGGTCTCACAATCTCTACCAGCTTTATACCGTTCCTGCATTTCACAACGGATCAGGGAGACGTTACCACTATGTTTGTCTTTAAATTCTTCCACAAGTTCTGGTGTTCCCAGTCCCTTGATACGTTCTTCTCTTTTACCAAGTTTATCAGCAAAAAGGATATTAAATATGGTTTCTTTAATCGCCTTCCCATCATCAATCCATTTGCTTCGATATAGACTGAACAACTCCTCTCGAGAAAGATTTGGGAGCATGTCTACACACTTTCTCAACTCGTTAGCATCCCATCCGTTAAAATGAGATTTCTTCGCTTGACTCAAAATGTACTCAAAATCACTCATATTTTGTTTGGTTTAAATTATATAATTAGAAAGGCAATTCATCATTATTATAGTCAGGAACGACTGTATAATAGGCGAATGGAGCCTTCATTTGTTCAATTGATGGGTCATCTGCTTTCTTATATCTATTGTGAAGAGCAGTATATATGTATTCTATACAAATACTATAGATCCGAGTCTGATAGGTTCTGTCACTCATAGGAGTTTCACATATTTCATGATAATCTTTGCTTTCAGTAATCCTTAACTGAATAGCTTCATTCCATTTCTCGAATTCCACTGCAGCTTGATTACATCCTATTCCATATACATGATAGAGTGCCGTTCTTATTTCAGAGAAACTTGTGGCACTGAAAATACTTCCGTAACTGATATTCTTAAGGTCTTCTTGTGTAGGCCCTTCCACACACTTATCATGAACTAGCATAAAAAGGAGGTCAAGAACTTCTAAATCATCCATTGATCTTTCAGTCTGGCTACAAAGAGAAAGATAGTCTTTTATAGATAATTTTTCTTTGTCTATTTCCCAATTGGTCAATCCGCTCAGTCTTAGGCTGATGAAATAATAATTTCGGCCAATATCTATTTCTTGCATTTTCTCAAGAATGAACTCCTTGGGCAAATGTCTGATGATAACCCATGAGCATTTATACTCATGATACTTATCCCATAGCGTTTTTATCTTTTCAGTAAAGGAATCGTCCCATATCCAGAGTAATTTCGAATATGCCCAATCACGGTCTGTTTGTCCAGATTCCAGGAACAGATTAAGTATTTTCTTCTGGTCTTTCCAATCAAGACACGCAAACCGGTGCTGAATATCCCGTCTAGCTTCAGTAACCTTTCCACTCTTTTTGTTTTGGAAGTTCTTTATCTGACAAGCTATTGGTGAATTCTTTGTAACAACATAAATAGGCATACGTATTATGCTTTTATCAGTTTCTTGATTTTTCCAATTAGACCGACAGACGCTTCACTTTTATTGTTCTCAGCCTGAGGTTCATTCTCTTTTTCCCCATTTTTACCATTTCCAATTTCACTATCCTTAAAAAAGTCATACTCTTCCTCCAGCATGGCTTTTCCGTGAAAGGCTAGTAGATCATAAAAACCTCTTCTCCTGTTTCTTTCTTCGCATAGCATCTCTTCAGCACCAGTATCTGAATACTCAAATTGTCTTCTACTACGAATGCCTATACTATCTGCAACAGCATCTACATCCTGATTTGTACCTATATACACAAAGAGCCAGCCCTTTTCCTTCAAATCAGAAACTAACTTTTTTATTTCCATGCCATCATACTCTTTTGAGGCATTCTCCATTCCATCTGTGATAATAGTAACTAAAACAACGTCATCATTGCCGACATTATTACGAAGTTCACAGATGGACTGCCCCATCGCATCAAAAAGAGGCGTACAGCTATTTGGGGAAAAGTCGTCCCATTTCAGTTCTTCTTCCACATCAACCTTTTTACGGTTAATAACGGTGTGAATTCTTCTACTATTAAATGTTACGAATGATACATAGTGCTCCTGATTGTCATGCTCTTTTTGAGCAGCAACAATTGACTGAAGGGTTTCATTTAATCCACTGACGGCTTGTTTCGCAATCATTTGCATTGATCCGCTTTCGTCGAGGATAATCAAATTATATACTTTCTGTTTCATACTTTTGTAATTGTTTTCATTTTGTTTTGATTGCAAAATTATAACATACTGCTTTAGTTTCCAAACAAAAAGGCTCCACAAGGCTTGTGAAAGATGTAATTTGTTCACTAACCCTGTGGAGCCTGCTTATAGCCGAAATATGTTGATTATCTATCTTCCTCGATGTACAGCAGGATTTTTAGCCGCCACTTCCTCCACCGCCTCCCTCTCATTCTCCCCCTGCTTCTTGTCGGCAAGAGCATCTGAAATGGCCATGTCTGGGATGCCATCTTCATTGGCATCGACAGTTATTGTCTGTATCTCCCTTACGTCAAGGCGCATATCCTCAATCCTATGACCAATAAAGTTTGCGGCCTTCTTCACGTCATCAAGAGTTGTCTTCAGAAATGAAGGATCTTCTTTCAGGCTACCCAACCATGATTTCAGGTAGGCAGCACTATCATCCTTGATGTGCTTGTCGAAACCGTACTGATGGGCTACGACGGCAGCACTCATCTCTGCGACCAGCTCTTCCCTGGCATAGTCAAACTTCTTATCTCCAGTCTTGTTGTCAAGTCGGCCAAAGAGTTCCTTGCTGCCAGTGGAATGTGTCATCTCATGCAAAAGATTGCCATAGAATGACTCGCCATCGATAAAGTTCTTCTTCGGAGGGAAGACAATCTCATTCTTGGAGGGGCTGTAATAGGCTCCCTGATTCTCCTCGAAACGGACTGGGCAGATCCATTTGTTCTCGGCTACCATCTTATCGAGGGGATCGAACTTGAACATCTGTCCTTCCTCCATTGGGACAATGCCGCTTTTGTCGAGTTCCTTGAACTTCGCTTCAATCTTGGCATAGAGTTCCGGACGGGCTTCCTTCAGGTTCGTCTGCTGGAGGTTATACACATTATAGACGTGCGTATAGGAACGGACATAGCAGCGTTCCTGCTCTTCCTTCGTCATACTATTGTACTCACTAAGCGTAACCGGCTTATTGGTGTCCTTCTCCTTGATCATCGGAATCGAGAGAAATACGGGGAAAGCCTTTTCTCCTTTCAAGATATGTACAAAGCCAGGATTCTCGCCCTCTGTAGGTTGCAGGTCAACAGCGGGTTTCTCGGTCTTGTCATCCTTTAGCTTACTCTTATTGTTCAAGTCATAGGCAATCTGATTGTGAGTCACAAACACAGGCATGTCGAACTTTCGCTTGGCACTATATAGCAGCAAAAGGAATGTGTTGATACCATTATAGGGCCTGCCACTCAGGTTTCGGGGCATCACAAAGCTGCCCTTCTCAATCCAAGGCTTCTGCCAGTCCTTGTCAATAGCCTTGATACGCTCCATCATCAACTCTGCAAAGGTGTCAAGAGCACGGTCTTCCGCACTCTTGGCATCTTCTCCAGTCCAATGGTATTTTCTTGTCTGTCCCATACGCTAAAACACTTGAACCTCTTCTTCTTTCTTCGGAGTCTTGTCCTCATACTGCCATTCCGTGATTTCCTTCACACGGCAGCCAAGGTCGAGATTCTGATTATACAGCTTCACTTCCAACTCGCCCTTCACGACAATGCTTGTGGCAGGTCTGAGCCATGTGGCCTTGTCCGGGGCAAAGTTCAGGAAATGCACCCAGATGAAGGAGGCCTGCTCACCGCTGTTCTCCTTGGAATAGGCTGAGAACGTCTGGAACTTCTTGCCTCGCTTGTCATTCAGCAGCTTGATTTCCTTGTTCCCAGTCTTGCCCATGAACTCCATCTCACCTTCAAGCTTGTCAATCTCGCTCGTGTCGATGGTCACAGAGTCTGCGTAGAGGTTGAAATACATGCCGTCCTCATGCTTGCGGAAATACAAGGTGCCGACGACCTGAACACGCTTGCCGATGTTCACCAGCCCTGCAGTGACCAACTCACTGTCAGCCGTCACACCGACATTGTATTCACGCACATTGCCGTTCTTGTCGCCAAGAGGCAGGTTAACACCGAAAGATACAAAGGGCTTTCCATCCTTGCCCTCATGTGTAGAGGCAGCTTTTTTTACAACGCCTGCCAACGTTACCTTACATCTGATCATAACGAAAAATGGTTTATGGTTGAAAATTTAGTTTATTTGATACTTACTGTCTGTTCTCTTTCCACGTCCTGCTGCATACCTGCCTCGAAATAGGCTGATGATGACTGCAAGACCTGATTGTAGTCTGCCATTGGCGTATCTCGTTCCCTGAAGACCACATCTGTCTTTTTCAAAGGTTCTGCCTGAGCCAGCTCCTGATCCAACTGGGAAACCATCAGCAGGAGTCCGCTGAACACAGAGCCTATCAAGGCACCCATCGGGTCTGCAGAGTTGCTGATGGAAGGCATGGAGTCACCTGCCATCAGGTATGCCAGCCAGTCTTTTGGGTCATAGGACTGGGTTAAGTCGGCCAGCATCATATCGTGATTATCCTGATACGGTGTTTCCTGGATATTGACTGCAGCTTTATGGGCTGCCAGCAAATCATTGCTGCCATACATTACCTTGGCATTGATACCGCCTCTGACTGCTATTTCTGCCAGATATACCGAAGGGTCTATCTGCTCGGCATGGCCATCAGGAGTGACTTTCTTCACGGAGAAATGAAGATGTGGCCCTGTGCTGTTGCCTGTATTTCCTGACACACCGATAGGCTGTCCAGCAGAAACCCTGTCACCTTCCTTCACGTCCATCTGACTCAGGTGCATATAAGCAGTCTGGTATTTGGAACCGTCAGCCCTTGCATATTCCACGCGGATGACATTACCGCCTTTGCCCTCATTCTTGGCAGAAAGCACAACACCATTATCCTCTGTTGCCAGTACTGGAGTATAGTTTGCCCTTATGTCAAGTCCCATATGGTTGGTGGAAGCTCCTGCTTTCGGTGCTTGCCTGTGACCAAAAGGAGAAGTAACAGTCAATGATCCGTTGGTAGCATCGCAAGACAACGGGAAACTGTAGCGTCCCTGTTGTACTGATGCTGCAAAGGGCTGTTGCCGCGCTCCAGTCAATGCCATCTGGTCATACTTTTCCAGTCCGTATTTCCTGATGACAGCCTCGATGGAGGCCACGTAATTGGGATCGGTGGCATAGCCGCCTTTCTTGATGCCCTCTATCCAATGCAGATGGTCTGTCGGTGCATACTGTCGGCATGCCTTGTAACGGTCTGCCATCAGCACCTTTGAGTGGTACTCCAGACTTTCCAAGGCACTGCCGAAGGTGCAGAACTTGTCATTGTAATGGTCGTCATGGTGATAGCTCCAAGGCTTGCCGGACTTAATCCACTCCTTACTGGCTTTGATGCCGAAGTAGTTATTGTCCTGCTTGGCAAGGTTGCTCTCGCCATAGCCGCTCTCCACGGCCATCTGTGCCAACGTAACACTGGCAGGGATGCCGTAGCGACGCTGCTCTTCCATGGCAGCCGCCGCATATTTCTCGAAGAAGGCTCTCTTATAATCGCTCATTGTCTAACTGATTGGTGATTTGTTGTCTATATGCTCGTTAAAGCGTTCGTTAAGGTACGGCTTTCCTGAATTGTCCATATCCTTATTATCGGCGAAACCCTTGGTTACGCTGGACCTCCTCGCCAGCTTCCACCTTTTCCTCTTTCTGGGTTTTCTGCTCTTTGTCAACTACATTGGCAAAGACCTTGGAGGCCAACTGCGTCTTGTACTTGTCCTGGTCATCAGTCAGCCAGAAACGGTTCCATGCGCCGATTGACACCTCACGGGCTGGCTGTTTCTCTCCGTCGATAGTGGCGGACATCATTACCTGATGCGAAGAGTTGTTGGGCTTGAAGAGACTGACCTTGCTGATACGTTTCAGGTCAACATTGCCTGTATCAATTGTCAGCAGGTCTTTCTTCAGCTCTGGATGTTCCTTTGCAAGCTGGTAGTATTTCTGGCCAATTTCACTACGCACCTTATCACCTGCAGGATCTTTCAGGGAGTTGAAGTAAAGTGTGATATCCTCCTTGGCTGGATACATCGTCATCGGCTTCTCGTTTCTGGCTTTTACAAAGATGGCATAGTTGTTTTCCTCATCAGGGAAGATATTCACCTTCTCTATATCGGCTTTGTGGTTCACCAATCCTGTTACATCAAGGCGTGTCATTGGAATCAATGAATACTGTTTTAGCTTGTTCACCATGACCTCCTTACCCTCGAAATAGGAATTGGGCTGACGCAACCCCAAGGCTCCACCGGCATTATGGAAAGTTATGCCATCCTCACTGAACCCTTCTTTCTTCAGGGCTGTAGCAATACGGCTTTTGTTCATGCCTGGTATCTCGTTGTTCACCTCCAGAGATGCACCTGCAGGGAGGATGACGGCAGCAGTTTTCTTTTCTTTGTCAGATACTACGACAAACTCCTTGCGTTCTGAACTCAGCAGCTTGGCAAGTTCCCTTGCAATGCTATAGTTGTTGGGCATCTCTACTGTCTTAGGCTTATCGCCACGAATCTTGCTGAAGTCCACCGTCTCGCCTCTGGTCAGCTTATCTATCGTTTCAAGGGCATTATTCACGTCACGCTCCACATGGTCAATCAGTTTCGGGTCTTCCTTCAGTTCCCGAACCCAATAGTCCACATTGCCAGTATTCTTATCAGAGAGTTTGGCCTGCAGACCAAGACCTGCAAGGATGGTTCCTGCAGACAGTTCCTGAATCAGCTGCTCATGCTTCAGGGCATAGTCTTCATCATGGCCGATACGCCCGGCTCTGTCGAGGCGTTTCTCACTACCAGTAGCGGCAACGATGGAAGCAGCGAGGTCATGGGCATAGTCCGTATAGGTCTCATAGGCTTCTGCCGATGCCAGATGAATGGTGTCATCAGTGGCATCATAGTGCGTGTGCTCAATGGCAGAAGCCGTCTTGATGGGGACAAGGCTCTTCGTCAGCTGGGCAATAATCCCTTTTATCTGCTCGTTGGCAGCTTTCTCCTGCTCTGACAACTGTATCTTGGTGGTACGTACATTGTCTTCAATCGGCTGATCAACGATGGCCACCCGAAGGCCGGCGTGAACAAGCTTCGGCAAATAGACATCCAGAGAATGGTGTGGGAAGGAGGCAAGGAAATCGATACCATTCAGGTTAGTGTGGTTGGTAACGGTTATGCCTAACTTGTTCCCGCCTTTCTGGGCATCTTCATTATACATCTGGTAGAAGTCGTTATTGCGGAACAGCAGCACTGCATCCGGATGCTTTTCCTTCAGATTCCTGTAAGTTGTGGCAATCTTGCTCTCCTGCGATTCCTGAGACATATTGATAATCTTTCCTGTCTTCTGAAAGCCATAGACATCAACCAGTTTCGAGAACTCGGCCTTGTCCTTTTCAGGGAGTACCGTCTGCTCGACATTGAACATATAGCGGTATTCCTTATGTGGGACAGCCTTGTAGTTCGAGCGTTCCTCCGGGGCAATGGCCATCATGCCCTCGCGGCTCTTGATGTCCGTCTTGTCATACTTGTTAACATATGAATCCCATTTCGTCCAGCTCAGAGGCACACCTTCCTCGCCCTGCTTGACGGAAATGCCCTGGTTCTTGGCTTTCTCGAAAGATGTGAACTGGCTGGTCTTGAAATCGTGAAACTCTGAATGGGCGCTGAGCAACAGATTATTATAAGGTGACAGCTGAGTGGTCTCGCCATAGACAGCAGGGGCTTTCTTCTCTGATTTATTGAGCCAGACACCACTGTTTGCCTTTGCCTGCTCCAGAACGGCACTTAACAGAAGCGCCTGTGCGACAGCTCCGGCAACCTTGAACTTCGGTTCCTCCTTAGCTTCTTGCTTGGCTTTCTGCTCTTCGGCCTTTTTATTCTCTTCTTCCTGTTTCTTGGCCTCCTGCTTTGCAGCCTCGGCTTTCTTCTGATTCTCCTTGGCAGTCTGCTCTGCCTCATTCTTTTCCTTTTCCATATCGATTGATTTTGATTTTGAAGTTTCCTTTTCTATTGCTTTTTCCAAAGCGTCCTTAATTTCTCCTCTGACATCCTTACCATACACTCTGAGCATGGCATCATGCAGCCTTTCGCTATATGGCTGGACATAGATTCGCGTGGTGAAATGTGAGTCAATCAGCATAGTATGCTTCTTTCCTGAAGAATCGGCAACACGGATTCCCTGCGCTCCAAAAGGTTTCAGAAGTGAAGAGAAATTGCCGACATCCAAAACCTCATAGCTTTCATCATTCATCTGGAATGATTCACCAGTCATGAACCTGTGCCGTCCAAAGGTGGAAAGAACGTTCCCATGAGCGTTGTAGAAAGATTTGCGGACAGCACTGAGAACGGCATCCACATCTTCTGCATTCTGCATATTCTCAACAAGGACTGCATTACCATTAGTTCGAAGCATGGCCTTTTCCGGTTGCCCCCAAAGCTTCTTTGAATAGCCGATGCCCTCTACGTAATTGCCACTGCTGACAGGCACCTTCTCAGAAAGTCTTCCTGTCAGTGTCTTCTCATGTGACATTCTGGTATCTTTGATGGCTCCACGGTCATAAATGCCTGTTCCTCCTATGAAAAGAACATCGTCTATGGCTGTCTTCAGCTCTTCTTTCAACTCTTCCAAGTCCTTTTTGCCCTCAGTATGGTCATTCACCATATTGATGTTGACAGGATAGTTATAAAGTCTGTAGTTGACAGTACTCCCAAGAACAACAAGCTTGGTGGAATCACCTAAAGCCCGAAAGGCAGACATGGCCGTTGTACCTGTATCGAGGACATTATCCACCAGTATGGGGAACTTCCCTTCAGGTATCTTGCTGGTCACAGTAAAGTCAAAGGGATGAAGGCTGTTGATGCCTTTCTCCACCTTTCTGGCATAGAGAGGCTGATGGGGATTGCCCTTCAGGATATCGGCGACATCATTACCTGTCCGTGAAGCTATCTCATCAGCAAGCGTTTTGGTATAGAGTGCCACGCCGTTTCTTCCTGGCATCGGTATAAGAACGGCTTTCTCATGTTCAGGAATGGCTCTTACCAATCCTGCCATGATGGCTGCTGCCTTGTCGATGCCTTCCTTGTCACCATCCTTGACACGGTGTGCCAAGGCACGAACTGGCAGGTAGTCGGATGATGAATAGACCTCCATACGACCAGACCAGTCCACGTTGACAAATGAATCCTTTTTCGTATTATTCTTTTTCATTATCTGATACCACGGCTGATTTCACGATGCTCGCTCTCTGCCATCTGGCGTTCATAGTTCTGTTCCACCTCCATACGCTGCTCATCATATTTGGCCAGCACGGCATTGGCAAGGGTGTTAATTGGCAGTGTCCCTTTCTGATATGCATCCACGACACTTCCCTGAAGGGTGACAGTACAGGGTACTCCGTCAATGGTGGACACCAACAAATTGCCGTTTAGCTGTGGATGGCTGATTCGGGCATTCAGAAGCTCGTCTGCATAAGGACGGTATCTGACTTCCTTGGCGGATGGTGTCTCGCCCAGAATCTCATGGGTGGCCTTGTTCAGCAGGTTTGCGCCACCAAGACCGATAAGGAGCATCTTCAGCAACGGATTGCGGACAAACATACCCATGACAATGGCTGCAATGGGAAGCAGGTTCTGCTGGACGGACAGGGATTTTGTCTTGCCAGTAAACATGCCGATCATCATGTCCGGCAACATGGCAAGGACATAACCAAGATTCTTGAACACATCACTGAAGCCTGTCAATCCGACGCTATCAAAGAAGTTCCCCCAGCCATTATTGTTTACTGTCTGTGGCTGATACTGATAGTTCTGCTGATAGCTTTGCTGTCCGACATATGGCTGATTATTGATAATCGTCTGCTGTGGGGTAGGAGCAGCTGCCGTCTCGACCTTTTTCTGAGGCTTGACAGGTTTCTGTGTTTCCTGTTTCAGCCTTGCAAGGTCTCGTCTGTAAGCATCTTCCATGCCTGGGGCTACAATCATCGGAATGTCATCGTCCCGGTCTTCTGATGATGAGACGTTTCCCTTTAGAGGGAAGCTGTTCCCTGCCATCTGCTTCAGGATTGGTGACGGATTCGTAAGTGTCACCTTTTTCTTCATTCCTGCATTGAGAGTTGTCAGGTAATTGCTGTCCTTGGCATCAACGAGATTCTTACGGGCTTCAGACAATGACCAGCTGTTTCCAAAAAGAGAACGGCTGATCATGGCATCAACGGACTGCTTGCTGTTGCCAGAGGAGAAAACGATATCCACTCCTGCACCTGCAGCAGTTCCTATTATGGCTGTCTTCATGCCACCGACAGGCATAACGGCAAAGTCAATCAGACCGCCGACACCGTAGGCGGCAATCTTTTCTGTCTTCGATGGGTTATATTGCCGTTCCTGCAAAGCTCTCATTCCTTCCCAGTCACTGGGTTGTGCAAGACCGAGAATAGACAGCTGTGAGCCTTTCTGGAACAGATATTCGATGGAATCCTTTGGAGCACCATGGGAAGCCATACGGTTCAGGGACTTTTCCAAAAGTTTGTTGTTCACATACCAGGTGGCCAGATCCTGACCGTACTTCCTGCTTTCTGCCAGATACTGCTCCTTGCCCATCTTGGAAATCATGGCTTTCTGATAGGCATCAATAAGATGCCCGAAGTCTGCCTTGAAATCCGATGATGACTCAAAACGCTTCTGGAAGCTCTTCTGGATATTGCTCCAATAATACTGGTAGGAGTCGAGACTCTGAAACCTTGCCATCGTGGCTGCAGCTCCCGGGCCAGTGACAGTCAGGCTGCTAAAAACTCCGCTGTCATTGACCATCTGCTGGTACTCCTTCAGGTATGCCGCATCGGCATCCTTCACGGCCTTGTCTGCCAGAGGAGCTATATGGGCATCAAAGTACTTGTTGAAATAGTGTTCCAGCTCAATGATGTCCTGCGGTACTTTCTTGTTTGACATGCTTATGGTTGTTATAATCCTAATAGTTGCTTTCTTGTCATCTCTATGGCATTGTGGTAAATGCTCATCTGCTTGGGATAATAGCGTTCCAGCCAGGCATCCTTGCCAATCTCTCCCTGTATGAACTTGATGGCCATCTCGCGGGAGATCTCAACGACATCCTCGCCGTTCTCCCTGTTATTGAACCAGGCCTTTGTCCACCAGCGGATACCTGCATTGTCAGGATAGACGCTCGCAATACGCGGAACGTCGAAGCTCCTGACAATGATTTTCAGGTTCTGCAAGGGGTCTATGTAGCGGATGTCGTCGGTGGCTGCTTCAAGGAACTTTTTTTTTTGACTTTCATCCCATGTGGAAAGAAAGACAGAGTGACGGACGG